>Ga0164290_1000110_pt1 | contig 301651 bp, 292 predicted proteins | sample Micstemetagenome_FD_108782 | JGI IMG/M metagenome (GOLD analysis project Ga0164290, IMG submission 108782) | Contaminated culture microbial community from soil near Moab, Utah, USA - Microcoleus steenstrupii SON62 (Illumina Assembly) | ecosystem: Environmental > Terrestrial > Soil > Soil crust... | reverse complement strand
CTTCCACTGGCGCAGCACCTGGCCGGTGGCAGGATCGAGATACAGCATGATCTCGCGGCTGACCTGGCGATAGCCCTTCCCCCGCTGCGGGTCGGTGACGGCCACGCACTGGCGGATGTTCATCCCCTCGCCCCGGAACAGCAGCCGGTCGCGCTCCCCCTCCACCCGCGAATAGACGTTGCCCGACCAGTAATAGACGGCAGGCTGGCCATCCTTCTCGCCGCATTGCGTGCGCTTCGAGATCTCCAGCGCGTCCTCGGGCTTGCTCGGGTCGAGCATACGCGCTGTGGACGGCATGGCGGCAACGCCGGCGAGCAGCAGTGCGGCGATCAGCTTGGTCATGGTCTCTCCCCGAAAGTTCCGGTCTTGCAAACAGGCTATCGCTCCCGCGGCCAAATGCAATATGTCCGGACAACTTGGGAGGTCTTATGCTGTCGATGATCGGGCTTGCCGCGGCGGCGGCGCTGAGTGCGGAGGACATTCTCGATCGCGCGGCCGAGGCGGCGGGCGGCGCCGAGTGGCTGAACGCCAGGACCTTGGTGCTGTCCGGCACGGCCACCTTCTACGGCACGGCCTCGCCTGAGCCCCGCTCGCGCGCGACCGACTACCGCATGTGGCGTGTCTTCGATCCGGAGCGTCAGACCGCGCACGGCGCTGAGGGTAAGGTTCGGATTTTGGCTTGCGACGGAGCGCGCCGGCTGTTCACCGTCGGCTACGACGGGACCACGACATGGACCGAGCGGGGCGTCACGCCCAAAGCCGAGGCCGACGCCTTCTGGGCGTCGAACTTCGGCTTCGGGATCATCCGCCATGCCCGGAAGGCCGGATTCAAGGCCGAGCGTGTGCCCGACGACGCGCTTGCCGGCCATCCGCTTTACATGGTGCGCCTGACCGATCCGGCGGGGACTCAAACGCTCTTCGGCATCGATCAGCAGAGCTTCGCCATTCGCATGATGGGTTTCGCCTCACCGCGCGGCTGGCATGTTCGCACCTATGACGACTTCTACCGCCTGCCCGGCTCGCCATGGCTCCAGGCGCGCAAGGTGACGCTCTACTATAATGGCGTGAAGTCGAACGAGGTCCTCTGGGAAGATGCCCGCGTCAACGAAGCACTCGCTGATAATATCTTCACGCCCAGTTCGACCTTGAGTTGCGCCCCCGACGGTAGATGAGGAGGTGCCATGGCCAAGTATTACCCGAAGAAAGGCATTTACCTTAAGTTCAATCCGCACTGCTAAGTGCCAATCACTGGAAGAGAGCGCCGTCCTTTACCATCAAAGCGACAGAGATACGGTCTCTACGTAAAGGTAAACCCACCCTTTACGATTTCTGAATATCTTTTCTTCACGGATTCACACGCACTTTGGCTGCAACCTTCAATGGGGGAATGCCATGAGTGCACGCCTGAACCGCTCGCTTCTGCGCAGCGCAGCCATCGCCGCCCTGACCTGCTCGACCGCAGCGCCGGCGCAGCTGCTCGACGATCTGGCGATCACCGGTGCCGAGGCGCCCGCCGCGCCGCTCCACGGCACCCTCAATCCGTTCCATGGCCCGTTGACGCCGTTCCACGGCACGCTCCAGCCCTTCTATGGCAATGTTCAGCCATTCTGGGGCACGCTGAACCCGTTCCACGGCACGCTTCAGCCATTCTGGGGCACGCTCAACCCCTTCTACGACCAGGTCGCGACGGGGAACGGCATCACGCCAGGCCTGCCGGCAGTCGGCGCCTATTGGGAGCGCGTCGGCAACCAGTGGAAGGACAAGGAAGGCCTTTGGAAGAACCCGCTGACCACGGGCCAGCTCCAGGCCGAGTTCAACATCATGATCGCCGAGGGCCGCTCCTTCTGGGGCTCCGCCGTGACCGGCATAAGCGGCAAAAGCTTCGACGAGGCTTTCCTCAATCCGCTGCTGCAGAAGGCCGGCATCGATCCCAAGAACCCGGCGACGATGCTCTCTCTTTCTGACAATGCCCGCGCGAAGTTCTTCCTGGACTGGTATGACGGCCTGATGGCCTATTCCGGCGTCGACCGGGTCGATCACTGGATGGCGACCGCCAACTGGCGCCCGGCGATCACCCAGGAGCAGGGCGCCGGCGCACGCAGCATCATCGGCCTGATCGACGGCACTGCGACCGGCGATCCCGATCTCGCCGACAACATCGCGTTTTCGGGCGGCGGCACCTCGACCGTCAAGGGGCATGGCGTGGGCGTTGCGAGCCTCATGGTCGCCGCCCATGACGGCAAGGGTGTGATGGGCATCGCGCCCAAGGCGACCGTCGTTGCCTTCAATCCCTTCGACAACACGAACACCGCCAACTGGGGCGCGATCAAGCAGGGCGTCCTGGCCCTAAGCGCACGCAATGCCAGCGTGATCAACATGTCGCTGGGGCAGCCGGGCTATGTATTGCATCCGAACTGGCGCAAGATTTTCTTCGACCCTGCCGTCCACGCTGCCACAACGGGTCGTGTGCTTGTCCTCGCGGCCGGTAACGACGGCGTCACTCAGTCCGCGAATGTGCGCTGGGACTTCAGCCGGGATCCGAACCTGATCCTGGTCGGCTCGGTCGATCCCTCGGGCAAGATTTCGAGCTTCTCCAACACCCCTGGCACCGCATGCCTGACCAACGAGACCGGCTGCGTCGAGCGGCTGGCGAACCGGTACATGGTGGCGCCGGGCGAGCTGATCCTGATGCCGGACGGCCAGGGCGGCTTCGCCCGCCGCAGCGGCACGTCGTTCGCCGCGCCGCTCGTCGCGGGCGCCGTCACCCTGCTGCACGATCGCTGGCCATGGCTGGCGAACCGGCCCAAGGAGACTGTCGAGATCCTACTGAGCTCGGCCAAGGACCTTGGCGCGCCCGGCACCGACGCGGTCTATGGCCGCGGCCTGCTCGACGTCGAGGCGTCGCAAGCTCCGCTCGACTTCAACAAGCTGAAGTTCGGCGAGATGAAGAATGGCGTGCTGACCTGGAAGGCGGCGCCCGAGGTGCGCGCAGCCGGGCTCCAGACGAGCTGGCAAGCGGACGGCGTCTATTACCAGCTCTACGAAACCATCGGCGGGACGTATCGCGATTTCTCCATCCCGGTCTCGTCCCTGCTTGTCGGCCGGGTCGCGTCGCTGACCGGCAGCTCGGAATACTTCCAGCGGTTCGCCGAGGGGCGGTTGAAGGACTGGGTCTCGGGCAAGACCGCGAAGTTCACCGACCAGCAGGAAGTCCAGCTCGTGGACAGCCCGTCGCTGCAAGTGAGCGCCTCCTCTAACGGCGTGCCGGGCGCGTTGTTCGGCGTGGTCCGGCCGCAGGTGCCGCGCACTACCATGCGCATCGCCAACCCCTCGACTGGCTTCGGCTTTGCCTTCGGCTTCGGCGACGGTGCGCTGGCGCTGAACGGCCAGAAGGGACTGGCGCTCGCCTCCGACCATGACGGCCAGGGCGGTGTGAACCCGGTGCTCGGCCTCGCCTCCGGAGGCGCCTTCGCCGCGTTCGACGCGGCGGTCGGAGAGCGCACCACCTTGTCGGTGGGCTTCACGCAGCAGCGCTTCTCCTTTGGCCAGGGAACCCTCCTCACCGAGTCGGAGCGCACGCTGTTCCGCGATCTCGACCGGTTCCAGGCGAGCGCCCTCAACGTCCGGTTGACCCACCGGGTCAGCAATACGCTGACGCTGACGGGCGCTCTGGCCCAGGTCCGCGAGCGGAACGGCCTGCTCGGGGTCCAGTCTCGCGAACAGGGCGGCATCGAGGGTGCGACCACCAACACGCTGACCTTCACGGCGAGCCTTGATGCAGGCGCAGGCCTGACCTTCGCGGGCTCCGCTACGGCCGGCCGGACGGCCAACGCTGCGTCCGACCAGCAAGGCTTCCGTGTCGCCGACGGCGTGCTCAGCACCGCCTTTGCCGTATCCGCGACGAAGCAGGGGGTACTCGGCCGCCGCGATGCGCTTCGCTTGTCGCTCTCGCAGCCGCTGCACGTCGAGTCGGGCGCGCTCGCCTATCGCGGCGTAAGCGTCGTCGATCGTTCGACCGGCGAACTGGCGCTAACCGACCAGCGCTTCAACGTGGCAGGCGACAAGCGTCCGGTTTCGGCCGAGATGCTTTACGCGACGCCGCTCAACAGCCTCGGCTCGGAACTCGGCTTGTTCGGTCGGGCGGACCTTCGGCAAACCGGCTCACAAGACGTTAACCATTTCGCAGTCGGCGCGCGGCTAAACCTCCGGTTTCGCTGATCGCCCACGACGAGAGACGAAGAGAACTTGGACTGCATAGCGCTGATGATCTCGAACCGGCGCACAGGGGATGTGTCATGAAGTTCAAGGCAATGACGATTTCGATGCTGGCCCTTGCCGCCTCGATCGCCTCACCTGCTTTCGCCCAGACGGCGCGTGAACAGGGCTTCGAGACCGAAGTCGCGCAAGCCAAGGCCGCGATGATGGGCGATCCCGAAGCGGCGCTGGCCCATGCCCGCGCGGCGAACAGCCTGGGCGGCGGCCTCTCCGACGGAAAGGCGCGTGCGCTCGCCCAGGCGACGGCCCAGTGGCTCGAGGCCGAAGCGCTGATGCGGGTCAACAAGCCCGCCGAGGCGCGGGTCCTCGCCGAAACGGGCCTCGCCACTGCCGCCAAGGTCGCCCCGCGCACCAAGCTCCACGCCGATCTGCTGAAAGCGCGCGCCTCGATCCTGGTGGTGCAGGGCTCGGTCCAGCCGGCGCTCGCCGATTTCCTCGCCTCGCATGAGATTTTCCGCGGGCTGGGCGAGACCCGCAGCCAGGCGGTCGTCCTGCAGAACCTCGGCTCCCTGTACCTCAGCGCTCGCGACCATGAGCGGGCGCTGCGCTACTATGCTCAAGCCAACGAAGTGCATAAGGAAGACGCCGTCCTTTCGCTTACCGCGCACAACAATCGCGGCAGCGCCTTCAAGGAAATGGGCCGGTTCCAGGAGGCCGAGCGCGAGTTCAAGCTGGCGCTTGCCGGTGCCCGCAGCATCAAGAGCGACCTGCTCCAGGCCCGCATCATGTCCAACCTTGCGGCCGCGCAGATCCCGCTCGGCAAGCTTGGCGAGGCGGACGCTACGGCGCAGCAGGGACTGCGTATCTCCCATCGCTCAGCCGTGGGCTGGGAACCGTATCTGTGGGGCGTCCGCGCCCAGGTCGCGGCCGCCCGTGGCAATCTTGCCGGAGCGCGCGACTTGATGGCCAAGGCTTTCGCCGGGGTCGAGCTGGCCACCTCCACGGCCCCGTTCCGCGATTTCCACGAGACCGCGCACCAGATCTATGCCCGCACCGGCGAGACGGAGCTTGCGCTGCAGCACCTCTCCGCGCTCAAGCGGCTGGATGACGAGGCGCGCGACGTCGCCGCTTCGACCAACTCGGCGCTGATGGCGGCCCAGTTCGACGCCGCCAATCAGACGGCGCGCATCGCTCAGCTCAAGGCCGAGCGCATTCAGCGCGACATCGATCTCGCCAAGTCTCGGCAGCGGCTGGAGCGGCTGACGATGATCGGCACAATCGGGCTCGTCACCGCGCTCACCATCTTCACGATCGGTTTCTTCGCCTACCGTGCCGTGCGCCGCAGCCGGAACAGCGTGGCCGAGGCGAACGTCAAGCTGAACCATGCCGCCCGCCACGATGCCCTGACCGGCCTGCCGAACCGCCGCTATATTCGCGAGCTGCTCGACGAGGCACTGGTCAACCTCCGCACCAGCTCGGCTCCCTGCGCGCTGATGCTGATCGACCTCGATCGCTTCAAGGCCGTCAACGACACGCTGGGCCATGAAGCCGGCGACGCGCTGCTGCTCGATGTCGGCAACCGCCTGCACCAGGTGCTGCCTGAGGGCGCCCGCGCCGGCCGGCTCGGTGGCGACGAGTTCGCTGCGGTGGTGAGCGGACTGGAGCAGCCGGAGCTCGAGCGGATCGCCGCGCAAATCGTCGCGACGCTGTCCGAGCCTTATGCGGTGGTCGGCTCGACCGCGAACATCGGCGCCTCGGTCGGTATCGCCACCGGCACCGCGGAAGCGGCGACCGTCGACTTGCTGACCCGCAATGCGGACCTCGCGCTCTACAGCTCCAAGCGTCACGGCCGCGGCAAATACACCGTCTTCACGCCCGAAATGCTTCAGGACGCCGAAGAGCGCCGCATCCTGGAAGCGGACCTGCGCACGGCCTTGGTCGATCGCCAGTTCTCGATCGCCTATCAGCCGATCGTCGATGCCGACCGCAACCAGGTCGTGGCCTTCGAGGCGCTGCTCCGCTGGCAGCACCCGACCCGCGGCGAAGTCTCGCCCGATGTGTTCATCCCGATCGCCGAGGAGGCCGGCCTCATTCGTCCCATCGGCGAGTGGGTGCTCCGCACCGCCTGCGCCGAGGCCGCCCGCTGGCCGGAGAACGTCAAGCTCGCCATCAACCTGTCGGCCATCCAGGTCGAGGCGGAAGGCCTGCTCGCCAGCGTCGTCAGCGCCATCGCCCAGAGCGGTGTCAGCGCCGAACGGCTGGAATTCGAAGTAACCGAGTCCGTCTACCTCCGCGAAGGTCCGGCGGCGGCGAAGACGCTCGAGGCGCTGAAGTCGCTCGGTGTCGGCCTCGCCCTCGACGATTTCGGCACCGGCTACTCGTCGCTCGGCTATCTGCAGCGCGCCGACTTCTCGAAGATCAAGATCGATCGCAGCTTCGTGAAGGCGGCCGCCAATGGCTGCCAGGAAGCCCTCGCGATCATTCAGGCGATCGTATCCATGGCGCACGGCCTCAACATGACGACCACGGCCGAGGGCGTCGAAACCGAAGAGGAGCGCCGCCTGGTCCGCGAGCTCGGTTGCGACCAGATCCAGGGCTTCCTCGTCGGACGGCCGGAGCGGGCCAAGCCGGCGCCCGAAATGGTCGAAGACGAGAAGACTGTCGAGATCGGCAAGCGCGTCGCCGAAACGCCGGTCCGCCGCCGGTCTACCCGCGCCGCCTAGTGACGACAAAGGCGCCGCCTCGACCGGCGGTCTCCCGAAACCGCAGGGCCCATCAGCGTCATGTGCTGGTGGGCCATGCCGCGACCGTGCACCAAGGCGCCGCCTCCCATCCCTGCACGGTCCGCAACATCTCCTCCGCAGGCTTGATGGCCATCACCTACCAGCCCGATCTTTCCTCCGGCCCAGCCCAGATCCAGTTCCCCGCCGGCGAGTGCATCGCCGGCTCCGTCCTGTGGGTACGGGATTGGCAGCTCGGCTTCGCCTTCGACGAGCCCATCGATGTCGAACGTTTGCTGGCGTCTCTAAGCACCTCCTCCACTCAGCCGGATCGTCGGGCGGAGCGCCGGATCGAGGTGGATTGTGCAGCCAAGCTGCGGGTGAACGGCCGTTTCTACTTTGGGCGGATTGCCGATATCTCCAGCGCCGGCGCCCGCTTCCGGACGCCCGGGCAGCTCAAGAAGACCGGCACCAGCGTGCTGATCGCGCCGGACCTGCCCTCACTTCCGAGCATGATCCGCTGGGCGCGAGACGGCGAGTTCGGCCTGGAGTTCGACGAACGGGTGCCGGCGGCAGCGCTGGACCGCTGGCTCGCTCAACGCATCACGGAGTGAATGGCGGAGAGGGTGGGATTCGAACCCACGGTACCGTTGCCGGCACGCCGCATTTCGAGTGCGGTGCTTTCGACCACTCAGCCACCTCTCCGCGAGATGTTGGGGCGCCTCAAGCGCTTGCCCGGTCGAGCGAAGCGGAGCCCCTAGCGGAACGGATGGGTGCGCACAAGCGTCTGCTTGTGCCTAGGCCCACGCGACCTAAATAGGTGCGTAATGAACAAAGCAACTGCCTTGCCTGAAACCCACATTCCCGCCCCGCCGATCGTGCACGCCCGCTTTGCGGTGGGCGAGGTCGTGCGGCACCGGCTGTTCGATTTCCGGGGCGTCGTGTTCGATGTCGATCCGGTCTTCGCCAATACGGAGGAGTGGTACCAGGCGATCCCGGAAGAGGTGCGGCCGCGCAAGGACCAGCCCTTCTACCACCTGCTCGCCGAGAATTCGGACAGCAGCTACATCGCTTATGTGAGCCAGCAGAACCTCGTGCCGGACGACGATGCGGGCCCGATCAGCCACCCGGCCATTGCCGGCATCTTCGAGGACTTCCGTGACGGCCGCTACACGCTGCGCCGCGAGCATCGCCACTGATCAGTTGGCGGTCTTTGCGTCCACGACCTTTTGGGGGCGCGTATCGGGCAGCACCGAGCGGAAATGATTCTGCACCGCATGGTAGCATTCGCACGCGCATTGCTCGATCGCTGAGCGGTCGAGAATGACCATTCTCCCACGGCTATAGGCGATCAGGCCCTTTTCCTGGAGCACGCGCGCGACGCCGCTGACGGTGGTGCGCTGCACGCCCAGCATCTCGGCCAGATACTCCTGCGTCAGCGGAATCTCGTCCGATTCCACCCGGTCATGGGCGGTCAGCAGCCACCGGCAGAGCCGCGCGTCGATGGGATGCAGCGCATTGCACGCGACCGATTGCATGGTTTGCGCGAGCAGCGTGTCGGCATAGCGGCTGAACAGGTCGCGGATGATGCTCGACCGCTCCTTGGCCGCCTCGAGCGCCAGCGTCTCCATCTTGAGCGCGGTGCCGCCGATCTGGACCAGGGCGCGGGCAAAGGCGGGCTTGTTGCCGGCGCTCACGATGCCGCCGATCGCCCCTTCCCGGCCGATCGTCGCCGCCTCCACCGCGCGGCCGTCGCTCATGGTGACGATCAGCGAGGTGACCACGCCCGGGCCCGGGAAATGGGTGTGCGTCACATCCTCGCCGGGCTCGAACAGCACGTCGCCGCGGTTGAGGATGACAACGGACATGGACGGCTCGAGGATGGCGCGCTCGGCCGGCTTCAGGGAGGCGAGCAGGCGATTGCCCGCGAACTGCAATGCCACGCTCAGCGTGGTGACTTCGGTACGACCGTTATTGTTTTCGTTGCTCATTCCGCCCCCCGGCGCAGTCGGCCCCCAGTGGGACGACCGGTCATCGGCGCACGACTATCGTCACTTAACTGACACGTCTGTCCGCGAGCCGACATAAGCTGACACATTCATTCTGTGTCACATCGGCACAACATTCTAGATTAAGGTGGCGGTGGTGACGTTTCAGCCTTTTTGGCCGCGCGCGGCATCGCTGGCGAGCCGATCGGCGCGTTCATTGTCCGGGTGGCCTGCATGGCCCTTGACCCAAATCCAGTCGATCCGATGCGGCGCGGCGGCATCGATCAGCCGCTGCCACAACTCGGCGTTCTTGACCGGCTTCTTATCGGCCGTCCTCCAGCCATTGCGCTGCCAGCCCTTCAGCCATTTGGTGAGGCCGTCCATCACGTAGCGGCTGTCGGTGGAGAGCTTCACACGGCACGGCTTCTTGAGCGCATTCAGTGCCTCGATCGCCGCCATCAGCTCCATGCGGTTGTTGGTGGTGTGCCCCTCCCCGCCCGACAGCTCTTTCTCGCGCTCGCCGTAACGGATGATCGCGCCCCAGCCGCCCGGCCCCGGATTGCCCTTGCACGCGCCATCGGTGGCGATCTCGACCAGCGGAAGTTCGTTCACAGCGCGGCGTAGTGGTCCAGCCGGGCCAGAAAGGCGAGCGGGTCCTTGCGGATGACGAGCGCGTCCGCCGGCGTGTTCAGCCAATCCCAGGCGCGGGTGAGCAGGAAGCGGAGGCAGGCGCCGCGCGCGAGCACGGGGAACGCCGCGCGCTCCTCAGGCAGCAGCGGATGCTCGGCATCATAGCCGGCGATCAGCGCCGCGCCGACCGCCGCATCATGGTCCGGTGCAAAGGACCAGGCGGCATGCATCACCGCCAGATCCCAGGCCCGGACTTCGGTGCAGGAGAAATAGAAGTCGATCAGGCCGCTCACGCGGTCGCCCAGCATCAGCACATTGTCCGGGAACAGATCGGCATGAATGACCGCGCGCGGCAGATTGCGTGGCCAGTGCCGATCGAGGAAGTCGAGCTCGGCCGTGACCCGGCCGCCCAGACCCGCCGCGATCGCATCGAGCTGGTTACCGCAGCGGTCGGCGAGGGCGTGCCACCCCTCCAGGCCCAGGCTGTTCGGGCGGGAGAGCGGAAAGGTTGCGAGCGCCCGGTGCATGGCCCCCATCGCGCGCCCCGCGGCGCGCGCCTGGGTAGGCGTCGGCCGAGTTACGGACACGCCGGGCAGGAACTCGATCAAACAGGCCGGCCGCCCCGCCACCCGCTGCACCTGAACGCCGGCTTCGTCGCGCAGCGCGCGCGGCACCGGATTGCCTGCATCGGCCAGGTGATCGAGCAGGGCCATGAAGAAGGGCAGGTCCGCCTCGTCCACCCGCTTTTCGTAAAGCGTCAGGATGAAACGCCCGCCCGTCGTGTCGACCAGATAGTTGGAGTTCTCGACCCCCTCGGCAATGCCCTTGGCCGAAACGAGCGCACCCCGATCATAGCGGGCGATCAACGCGCCGAGTTCCTCGGAGGAGACCTGGGTATACACGGCCATGGCGTCGTTGATCCCCGCCGCAGGGAGCCATGTAAAGAGCGATGGCCGGGGCAAAGTTGACACCAAGTTCACACCAATGCGGCCGGTCGGCGCCGGTGCGAGTGCCGTCCGCGGCTCATCGCGCGACGGAGGCCAAGAGGTATCAACCTGAGACACAGACTGTTCAAAGCAGATTTGAACCAAATAGGACAGAAGAAGGTGCAAGATCGGCTTCCCCGGCTCTGCCCCGGTCGTTGCGCGGCCCGAGAACGGCCCTGTCGAAACTCTGCTCGCCATGCGCTATGGTGAGAGCGAACAAGGGAACGGTCGCGATGGCATCGCAGGTTTTGGACCGGACATGCACGCGCTTTCTGCTGCGCTGCTGGGGCGATTTCGCGATGACGGACGCGGAGGGCGGCGATGTTCGCCCCCGCGGACGCAAGGCGCGGGCACTTCTCGCCTATCTTGCCATGCACCCGGACAAACCGGTGAGCCGCGAGCGGCTGATGGCCCTGCTCTGGAGCGACCGGGCCGACGAGCAGGCACGCGGCAGCCTCAGGCAGACGCTGTTCGAGCTGAAGCCGTTCGGCAACGGCCACGGGCTGGTGTCGGTTGAACGGGACAGCGTGACGTTGAACAGCGGGGCGCTTGTGACCGACATCGACCGCCTTAGCGAGCTGGCGCGATCGGGCTGCTATGACGAACTGCTGGCCCTGCTACCGGATCAGGACGAAAGCCTGTTCTCGAACCTCGACGGGCTGTCGGCGGGGTGGGACGATTGGCTCCAGATCGAGCGATCCCGGCAGCAGGACGGATTGCAGGCGCTGATCCTCGACGCCGCGGCCGCGGCCACCGCGGCCGGACAGGTGCGTGCGGCCAGAACTCTGCAGGGCAGGCTCGCGCAGAGCGAGGTTCCGGCTTTCGAACCCCGTGCCGCGGCAAGTCATCTGGCCGCCGCGCCAATCGGACCAACCAAGCCGAACCAACCGGCCGTGCCCAGCCGCCGGTCGCTGCTGAGGCTTGCCGTCGCAGCGCCGCTGGTCGCAGCGGGCGCAGTCGCCGGACTCTGGTGGACATCGGGGAGCGACGGCTCCGACCAGTCGCTGCGGCGGGAAGCGGCGGGACTCACCGACTCGGCCAAGGCCATGCTGCGCGATCGCGACTCCGCCAACATGCGTGCGGCGCGCGACCTGCTGCGCCGGGCCGTCTCGCTCACGCCCGATTATGCGCCCGGCTGGGCTGCACTCGCGATCGCGTCGGCGATGGGGCAGTCCGATCCCAAACAGCTGGCCGAGGCCGAGGCTCAGGCACGCAAGGCCATCGCGTTCGACCCCAACCTGGCGACGGACATGCCGCGCTTGGCATGGTCCTCGGCTTCGTCGGCGAGGAGGCCGGCGCCCATCTGAAGCGCGCCGCGGCGCTCAACCCGCGTGATCCGCAGACGCAATATTGGCTCAGCCATCATTATGGCAGCGAGCTCGCATTCGAGCGGAGCCTCGCTGCGCTGCGCGCGTCGGTCGCAAACGATCCGCTCTGGGCGCGCAGCGTCAACGATGCCGCGCTCCTTGCCTGGCAGATGGGCTTTCGGGACGAAGCGCGCCGCTATGCTCAACGTCTGGTCCAGTTGGACCCGCAAAAGGCCTTTGCCTGTGAGTATCAGCTGGACCTGGCCAATGGGGAGTTCGCGTCCCTTGCTCGTCGCATGATCGACGGACGCGCCCGCTTCGATCGGCCGGCGCAAGGCGATCGCAAACTGGGCGCGACGCTGCTGATCCTGGGCCATACGGAACCCGCACGCCTGCTGCTGCGGCTACAGCCGTATCAATGGGAGATTGCGAGCGGAGCCACGCCCTCCAGCGGCTCCTTCGCGAGCGTCCATGCAGGCGCGGCCGACGACTGGTTCGACTCCAACTATTTCCTCGCCTTGGCACTGCAGCGGCTGCTTCACGCGGGCCGCGGCGCCGAGATCGTCGCCGCCTATGACCGCGGCGGCGGTCAGTTGGCGCAGCTGTCGCGCGCGGACGTCGATCGCTCATTGCTCGTGTTGTACGGGCCAGAGCTCGGGTTGGCGCTCAGGTCGGTCGGGCGTGAGCGTGAGGCGGCTGCGGCGTTGGGGCGGGTCGAGCGCGTGGTCCGTGCCGCCTATGCGCAGGGTACGGTGCCGATCCCGTTCGATGTCAGCGCCGCGCGGTTCTGGGCGGCAACAGGAGATCGCGAGGGGGCGCTGGCCCTGCTGACGCGGGCGGTCGATCGTGGCTTTCATTATGCGCCGGTGACGCCGATGCCCGATCTTGGCACCATCTTCGCCTTCCGCGAGCTGCGTGGCGAGCCGCGCTTCGAGGCCGTGCGCGCGCGTTTGCTTGGGCATCTGGAGCGGGAGCGGGAGAAGCTCGGGCCTGTCTTCATTTAGCACAGAAGCGACAGAAACGCCTGCAATCCGGCGAATTAACGATCGGCTGACGCTCTTCTAACGGTTCGGCAGACAGGCCCCAAGCACGCCCGTGGTGCGGCGCCGATGCGCCGCGACTCAGGGAGTGCAAGAACATGAAGAAGCGTTTCGCGTATGCCGCGTCGGCGGCGATTGGTCTGGGGCTGGGGTCCCCGGTAGCAGCGGCGGCCCCGCTGACCCCCTCAGATGATCCCGTGTTGTTCTGGAACGACCTTGCCATCCGCACGGTGGGCGGCGGCGCGCCGGCGCAGGCACGGGTGATGGCCATCCTGAATGCCGCGATGCACGATGCAGTCGTCAGCAGCTATGGCGGTGCAGGGAACTACTACAATCAGGGCGTCGCAACGCAGGGCGGGAACGTCCGCGCAGCCGCGGCCACCGCAGCACGCAATGTCCTCGTGCAGCTCAACGGCAGCAACCCGGCGAACGTCGCAGCATACAACGCCGCGCTCAACGCCAGCCTGAACCTGGTGAAGGACGGCACCGCAAAGACGAACGGAATCGCCACTGGCGGCGCCTTTGCCTCCGCCATGCTGATGGCGCGGACGGGCGATGGATCCGTGGCACCCCCAGGCTTCACCTACACGCCGGGCACAGGCCCGGGTGATTGGCGGCCGACCGGACCGGGAGCCGCCGCGCTGCCGCACTGGGGTAACGTCAAGCCGTTCATCATCGGCTCGGTGACCGACTTCCGCCCGGACGCGCCGCCCGCGCTCGACAGCGCCGAGTATCTCGCGGCCTATAATGAGGTGAAGGAGATCGGCGCGCTGAACAGCGCCACGCGAACGCAGGACCAGACGAACAGTGCCCTCTTTTGGGATGCTTCGGTTGGGACGACATGGCACCGCATTGCGGTCGACGTGATCGCGGACGACGCGAACTCGACGCTCGAGAATGCGCGGATCATGGCCAAGCTCTCATCGGCCGTGGCTGACTCACTGATCGCGGGCTTCGACGCGAAATACACCTACGAGCTGTGGCGGCCGGTCACCGCCATCCGCGAAGGCGACAATGACGGCGTCGCCGCCACGGTTGGCGACGCGACCTGGAGCCCCCTGTTCGGAACGCCGATGCATCCGAGCTACACTTCGACGCACTCGATGCAATCAGGCGCCGCTTCCGCCGTGCTGCTGGGCCTGGGCATCGACCAGGGCTTTACCGGGCAGATCCAGACCGACTTCCGCCAGTTCAGCAGCATCGGCCAGGCCGCGCAGGATGCGGCGGACAGCCGGCTATGGGGCGGCATCCACTTCCGCTTCGACAATGAGGTGGGGCTGGCGACCGGCCAGGAGATTGGCCGGTTCGCGTTGAAGCAGGCCGCATTCAATGCGGTGCCCGAACCGGCGAGCTGGGCGATGATGATCGCGGGCTTCGGCTTTGTTGGCGCCGTGGCGCGCGTGCGGGCGCGACGGGTGGCGTTCGCCTGAACGAGAAGGGCGGCCCGTCACCGGACCGCCCCTCTATTTTCTTCGGCTGGAGCCGTCACGGGAGTGAATCCCGTGACGTCAGTCGGCGCTGTGCGCCGCTGGCCGGCCTGGCAGAGTCCGCGGGCTTGCTCGCCCGCGGCTCCGCTGCGGCTTACTTAAGCTCGACGGTCGCGCCGGCTTCCTCGAGCTGCTTCTTGATCTTCTCGGCCTCGTCCTTCGACACGCCTTCCTTGACGGCCTTCGGCGCGCCCTCGACGAGGGCCTTCGCCTCGGTCAGGCCGAGCTGCGTGATCGCGCGGACTTCCTTGATGACGTTGATCTTCTTGCCACCGTCGCCGGTGAGGATCACGTCGAACTCGGTCTTCTCTTCCGCGGCCGGAGCAGCGGCGCCACCGCCACCGGCGGCCGGGGCAGCAGCCACGGCAGCGGCGGCCGAGACGCCCCACTTCTCTTCGAGCATCTTGGACAGGTCGGCCGCCTCGAGGACGGTCAGGGTCGAAAGCTGGTCAACCAGCGACTGAAGGTCTGCCATTTACGTTCTCCGTATCTAAAGGTCTTAAGCGTCTTCTTTGGCGGCATAGGCCGCGAACACACGTGCAAGCTGCGCGGCGGGCGCCTGGGCGATGGTTGCGAGCTTGGTCGCGGGCGCCTGAATGAGGCCCACGATCTTGGCACGCAGCTCGTCCAGCGACGGCAGCGACGCGAGCGCGGTTACGCCCGCCACGTCCAGGGCAGTCTCGCCCATCGCCCCGCCCACGATTTCGAACTTGTCGTTCGTCTTCGCGAAATCGACGGCCACTTTGGCGGCCGCGACGGGATCGTTGGAATAAGCGAGGCCGGTCGGCCCGGTCAGCATCGTGCCGATGCTGGCATAGGGCGTTCCCTGGATCGCGATCTTGGCCAGGCGGTTCTTGGCCACCTGATAGCTGGCGCCGGCATCCCGCATCTTGTTCCGCAGGTCCGTGGACTGCTTGACGGTCATGCCCTTCGAACGGGTCACGACCACCACGCCCATGGTGGACAAGGTTGCGTTCAGCTCTTCGACCAGCTCTGATTTTTGAGCTCGATCCATGCCATTCTCCCAAAGACGCACGGAAACACCCGTGCGCCGGTCACTTCAGGTCCGAGGGGAATGGGCAGGGCGCCGAGGCCCAGGCAAAGCGGAGCGGCGGCAAACCCGAAACTTTCTTCCCCGTCTAGGCTGGAGATTAAGAGGCGAACCTCACCAGCTGTCTCGGACGGTCACGACCGGGGCGAACCCCGATCGAAGCGCGCGCCTATAGCGGCTCGGGCGGCAAGGTCAAGCGGCGGAACGCTGGCATGTCCTGCTCGTTCGGCGCTATCACCGAAACGATCGCACACCAGCCACAAGGGGAGCAACATGGCCGACACGCCCGCCGATCAGCCTAAACGCCGCCGCACGAGCAAGCCAGCCGAGGCGAAGCCCGCCGAGGCGAAGCCCGCCGCAGCCGCCCCGCGTGCGCGGGCGAAGAAGGCGGAGGCGAGCGCGCCTACTCCGGCGGAGAAGAGGCGCGCCACCCCCAAGCAAACGGACAAGGCGGCAGCGGCCAAGGCGGAAACGCCGGCTGCGAAGCCAGCCAAGCCCCGCGCGCCACGCAAGGCTAAGGCGCCGCCCGCCTCTGCTGCTGCCCCGGCACCGGCACCGACGCCAGCGCCTGCCCCCTCCTCGACCCCTGCGCCTTCGGCAAGCCCCTCCAGCGAGGCGCCACGGCTTGGGTGGCTAGCGGCGCTGGGCGCCGCGGCAGCCGTGGGGGGTGCCTGGTTCGTCTGGCGGGCTTCCCGCGCGGAGGAGCCGGACTATCAGCTCGTCGAGCAGGATGGCGCGATCGACGTGCGAAAATATCCGTCGCTCGTCACGGCCGGGACCTTTGCACGGGGCGAGCGCCAGGCGGCGATCAACGAGGGGTTCAGGACGCTCGCCGATTACCTGTTTGCCAAGTCACGCTCCGGCCCCAAGCTGGAGATGACCGCTCCAGTCCTCGCCGACGAGGAGAGCGGCGGCTGGCGCGTGCGCTTCGTCATGCCTGCGGGCAAGGCGCGCGGCCAGCTGCCCTCCGCACCGGACGGCGTCGAGCTCACCACCGAGCCCGCCGGCCGATTCGCCGCGATCCGCTTCTCGGGACGCGCGACGGACACCCTGCTCGAGGCCAAGGAGCAGGAGCTGCGGAGCTGGTTGCAACTGAAGGGATTCCCGCACGAAGGTCGCGCCGTGCACGCCTTCTACAACGCGCCTTTTCTGCCGGGACCGATGCGCCGCAACGAGGTGCTGATCATGCTCAGCAACGAGGGCGGGGCCGGATAAACTGCCGATACTTTCACGACTGTCAAGATGCTAAATCACAAGTCGTTGTTTAGCTGAAACTTATTCGACGCTGAGTTGTTTGATTCCCGTGACCAGTCGCCGGCTATGTATCGGCGACGGCCCTTCGGAGTCGTGTTGCTTATGCGTACCCAGTCAGTGCGGCGGACCGCGCGAAAGCGTGTGTCCGCTCAGCCGCCCGCGCGTCCGCGAGCCAGGCTGTCGAATAAGGGGCGAGTGCTCGCCGGTCTCGGCGCGCTTACTCTGACCTTGGGTTTTGGTTCGACGACGGCGCTCGGCGAAGCGACGCTGAGCGCCGCATATGCGGCCGCTACTGGTCAAGTCGATATCATGGGCGAGCGCTCGCCCGGTGCCCGCACCGAAGCGAATATGACCAAGGGCAAAGCCCGCGCCGCAGCGCGCGCGCTTCCCGCCACTCGTGACGCCCGGAGTTCGATCGCGGCCCCGATCCCCGGCGCCCTGCCCGGTCCGATCGCGACCCCCGCTGCCGCGCCCACTGCCGCAGCCGCACCGGCTTTCGCCGTTCCGCCCGAGATTACCAGCGGGAGCGCCTTCGTCCCAGGCGCGGTGCCCGGAGGCGGTGGCGTGCTCGCCAGTGGCCCCGGCGGCGGGTTCTTCGGACCGATCGGCGGAGGCGGAATCGGTGGGCCTGGTGGCGGCGGTGGCGGCATTCTCATCCTGCCGCCCGAGCAAGCCGGCACCTCACCCACGCCGGAGACGCCGGGTCCTGTCGTTGTGGTGCCCGAAACGCCCGGGCCAGGACCGGTTGTGCCGGAAGTTCCAGGTTCCACCCCCGTCATACCCGAGACACCGGGACCAGTGGTGGTGGTGCCCGAAACGCCCGTCACCCCCGGCGTGACCACGCCTCCAGTTCCCGCGCCCATCCCGGAACCGGCAAGCTGGGCGCTGATGATCCTTGGCTTCGGCGCCACGGGCGCGGCGCTGCGCCGCCGGGCGAGGAGCGTTCGGTGCGCGAGTCCAGCTCAGGCCTGACCCGCTGGAGCGTGCGTGCCGGCGCCGCGAGCCTGGCGCTCGCCGCGGTCGCACGCTTGGGGAGCGAGCCCCAGCCGCCCCGCGCCGCGCCCATCCGCCCGGCGCCCGTTCAGGGCCGGCTTCATGAGGTGCCGCCGATCCCCGGCATGGTGCCCGGCGAAGTCCGGAGCGTGCTCGCGATCGATACGCCCTTGCACTATGGTCAGTCGATCTGGAACGACGCCGGGATCGCCGCCGGGCCGGTCACCGTCCGCGTCGATCGAAAGGCGCAGATTCTTTCGGTGTTCCGCGGCGGTCATGAGATCGCGACCACGGTCATCCTCTACGGCGCCCCTGAGAAGCCCACCCCGGCAGGGCGTTATCCGGTGCTGGGCAAAAAGCTGTTCCACATTTCGAACACCTACGGTGCCGAGATGCCCTATACGCTGTGGCTGACCAGCGACGGCATCGCCATCCATGCCAGCGACGTGCGCCAAGGCGCTGCCACTCACGGTTGCATCGGCGTGCCGAAGGACTTTGCGCGCCGGCTCTACGAGCTGGTCCAGGCCGGCGATCCGGTCGTGATCGCTTGAGGCTTTCCAAAGCGCCTGCCTTCCATTAAGGGCGCGCGCTTCCACACGTTGGATGAAGCCGCGGGAGGATGCGTTCGCGCGTCCGCTTGTACCGCTAAACTTGAACCGGGCGCGGGGCCTCCCCGTGCTCTTCGTAAGAGAGTGACATGGCCAAGAAGATTACCGGCTATATCAAGCTGCAGGTGCCGGCCGGCGCCGCCAATCCGTCTCCGCCGATCGGCCCCGCTTTGGGTCAGCGCGGCGTCAACATCATGGAGTTCTGCAAGGCGTTCAACGCCCAGACCGGCGATCAGGAGAAGGGCACGCCGCTGCCGACCGTGATCACCGTCTATGCGGACCGCTCCTTCTCGTTCGAGACCAAGACGCCGCCCGCGTCCTATCTGCTGAAGAAGGCCGCGGGCCTGAAGTCGGGTTCCAAGGAGCCGGGCAAGACCGTCGCGGCCAAGATCAAGCGCTCGCAGCTCGAAGAGATTGCGAACGCGAAGATGAAGGATCTGAACGCGAACGACATCGCCGCCGCGACCAAGATCATCGAAGGCTCCGCCCGCGCGATGGGCCTCGAAGTGGTGGAGGGCTAAAGAGATGGCCAAGCTGACCAAGAAGCAGAAGAACTGGGCCGTCGACAGCGAGAAGCTGTACGGCGTCGACGAAGCCATCGCGATGGCGAAGCAGTACGCCACCTCCAAGTTCGACGAGACCATCGAAGTCGCGCTGAACCTGGGCGTCGATCCGCGCCATGCCGACCAGATGGTCCGCGGTGTCGTGACTTTGCCCAAGGGCACCGGCAAGACCGTCCGCGTCGCCGTATTCGCCAAGGGCGCGAAGGCCGATGAGGCCCGCGAGGCGGGCGCCGATATCGTCGGTGCGGAAGACCTGCTCGAGACCGTCCAGGGCGGCACGATCGACTTCGATCGTTGCATCGCGACCCCGGACATGATGGGCCTGGTCGGCCGCCTCGGTAAGGTGCTGGGCCCGAAGGGCCTGATGCCGAACCCGAAGCTCGGCACGGTGACGATGAACGTCGCTCAGGCGGTCAAGGACGCCAAGGGCGGCCAGGTCGAGTACCGCGTCGAGAAGGCCGGCATCATCCATTCCGGCATCGGCAAGGCGAGCTTCCCGGCCGAAGACCTGCGCGCGAACTTCGATGCGCTGGTGGACGCCGTAGTCCGTGCCAAGCCGTCGGGCGCCAAGGGCAAGTATGTCCGCAAGGTCGCGGTCAGCTCGTCCATGGGCCCTGGCATCAAGGTGGACGTGGCCGAAGTCGCGGCTGCTTAAGCAAAATACATCGCCGTTCTGGAGAAGGCCGGGGCGTTGCCCCGGCCTTCTCTTTTTCCTTTCCGAAACAAACTCTTAAACCCGCGTTAACCATTCGCCGCTAGCCGTCTTCAGATCGGGGTGGGGGTTATCGAATGGTGCGGTTCCAGGCGCTGAATTCATTGGATTTGCGGACCAGCGTCGGCCCGGCAGCTGAACCGCTGAACCGCGCCTTCGACCTGGCCGAAGAGATTGGCTGGATCGGCTGCTACGAGATCGATTTCAGCGACTGGTCGACGCTGATGAGCCCGACGTGCCGGGCACAGTTCGGAATGGCGCCCGACCAGCAGCGGCTCTCACATGCCGAGTGGCAGACGCTGGTGCACCCCGGCGACATCGAACGCATGGGTCGCCACATCGCGGCGATCGTCGCGCGGCGCGGGGATGAATCGATCGAGTATCGCATCATCCGCCCGGACGGGAGCGTGCGGTGGATCTGGGCCCGGACGCGGATCGAGTTCGATGCCGCGGGCGCGCCCTTGGCTGGCTATGGCGTGCAGCAGGACATTACCGAACGGCGCCTGGCCGAGGACACGCTGCGCGAGCGCGAGCTTCACTTCCGCACGGCGGCCGAGCAGACTTCCGACCTGATCTACTCCTATGATGTGGACACCGGCGCCATCCAGTGGTTCGGGGATGTGGACGGGGCGTTCGGCTATCCGCCCGGCCTTTTCCCGCGCACCCTGGACGGTTGGGAAGCCCATATCCAGCTGGAGGATCGTGCCGCCGCCACCGCCGCCCTGGAAAAGCACATCGCGGAAGGCGCTCCCTTTGACGTGGAGTATCGGACGTTCAGCCTGGACGGGACGGTCCGATACTGGATCGACCGGGGGCGGATAACGCAGGGACTGGACGGCGGCCGCCTGATGGTGGGCGCGATGACCGACGTGACCGAGCAGCGCAAAACCCTCCAGGCGCTTGCCGAGAGCGAAGAGCGGTTCCGCCACATGGCCGATCATATGCCGGCCATGGCGTGGCTGACCGGCCCGGACGGGCAAACGCTTTTCCTCAGCCGAAGCTGGTACGACCTCACCGGCCAGACCCCCGAAACGGCACTGGGTCAGGGCTGGATTAGCGTCATCCATCCCCAGGATCGCAAATCGGCTATCACTACGATCACCGAGCAGGCGCGCGGGTTCCGAACCTTTCAGAACGATTTCAGGCTCCAGCTGCCGGACGGCAGCATCCGCTGGATGCTGAACGCCGGCGTGCCCCGGTTCGACAAGGAGCGCACCTTCCTGGGGTATGTGGGCTGTGTCATCGACATCACCGCCCGCAAGCAGGCCGAGGATCGCATCACCTGGGCTGCCGAGCATGACGGGCTCACCGGCCTCGCCAACCGCACCCGCTTTCAGGCGGAACTGCGCACTGCCTTGGATGAGGCGGTCGTCACCGGCGACAAGCTGGCGCTGATCGTCTTCGACCTGGACCATCTGAAGCTCGTGAACGACACGCTGGGGCATGATGCGGGCGACCATCTGATCCGGTCTGTCGGCCTGCGCATGCGCGACGCGCTCGGCAGCGACGGTCTCGTGGCGCGGCTCGGCGGCGACGAGTTCGGCATCATTCTCCGCAACGTCGAGGGACGGCACGCCGCCGTCCGCCGCGCCAAGCAGTTGGCCGCGCAGCTGGACGAGCCGCTCCATCATAATGGCCAAAGCATCGACTGCCGGGCGAGCATGGGCCTGACGCTGTTTCCGAACGACAGCCATGCGGCAGACGAGCTGCTGAAGAACGCGGACCTGGCCCTTTATGCCGCCAAGTCCGAGAAGCGCGGCTCGCTCATTCCCTATCGCCATCAAATGCGGTCGGACCTGCGCCAGCGCGTGCGCGCGCGCGACAGCGTGCGCCGCTGCCTGGGCGAAGACCGGCTGCTGCCCTTCTACCAGCCGCAGATCGATCTCTCGACCGGCCGGGTGACCGGCTTCGAAGCGCTGCTGCGCCTGCGCGGTGCCGGAGGGAAAACCTTCGGTCCGAGCAAGGTGCTGACCGCCTTCGAAGACCCGAACCTCGCTCTGGAGATCGGCGATCGCATGCTGGGGCAGGTAATGGTGGACCTCACCGCCTGGCTCGATACCGGCGCGCCGGTCGGCCGGGTGGCGGTGAACGCTTCAGCGATGGAGTTCCGCGCCGGCGGCTATGCCGAACGCGTCCTTCAGCAGCTCCGCGCAGCCGGGCTCCCGCCCGAACTGATCGAGATCGAGGTCACGGAGACCGTTCTGGTCGGTCGCGACGCGAATGTGATCGGGGCGGCCTTGTCCACGCTCAGCGCGGAAGGCGTGCGGATCGCGCTGGACGATTTCGGGACGGGCTATGCCTCGCTTACTCACCTCAAGCAGTTCCCGGTCGACGCGATCAAGGTGGATCGGTCTTTCGTCGCCGGGTTGGAGTCCGATGAAGGTGACCGCGCCATCGCGAGCGCGATCGTCGGGCTGGGGCGCACGCTCGGCAAGGATGTGATCGCCGAAGGGGTGGAGACCATCGCGCAGGCGCAAAGGCTGGAGGCGATCGGCTGCCATGCGGCCCAGGGCTTCCTCTTTGCCCGCCCCCTACCCCTGGCGCAGGCGATCGCGTTCGCCCGCGAGCATTAAGCTAGGCTGTCGGCGGCACATATTCCGTGCGGTCGGCGGCTTTCAGGCGTGCCTTCAACACGCGGTAGAGCAGGCCCGTGAAGCTGCGCGCATGATCCTTCGGCCGCGCGCGACGGGCGGCGGGGCCGACCTCCAGTCCGCGCATCACGGGGACCCGGCGCCCGATCAGGCGCAGCGCCGCGACGCGCGACAGCAGCTCCCGCTTCCGCCGCGCCTGGGAAGGCTGCATCCGGTCGATCTCGCCGATGGCAAGCGCCTCGACGGCGAGCTCGCCCGCCGCGACGATCGCGTCCAGCAGCCGCTGCCCGACCTCGGTGCGGGCGACGACGAGGCTGCGGCCCGGCCGCTCGTCGAAGTCGGGATAGCCGTCTTTGGTGCCGTACCAGGCATCGGCGCAGGCGAGGTCGGCGGTGCCGCCCACCGCGTCCGGGCAGATCTTGCACCGGAACTGCACGTCCTTGGACAGGTACCCGCCCCAGCTTGCATGATAGCTGAGCTGGCGGTGGGAGCCGTCCTTCAGCTCGGCCTTGGCCATGCCGGGCCAGCCCTCGCCCCGATAGCGAAAGGTCACCATCTCGGCCGGCGGCACGTCCATGCCCTTGAGCAGGGACGCGGCCGCACGGCGGCTGGGGATGCCCCCGCAGAAGAAGGACAGGATCAGCGGGAACACGGTCGCGACGCGTGGGTCAGTGCGGCCCAGCTGGCGGAGCGCGCCGACATCGCAGGGCTTGCCGATGAAGCAATAGCGGCGCCCGGAAGCGAGCAGGGCGTTCACCGTCTCCAGCGGCGACGACGGTGCGTAGCGGGATCCCGCGCGCGCGATCACCTCCGCCTCCGTCTCGCTGATCGCGACGCCGTTCTGCATCGGATCATCGTCGTGCGGCCCGACGTGCACCACGGCATCGGCCAGGCCGGTGCGCAGCGCGTGAAGCGCGAACGCGGTAATCCCTGCGCCCGAGGAGCCCTGGAAGCGGACGGCCTTGTCGGTAGAATGGCCGGTCCAGACGCTCCGGTGCGGGCCCCAGAAGGGGTGCTCCGGCACGCCTTCGTCCCACGGCGCGACCACCGACCCCGGACAGCCAATCGCGATCTGCCGTTCCTGCGCCTCCGAGACAGGGGCGAGCTGCTCGGGCCGGTTGAACCCGTCCGGGATGCCGCGCATCACGATCGCACCGTCGCTCACGCCCGCGCACAGGCCGCAGCCGGAGCAGAGGTCATTGCCAAGCACACGCCTTAGTGTCGGCGACTCCGTCACGCTCATCCGCGCAGGTCCGTGAAGAGCTGCGCCAGCGCGTCGACATAGCCCGCGAGCATGGGTTCGACCCGCTGCAGGCCAGCGCTCACATCCGCGCGCAAGGCGTCCAGCCGGTCGAGCCGTTCCAGCACGAACGCCTGCGGGTCGGTCGCGGACTGCGGCAGTGTATGGGGGTAGTTAAGCACGCCTTCGAACAGGCCGGTGAACTTGCGGCTATAGGCAATCGGGATCACCGGCACCCCGGAGGAGAAGGCGGCGATGCAGGCGTGCATGCGCGCCGAGAGCATCAGGTCGAGGCCTGAGATGTAGCTCTTCACTGCGCTCGGATCGCCGAAGTCGGGCACGCGAATGGCCGCGGGGTATTGCGCCGCGAGCCGGTCGGCAACCGGGCCGTCATCGTCATCGCCGGCGGACTTGCTGACTACGTGCGTGATCAGATGCACCTGCACGTTCGGGTCGCTCGTCAGGCGGTCGAGCAGCGCCCGCGTGAAGGCGGCATAGTCATAGCCGAGGCCGAAGCGGTTCGAGCCCTTCTCCGCCTCGCTCCAGAGCAGGCCGGAGACGTTGATCCCGATATGGCGGCGGCCATCCGCCGTTGGCGCGCGCCGCTCGAACGGGAGGCGAAAGGCGACGTCGGCCGAGAGCAGGCGCCGGGCGGCGGGCGCGATCTCCTCGATGAAGCGGAAGGACAGCGGATCGCGCGCGACCGTCAGCCGTGACCGCTCCATCGCCCAACTCGCCATCGCCTTGTACGGCTGGCGCGTAAACGGACCGATCGTCTGTGGGCTGAGCACCAGCGGCACCTTGGCCTGGATCGCCATCGCCTTGGTGGTCCAGAGGAAGGCGAAGCGCTTGGCACCGTAAATGTCGGCGAAGCTGTCGCCGCCGCCAATGTCGAGCACGCAATCAAGGCCGCGGATGCGGTCATAGACCTCGCGCGACGTGAACAGGCTGCGGCGGGTCACAGGCAGATAGTCGACGCCCGGCAGGTCGAGCGCAGTGCCGCTGTCGCGCGCGCCGATCACGACAAAGTCCAGCTCGACGCCAGCCTTGGCCGCTGCTTCGCGGGCAAGCGCGATGTTGCCGTAGGTCAGCGCCCCCAGCCCCAGATTGCCCGAATTCATCGAATGCCAGAGCAGGCCTATTCGCAAGCGCCGTCCCGCCACCATTAGTTTCCCGCTCGTGTAAGCGGCGGCCGATAGCGGCTAAAGGCATGAGAAACAACCTGCACGGCCGCCGCAAAGCGGTGGCAACCGTGCAGGTTCGGGACTTAGTTGGAGGCGGTCTGCTGCTGACGCTCGGCCTGCTTTTGCAGCTGGCCCTTGCCCATGGCCGAGACGAGCGCGCTGCCGTCCCCTGAGACGCTGAAGTTGCCGACCGGCACCAAGGCCTGAGCCTCACCGACACGCACCAGCACGGCCTGGACGGCGCCCTTGGCGTTGGTCGACAGCGACTGGACGGCGCCGATCACCCGGCCGCGACTGTCTTGCACCAAGGTGCCCGGCGCGACGCTGATGTTCTTGGCAACAGCGCCGCCAGCCTCGCCCATGCCGCTCAGCATGCCGTCGCCATAGCTGGCCGAGCCCGCGCCCTGGCCGCTCGCGCTTCCGCCACCCATGAGCATACCGCCGGTGCCCAAAGCCTGCGCTTGGCCGGCGAGGCCGCGTGCCGTGCCTGCCGCCGAGCCGACCGTCCCGCGCAGTGCGTCGGTGCCGATCAGCTGTGCGTCGGCGCCAGCGTCACCGGAGCCGCTCGCCGCACCCGAGCCGCTGCCGCCAAGGCTGTGGCCCAGCAAGCCGGCGTTGCCGGCTCCGGTGACGCTGGCTGAACCCGAGCCGGACGCCCTGCCGTTCACCCGCCCCGAGCGGCGGTCGATGCTCTTGTCCGCGCGAATGCTGCCGCTCTTGTTGAGGCTGCCGCCCAGGCCCGAGCCGAGCGAGCCTGCCGACCCGATTGTGCCTCCCAGCGTCCCACCAAGCGTGCCGCCGAGTCCCCCGCCACCCAGCAGTTGAGCCGAGGCCGGGCTCGCGACCAGCGCGATCGCGGCGGTCATGATCATGAGATTACGCATACACACTCTCCTTCGAAACAGGTGGCGCATGGCGCGCCCGATTCGAGAACGAGAGGCGTGCCGGTTTTAATCCCGCCCCGGTGCAGGCGGCGTGCGGCAATCGCCGCAGACAAGGCCGCGGCCATAGTGCTTGTCAGGGCCCCTGGGGCCCATATCCCGTGCGTCGCGCTCCAGGGCAGCAATGGATCCGAGCTGGAGCAGCCGTCCGGCGACCAGCGGCGCTGCAAAGGACGTGCCCCGCACCGGCCGGACTCCGCCATCGCCACGCGCGGCGAGCATGTCGGCACCGGGGGCGGCGAAATCGAGGTGGAGCGCACGCCCGGCCTCGAACAAGGTGCGGCCCCGCGCATCGACCCCGGTTACGGCGAGGACGCCCGGATAGGAGGCCGGATAGGCCGGGGGCGCTGCCGGTCCGTCGTTCCCTACCGCCGCCACCACGGCGACGCCCTTGCGCTGCACCGCTGCTACGGTCGCCGCCATGATCGGGTTCGGCGGGCCAACCAGGCTGACCGTCACCACGCGCGCGCCCTGCCCTGCCAGCCAGCCGAGCGCCCGCGCAACCGCAAGCGCGTTGCCGCCGCTTGGATCGCGTCCATACACATCCGCCGCGAGCAGCCGAGCGCCGGGCGCCGAGCCCTTCACACGGCCGCTCCCGACGATGAGCGAAGCAACCGACGTGCCGTGCGCGCTCGCGATCGGCGCTCCCGAGGCGAAGCCCCGCTGCTGGACCGCGCCGAGGCCCGGAACCGCCGCGATACCGCCGTCAATCATGCCGATCACGGCTCCGCCTCCGCCACCCTGCGCCAGCGCCGCACCTTTCAGCAAACCGCCCGAGCCGCCGCTTTCGAAGTGGAGCGTGTTGGCACTCGCCTCCACACCCGGTGCGAGCTTGCGCAGCTGCTTGAGCGCCTGCCGAACCGAGCGACTGTCGGGCACCCGGACGCGGCTGAACCGAACATCTGTGTCGTCGATCGTATCAGTCTCGATCACGCGAAAGCCGGCTGACTGCAGCCGCGCCATAGTGGCGGCATCGGCGCCGATCAGCAGGAGCTCGGCGCGTACCGCGGGGTTGCCTTCAGGGTCGAGTTCCAGCTCGCGCGGGAAGCGCTCGACCAACCCGCGCAGCCGGTCGGTCCGGGCGCGGAGCAGCCCGCGCGCGTCGCTCAGCACGGGCAGGTCCGTCACCCGCTGGAGCGTCGATCCGACCGGAGGCAGCAGCCCGCCGACCGGCGGCAGCGCGAGCTGCGCAAGGGCAGCGCCCGGCACGAGGGCAAGGAGAAAAGCGCTTTTCCGCACCAGCTGAACCTTCTCGAACATCATCATGGATTAAACGCGGGGCGCGGCTCGTTTAATCCCTGTCGGAATGGTGGGAAGACGCTTCGAGGGCGACATGGTCGCGCTGCTGCCGCGATTGCGGCGCTTCGCCCATGCGCTCGCCCGTTCGCCCGCTGATGCCGACGATTTGTGCCAGATGACCATCGAACGCGCGCTGAAAGCGCGGGCGCAGTGGCAGCCGGGCACGCGGCTCGACAGTTGGATGTACCGGATCATGCGCAATCTTTGGATCGACGAAACCCGGGCGCGGACGCGGCGAGACCAGAGCTTCGCGCCTGAAGAGGCCGGCGCAAATGTCGGCGACGACGGCGCCGAGCGCGCCGCCCTGCAGCTGGAGATGACGGACCTCGATCGCGCCATGAACCGCCTGCCGGTCGAGCAGCGCGAGGCAGTCGCGCTCGTGCTCGTGGAGGGGCTGGCCTATAAGGAGGCGGCCGAGCTGTTGGAGGTGCCGATGGGCACCCTCACCTCGCGCCTGTCGCGTGGGCGCGAGGCGCTGATTGCGATGCTGGGAGAGGCCGCATGACCTTCGACCGCGAGACTATCGGCGCCTATGTCGATGGCGAACTCGATGAGATCCGGCGCCGGCGCATCGACAGGGCATTGGAGACCGATTCGGCACTTGCTGCGCTGGTTGCCAAGGAGCGGCAGTTGCGCAGTGCGCTGCAGGCCCGCTTCGATCCGATCGCCACCGCTCCCGTGCCCGAACGCCTTCTCGCGGCGGTGACTGCGAGTCCGGTTGCCATGCCGCGCAAGCTCTCGCGCGTGCCGCAATGGACGGCCTTGGCCGCAAGCCTGGCGGTGGCCGCCTATTTTGGCCTGCAGTTCGACCAGGAGCGCTCCGACAGCCTGCAAAGGCCGCTCGCAACCGCGCTGGAGACGCAGCTCGCCTCGAGGCAGACCGCGTCAGGCCCGGTCCGGATCGGCCTGACCTTCAAGGCGCGCGATGGCCAGTGGTGCCGCACCTTCGCGGCGCCCGAGCGGTCCGGCATTGCCTGCCGCGAGGATGGCCGGTGGCAACTTCGCCACAGCGCTGCCCCCGCCGCAACCAATACCGAATACCGTCAGGCGAGCACTTCGGAGATCAATCAGGCAGCGCAAATCCTCGCGGCGGAGCCGCCGCTGGACGCGGACGCGGAGGCGCAGCTGATCGGGAGCGGTTGGCGCTAAACCGTTGGAGAGGTGGAACGAACTCACGTTAACTTTGTTGAAAACGGGAAGGTGAGCGGGCAAAAAGCTCGCGTTTGATTCAGAAGGCCTCTCAGTGACTGACAACGAGTTTCGTTCCGTGCCCTCGAATCCGGGCGCGAAGCCGGATGTCGAAGGTGATGGGCAGAGCAGCGGCACCCCCGCGGAGGGGCTAGCCGATACCGGCGGCCGGGAGCCGCTGGCGCGCGCGGGACTGAACCATTGGCGCGAAAGCACCATTACCGAAACCGGGCTCGAGCGACGCGACAACGTGTTTTTCGCCGCCATTGAGATGACGCGGATGCCGATGGTCCTCACGGACCCGAACCAGGAAGACAATCCGATCGTCTTCGCGAACAAGGCTTTTCTCGATCTGACTGGTTATGAGGAAAGTGAAGTCGTCGGTCGCAACTGCCGCTTTCTCCAGGGCTCGCAGACCGATCGTGAGACCGTCGCCGAACTGCGTGATGCGGTAAATGCCGGCAGCTCCATCGCGACCGAAATCCTCAACTACAAGCGCGACGGCACGCCATTCTGGAACGCGCTCTTCATCGGGCCCGTCTTCGACAAAGGGGGCACGCTGGTCTACCAGTTCGCCAGCCAGCTCGATGTCACGCGCCGCCGTAACAGCGAACAGGCGTTCCGCCAGGCGCAGAAGATGGAAGCGATCGGCCAGCTTACCGCCGGCCTTGCCCATGACTTCAACAATCTGCTGCAAGTCGTGAACGGCAACCTGGAGTTGCTCGAGAGCCAGCTCGATGGCGACCGGCTGAAATCCTATGTCGCCAAGGCGCGGCTGGCGGCGGAGCGCGGCGCGCGGCTCACCCGCCAGCTGCTCGCTTTTGCACGGAAAACCCGGCTGGAGCCGCAGCCCACCGACCTGTCACAGCTCGTGCACGATTTCGCCGAAGTGATCGAGAGCTCCGTCGGCAGCGCGGTGGACGTCCAGCTTCACCTGACGCGGCGGCTGCCCAAGGTGATGATCGATCCCGACCAGCTCGAAATGGCGCTGCTCAACATCGTGAACAACGCCAAGGACGCGATGCCGATGGGTGGCGCGCTGACGATCGCCACGAGCATGCTGAAGCTCAATGGAGACGCCGCGGCGCGCGACCTTTCCCCGGGCGACTATGTCAGCGTACAGGTCACCGACAATGGCGAGGGCATGCCCTCGCATGTGGTCGATCGCGCGACCGAGCCCTTCTTCACGACCAAGCAGCAGGGCAAGGGCACGGGCCTGGGGCTCGCCATGGCGACCGGCTTTGTCCAGCAATCGCGCGGGCGGATGGAGATTGAGAGCAAGGTGGGCGAGGGCACGACCGTGCGCCTGATCTTCCCCGTCTCGCACCTCCAGGCAGCCGAGCCGAACCCGCCGGCGCGGGAGACTGGCGACGCTTCGGTCATGTTCTCCGGGCGAGCCTCGGAGCATGTGCTGGTTGTCGAGGACAGCGACGATGTGCTGGAACTGGCGACCGAGATTCTGACCGGCGCCGGGTACCGCGTCAGCACCGCGCGCAATGCCGAGGAGGGGCTGGCCGTGTTCCGGCAAGCGGAGCCAGGAACCTTCAACCTGCTCTTTACCGACCTGGTCATGCCGGGCAGCATGAACGGCATGCGCCTGGCGGAGGAAGTTGCGAAGCTCGACCCCGACCTGCCGGTCCTGATGACGACGGGTTACAACGAGGAACTGGTCGTGACCGGCCCCGAGCGGCCGAGCCGCGACGTGCTCGGCAAGCCGTACCGCCGCGCCGAGCTGCTCGACCGCATCCGGCACGCGCTCAACAGCCGCGGCCAGACGCCGGTGCGTCGGAATGCCTCCGAATACGGGGCCGCTGAGGCCTAGGCCTCAGCGCTGGAGCAGCGGGCGCTCCGCATCGCCGACGATCGCGAACGCCGCCCAGTAATAGGGGTGCGACGTGTTCGCATCGTCCATCAGCTTCACCTGCGCCGTCCGCAGCGCCTGACCGGCACCTGTTCCGGGCGTGGCGCTGAAGAGGCCGGTGATCAGTCGCTTGGTCGCCTCGTAGTCGTCCGGCACCGGCCAGTGGCTGGCGATCACCGAACGGGCGCCTGCGCCCACGAACGCGCGCACCAGGCCGTCGAGCGCGTAGTTGCCGCCGGTCGCGACGCCCGCCTCTCGCGTGGCGCTCACCGTTGCCATGCCGGCGGTGTCGCAGGCCGAGAGGATCACGTAATCGGCGTCGATCTTCAGGTCGTACACTTCCTTGAAGCTCAGCAGCCCGTCCGAACCGGTCGGCCCGAAGGAGGTGAGCAGCGCCGGGCGCGCCGCGCATTGCGGCTTGGGCGCCGTGACCAACCCATGGGTCGCGAAGTGCAACACGCGATAGTCGCGAAGGTCCGGCCGGTTCATCAGCTCGGTGTCGTTGAACTGGGCACCGGTCAGCACGGCCGAGCGGTCGGCGCCGATGGCCGCGCGCGCAAATTGGAGTTCGGCCGCCGAGATGGGCTTGTTCCAGGTCTCGAGCGGCCAATCGCAGTCGTCCTGCACAGGTCCGCCGGAGGAAAGGAAGGACGCCGCGCTGAACGGCGGTGCATTCTCGCCCAGCCCCAGATAGGCGCGCTTTCCGGTGGACGCGGGCACCTGCCGGACATCGGCGAAGGAGCGCGCAGACACGGCCGTCGTGACGTCGCGATCACGGCCCAGCCAGGCCACGCCGCGCATGTCGAACTTGTCCGCATTCGCCTGCGCGATGCGCTGGAGATAGGCGTCGACCCCGGTCTGCTCGGCCACCAGCAGGGTGACGGGAAGCTGCAGCAGCGGCCCGTCCGGCTCGAACACGAGGTGCCGCACGCCGGTGAGCGCGTCACTGCCCAACCCGTCGAACAGGGTGCGGTAGAGCGCTCGGGCGCGAGCCACGTCGAAAGGCGCGGTGACGAGCTCGCCATTGTCGTCGCGCACGATCGTGTCGCGGAGGCGGGCAACCGCCTCGCCGAGCGCGGCGGCATTGGTGTCGAGCCGCACGGCACGGCTTCGCTCCGGCGTCGCGAACACCGCATAGGCATCCGCGCCGACCAGCCGCAGCTGGTAATAGGCCTCGCCCGGCCGCAGCGTCTTTTGCAGATCCGCAAGCGTCAGCGTCTGCGGGGAGAGGACGCGGTAGCGCGGATATTTGCTGAGGCGCGACTGAAGCGCCGTCTGCTCGGATTCCAGCGTCTTCAGCCGCTGGCGCGCGGCCGCGAGCGTCGCGGCGGCTTCGCTGCCCTCCGGCGGATTGGCGGCGGCAAGCTGCGCCACTTCGCCCGTCTGCCGCACCACCTCGCGCGACTGGTTGACGGCCTCGCGGAACAGCATGGCCGCTTCGTCATCGCCTTCGGACAGTTCGCGGGCGAGCACGGCCTGGGTCTGGGCGACGCCGGGCCGGACGAAGATCTGGTTGGCCGCGAACATGGCGGCGGCTGCATTCGGATCGGTAGCCGAACGCTCCGCGAGCAGGCGGAAATAGGGCGACAGCGTCTCTCGCATCGCCGCGGCGGCGCCGGTCACCCGCTCGCTGTCCGCCACCACCGACGAATAGATCGCGACCGCCTGATCCGAGCGTCCGGTCCGGCCATAATAGGCCGCCAATCGCGCGCGCGCCTGAAGCAGGGCTGCAGACTGCGGATAGCTGGACTCGAGCAACGCGACCGCCCGAAGCAGCGGCTCTTCTGCGGCAGACGGGTCGCCGGCCATCTCGCGCGCCAAACCGTTCTCGGCCAGAATCTCGGAGCGCATAAAGGCGGTCGAAGCGACGCGGCCTTGGCGAACGGCGGCGAGGGCCTGCTCCGCCCGCTCGAGCACCGCGCTCGCCTCGGCATAACGGCCCATCAGCCGCAGCGCGACGCCCCGCAGCTGCTGCTTCTGTGCGTCGAGGATCTGCGCCCGCTCATAGGGCTGCAGCCGCCCGTCGATCGCGCCCGTGCGATTGAGTGCGGCGTTCGCGCGGTTGATTTCCAAGGCCAGGCGCGGCGTGATCTCGGCGCTCTGGATCGCTTCCTGCGCATAGCGGTCGACGTCGGCCACGGCCCGGTCCAGCTCTTCCAACGCCTTGGCGGGGCGCTTCTGGTTGATCTGGTGGATGGCGCGGAAGTTGCGGAGCAGGCGGCCAGCGATCGGATCGACCACGGCACCCTTCGCTTCGGCCTCCGCAAAGGCGGCGTTCGCGGCGGGAAACTGCCCGAGGTTCGATTGCTGCAGCCCCTGGTTGGCGAGATACTCGGCCAGCCGCGGGCCTTCGCCTGCGGTGCCTGCCGTGCGCTCGTAGAGCGTCTGGAAGAACTCGGCGGCCTCGGCATAGCTGCCCGAGTTGTTGCGCGCATAACCTTCCAGCAGCGCGCCTTCGGGATCGAGCGCCCCGGCCTGGACGCGCGCGAACGCGGCAGGATCGCCGGCTGCGGTGACCGCGACCTGCACCTCGCCTGTCACGGGCATGTCGGTGACGATGCTGGCGAGCCCGAGTTTCAGCGCGGAATCATACCCGGCCAGGCCCTCGGCTGCGTAGAGTACGCCTTTCCGCTCCACGCTGTAGGTGCGGTAGCGAAGCTTGTCGGCACCTTCGCACTCGACGACGCTTGCGCCCGTCACTTGCGGGATCTCGGCGGCCTGCACCGCATCGCAGCGGCGATCGGCCGCGGCCAGGCGGGCGGCGTCACCGGCCTTCAGCGCGTAGAGATTGCCGACGGGGGCAGCCGCGTCGCGGCACACGATCGCATAGCCGCGGTCGAACAGGCCCTGCAGCCGCGCATCCATCGGGCGGAGCTGCGCGGTACAGTTCACGCCCGCATTGCCGATGCGGAAGCTGTCGCGGACGCTGAGCCGCTCGATGGGCTGGGCGGCCAGCGGTTGGCTCAGCAGAGCAGCCGCCGTGATGAGATAACGGACGCGCGTCACTGTTCGTCTCCCGGGGCCGGAGTGCGCCGGCGTTCGTCTTCTTCGGTCGGGGCGGCGCCTTCCCACAGACTGGGATTGCCACCGCCGGTTACCGGATCGGTGATGAGCGGCTCGGTGCGGAGCTGCCCGGTGTCGATGGTCGTCACCAGATTGATGGTCGGGAGCGCCGCGACCGTTTCCGGATCGGAGGTGCTCGAGAGCACGTCTTCGACAATCGCCAGCACGTTGACGGGCACGGAGGTGATCACCTCCTGCATGACCGGCGATTCCTCGGGCGGTGGCTCGACCCCGGCGCACGCGCCGGTGAACGGGCAATTGTTGAAGGTCGAAGCCGAGGTCAGCGTGGTCGTGCCGCCCTCGCCGCTTTGCAAGGTGAGCAGGCTCACCGCGTCCTTGTTCACCTTGAACGCGCCGGAGCTGTCCTGAATCCGCCCGAAGATGATCGCGTCGACCGCCGCGCTGCCGCCGCCGCGCAGCACGGCGCCGCCCGAGCCTGCGCTGAAACCACCGAACTGCGAGGCCGTGTTGCTGTTCTGAATGAACAGCCGGCTGCTCGTCTGGAACTCGATCCGGTTCGCCTGCAGGTAGCCTTGCGGACGCGGGCTCCCGGAGGGAGGCGTCGCCAGCGCCGTTTCCCGTCCAGCAAAGGTCGGATTGGCGCGGAGCTGCCCGATCAGCGAGTCCGTCGCAACGCGGAGGGTCCCGGTGGAAATCACCAGCCGGCCGCCGAGCGTCGACGAGTCGCTGCCGGTCATGGCGATGCCACCGCCCTGATCCGTCACGATATCGACGCCTTGTCCGGCGACGAGCGAGAGCTCGTTCGTGGACCCGGCGTTGCCGATCGTGACCGGCCCCGTCACGCGCGCTTCGCTTCCCGACGAACCGAGAATCGCCAGAGCCCCGTTCGAACCGATCAGGTTGGCTGATGACCCCGCGCCCGAACCTTGCAGGCTCAAGGCACCGACCGTGAAGTTGGCGTTCGACCGGAGCTCGATGCGTTGGGCGCGAAGGCCCTGCGCCTCGGCTCCGCTCAACACATAGCCGGTGCCGCCGTCGCCCCCGCCGAAGCGCACGGAGCTGCCCGTCGCCGTCAGCCTGAGCGTCGTCGTGCCCGCACCGCCGAGCGCACCCGCACCGCTGATCGCGATGTCGGCGGACACCACGTCGATGTTCGTTCCGGTGACGGCGCCCGTGAAGCTGGCGAGACCCGTGGCCGTGATGGCAACCGGTCCGCTCGCACTGATCGCACCGGCGCTCACGTCCTGCTTCGAGGTCACATTGACGTTGGTCGCCGTCAGATTGCCAAGTGCGATGCTCTTGTCGCTGGCCAGTTCCAAAGCACCGCCGGTGCTGAGGGCACCGCCCGTGATGGCACCGCCGACGTCCAGGAACAGCCGCCCCGGCGCGCTGATCGCGCCCGACGTGAAGGACTGGGCCGTGGCCGCGGCGAAGTTGAAGGTCGAGACATCCCCGCCAATGGCAATCGTGCCGCCCACGCGCTCCGGTCGCGCGGTTGCCAGCACATCAATGTCGAACAGGCCGCCCAGCTCATCAAAGTCCTGCAGAACGGCAAAGTCCGGGTTCGACTTGATGATGCTGGTGTTTGACAGGAAGACACTGTCGTTCGGGTCCGTGCCGCCGGTGATCCCGCCCGTCGTGATGTCGGTCGCGGCGAGCAGCATTACACTATCGGCCGCCTTGATGGTGCCGGTCTCGACCTTGCCGGTGACCGAACCGATACCGACCGACGTGAACGCATTGACGTCACCGGTCTTCACGTCGCCAAGCACGCCGATCCCAATCAGGAAATCGTCGGCGGTCGTATCGATGTTTGAATAAATGTCGGAGGTAGAGATGTTGCCGGTGGTGAGCGTTCCGCCCACATCCAGGCTGATCGTCTCTGCAGAAAGATTGCCGGCCTTGACCGTTGCCGGAGCCGAGGGGTCGCCGATCTGGAAGTTGATCGTCGCGGCCTTGATGTTACCGAGAGTGGCCGAACCAAAGGCGAAGACCTCGACGTCGCCGCTGGTGCTGGCGAGATTGGACAACCCGGCCGTCAGGTCGCCCGTCGAGACACTGCCATCCGAGCCGAGGAAGATGCGGTCGCCCGACATGATCGTACCCGCGGAGATCGCCGTGCCGCCAAACAGGTCGGCGCCGCGCAACGAGTGGATCGCCAACGTGGTCAGGGTTCCTTCGGCGCTCAGGAACACGTCTCCGAAGGTGTCGAAGTCGCTTGTGGGGTAGATGTCACCTTGCGTGACGGTTCCCAGCGTCACGTCCTTGGTGCTGCTGATCGAGATGCCTTCAGCGACGATGTTGCCGGTGGTGATGCCGGAGATCGAGTCGGTCGCGATGCCGTCATCGATATCGACCGAAATGCCCTTGATGTCGCCGACCTTGACGCCCGTCGAGCCTTCGAGCGTGACGAAGTTCGACGCCGGCGTCGGGTTGGTCCCGGCAATCAGGTTGCCTGCCGTCAACAAACCTTCGGTGACAAGCGAGATTCCCTCGCCGGCCGTCACGTTGCCGACCGTCATCGGCCCTGTGCTGAGCAGGTCGACGTCGCCGCCGCTCGTGATGTTGCCGACCTGGATCGTGCCTTCGGCGTTGATCGAAAAGGTGCCGGTGACGTTGAAATCGGCAGTCGTGATGAAGTCCTTGCCGAGGAGCGCCGAGAACTCCGTCGCGACGTCGATCAGGCCAGGTGCACCGGCCATTGGCGGCAACAACGATCCGGTCGCGTTCAGCGTGACGAAATCGGAGCGCAGGACGCCGCCGTCCACGACCGACACTTGCAGGTCGCCCGTTGTGCTGACGCTGATGGTCGTCGCGTCGAGAACACCATTATCGATCTTGATGTAGGACTCCGAGCCCGTCGGGGCAGGAGTCGTCCCGCTCGAGACCAGATTGAGGGAGTCGAGGGTCGCATCGGACTTGCTGACCTGCGCAAAGACCTGGCCGCCGGTCGACGGGCCAAAGGTGAGCGAACCATCGAAGCCGCCGAGACCGGCCGCGCTCGCGCTGAATCCGGCGGCGGTGAGGGACCCGCGCTCCGTTCGGTTGAAGCGGTTGGTGATGAGCATGCCCGCGCTGCCGCCGCGGCCCTCGCCCGGCGACCCGGCCACGGGGCTCGCCCCCGAGCCATTTCCGCCCTGGCCGCCGAAGCCGCCCGAATCGATCGAGATGCTGCCGGCGGTCACGGGGGAGCCGCGCGACAGCAGCGCACCGTCGCCGCCATCGCCCAGCCCACCTGCGCCACCGCCGCCACCATCGGCGCCTGCCCCGCCGTCGCCGCCAATGCCGTTGATGAAGAACGTCACGTCAGCAAAGGTCGCGCTGCCCGAGTTTGCGCTCGTGTCCGGGCCGCTCGCCGTTCCGAAGTTGGTGAAGCCGCCGGTGCCGATCCCGCCCGTGCCGCCTGCTCCCCCAATGCCGCCCGACGGCGCGGCCGCGCCGCCGTCGCCGCCCAGGCCGCCCACGCCCTGGATGAAGCCAATGAGTTGGTCGGTCTTGAGCTGCCCGCTCCCGGCCTGAGCCAAGACGCGAATGAGTCCACCCGTGCCATCGCCACCGGCACCGCCCGCGGCACCGACCGCCCCGTCCCCACCGTCGCCACCTTCACCAGCCGCATCGACCACAGTCTGGCCAAGGGTAACGCTGCTTGGTGTTCCCAGCGGTACGACGCCGCCGCCCTGCGAGTCCCCGCCGGACGTGGCCGAGATCAGGGCGAAGCCCCCGACGCCCCTCCCGCCCGCAGCCCCGGTCGTGAACCCGCCGCGGCCGCCCTGGCCTGACGAATCGAGCGAAATGAGGCCCGGTGCCGAGATGCTGGCGCCGAAGGCGACGAGGTTGATCGAGCCCCCATTGCCGATGCCGCCGCCTGCGCTGCCGCTGCCGCCGAAGCCGGAAGCCTCGAGGTCAACGCTTCCGCCGATCGTGAGCTGGCCTCCGATCTGGACCAGATAGGCGCCCTTGTCGAACGGACCCGTGTCGAGGTTCGCCGGCGCTCCTCCCCTGCCGTCGCCGCCTCGTCCCTGATCCGCACTTCCGCCGGAGCCCGACGCACTGATGTCCACGTCGCCGCCCACAGACAGGCTGTTGACGGCAAAGCCACCATTGCTACCCATCCGCGCGTGTCCACCCACGCCGGCTCCACCATTGCCCGAGCCGCCGCCAAAGCCGCCCGACCCGTTAGCGTTCAGATCGACAGTGCCGCCGATCTTGATGGACCCGTTGTTCACCTGGACGCGCGCGGTTCCGCCTTGGCCGAGACCGCCCGTTCCGGTGCCGGTGCCGCTAAGCGAGCCGCCGTCGCCGCGCGCATCGAAGAACGCGGTGGTGGCTTTCGCGTCGATCGCGCCACCATTGAAGGCATCGAAGGTGGCCGTGCCGCCAAGGCCCTGACCAGCTGTCCCGCCCGCTCCGGTTGCCCCGGCAAAGCCGCCCGAGCCGCTTGCCGTGAAGAAGAGCGCACCATCCGCCTGTGTGACGTTGCCCTTATCGGAGAAGAAGAAGGCGCTGCCGCCTTTTCCGTCGCCGCCATTGCCTTGGCTGCTGAAGCTTGCCGATCCGCCAAAGCCATCGGCGGACACCGTGACACTGTCGGCCAGCGTCAGGGTGCCGAGCTTAGCAGACACCGAACTGCTACCGCCCTGGCCGAGGCCGCCCGCGCCCGTTCCGGACCCGTTGTAGAAGCCGCCCGAACCTGTGACGTTCAGGTTCACATTGCCTGTGACCGCGATCTTGTTCTGCGCGGCTAGTGCCTGGATGAAGGCGATGCCGCCGCGGCCCAAGCCGCCGCCGGCCAGGCCGAGCCCGCCAAGACCGTTGTTCGACGCGCTTACGTTTGCGACCGTGATCGAGGCAGGCGTGCCCGCAGGCACGCCGAAGCCGCCATCCTGCGTCTGGATGCTGAAGAAGCCGCCTGCACCTTCGCCCCCCAGGCCTGACGAGCCCGATCCGCCGATGCCGACCATTGCAGCCGAGGTCGCGGCCAATACCTTGATGTCCCCGCCGAACGCGATCAGGCTGCCGCGGCCGCCCGACCCGAGCCCGCCTGTGGCGCCAGCGCCGCCGGTGCCGCGGCTGCTCACCGACACGAACTTGTTGAGCGTGATCGCGCCGCCGAGCGTGTGGATCTCGATGCCGCCGTCCTGGGTGCTGAGGCCCGTGATGGGCGCTTGGCCGCCATAGCCGGCGCCACCGGCTCCCGTCGCCGACGTTCCGCCATCGCCATCGACGATCATGGTCACGCCGTCACTGAAGGTCAGCGTGCTTCCGCCCGAACCAGTCCCCGAAAACGCGCTCGTGGAGATGCGTGCGCGGCCACCGACGGCGGCGCCGCCGGCGCTCGATCCAGCGCCCGAGCCGCCATTCGCCTGAACGTCGATGAAGACGTCGGCAAGACTGCCATCGCCCTTCTGGGCGGCCACGAACGCCTTGCCGCCGAACGCGTTGCCGCCGGCGCCGCCCGAAAGCGACAGCGTCTGGCCCCCTTGGGCAAGTGCCAGCAACACAGTCGAGTCGCTGACGGTCAGCGTACCGGACGTGCTCACTTGCACGGTGCCGGCCACAGCCTTGCCGCCGCTGCCCCCGGCGCTGCTGACGTTGTAATCGCCGGCGAACGCGCTCGCTTCGAACGTCATGTTCGTTCCGAGCGCTTCGATCTTGCCTTCCCCGCCGACGAAGATCGTTCCGCCCGTCGCGTTGCCGCCGATCTTGTCTCCGCCGCCGCTATTATCGCCGGCACTGGCGGTCGTGCTGATGTAGAACTCTCCGGTGGTGGTGCGGAAGGTGCCGCCCGCTTGCGCGAACACCGAGGCCGAATTGCCGGTCGCGTCGCCGCCGTCCGATCCGGTCGCGAAGCCGTTCCCGCTGAAGGCTTCCAAGGAAGCGTCGAGGTCGGCGAACTCGACGAGGCCCGGCCCGGCGTTGATGCTCAGCGTGCCGCCCTTGCTGGCGCCGCCCGCAGTCGCCGCGCTTCCGACTCCCAAGCCCGTGTTACCGCCAAGTGCCCGGCCATCCGCAGTCACGGTCGTCAGCTTCAGCTGGCCATTCGCGGAGCTGCTGATGTTGATCGTGGATCCGGTTGCGGTACCGCCCGAGCCCGCAAGACCCGTCGCGCTCGCGCCGTCGCCGCCCCGGCCACCGCTCACGCTGGCAAGGACGCTCGTCGACTTGCCGGTCAGGCTGCCGCCGTTGGCGGTGACGAATACACTGCCGCCCGATGCAGCGCCCCCGGCGCCGCCTGCGACGGTCGTCGTGGGACCGACACCGCCCGCGCCACCTACGGCCGTGTTCAACAGGGATGCAGTTTCGAAGGTGATCGATCCGCCGGAACTGGAAACGTTCACCGTGCCTGCGGTAGCCGCGCCACCAGCGGCACCAGAAGCCCCAGCGCCGCCCACGGCACCAGAATTGAGCTCAAAGCGCGTAGCGCCGACCGTTAGCGTACCGCCGCCATTCGCGCCGGCGAAGCCACTGCCGCCCGTCGCCGATCCGCCCGCAGCGCCGGCCGCCAGACCGCTCCCGCCGATCGCGTCGGTGGCGAGGACCAGTGATGCGAGATTGATGGTGCCCGCCTTGGCGTTAAGCGTGGCGATGCCTCCCAGCGCCGGCCCGCTCACCAGCGGGCCGTTGGCGGTGCCGACGCCGGTGTTCGCGGCCGTCGTGCCCGCCAAGATCGACGTGTCGCCCAGCGTGATCTTGCCGCCAGTGTCGGTGCTGATCACCGCGCTTCCGGCCGCCGCGGCTCCGCCTGCGCCGGCAAAGCCGGTGCCGGAGAAGCCTGCGCCACCGGCTCCGCTCCGCGCGATCGCCAACACCTGCGTCTTGCCGCCGGTGATCGTGCCGCCGCCGCCTGCGAACAGCGATGCACCGGGGCCTTTGATCGCCGCACCACCTGTACCGCCCGGCGTGGTCGGCGACGATCCAGCGCCGCCTGCGCCGCCGAAGGTGTCAGCGTCCAGCTTTGCGGAGCCAAAGCTGATGGCGGCACCGTCGAAGGCACCCAGCCGGATATCACCCTGAGTAGCTGATCCGCCATTGCCGCCAGCAACACCTGCGCTGCCGCGAGCAACAACGGTCATCGTCAGGGATGTGGTCGCGGTTACGCTGCCCCCGGCACCGATGGCTACTTCGGCGAGCCCGCCCGCTGCGTTGCCCCCGTTGAGCTTCGAAGGATCGGAGCCTGGGTCGAAGTTCGCGCCCGCATCCAATGAAATCGTATCGGCCGTGATGGACGCGGTCTTGGTCGCCGCGGAGGTGCTGAGACGCGCGGTTCCACCGGTCGCCGATACCGTCGGAAATCCGGCTGTGGGGGCCGTAGCGGTCACCGCCGCATTGAGGGACAGGCCTTTTGTGACGGCGACGGTGCCACCGCTCGGCCCAACATTCAGGCCTGCGAACCCGCCCATAAGCGTGTCGCTGTTCGAGAAGCTCGGCGCATCGACAAAGATGGAGTCGCTGACGAGCTGACCATCGTCGACGTTGATAGTGGCGTTTCCGCCGCGGCGAGGGACGCCCGCTTTGCCGATGGTAGGGGATGCACTGACGCGTACCCCGGCGAGACGACCAGCCACATCTCCTGTAGCAGTGACCTTACCGCCTTGATCTATGATCAAGCGCGATACACCGGAGCCGTCCGCCGTGGATGCGCGCGTGATCAGAGTATTGCGAAAAGCAGCTCCTCCGCCGAAATCTCCAGTTCCGTTAGCGTTTATAGTACTACCGCTCGCGCGAACTGTTGCGGTGCCTCCGGAGACAGCACGCGTCGTGGCTGCGCCATATTGGTTGAACAGGCCGCCTTCGTTGGACGTCACCCCTAGCGCGACTGCGAAGTTGGCTTGGCTGCCGGTGAGCGCCTCGAACGTTGCGACGCCTCCAGACGCTGCGGTGTATGCGGAAACTGCGAAAATCCCGCCAGCGCTCAGGCTCGACCCTGCCGCCAATCCGACGATGGTCTTGCTGCCTGAGTAGAGGCTAGTGTCGCCTGCAAAAGTGATGCTTCCCGCCAGTGCAACGTTGAGTTCGTCGGTCGCCTGAACTTCGATGGGCGAGCTCACCACGTTGGACGTCTTGATGAGTTGCAGGTCGATCTCCGCGAATGCCGGCGCGGTCGGAACCCCCTGCATTCGTGCGCCGATTTTCACGCCGGCCTTGAGTCCGACGATATCAGCGGTGCGGAGATAGATCGCGCCGTTCTCGATGGTGGCAGATGCCGCGGTGTCGAAACCGAGCTGCCCATCCGGAGCGACCAGCATGGTAATGGCCGAGTTCTTCGGCACGGCCACCAGGTAGATGCCGTGATTATCCGTGCCGCCGTTCACAGCACCGCCGGTGCTCGCAGGTCCAGACGTCGACCCCGTATGCGTCAGGGGCGTGCCGCCCCCGTTCGATCCGACCACGACGTCGATGTCGAACAAGCCCTGGTTGATCGTCAGGCTCGCCTGTTCGGCCGCGACAAAGGCGGCGCTGCCATTGACCCGCACCGCCCCGGCCTGGTTCACTACCGGCGCGACGAGAGCGACGTAGCTGCCTTCGGCCAGTGCGTTGATCTTGGCGCCGGGCTGGATCGTCACCGCATAATTGCTGTCCGCCTTGCTAGACAGGTTGAAGGTGGAGGTCGACCCGATCGTGCCCGTGCCGCCCGTCGGGTCGCCAGTCGAAAGCAGCAGGCGGCCAATGTCGAATACCGCATTCGAGCCGAGGATGATGCCGCCCGGGCTGTAGAACCATACGGAGCCGCCGGTGACGGGCGCGGTGGAGCCGACCAGGCTTTTGACGGTGCCGTTGAACTGGATCGCGCGCGTCGGGTCTGCAGGCACGATGCGGTTCAGCACCGTGAAGTCAGATACGCCCCGATACGTAACCGTCGATCCCGCGTTCTGAAAGTTGATCGCACCGCCGCCGATCGCGGTGTCGCTCGGCGTGAAGTCGAGCACTGCGGTGGGCGAATTGATGTTGTAGGTTTCGGTATTCGCGATCGTGCCGCGATCGAAGGTGACGTTGCCTGATTTCACCGTGGGGTTCGGCGCATTGTAGGCGAGCGGTGCCGCGGACTGCGCCTTGGCCGGTCCCGCCGTCAGCGCGGTGGCGAGCGCGATCGCCGAGGCGCCGGTCGCGAACCGGCGGGCGAGACGGGAGGGTTGCGGGTTGAGCATGTACGCGCTCCTCAAGGCAGCAGCTTGGTGGTGAGGGACACAAGAAAGCGGACGTCGCCGCGGCCGGCTTGCAGCCCGGCGGCCTTGGTCGGCACGGCCAGGGTCATGTCGAGACGGGCACGGTTGAACAGGCCGGCGCGCACGCCGCCGCCCACGGAGGTGAGCGAACCTTCCGAGTATCGGAGGCCGAAGCCCGGCCGATTCCAGACCTTGGCATAGTCGACAAAGGCGAAGGGCTGGAGCGAGATGTCCTGCCCTTTGAAGGGAGCCCACTGGTTGACCTTCAGCTCGGCCGCGAAGCCGACGCCGCTGTCGCCGATGAGCGTGCCGGGCTCATAGCCGCGCCCGATCGTGTAGTTGCCGCCCGAGAATTGCTCGAAGCTCAGCAGCCGGTCGAAGCCGTACTGCGCGCGAGGCGAGAGCGAGAAGCTGAGGTTCGGGACGATCTGCGCCTCGACGAAGCCCGAGAAGCGGAACACCGTGCCCGTCGGGTCCGCGTCCGGCCGGCTCTGCTCGACCGGCACGGCCGGGCGGAAGCCGTGTTGTGAGGCATCGAGGATGTCGAGACCCTGGCGGAGCTCGGCACTGCCGGCAACCCGCCACGCCGGCACCTGGCCGAGTTCTACATCGACCGAGTCACCTTCGAGCCGCAGATAGGCGACGCGCAGCCGGTCGCGGTTGAGCGGCGTCCCCGCAAAGCTCACCCGCTGGTTGACGAAGTCGAGACCCCCGGCGGCGCGTACATTGCCCGCCTGGGTGCGCAGGAAGGGATAGCTCGCCTCGAGATTGGCGAAGAGCGTGCGCGCCTCGATGTCCAGCCGATTGCCTGCCGCGTCGCGAACGGTCGGGCTGGTCCAGGCGTAGTTGAACCGCGCGCCGAAGGTCAGGCCCTCGCCGCCGACGCGGAAATCATGGGCGAGCTGCAGGATCTGCTGCTCCTCGAAATCGGCGGTCGAATAAAGCGCGACGCTGGTGCGGTCGCCCATGCCGGTAAGGCCGAAGAACTGCGCACGAAGCTGCCCGCCCCAGATGCCAGTGTCGCGACCGGCCAGGTTCTGGACGTTGAAATCGACCAGATACGGCGTACGGACGACCGTCACATCGCCGACCAGCTCGCCGGGACCGGTGCCTGCCGGACGTAGGGTCAGCCGCACTTCATAGCCCGGCAGGTCGCGGACCAGCAGCAGGTAGCGCTCGGCCTCGATGCGGTTGAACACCTCCTGTCGGGTGAGCGGCTCCAGATAGGCGCTGATCAGCCCCTCGGCGCCGCCGGCATCGCCGCGGACGCGCACCGCTGCCAGCCGCGCATAGAGCACTTCGAAACGGACCTGGCCGCCGTCGATCTTCTGGGTCGGCACCTGGACGGCGGCGAGATAGCCGCGGTTGCGGAGCACGGTGGCGGCGGCGTCGCGGATTTCGCAGACGACGCTGATCGGCCGTTCCTGCCCGAGCAGGCCGCGGTACGCAGGCAGCAGCTCGTCGGGCGAGACGCCCTTCAGATTGTTGAACACCGCCTCGGTGACCGTGACCCGGACATTGGCATAGGCAGGATCGTCGAGCGGGCATGGTGCGCGCTCGATGCCGCCCTCGACCCGCACGCGCGCACCCTGGGCGGGCGCGGCCGGCGGCGGGCTCACCTCTTCGCGCGTCGGCGGCGCAACGGTCGGCGGCGCGGCCGATTGCGCCCAGACCGTCCCGGACTGGACACCAAGAGCAAGCGCAGAGACCGCGCGTGCGATTCGGAGCGAGGCGCTCACAAAACCCCCGTTTTCAAACCCGTGATCCGCGCGCCCGGACGGATCGGCTCGCACCTATTGGTGTCTGCAGGCACTTAAAGACCCGTCCTGCCCGGCACGCAACAGCAAAGCGTTGGTGTCGCGGCAAAATCGGCCAAATGGGCTACGCGAGCCTTCGTTCAGCCTATTTATTGTGCAGTGCACAAAAGGGCTCTTGAAACTCTCCGGCCCGTTCTATATTGTGCAGTGCAGCATAACTGACTGGGAAGTGCCGTTTCGATGAACGACAAGGACACCAAGACCGTTCCCGTCAAGGCGCCGGCCGCGAAGAAGGCCATCGCCAAGGTTGCTGCGCCCGCTTCCGAGCAGGCGATGACCGCGCCTGTAGCGATTGCTGCCGCAACGGTCGAGACTGTTTCAGAACCCGTGCCGGCTCCCATGCCGGTCGCCACCGAACCGAAAGGACCGACCATGACCGACACCGTGAACACCGCCGCCGAGCAGACCAAGACCTTCGCGCAGGACGCGCAGAACAAGGCGACCGCCCTGTTCTCCGATTGGAACAGCCGTTCGAAGGCTGCCATGGAGCGTTCGACCAAGATGTTCGAGGAGCTCAACGAGTTCAACAAGGGCAACATCGAAGCCGTTGTCGAGTCGAGCCGCGTCGCCGCCAAGGCCGCCGAGCAGCTGAGCCGCGAAGCCGCGGAGACCGCCCGCAAGAACTTCGAGCAGGCCACCGCCGCTCTGAAGAGCTTCGCGTCGGTCAAGACCCCGACCGAGCTGTTCCAGCTGCAGAGCGACTATGCGCGTTCGGCCTTCGATGCGATGATCGCCGAGACCTCGAAGAACAGCGAGACCATGCTGAAGCTCGCGGGCGACGTTTTCCAGCCGATCTCCAACCGTTTCGCGGTTGCGGCCGAGAAGATGAAGACCGCCGCCTAAGTCGGTAGCGTACCCCGATCGGCGTCTCTTCCCCTTCTGCCGATCGCGCGTGACGGCCGCCCCCACCCTGGGGCGGCCGTTTTCGTTTGGGGAAGGCCCGCGCCCCCTTGCCCGCCGGAGCCGCATTGCCATATTCTGCGTTCCGCCATGCGTGACACGGATTTCCAGATGATCGACCGACGGACGCTCATGGCAGGCGAAGGGCAGGACGATGACTCCGGCACGGGCGTCGGCATCGCCACCCGCACGCGCGCCAAGTCCAAAAAGCCTTCGCTCTACAAAGTGCTGATGCTGAACGACGATTACACGCCGATGGAGTTCGTCGTGCTCGTCTTGCAACAGTTCTTCCGGATGAGCATCGAGGATGCGACCCGGGTGATGCTGCACGTGCACCAGAAGGGCGTCGGCGTGTGCGGCATCTTCTCGTATGAAGTCGCGGAGTCGAAGGTCAGCCAGGTGATCGACTTCGCCCGGCAGAACCAGCACCCGCTCCAGTGCACGCTGGAAAAAGCGTGAGGCTTGCACGCTCCTAGCCAAGCGCTAGGAGACTGCCGATGGACCGCATCATCATCCGCGGCGGGCGGCCGCTCGAAGGACGCCTGCCGATTTCCGGCGCCAAGAATTCCGCTCTCACTCTCCTGCCCTGCGCACTGCTCACCGACGAGCCGCTGACGCTTCGCAACCTGCCGCGCCTGGCCGATGTCGACAGCTTCGGGCATTTGCTCAATCAGTTGGGCGTCTCAACTACGATCGAAGGCACCAAGCCCGAAGAGTTCGGGCGCGTGATGACCATGCGCGCGACGAACCTCACCGCCACCATGGCGCCCTATGACATCGTCCGGAAGATGCGCGCCTCGATCCTGGTGCTGGGCCCGATCCTGGCACGCGCCGGCGAGGCGACCGTGTCGCTGCCGGGCGGCTGCGCGATCGGCAACCGTCCGATCGACCTGCACCTGAAGGCACTTGAGGCCCTGGGGGCGCGGCTGGAGATCAGCGCCGGCTATGTCCGGGCGATCGCACCGGGCGGTCGGTTGCCGGGTGGGCACGTCAACTTTCCGATCGTGTCGGTCGGGGCAACCGAGAACGCCGTCATGGCGGCGGTGACCGCCTCTGGCCGCACCACCATCGAGAATGCCGCACGCGAGCCCGAGATCGTCGATCTCTGCCGCTGCCTGAAGCGCATGGGCGCCGAGATCGACGGCGTCGGCACGTCCACCCTGACCATCGACGGGGTGAAAGAGCTGCATGGCGCGACCTACGCCGTGATGCCCGACCGCATCGAGGCAGGCAGCTACGCCTGCGCGGTCGGCATTGCAGGCGGTTCGCTGGAGCTGGCCGGCGCTCGCGTCGACGAGATGACGGCCACCGTGGAAGGTCTGCGGCGTGCTGGGCTCGAGGTGGAGGAGCTGAAGGACGGGCTGAAGGTCAGCGCCAAAGGCGGGCTGAAGCCGATCACGCTCGAGACCGCGCCCTATCCCGGCTTCGCGACCGACATGCAGGCGCAGTTCATGGCCATGCTGACCATGGCGCCGGGCGAAAGCGTGCTCACCGAGACGATCTTCGAGAACCGCTACATGCACGTGCCCGAGCTCGCCCGCATGGGCGCCGACATCCGCACCAACGGCCGGACCGCAGAGGTGCACGGCGTCGCCGAGCTGCAGGGCGCCCCCGTCATGGCCACCGACCTTCGCGCGTCCATGAGCCTCATCATAGCCGGCCTCGCCGCCAAAGGCGAAACCCAGGTCCGCCGCGTCTACCACCTCGACCGCGGCTATGAACGGCTGGAGGAAAAGCTCTCGGCTGTTGGCGCGGATATCGAACGGGACAGCGACGGTTAATACCTCAGCTGGCGTGTTCGAAAACGACGCGCGTAGCGCCTTGGCACTTCGCCCAGACTTGCGTCGAAACACCGCCCATGATCCTCTTGCTCTCTCGCGTGATCGACCAACGAACCACGACTAGGGTGGAGCGGCCCAGCTCTCGACTTTCCAGAACTTCGTAGTTGAGCACGCCCATCTGGGCAGGCTTATCGCCGAACTCGTCGCGCATCGACTTGGCGAAAGTCTGAAAGCCCCGGCTCAGGCCGGACCGGTTCACCCACACGATACTTGAATCGGGGCAATAGCTTTCCAGCGCCGCGTTAAGGTCACCTCGGTTCCAGGCTAAGGCCTGCCTAGTTAGCGCCGCTACAATCCTCTCACTCGATTTCAGACCGGCAGGCGACGACAGCGCGACAGCGATCAACACGCCGTAAGGCATCATGATCCTCGACCTTCGAGAAAGCGCACCATCCCCTGACCGATAATCGCCTGCCAACCGTCCGCAATTGATGTCCGCAGTTCCGGTCCAATGCGGCCGAAAACGGAGTCCGTGAGCTTGAGCACACTGCTGCCATCAGCTTGGCCTGGCACGATCTCGATACGCAGCAGCGACGTCGCCGGGCCGCCGTAGCGTGCCGCCAGATTGCCGGCGAGGTCGACGGATCGCAATGGGTCAAGCGCGATAACGCTGTACCAAAGCACGCCCGCCCTATTTGACGCTTGCTCGCGGAGTTGCCCACCCAGACGCGGTTCAAACGTCATGCCCGATTCCCCTCCGACGGCCCGATGGCTTGATGGCCACCAAAGTTCCGGTTGCTCGAACAGCGCCGCCCAGATTCGCTGGGGCGAAGCAGCGATCGGCCAGTCAAGGGCAACCTCGGCCAATCCTGCCCCTTCTCCTTGTCTACCTTGCATCATGGTCGTGTCCTCCTGTTCGCTGGAGAAGCGCTGGATCCCTCCAGCCAGTGCAATAGCGCGGCTAGACAGCCAGCGACTCTGGAGAGCCTGAAGCGGCGCCGCGTTGAGGTAGTTCAGGCGAAACCGCCCTTGTCGTCGCGCGGTGACAAGGCCGGCGCGCTCCAACACGCTCAAATGCTTCATCACGCCGAAGCGCGACATCGGAATGTGGCTGCACAACTCGGACGTTGATTTCGCGCCGTTTGCCAACTGATCGATCAACGCACGACGCGTCGGGTCGCTAAGCGCTTGCCAGATATCAGGCGCTGACTCAGCTTTAGGTTGAACCAGGAACACGTGACCTTTTGGTCACATCATGGGTCTTCGGTCAACAGACCGCTTACAGCCACACCTCCACCGCATGAATCGTCAGCCCCACCAGCCCGCCGACGATCGTGCCGTTCACGCGGATATACTGAAGGTCGCGACCCACGGCGTCTTCGAGGCGGCTGGTGATGGTGCGAGTGTCCCAACCGCGCACCGTTTCGCTGACGAGCTTGACGATGCTCTCCCCATAGCGCGCGGAGAAGCCGACGGCGGCGCGGCGGGCGAAGCGGTTGATGGTGGTGCGCAGCCGGGCGTCGTTCTGAAGCGTCTCGCCAAGCTGGCGCAGGGTCTCGCCGAACTTGCCGCCGATGGCGGAGCGTGGATCGCGGGCGGCGCGCAGCAGGGCAGCCCGGCCCTGCTCCCAAAGCCCGTCGAGCCAGCGGCGCATTGCTTCATTGTCGAGCACCTCGTCGCGCCACTCGGCCACTCGGCGCTGCATGACGGCGTCGAACTGCAGGTCCTCGGCGAGCCGCGCCAGCGCATCCTCGGCCTTCATCCGGACCGGGTGGCCGGCATCGACCGACATGTCGTCGAGCAGGCGCAGCAGCCCATCCAGGATCTTGTCGGCAAGCGTCTCGTCCAGGCCGGTCCAGCGCATGATCGAGCCCGCGCGCTCATGCACCATCTGGCGGATCAGATGCTCATTGCCCTCCAGCGTTTTGCCAGCCCAGCGGATCATGCCATCGATCAGCGGCAGATGCCGGTCCTTGGCGATGGCCGCCTGGAGCGCCTGACCGAGGATCGGCGCCAGATCCGCATTGCGCAGCCTTGTGTCGATAAGGCCCTTGACCATGCCGCCGAGCCGCTCCGGGTCCAGCGCCTCCATGACGTCTGCGACGAGGCGCGACGCCGTCTCGCGCGTGCGCCCCTCCGCTTCGTTGGGGCTGGCAAGGAAGCGGCCTGCGGCACCCGCCACATCGACCTGGCGCATGCGCCGCGCCACGACACGGGGGATCAGGAAATTGTCCTTCAAAAAGGCGGCGAGCGTGTCGCCGATCCGGTCCTTGTTGCGCGGAATGATGGCCGTGTGCGGGATTGGCAGCCCAAGCGGATGGCGGAACAGCGCCGTCACCGCGAACCAGTCGGCCAGGCCGCCGACCATCGCCGCCTCGGCAAAGGCCCGGACAAAGCCCCAGGCGGGATGCATAGCTTCCAGGTGCCGCGCGGCGAGGAACACCGCTGCCATCAGCACCAGCAGCCCGGTTGCCACGATCCGCATGCGGCGCGGCCCGCGGCCGTTCGGCGTGCGGACGATCAGGGCGGGCGCGCGGCTCATCGCCTCTTCAAAGCGCAAGGGGCGGCGGGGTTCAACCCGGCCGCCCCAGAACGGATGAAGCGCCTAACCGCGCGTCACTCAGCCGGCTGCGCGGCAGCATCGGGCTTGTCGTCGCCCGGGCGGAAGGTGAGCAACCGCCCAAGCTTCGGCGCCAGCCACTTTTCGAAGCTGTCGGCCAGACTGAACGAAGCAGGCACGATCACCAGCGTCAGCAGCGTCGACAGGATCAGGCCACCGATCACCGTGATGCCCATCGGCTGGCGCCAGGCACCATCGCCGCTCAGCGACAGCGCGGTCGGTACCATGCCGGCGACCATCGCGACCGTGGTCATCACGATCGGCTGAGCGCGCTTGTGCCCCGCATCGATGATCGCCTCGAACTTCGGCACGCCCTTGGACATTTCCTCGATCGCGAAGTCGATCAGCAGGATCGAGTTCTTGGCAACGATGCCGAGCAGCATGAGCAGGCCGATGAACACCGGCATCGAGATCGGCATACCCGCCAAATGCAAGGCGAGCGCGCCGCCCAGCGGAGCCAGCAGCAGCGAGCCCATGTTCACGAACGGCGGCATCACGCGCTTGTACAGCAGCACGAGCACGCCGAACACGAGCAGCACGCCCGAGATCACCGCGATGAGGAAGTTGGTCAGCATCTCCGCCTGGAACTTGCTGTCGCCCGCCGTGATCTTCTGCACGCCCTGGATCTTGCCGTCGAGGATCGCCTTCATGGTCGGCAACGCATTCAGCTTCGCCATTGCGTCGCTGGTGACGATCCCCGGCGCCAGATCGGCACCCACGACCACGCGGCGAATCTGGTTGTAGCGGCGGATGGTGGTGGGGCCGGCGCCGAACCTCACATCGGCCACGACCTTCAGCGGCACCGAACCGCCGCTCGTGGTCGGCACCGGCAGGTTCTCGATCGTCGACAGGTCGCGCCGCGAGTCCTCACCAAGCGCCACGCGGATCGGAATCTGGCGATCGGACAGCGAGAACTTCGCGCTGTTCTGGTCGATGTCGCCCAAAGTCGCGATGCGGATGGTTTGGCTGAGCGCCTGAGTGGTCACGCCCAGATTGGCGGCCAGGTTCATGCGCGGCGTGATGATGATTTCCGGCCGCTTCAGGTCGCCGGCCAGCCGCGGCGCGCGCAGCTCGGCCACGCCCGCCATCTCCCGCACCAGCTGATTGGCCGTGTTGTCCAGCAGAACCGGATTGTCGCTGCCGAGCATGACGATGATGTCGCGCCCGAAGCCGCCGCCCGACTGCGACTGGAAGTTCACGCGCGCGTCCGCCACGCCCTGGAATTTGGGCGCGGTCTTCCGCTCCCAATCCACGCTCGAGATCGGACGGTCCTTCTTCAACGTCAGGTAGATGGTGGCGCTGGTCGGGTTCACGTCCGCAAAGGCGGCATCGACCTGCGCGGTGTCGGCCTGCAGCAGCGCGGCCACTTGTCGGGTCACCCGGCTGGTGCTCTCCAGCGTGCTACCCGGCACCATCTCGATCTGCACCTGGCTATAGTCCTGGTCGATCGTCGGCTGAAACGTCATCGGCAGCGTGGCAAAAGCCCCGATCGTCGCCAGAAAGGCACCGCCGCCTCCGATCAACACCGTCTTCCAGCGGTTGCGGACGGACCAGGCGAGAATCTTCATATACTGGTCGATCCACCAGCTCTCGCCATGACTCGCCTGGCCGTGCGCCTTCAGGAAGTAGGCAGCAATCATCGGTGTGATAAGGCGGGCGACGGCAAGGCTCAGCAGCACCGCCACCACGACGGTCATGCCGAACTGCTTGAAGAACTGACCCGACATCCCCGGCATCAGGCCGACCGGCAGGAACACCGCGACGATCGACATGGTGGTGGCGAGCACGGCCAGGCCGATCTCGTCCGCCGCGTCGATGGATGCCTGATAAGCCGATTTGCCCATGCGCATGTGACGGACGATGTTCTCGATCTCCACGATCGCGTCGTCGACCAGCACGCCCGACACCAGGCTCAGCGCGAGCAGCGTCAGGAAGTTGAGCGTGAAGCCCATCATGTCCATGAACCAGAAGGTCGGGATCGCGGATAGCGGGATCGCCAGCGCCGAAATGATGGTGGCGCGCCAGTCCCGCAGGAACAGGAACACGATGACGACCGCCAGCACCGCGCCTTCGACCATGGTGTCGATGGAGCTGTGATACTGGTTCTTGGCGTATTCGACGCTGGTATAAAGCTGCTTGAACTTGACCTTCGGGTTCTGCTCTTCGAGCTTTTTCAGAACCTTCATCGCCTCGTCATAGACGGTGACGTCGGATGCGCCCTTCGCTCGCGTCATGCCGAAGCTGGTGACTTGACGGCCATTCATCAGCGAGATGTTGCGCTGTTCGGCATACATGTCGCGCACATCTGCAACGTCGGCCAGCTTCACGGTCCGACCATTGCCGAGCGAGATGTTCGTCTCCCCAAGGTCGAAGGCGCTCCGGGCATTGCCCAACACCCGCACCGACTGTTCGGCGCCCGCAATCTCCGCGCGGCCGCCCGCAGCGTTGAGGTTCACCTGGCGCAACGCCTGGTTGACCTGCACGGCGGTCAGACCCTGCGACTGCAACTTCGCCGGATTGAGGATGACGCGGATCTCGCGGCTGACGCCGCCGCCGCGCTGCACCGAAGCCATGCCTTCCACGGCCAACAGCTGCTTGGCGACCGTGTTGTCGACATACCAGCTCAGCTGCTCCAGCGTCATGTCGGTCGCCTCGACGCCGAAATAGGCGAGCGGCCCACCGTCGCCGGCCTCCATGCGCGTGACCTGGGGCTCGAGGATGCCGTCAGGCAGCTCGCCTCGGATCTGGTCGATCGCATTCTTAACGTCGGCGACAGCCCGATCCGGTGGCGTGCCGATGTTGAACTGGACGATGGTGAAGCTGGTACCCTCATCCGCGCGCGACGAGATATCCTCGACGCCGCTGATGCTGCGCACCGCCGCCTCGACCCGCTGCGTGACCTGCGTCTCGAGCTCGGTCGGCGCGGCGCCGGGCTGCGTCACGGTAACCGTGACGCCCGGGAAGGACACGTCCGGGAAGTTGTTCACGTCCATGCGCATGAAGCTGATCAGACCGGCCAGCGTCAGGGCGATGAACATCACGATGGGCGGGACCGGGTTGCGGATCGCCCAAGCGGAGATGTTGCGGAAGCTCATGCGCGAAGTCCTTAGCGGCCGGCGGTGGCGCGGACCGGCCGCACCGGCTCGCCCGGATTGAGGAAGGCGCCGGCGGTCAGCACGACCTGTTCATCGCCCTGCAGTCCCGAAAGGATCGAGACGCCGTTCGGTCCGACCTGCCCGGTCTTCACGTCGCGGCGCTGCACCTTCTTGTCCGCACCGATGACGTAGACGAAGTTGCCGCGGTCGTCGCTCTGCACGGCCGACTCCGGCAGCACCGGCGCATCGACCTGACCGGTGACGATCTGCGCCTGCGCGAAGCCGCCCGGACGAAGCATCAAGTCATAGGCGAGCGCGACGCGGGCGATGCCCTGCCGCGTCTGTGGGTCGATCACGGGCGCGACCTGCCACACTTGGCCCGAGAAGCTGCGCGTGGCGCCGACCGGCGTCACCGTCGCCTGCGAACCGACCCGCACCGTGGCCAGGTCCGTTTCGGAGAGCTCCGCCCGCAATTCCATCTGCCCGCCCATGGCGATGCGGAACAAGGTGCCGCTGGCGCCGCCGATCACCTGGCCGGGCTCGACAGCCCGCGTCAGCACCAGCCCGGCGGCCGGCGCGCGGATGTCGAGACGTGCGTTGCGGTTCAGCGATTCGCGATACTGCGCTTCGGCGACCCGCACCTGAGCGAGCGTCTGGTCGCGCGTGGCGGTCCGACGATCCACATCGGCCTTGGAGATGAAACCGCGCGCCACCAGCTGCTGCGCGCGGGCGAGTTCCTGCTCCGCCAGCCGCGCATTCGCGCGCGCGACGCCGATCTGCGCCTGCAGCGACGCCGCCTGCTGCGACTGCACTGAACGCTCGACGACCGCCAGCACCTGTCCCGCGCCGACCCAGGCACCCGGCTCGACAAGGACGCGCGTCACCATGCCGCCTTCGCCGACGACGCCGACCGGCATCTCACGACGCGCCGCCAGCGATCCGGTCGCCGACACGGTCTGGGGGACGGGTTGCCGGCCAGGCACGACGACCGTAACTTGCGGTGCATTGGCGGCAGCCTTGGCGGCCGCACCGCCTGCCGGTGCCGCGGCGGGATCGCTGCTCCGCCCGAACATGAAAAAGGCGAGAACCAGCGCCGCGACGAGCACGACCGCGCCGATCACGATCGCGCGGCGGCGGCGGGGAACGGCATCCGCCTCGTCGTAAGCGCCGATGCCTTCGGCCTTGATGCTCGATTCGTAGTTCATGTTCACTGGCCTTCCGCCCCGGCGGTTCTTGCGTTCGGCGCTGTGTTACATCAATAACTCACCCACCTCAAGGGCGGAAAGGCGAGAATATCGCTTGCATCCGGCGGAGGCGGCGAGGACGTTCAGGTCCGTGCGCGCCGGCTATGTAGGGAGGAAGCGCCGTGGTGGAAAGAGACCTCTTCCTCTGGATCCTGGTGGGGCTCGTGCTCGGCGCCGCGGCAAAGCTGCTCTTCCCCGGCCGGGAGCCGGGCGGCTTCGTGCTCGCCCTTCTGCTCGGTCTCGCGGGCGCCCTGACGGGAGGCTTCCTGCTGAGCGGGGTGGCTGGGGACGCGGGGTTTTCTTCGAGCGTCACGGCCTCGGCTGCCGGCGCTGCGCTCCTTCTCTTCTTCTATCGGATCGTCATCGGGCGGCGCAGCCGTTAAGCTGCGGCCCAGCGCGTCGGCGCCAAGACGCGTCCGAAACGATCAGGAAGGACTGCAACCATGAGAATGACGATCACCGCGTTCGTGGCACTTGCCGCGGCTCCCCTTGCTGCGCAGGTGCCCGTGCCGCCTGTCCAGCCGATCAACGGGACGCTGCTGGAGATTTCCGCTCAGGGCGAATCCCGCCGCACGCCTGACCTTGCAACCATCAGCGCAGGCGTGGTCACACAGGCGGTCGATGCAGCGACCGCCATGCGCGAGAACGCGGCGCGCATGGAGCGGGTGATCGCAGCGCTGAAGCGCGCCGGCGTGGCCGACCGCGACGTGCGCACGGCGAATATCTCGCTTAACCCGCAATATCGTTATGCCAACAATCAGCCGCCCGTGATCACGGGATACCAGGCAAACAACACGGTCATCGTGCGATTTCGCGATATCGGCAAGTCCGGGACGATCCTCGACGCGCTGGTGGCGACTGGCGCCAACCAGATCAACGGCCCCGAACTCGGCCTGGATAACCCGGCAGCGGCAATGGACGAGGCGCGGGTGGATGCGGTCGCCAAGGCCCGCGCCCGTGCCGAACTTTATGCGAAAGCGGCAGGTCTGCGGGTCAGGCGCATCCTGTCGATCAGCGAGGGTGTGTACGACATGCCGCGCCCGATGCCCGTCTCTCTCCGCACGATGGATGTCGCAGAGTCCGCATCCACCAAGATCGTGCCCGGGGAACAGTCGTTGAACGTCAGCCTTTCGGTGCGCTTCGAGCTGGAATAAACGGAAAAGGCCGGGCGTTGCCGCCCGGCCTTCCCGCGGAAAACTCTTGCTGTTCTTAGCGGACGCTGCCGCGACGGAACAGGTTGACGATGGCAAGCAGGACCACTGCACCAAGCAGCGAGACCAGGAACGAGGTCAGGCTCAGCCCGTCATTGTTGATCGATCCGCCGGAGAAGATCAGGCCGCCGATGAAGGCGCCGACAATACCGACGATGATGTTAAGCAGAATACCCTGCTGAGCGTCGGTGCGCATGATGATGCTGGCAAGCCAACCGATAATGCCGCCGACGACAAGCCACAAAATAAGACCCATAAGTACCTCCTGTCCGAACCCTTGACTTCCCTCGAAACTCTTCCCTTCGAACTGCCGCTTAAGACGCTCGAATGGCCGCAACGGTTCCGCAACGTCTTTTTGGCGTCGGCAATCAATGGTTGGCGACATGATCTGTGTCATGCCAAGGTGACAGCAGGGAGCGCGGTGCTTGACGAAGTTCACGGTCAACAATCAGCCGGTCGAGTATCTGCTCGACCCTGAGACGCCTCTGCTGTGGGCGCTCAGGGATGCCTCGAACCTGACGGGCACCAAATATGGCTGCGGCACCGGCGAGTGCGGCGCCTGCACCGTCGACATCGACGGCGCCGCGGTGGCGAGTTGCCGCGTGTCGATTGCTGCCTGCGAGGGGCGGTTCGTCACGACGATCGAGGGGTTATCCAGGGACCGCAGTCATCCGGTGCAGCAGGCCTTCGCGACTCTGAACGTATCCCAATGCGGCTATTGTATTCCGGGGATGGTCATGGCTGCCTCGGTACTGCTGAAGCGGGTGCCAGCTCCCACGGACGCAGACATGGACGCGGCGATCACGAACCTCTGCCGCTGCGGCATCTATCCCCGTCTACGCGAAGCGATCCGCCGCGCGGGTCGGGTGGCGCAGGGCGAGCGGGTCGCAGGTCCGCCACCGCCGGGGATCGCGCCGGCGGACGCGGCCACGCAGGTGCCGGCTCTCCGCCCGGCGCGGTGATCCTTTCGCGACGCTGGCGGAACGGTTCAGCCACCACTCATCTCTGTTCAGCCACACCTCATCCATTGCCCGGCCCATCTTGGGCGGGGGACGAGGAGAGACGAGAATGCGCATGTTGATGGCGGCCCTGCTGGCCGGCGCGACGATCGCAATGCCCGCGGCCGCGCAAGAGCGGGATCCAGGCGGCGGCGGCTTCCGGGCCGCGCAGGAAGACACGAGCGAAGACCGGGCCCAGCAGCGTCAGCTCGCCCGCGAGGGCATGCGGCAGGCCTTGGGCGGCGATCGCGAAGGCCGCCAGGAACGCCGGGCCGAACGCCAGGATCGAGGCGGCGACCGTCAGGAGTTTCGCCAGGACAGGCGCGGCGACCGCCAGGAGTTCCGTGGCGAGCGCCGGGACGACTTTCGCGACTTCCACCAGGAGCGCCGCGAGGATCGCCAGGAGTTCCGTCAGGAGCGCCGCGAGAACCGTCAGGACCTGCGCGAAGGCGACGTGACCCGCCGCGAGTTTCGCCGCGACCGCGCCGAGGATATTCGCGACTTCCGGCGTGACCGTGCCCAGGACACGCGCGAGTTCCGGCGTGATCGCCTTCAGGACGGACGCGACTTCCGGCGCGAACGTTGGGACGATCGCCGCGATTGGCAACGCGACCGCAACGGCAACTGGGGCTGGAACGGCAATCGCTGGGGTTGGAACGATCGCAACGGCGGCGGCTGGAACCGGGATTGGCGTCGTGACCGGCGCTATGACTGGCAGGGCTGGCGGCAGCAGAACCGCAACTTCTACCGGGCGCCGCGCTACTTCGCGCCGCCGGGATGGGGCTTCGGCTATCGGCGTTTCTCGCTGGGCGTGATCCTGTCTGCGCCGCTGTTCGGCCAGAACTACTGGCTGGATGATCCCTGGGAGTACCGCCTGCCGCCGGCTGATGGACCGTATCGTTGGGTCCGCTACTGGGACGATGTGATGCTCGTCGACATTCGCGACGGGCGCGTCGTGGACGTGATCTACGACTTCTTCTGGTAAGTCCGTCCACTAGGCGAGCGAAGCGAAGCAATCCAGCCGCACTGGATTGCTTCGTCGCTCCGCTCCTCGCAATGACGCAGGATGCGGTCCGCCGAAGACATCGCCAGCGAGGTATCGGAACGTCGGGCTGAGATCGGTCGCAATGTGGCGGGCCGGCTCGCAGCTGCGGGCGTGCCCCATGCGGCTGGTGGCTCACTGACGCTCTGGTACCAGGAGGACTTCCTCGGCGCTGGTGCCTGTGCCTTCCTGATCGCCGAGATCGAACGCGGTCGCCATCCCTCGATCACTTTGTCCGACCAGCCGGACCAGAGCTTCCGCACGAGCGAGAGCGGCAATCTCGATCGCTGGAACGAGGAAGTGCGCGGTATCGACCAGCGCATCTGCACGCTCATGGGCCTGGACGAGCGCCAGGGCGAAACGCTGCAGGGGCAGCGTTATGCGCCCGGCCAGTATTTCCGCACGCACCACGACTGGTTCCACACCGACCAGGCCTATTGGCCTGCGCAGGAGGCGAGCGGCGGGCAGCGCACCTGGACTGCCATGATCTTCCTCAACCGGCCCGAGGCAGGCGGCGAGACCAACTTCGATGCCGCCGGGCTGATGGTCCCGCCCAAGCCCGGCATGCTGCTGATGTGGGACAATATGGACCCGAACGGCGCCCCCAATCTCTACGCCGCCCACGAAGGCTGCGAGGTGACTGCAGGCGTCAAGTACATCGTCACCAAGTGGTTCCGGGAAGGCTCCTGGATTTGATCGCCTGACTTGGCTCGGATCATCGTTTCACAGGTGACAAGCAGTGGAACGGCAGAGTCGCTCAGGCCGTTCTGCGCACAACCTAAATCAAGAGGCGAGCACGTGCGCGACACGGAAGAGACTGCGGCGATTCCGCTCGCCGAAGAACGGGTGAGTGTGTCCAAACGACCTGTGGAACGGCGCGTGCGCGTCCGCACCGTGACCGAGGACGTGCCCACCGGCTTCTCCGAAGAACTGCATGCCGAGCGCGTGGAGGTGCAGCACGTCACGGTAGACCGCGAACTCACCGGACCACCCGAGATTCGCTACGAAGGCGATGTGATGATCATCCCCGTCGTCGAGGAGCGGCTGATCGTCGAGAAGCGGCTGTTCGTGGTCGAGGAGGTGCATGTCCGCCGCGTCGAAGGCGTCGAGCGGATCGAGCAGCCTGTCACGCTCAAGCGCCAGCGCGTCGTCGTCGACCGCGAAGAAGTCAGCGGAAACTGAAGTTCAACCAGGAGAGAGTCTATGTCGCGTACCATCACGGCCATGTTCGACAGCAGGAGCGAAGCGGAAGCAGCGCGGGATCGGCTGAGCGCTTCGAATATCGACGCAGACCGCGTTCGCATCATCGACCAGAACAGCACTGGCTCGTCCTCAGGCGGCGGCAGTTCGCCGGGCCAGGAAGGCTTCTTCGCCTCGCTGAAGGACATGTTCATGCCGGATGAGGACCGCCACGCCTATGGCGAGGGCATCCGCCGCGGCGGCTTCATGCTCTGCGCCGAAGTCGATGAGCACGAGGCCGATCAGGCCTGCCAAATCCTCGATCAGTCGAACAGCGTCGACTTCGATGAGCGCCAGAACGAATGGCGCAACCAGGGCTGGGCCGGCTATCAGGCCGATCGTCAGTCGGGCGCCTTCGGGCAGCTTGGCTCGGATCAGGACAACAGGGGTGCGATGGACACCTCGACCGCCCGCACCGGCGGCTATGCCGAGAGCAGCCGCGAGACCGAGGAAGAGCATATCCCCATCGTCAATGAGGAGCTTCGCGTCGGCAAGCGTGAGGTCGAGCGCGGCGGTGCGCGCGTCCGCTCCTATGTGCGCGAGACTCCGGTACATGAGCAGGTGAACCTGCGCGAAGAGCATGTGTCGATCGAGCGCCGCCCGGTCACCGGCGATGCCACACGGACCGGTGCGATGGGCGGCGACGTCTTCCAGAACCGCGAGATCGAGATGACCGAGCATGCCGAGGAGGCCGTCGTCTCCAAGGAAGCGCGGGTGAATGAGGAACTCGTGATCCGCAAGACGGCGGAGGAGCATGTCGAGCAGATCGACGACACCGTCCGCCACACCGAAGTCGATGTCGACGAAGGCCGCGGCGCGTTCGGGTTCAATCGTGACCGCGACGGCGACCGGGACAATGACGGGATGCGTGATGATCTCGAACGCTCCGGCACCAGCCGCAGCCGCAACCGGGACGACGGGCTGCTTTAATCAAGCAATGGGCTCGAGCGATTATTCGCTCGAGCCCTTCTCTCTCGCAGGAGCGCGTTATGCACGCTGATCCAGGTTCCTCGACACTCGCCAAAGTCGCGGCCGGCGCTGCGGCCGGCGCGCTGGGCGTGTTCGTGCTGGACCGGCTAGACTGGTTCCTATTCCGGTGGATGTCGGAGGCGGATCGCGAGCGAACACGGGCGGCGCGGCCCAACGGCGAGCCACCGGCAGAAGCGCTGGTCACGCGGGTGAGCGAAGGTGCGGGCAAGCCGCTGTCGCGGTCGACGCATCGAGGCGCCAGCCTGGCCACGCACTACGCGATCGGGATTGCACCCGCGATCGGCTATGCGCTGATGCGCGATAGGCTGCCCGGCACGGGTAGCGCACGCGGCGCCGCTTACGGGCTTGCGATGTTCGCCTTGCAGGACGAGGGGCTGAACACGGTCAGCGGGCTTGGTGGCAAGCCAGGCGCCTATCCCTGGCAGGATCATGCCCGCGGGCTCGCCGCACATCTGGCCTATGGCGTCGTGACCGAGGCCGCGCTTAATCGCTTCGAGCGGGGCGCCCGCCGACACGAGACGGAACAACAAGCTAGCATGCTGCTGGCCTGAAAGCAGAAAGAGCCCGGAGATCGCTCTCCGGGCCCTTTCTCTTTGCCTAGTGGCGAAGCTTACGCTGCGACGCGCGCGTCGTCCGGCAACGCCTGCTTCACCTGCGCGACGATGGCGCGGAACGCGTCACCCTCGTGCATCGCGATGTCGGCCAAAACCTTCCGGTCCAGTTCGACACCCGCCAGCTTCAGGCCGTGCATGAACACGCCATAGGTCAGGCCCTCGGCGCGGGCGGCGGCGTTAATGCGCTGGATCCAGAGCGCGCGGAAGCTGCGCTTCTTAACCTTGCGGTCGCGATAGGCGTATTGGCCGGCCTTTTCGACGGCCTGACGCGCGATGCGAATCGTGTTCTTGCGACGGCCATAATAGCCCTTCGCCTGTTCCAGAATCCGCTTGTGCTTCGCCTTGGTGGTCGTGCCACGCTTAACTCGTGCCATTTCGTCAGCCCTCCTTACTTGAGACCGTAGGGGGCCCAGGCCTTCACCGTCGCCGTGTCGGCGTCGGATAGGACGGAGGTGCCGCGGTTCTGGCGGATATATTTGCCGTTATGGCTGATCAGGCGGTGGCGCTTGCCGGCCACGCCGTGCTTCAGCTTGCCGGTGGCGGTGAACTTGAAGCGCTTCTTCACACCGCTCTTCGTCTTGAGCTTGGGCATTTTCGTCCTTTCGAGTTGTTCGACGATTACGGACGGCCTCGGCAGCCCACACTGGCCGGGCAGTCCTTCCATAGATCGCGAAGCGGCGCGCTCTAGCGAGCAGCGGCCGCAATTGCAACCGGAAGCGCCGGTGAAAGGTTGTTTCGCCTTATGAACGAAATGGCCCGCCCGGACGCATTCGAGGAGTCCCGGCCGCCCGAACGGGACAAGGGCAGCACTCCGCTTGCGAGCCTGATCGCCGTGCTCGCGACCATTGTCGGCCTGATCCTGCTCGCCTGGGTGATCCTGTTCGTGACCAAGGGCCGGTTCCTCAAATCGACCTTCGAGCGCTATGCCAGCCGCTCGGCCGAGCGGCAGGTGCGCGTGGCGGGCGACTTTCAACTCTATCTCAATCCGATCGACATCAAGTTCCTGGCCGAGGGGCTGACGATCACCAATCCGCGCTGGGCGGACCGACCGTATTTTCTCCGGTCCAAGCTGATCGACAGCGAGATCGAGACGATCCCGCTCATCTTCGGCAAGCGACGCGCGGACTGGCTGATGTTCGTCAACGGCGAGATCGACTTAGCCTGGGATGCTGAAGGCAAGCGCAACACCTGGACACTGGGGCGGCCGACGGGCGAGCCGTTCGAACTGCCGGACATCCACCGCGCGCTGATCCAGGGCACCCGCGTCCGCTACTCCGACCCGCGTCTGCAGCTGATGGTCAATGTCGGCATCGACACCGTGCGCGCGCAGGATACGCGTTTTGCGCAGGACATCCAGTTCGCGGGGCAGGGCACGCTCCGCCAACGGCCGTTCACCCTCACCGGCAGCCTGATGTCGCCCAACCAGACGGTGACGGGCGGCCGCAACCGCTTCCGCATGCACGCCGAGGGCTACCAGACGGTCTTGGACGTGGCGGGCACGTTGCCGGGCGCGACGCGGATCGAAGGCGTGCCGCTCGACTTCCGCTTGCGCGGCTACAATCTCGCGCGCGCCTTCGACTTCCTGGGCGTCGCCGTGCCCGACACGCGGACCTATCGGCTGCGCTCCGCCCTCACCAAGGAAGACGGGAAGTGGCATTTCCGCCGACTGCGAGGGGTCTTCGGTGACAGCGACCTGGCGGGCTGGGTGACGGTCTCGCGGCCGGAGAACCGGCTGAAGCTCGACGCGAACCTTGCCACCAACCGGCTCGACATCATCGATGCGGGGCCGTTCATCGGCTATGATCCCGAACGGCTCGATGCCGCGGGCGGCAGCGTCACGCGCGCGCAGGGTGGCCGGGTGCTGCCGGATGCGCGCCTGCGCGCCGAGCAGATCGGCCGCTTCGACGCCGATGTGAAATGGACGGTGCGCCGCGTCCGCGCCGACGCCCTCCCCGCCATCTCCAACCTCGACCTGACGCTCGATCTCACGCGCAGCAAGATGAGCCTGTCCCCGCTCACCTTCGATCTTGAGCGCGGCCATGTCTCGTCCGACATCGTCATCGACGCGCGGCAGCGACCGGCATTCACGACCTATGACATTCGCCTGTCGCCTACCCCTATGGGGCGGCTGCTAAAGGGCTTCGGGGTCGAGGAGTCCGGCACCACCGGCGTGGTCAAGGGGCGGGTCCAGCTCGCGGGCCGAGGCGACAGCGTTCATGACTCGCTCGCGACCTCCAACGGACGCATCGCCTTCATCCTGCCGCAGGGCTCGATCTGGGCGCGCAACGCGCAGCTGTCCGAGCTCGATCTCGGCACCTTCGTCTGGAAAATGTGGCAGAAGCGGCTGAAAGAGCCGGTGCAGATCAACTGCGGCCTGATCGGCTTCACCGTGCGCAATGGGATCGCCGCCGCCGATCCGATCCTGATCGACACGAAGAAAAATGTGATCCTCGGCCGCGGCGGATTCAGCTTCAAGAACGAGGCGCTCGACCTGCGCTTCCGCGCGGATGGCAAGAAATTCAGCTTGTTCTCGGCGCAGAGCCCGGTCGGGATTGGCGGCCGTTTCGCCGAACCCAAGCTCGACGTCATCAGCCCGCAGCTGATCGGGCGCGGCGCGGCGGGCCTGGGCTTGGCCGCAGCCGTTTCGCCGCTCGCCGGCATTCTCGCCTTCGTCGATATCGGCGACGCGGAAGGCGCGGCATGCGGTCCGGTCCTCGCCGGGGCCCGTGCGAGCGCTCAGCGCGAAAAGGACGGCGACAGGCGCGACGATGTGGGCCGCGGCACCACCGCCAAGTCGGAAGACGGCCGCCGCTCCAAGGAAGCCCGCAAGGAACAGCGCAAGCAGTTCTTGGGGATCTTCTGACAAGAAGTGGTCCGGCAAAGGCCGGAGCGGTGCGAGCAGGGCTCCGGCCTTCGCCGGAGCACACTCTAGTCCTCGGAGGCGTCCTCACCCTCTGCCGGTGTGAGGTAGTAAGGCTCCACCTCGCCCGTCAGCTTGATCGTGAGCGGCCGTCCATGCCGGTCGACCTTCTTGCCGAGCGCCACGCGCACCCAGCCCTCGGACACCGAATATTCCTCGACATCCTGCCGCTCCTGCCCCTTGAAGCGGATGCCGATGCCGCGGCTCAGCACCTCCTGGTTGAAGTGCTCGCTGCGGGGATCGTTGGAAAGGCGATCGGGAGGTGTGTCGGTCATGGCCGCGCCTTACCCGCGGGGCCGGTCAAGCCGCAAGCGCCGCCACGCGGGCGTTGGCGGCTTTCAAGTCCTCAACGAACTGCGCGAACTCATCCTCCGCCTGCGCCTTGTCCTGCAGACGCAGCAGGTAGCTCGGATGGATCGTTACCCAGCACTCGCCCCCGTCGGCAAGCGTCAGCGGGCGGCCGCGCGTTCCGGAGATAGTGACGACTTTGCCGATCAGCGAGCGCGCAGCCGTGGCGCCGAGTGCCACGGTCACCGGAGGGCGGATCAGGACGCGCTCCTGGTCGATCCACCAGCGGCAGGCGTCGATCTCAGGCCCTTGCGGCTTCGAATGGATGCGGCGCTTGCCGCGCTGCTCGAACTTGAAATGCTTCACCGCGTTGGTGACGTAGGTGGTCGAGCGGTCGACACCCGCCTGGGCGAGCGCCTTGTCGAGCACCTGCCCCGCCGGCCCCACAAACGGCCTGCCCGCAAGATCCTCCTGGTCGCCCGGCTGTTCGCCCACCAGCATCAGTCGCGCGGTCACCTCGCCTTCGCCGAAGACGGTCTGCGTCGCGCATGTGTACAGGTGGCAGCGGGTGCAGGCGGCCGCTTCGTCGCGCAGCGCTTCCCAGGCCACGCGGCTGTTGCCGCCGACATCGGCACGCGCCGTCTCGATCATCTTCGCCTCCCGCGCCTGCGCGCCCGCAATCAACTGCGGGACCAACGCGGTCTCGGGCATGTTTTTCCAGTATTTGCGCGGCATCTCCTTCAGCATCGCGCCGATCTTCAGCCGAGCCGGGTTGAAGATGGAGCTGTAGTAGCTCCGCCACATCTCCTCGACCGGATCACCCTCCGGCGCATCGGCCTTGGTCGCACCCGGTCCTTCGGTAAGCGTCTTGCCGTCCCAATGGATCGACAACTCGGGCGTCAGGATCGACCAGTTCATGCTGGCAAAACGCCGCGTGAAGAAGCCCGCGTTCAGGCGGACGATGTGATGCTCGGGCTCGAACCAGGCGACGAAACGCGGCCCCTCCTCCGTCTGCAATTCGCGAAAGCGGACGAAAGCACGCATCTTGTGGATGTCGCGCCCGACCTGCTTGGCCATCTCCTCCAGACGGCGGAGCAGCGGGTCTGCATGGTCGCTGATCAGCCGCGGCTCGTCGCGGAGCCGCAGCAGCATGCGGTAGAGCAAGGCGAAGCGTTCGGGGTCCGAGTGCGCGATAACGCTTTGCGCGAGTTCGATGAAGGGGCGCGGCACGCTGAAGGCGCCGGTGACAGCGTCCGGCAGCGCCTCCTCGCCGAACAGGTCAGCGCGCGTGTCGCCGACCTGCCAAACCACCTGATCGGCGGGCACCTTGGCCGAAGCGAGCGCCCGGGCGGCGGGGCGCCAGCCGTCGAAATCGTCTTGGGTGGCGAGGTGGGCGATTTTCACTTCAACTCCCATCCGTTCGCTTCGAGCGACGTCGAGAAGCGAAGCATGACGTCATGCGCGTTTCTCGACTGCGCTCGAAACGAACGGAGATGTCAGGCGAAGAGTTCAAGTTGCTCCCGCTTCGGCGCAACCAGCGGCTTCAGGTCCGCCTTGTCCGTCAGCAGCACTGGCCGCCAGTCCTCCGTAACAATGAACGGCCGGAGTTTGGAAACGGATACGGTCAGCCGCGCCACATCGTCGAGGCGGAGCTTGCGCCAGCGGCGGCTGGTCAGGATGGCGTTCACCGCCTTCACGCCCAGGCCGGGCACCCGCAGCAGCAACTCCTTGGGCGATCGATTCACGTCGACCGGAAAGCGATCTCGATGCTTCAGTGCCCAGGCAAGTTTCGGATCGATGTCGAGCGGCAGCATCCCGCTGTCGCCGGCCGCGTCCACCACTTCGTGCGGCTGGAAGCCGTAGAAGCGCATCAGCCAATCGGACTGGTACAGCCGATGCTCGCGCATCAGGGGCGGCCGCTGCAGTGGCAGCACGGCGCTTGCGTTCGGTATCGGGCTGAACGCAGAGTAATAGACTCGCCGCAGCTTGTACTTGCCGTACAGCGACGAGGCGCGCAGCACGATGTCGCCATCAGTGGCGCTGTCCGCGCCGACGATCATCTGCGTCGACTGACCAGCGGGCGCGAGGCGCGGCGCGTGCTTGTACTTCTTGGCTTCGGTCGCATCGTCAATGGCGTGCTTCACGTCCGCCATGGCGCCTTCGATACGCGCACCATCCTTCTCCGGCGCAAGGCGCTTGAGCCCGCGCTCGGTCGGCAGCTCGATATTGATGGATACGCGATCGGCATAGACGCCCGCCAGGCGCACCAGCTCCGGATCGGCATCCGGAATAGTCTTCAGGTGAATATAGCCGCGAAAGTCGTGATCCTCGCGCAGGCTCCGCGCCACCTCGACGATCTGCTCCATCGTATAGTTCGAGCTGCGGATAATGCCCGAAGAGAGAAACAGCCCCTCGATATAGTTGCGCTTGTAGAAGTTCAGCGTGAGGTCGACGACCTCCTTTGCCGTAAACCGGGCGCGCCGGACGTTCGAACTTTTGCGATTGATGCAATAGTGGCAGTCGAAGATGCAGCTGTTCGTCAGCAATATCTTGAGCAGCGAGATGCAGCGCCCGTCTGGCGCATAGGCGTGGCAGATGCCCATGCCTTCGGTCGAACCGATGCCCTTGCCGTTGCGGCTGTCCCGCTTGGTCGTGCCCGAGGAGGCGCAGGAGGCATCGTATTTCGCCGCGTCAGCCAGGATTTCGAGCTTCTGCCGGACGTCAAGCTGAGCCATCCGTTCTATCTATGTTCGCAAGCCTGCAAACTCAAGCGGTTAAGCGGCACTTTCCGGCGTCATCAGCTTGCGGACGAAGCCGATCAGGCCGGTCTGGCGGCTCCGCTTCAGGCGTTCTGCGTGCAGGATCGTGCGCACCTGCTCGAAGCATTTTGCCGCATCGTCATTGACCAGCACATAATCATAGCCGTCCCAGTGCCCGATCTCGCTGGCGGCGCGGGCCATGCGGGCGGTAATCACCTCATCGCTGTCGGTGTTGCGGGCGCGCAGGCGACGCTCCAGCTCCTCCATCGAAGGCGGCAGGATGAACACGCGGACCACGTCGCCACCTGCCAGCTGATGGAGCTGTTGCGCGCCCTGCCAATCGATATCGAACAGCACGTCGTGACCGGATGCCAGGATCTCGTCGACCGGTTTGGCCGGCGTGCCATATCGATGTCCAAAGACGTGCGCCCATTCGAGAAAGTCACCGGCGGCGACCATCTCCTTGAAACGGGCCAGATCGACAAAGTGATAATCGACGCCGTCCTGCTCGCCCGGGCGGATGGGGCGCGTCGTGGCCGACACCGACATTTTCAGGCTCGGATCGGCCTGCAACAGCATCCGCGAGATCGTCGACTTCCCCGCGCCCGAGGGCGAGGACAGCACGAACAGGACGCCCCGCCGTCGGAACTTGTGCGGATCGTCGGCGCGGGAGGACAGCAAGGTCGTCGGGCGAAGCATGGCCGCTCGTGGCTTAGCCTGCTCGCCTCGTCAACCGACCTGCCCAGAGATCAATAGCGGCCCTTGCGCCGGTCCATCGCCTTCTTGGCGACGTAAGCGCCGCCGAGGATCAGGCCGAGCGGCCCCATGCGGCGCAGCGCTCCTGCTGCCATCATGCCGGTCAGCGCGCCGCTCGCGCCACGATTGCTGCGGCGGCCCATCTCGCGCCCAACCAGGGCGCCTACGATCTTGCCAATCATGCCAGTCTCCTCATTTCGGAGGACCAACGCTCGACCGCGCCGCTTTCTCCGCGAGTCCCGACACACCCTCCCGCCGCTCCAAGGCGTCGAGCACCTCATCAAAGCTCAGGCCCATGGATTCGAGCAGCACGGCGAGGTGAAAGACGAGATCGGCTGCTTCGCCGACCACGCCGTCCGGGTCGCCGCGGGTGGCGGCGATTACCGTCTCCACCGCCTCTTCCCCGACCTTCTGAGCGATCCGCTCCCGACCGCGCTCCAGCAAGCGCGCGACATAGGAGGTTTTCGGATCGGCGCCGCGGCGCACGCGGATGGTCTCTGACAGGCGGGATAGGCGATCGTCAGTCATGGCGCCGCACCGGGAAGCCGGCCGCTCTGAGCGCCGCATGCGCCTCGGCAATGGTATGGTGACCGAAGTGGAAGATGGAGGCGGCGAGCACGGCGGAAGCATGCCCGTCGCGCACGCCTTCGACCAGATGCTCCAGCTCCCCGACCCCGCCGCTCGCCACGACGGGTACGGACACGGCATCCGCAATCGTGCGGGTGAGGGCGAGATCGTAACCGCCCTGCGTGCCATCCCTGTCCATCGACGTGACCAGCAACTCTCCGGCACCCAGTTCCGCGAGACGGATCGCATGCGCGACTGCGTCGATGCCCGTTTCCCGCCGCCCGCCGTGGGTGAAGACCTCCCATCGGCCGCGATCGACGGCGCGGGCGTCCACCGAAGCGACGACACATTGGCTGCCGAAGCGGTCGGCCATCTCCGCCACCAGCTCCGGCCTGGCGACCGCAGCCGAGTTGACGGCCACCTTGTCCGCCCCCGCGAGGAGCAGCGCCCGTGCATCCTCCACCGATCTCACGCCGCCTCCGACCGTCAGCGGCATGAAGCAGACCTCGGCCGTGCGACGGACCACATCGACCATCGTGCCGCGCGCCTCGTGGCTGGCGGTGATGTCGAGAAAACAAAGCTCGTCCGCGCCCGCGGCATCATAGGCCCGCGCCTGCTCGACCGGATCCCCGGCGTCGGCGAGGTCGACGAAGTTCACGCCTTTGACGACGCGACCGTTGGCGACATCAAGACAGGGGATGACGCGGACCCGCACAGTCATTGCCGAACCTTTCGGAGCGGCGCACAACTCCTCACCGGCTTGGCTGAGCTTGTCGAAGCCCTTCCTTCTTCTTGCCAACACTTAGGAAAGAAAGGGAGGGCTTCGACGGGCTCAGCCAAGCCGGTGTTGGTTGAGGCACTCATCTCGACGCTGCCGCTATTGCGTCGGCCAAATCGATCCGCCCATCATAAATGGCTCGGCCGGTGATCACGCCTTCGATATTCCGGTGCGGCTTCAAGGCCCTCACATCCTCCATGCCCGCGAGGCCGCCGCTGGCGATCACTGGCAGCGCCTGCGCCTCCGACAGCGCCACCGTTGCTTCGACGTTGACGCCCTTAAGCAGGCCGTCGCGGCCCACATCGGTGAACAGCAAAGCCGCCACGCCTGCATCCTCGAAGCGCCGGGCCAAATCGACCACAGGCACGTCCGAGACATCGGCCCAGCCGGCGGTCGCCACCATGCCGTCACGCGCATCGACCGCCACGACGATGCGGCCGGGGAAGTCCCGCGCGGCGCTTTTCACCAGCTCCGGGTCGGTCAGCGCGGCGGTGCCGATCACGGCCCGGACGACGCCGTAATCGAACCAGCGCTCGATCGCCCCGCGGGAACGGATGCCGCCACCCAGCTGCACATTGCCGCGGAACGCTTGGACGATGCGCTTGACTGCGATGCCGTTCACGCTCTCGCCCGCGAACGCACCGTCCAGGTCCACGACGTGCAGCCACTCGGCGCCCGCGTCAGCGAACCGCTCGGCCTGCGCGGCCGGATCGTCGCCATAGATGGTCGCGCGGGCCATATCGCCTTCGGCCAGTCGCACGACCTGGCCTTGTTTGAGGTCAATCGCGGGAAAGACGATCATGGCTGCCAATCCAGAAACCGGCGGAGCAGCTCGAGGCCGTAGCGCTGGCTTTTCTCCGGATGGAACTGCACGCCAATCATGTTGTCGCGGCCGATGGCGGCCGTGATCGGGCCACCATGCTCCGTTTGGGCCAGCACATCGGCACCATCATACGCGAAGCTGTGCAGAAAATAGGCCTCGCCTTGAGCGATCAGCGGGTGCGGGCTGGTCGGGCGCACGTCGTTCCAGCCCATATGCGGCACCTTAACGTCCGGCGAAGGCGCGATCGCCCGTACGGTGCCACGGCACCAGCCGAGCCCCGGTGTGGTGCCATGCTCCTCGCCGGCATCGGCCATCAACTGCATGCCGACACACACGCCCAGGAACGGCCGACCACGCCCGATGACGGCCTCGTTCAGCGCCTCGACCATGCCAGGCACGTTCGCCAGCGCGCGCATGGCAGCGCCGAACGCCCCGACCCCAGGCAGCACTAGGCGGTCGGCCATGCCGATGCCGATTGGGTCGGCAGTGACCGCGATCCGCTCGGCACCCGCCGCCTTCAGCGCGTTCTGCACCGAGTGGAGATTACCAGCACCGTAGTCGACCAGGGCGACCGTCTCAGCCACCCAGCGTGCCCTTGGTGGAGGGCACAGCGTCCGCCTTGCGTGCATCGATTTCCACCGCCTGGCGAAGGGCACGGGCGAGCGCCTTGAACGCGCTTTCAACCAGATGGTGGTTGTTGCGGCCGTAGAGGTTCTCGATGTGCAGGGTGAGGCCAGCGGTCTGGGCGAAGCTGTGGAACCAGTGCTCGACCAACTCCGTATCCCACTCGCCCAGCTTCTCCTGCGTGAACTCGAGCTTCCACACGAAAAACGGACGGCCCGAGATATCCAGCGCACAGCGGGTCAGCGCCTCGTCCATCGGGGCGTAGGCAGTGCCGTAGCGCGTGATGCCACGCCGGTCGCCGAGCGCCTTGGAGACAGCTTCCCCGAGGGCAAGCGCCGAATCCTCGGTCGTGTGGTGCTGGTCGATGTGGAGATCGCCCGCGACGGTCAGCTCCAGGTCGATCAGCGAGTGGCGCGACAGCTGCTCGAGCATATGATCGAGAAAGCCGATGCCCGTCGACACGCTGTAGCTGCCGGTCCCATCGAGGTTGACGGCCACCGAAGTCTTGGTCTCGCTGGTGTTTCGTTCGACATGGGCCTGGCGCATGGCCGCGCCTATGCGAACAAGCGTCCCGCTTTGCAACGTGGCTTGACCCGTTCGCCCGCCCGGCTACGAGTCCGGGCATGAGCGAGACTCCGCCCGACAGCCTGATTCCGTACGACGAGATCGTGCAGGAAGCGCTGCGCGCCGTCGTGGGGCGGGTGCTCGGCGAAGTGCAGGCGACCGGCGGCCTTCCGGGCGAGCATCATTTCTACATCACGTTCAAGACGGCGCATCCGGGGGTCGAGTTGCCCAAGCACCTCACCGAGCGCTTTCCCGACGAGATGACCATCGTCCTCCAGAACAAGTTCTGGGACTTGAAGGTCGCCGACAAGCATTTCGAAGTGGGCCTGTCGTTCAACCAGGTGCCGGCCAAGCTGTCGATCCCGTTTGCGGCAGTGACCGGCTTCGTCGACCCGGCCGTCAACTTCGCGCTGCAGTTTCAGGCGCAGGGCGAGGACACCGGCCCGGAACCGCACGAGCATGCCGAGAATGACGGTCCGACCGTCACACCTGCCGAGGACGGCTCCAACGTCGTTACAGTCGATTTCGGACGGAAGAAGTAGGCCGGCCCGGCTAGATCAGTTGCAGGTGAAAACCCTCTTTCACTGACGCCCGGCGCATGGCAGTCTCCGGCCAAACAGAACCGAGTCAGGAGACGGACCATGGCCACCCTCGCGCAACCGCCTGCCCAGGTCTTCGACGATCCGCTCGATGTCAGCCGGGCGGACATGTACCGGGAGCATAAGTGGCAGGAGCCATTCCGCCGCCTGCGCGCCGAGGCGCCCGTCCATAAGGTCGAGCATTCGTCCTTCGGACCTTACTGGTCAGTCTCGAGCTACAAGCCGATCGTGCATGTCGAGAGTCTGCCGGAGCTCTATTCCTCGGAAGCAGGCGGCATCACCCTCGCCGACCGGCTGGCCGACGATTATCCGATGCCGATGTTCATTGCGCGCGACCGGCCGGTGCACACCGCCCAGCGCCGCACCGTCGCCCCGGCCTTCACACCCAGCGAGATTACCCGCATGTCGGGCGACGTCCGCCGCCGTACGGCCGAAATCCTGGACGACCTGCCCTGGGGCGAGACGTTCGACTGGGTCGATCGGGTCTCGATCGAGCTGACAACGCAGATGCTCGCGATCCTGTTCGACTTCCCGTGGGAGGACCGGCGCAAGCTCACCTTCTGGTCCGACTGGGCCGGCGACATCGAACTCGTCCACAACGAGGAGACGCGCCAGCAGCGGCTCGCACACATGTTCGAGTGCATGACCTATTTCAAGGGCCTGTGGGACGCGAAGGTCGGCAAGGAGCCGACACCGGACCTGATCTCGATGATGATCCATTCCGAAGCCATGTCGAGCATGCCGGACAATGAGTTTATCGGGAACCTGATCCTGCTGATCGTGGGCGGCAACGACACCACCCGCAACTCGATGACTGGCGGCATTTACGCGCTCGACAAATTCCCCGACGAGCGCGCCAAGCTGGAGGCGAACCCCGGCCTGATCCCGAACGCCGTGCAGGAGATCATCCGCTGGCAGACGCCGCTCGCGCACATGCGCCGGACGGCGACGGCCGATGCCGAGCTTGAAGGGCAGCAGATCAAGGCCGGTGACAAGCTCGCGCTCTGGTACATTTCAGGCAACCGCGACGAGAGCGTTTTTCCAAACGCCGACAAGCTGATCGTCGATCGCGAGAATGCGCGGCGGCATCTGGCGTTCGGCTATGGCATTCACCGCTGCGTCGGCGCGCGCCTGGCTGAGCTGCAGATCGCCGTGCTGCTGGAGGAGATGGCCAAGCGGCGCATGCGGGTCGAGGTGGTCGAGGAGCCGGTGCGGGTTAGCGCCTGCTTCGTGAACGGCTATCGCAAGCTACCGGTGCAGATCAGCCGCTATTGAAGCCGAGCGCCGTGGGTCATCGTAGCTTCACGTGAACCAGCCAAGAGTGGGGACCATGATCAATCGACGACTGCTGCTTGTCTCTGGTGCGGCCGCGGCCGGGCTTGCCTGGATCGGCCAGCGCGCCAACGCCGCCGCGCCTGCTGCCGATCCGCGTTATCGCCTGACGCCCGCCCAGTGGCGCAAGCGCCTGTCCGACGAGGCCTATGCAGTGCTGCGCGAGGAAGCGACCGAGCGGCCGGGCTCCAGCGCCCTCCTCAAGGAAAAGCGCGCGGGTATCTTCACCTGCGCCGGCTGCGGCAATCCCGTCTTCTCGTCGAAGACAAAGTATGACAGCGGCACCGGCTGGCCGAGCTTCTGGGCGGCAGTCCCCGGTTCGACGGGCAAGGCCAAGGACACCAAGCTTGGCTTCGAACGCGTCGAGGAGCATTGCAAGCGCTGTGGCGGCCATCTCGGCCACGTCTTCGACGACGGCCCCAAGCCCACCGGCGAGCGCCACTGCATCAATGGCCTGGCGCTCAAGTTCGTGCCGGGGAAGGCCTAGGCCAAAGCCTCCACCCGCACGAGCAGCGTCCCCTCGCTTACCTGGCCGCCGGCGGTCGCGTTCAGCTCCGCGACCGTGCCGTCGAACGGCGCCGTCAGCGTGTGCTCCATCTTCATGGCTTCGAGCGTGACGAGCTTTTGGCCCTTGATGACAGACGCGCCGGCCGCGACCTCGACAGCGATAATCCGGCCAGGCATGGGTGCGGTGATCGCACCGTCTCCCGTGGCGCCTGCCGCCTTGCCCGAAGCGCGGTAGAACTCGACCAGCCAGCTCTGGCCCGCTTCGCTCAGAATCACCGGGTCGGGTGAAGACGGGGCGGTCAGCAAGTCGCCGTCTTGGTCCTCCGGCGCAAACGCGACCTGGCGCGCTACGCCGTCCACCGAAAGCACGAGCTCCCGGCGGGGAGCGGCATTGAGCCGAAATCCGGCGAGCGGTTGAGCCGCCAGCGCGCCTGCGATGTCGGCCAAGCCCTCGTCCGTAGGCTCAGCATCAGGCATCAACGCCTCGCCTTCGCGCACAATCAGGCCAGTGTCGATCTCCCCCGCTGCAAAGGCCGGATGCTCCAAGGCTTTGACGAGGAAGCCTGCATTGGTGCGGACCGGCCACACCACGGTCTCCTCCAGCGCCTCGGCAAGCTGTGTTCGCGCCTCGTCGCGGTCATAGCCATGGGCGATCATCTTCGCGATCATCGGATCGTAGAAGGGCGAGACCTCGGCCCCTTCCTCCACGCCCGTGTCGATGCGCACGCCGCCGCCGAGTTCGAAGGCTTCAAGACGGCCGATGCTCGGCAGGAAGCCCTTGGCCGGGTCCTCGGCATAGAGGCGCGCCTCCATCGCCCAGCCGTCGATCTCCAGCTCGTCCTGGCGAAGGGGGAGCGGCTCGCCCGAGGCGACCCGGAGCTGCCATTCCACCAGGTCCTGACCCGTGATCGCCTCGGTGACCGGGTGCTCGACCTGCAGCCGCGTGTTCATTTCCATGAACCAGATGCGGTCGGCGCGCAGGCCCTCGGACGCGTCGGCGATGAACTCGATCGTCCCTGCACCCTCGTAATCGACCGCCTTCGCCGCGCGGACGGCGGCGCCGCAGACGGCGTCCCGAGTCGCCGCGTCCATGCCTGGCGCGGGCGCTTCCTCGATGACCTTCTGGTGCCGGCGCTGGAGCGAGCAGTCGCGCTCGAACAGGTGGACGATGTTGCCGTGGCCGTCGCCGAACACCTGCACTTCGATGTGGCGCGGCGAGAGGATGTATTTCTCGATCAAAACCCGATCATCGCCGAACGAGGACGCCGCCTCGCGCTTGCACGAGGTGAGCGCATCCCGGAACTCGGCCGCGCTCTCGACCCGCCGCATGCCCTTGCCGCCGCCGCCCGCGACTGCCTTGATCAGCACCGGATAGCCGATCGCGTCAGCCTCGGCCTGCAGGCGATCGGGCGACTGGTCCTCGCCCAGATAGCCTGGCGTGACGGGCACCCCGGCCTGGGCCATCAGCTTCTTGGCAGCATCCTTCAGCCCCATTGCGCGGATCGAGTGCGGCTTGGGTCCCACCCAGATCAGTCCGGCGTCGATCACCGTTTGGGCGAAATCGGCATTCTCGGAGAGAAAGCCATAGCCGGGGTGGATCGCCTCCGCGCCGGTCTGCCGGGCCGCCGCCAGGATGCGCTCGCTGACCAGGTAGGACTCCCGCGCCGCCGATAGCCCGATGTGAACCGCCTCATCCGCCTCGCGGACATGCAGCGAACGGGCGTCCGCGTCGGAGTAAACAGCAACGGTTCGGATACCGAGCCGCCGAGCAGTGCGGATGATCCGGCAGGCGATCTCGCCACGATTGGCGATGAGGAGAGAGGCGATCATGCGAACATCCTTGCTCCTCCCCCAGCTTGCTGGGGGAGGGGGACCATGCGAAGCATGGTGGAGGGGCGCGCAACGCGCGAAACGAAGCTTGTCGTATGCTTAAGGGCACGGGACGCGCATACCGACGCGCTAAGGAGCTTCGCCGTGAGATGAGTCTGCCAGAGCGCCTGCTCTGGGCGCAGCTGCGCCGGCAGCAAACCGGCTTTCACTGGCGCAAGCAGCATCCGGCTGGCTCTTACGATCTGGACTTCTACTGCGATCGGGCGAAGTTGTGCGTAGAGGTCGATGGTGAGACGCACGATCGTGGCGACCACCCAGTGAGGGATGCCCGGCGCGACGCTTGGCTGGCAGCATGCGGCGTGATGACCTTGCGCGTTCCGGCGGCGGAGATACTGCGCGGCCTCGACGACGTTCTTGCCTGGATCAACTTTCACGCGCGCGAACGCGCGCCCCTCCACCGTCCTTCGGACGGTCCCCCTCCCCCAGCCGAGCTGGGGGAGGAGCTGTAGCTCCGCGCGCCTAATCACATCCGGAACACGCCGAATCTCGGCGTCTCCGGTATCGGTGCATTGAGCGTAGCGGCAAAGGCGAGGCCCAGCACGTCACGCGTCTGGGCCGGATCGATGATACCGTCGTCCCACAGCCGCGCCGTGGCGTGGTACGGATTGCCCTCGTCTTCGTAGCGCTGGCGGATCGGGGCCTTGAATGCCTCCGCCTCGTCCGGCGTCCAGCTGCCAGCGTCGCGGTGGACGGTTGCCAGCACCGAGGCCGCCTGCTCGCCACCCATCACTGAGATACGGCTGTTCGGCCAGCTAAACAGGAAGCGGGGCGAATAAGCCCGCCCACACATGCCGTAATTGCCGGCGCCGAAGCTGCCGCCGATCAGGACGGTAATCTTGGGCACGGTCGCGGTAGCAACGGCGGTGACGAGCTTGGCGCCGTGCTTGGCGATCCCTTCAGCCTCATATTTGCCGCCGACCATGAAGCCGGAAATGTTCTGGAGAAACAGGAGCGGGATGCGGCGTTGGCAGGCGAGTTCGATGAAGTGCGCGCCCTTCTGCGCGGACTCGCTGAACAGGATGCCGTTGTTGGCGAGGATCGCGACCGGCATGCCCCAGATGTGCGCGAAGCCGCAGACCAAAGTCGAGCCGTAGAGCGCTTTGAACTCGTGAAACTCTGAGCCGTCGACGATGCGGGCGATCACCTCGTGCACGTCATAGGGCGCGCGGACATCTTCGGGGATGATGCCGTAGAGCTCGGACGGGTCGTATTTGGGCGGGCGCACCGCCCGCTGTGCTCCGGCGAAGGCCGGAGCGTTGACCAGGGCTCCGGCCTGCGCCGGAGCACCAATATGGCTGACGATATCCCGCACGATGGTCAGCGCGTGCTCGTCATTCTCGGCTACATGATCGACCACACCCGACTTGCGACCGTGCAGGTCGCCGCCGCCCAGATCCTCGGCCGAGATAACCTCGCCCGTGGCCGCCTTCACCAGCGGCGGGCCGCCGAGAAAGATGGTGCCCTGGTTGCGGACGATCACCGTCTCGTCCGACATGGCCGGCACATAGGCGCCGCCCGCCGTACACGACCCCATCACGCAGGCGATCTGCGGGATTCCTTGCGCCGACATGTTGGCCTGGTTGAAGAAGATGCGGCCGAAATGGTCGCGGTCGGGAAAGACCTCGGCCTGGTGCGGCAGGTTGGCGCCGCCGGAATCGACCAGATAGACGCAGGGCAGCCGGTTCTGCTCGGCAATCTCCTGCGCGCGGAGATGCTTCTTCACCGTCAACGGATAGTAGGTGCCGCCCTTCACCGTCGCATCGTTGCAGACGATCATGACCTGTTCGCCGGAGACGCGGCCGATGCCGGCAATTATGCCGGCGCCCGGCACCTCGCCTTCGTACATGTCGCAGGCGGCAAGCTGGCCGACTTCCAGGAAGGGCGAACCGGGGTCGAGCAGCCGTTCGACGCGGTCGCGCGGGAGCAATTTGCCGCGCTCGGTGTGCTTGCTCCGTGCCCGGTCCGGTCCGCCCAGCGCCGCTTCCGCCACCCGCGAACCCAGCTCTTCCGCCAGCGCCCGATTGTGCGCTGCGCGCGCACGAAATTGGTCGGAGTCGGTCTGGACGGCGGTAGCGAGGACGGGAGCGCTCAAGCGCCGCCCCCGATCAGTTCGCGGCCGATCAGCATGCGGCGCACCTCGTTGGTGCCGGCGCCGATGTCGAGCAGCTTGGCGTCGCGGGCATAGCGTTCGACCGGCCAATCCTTGGTATAGCCAGCGCCGCCCAGCGCCTGGATCGCCTCCAACGACACGCGCACCGCATTCTCGCTCGCCAGGAGGATCGCGCCCGCGGCATCGAAGCGGGTGGTCTGGCCGGCGTCGCAGCTCTTGGCGACTGCATAGGTGTAGGCGCGGGCCGATTGCAGCGCGACATACATGTCGGCCACCTTCGCCTGCATCAGCTGAAAGGTGCCGATCGCCTTCCCGAACTGCTTGCGCTCCCGGACGTAAGGAATGACCGTGTCGAGGCAGGCCTGCATGATGCCGAGCTGCACGCCGGCGAGCACCGCGCGCTCATAGTCGAGGCCGGACATCAGCACACCGACGCCGCCATTCAGCGGCCCCATCACCTGCTCTTCGGAAACCTCGCAGTCATTGAAGACCAGCTCGGCGGTCGGGCTACCGCGCATGCCCATCTTGTCGATCTTCTGGCCGATCGAGAAACCGGGCATGTCCTTCTCGATCAGGAAAGCCGTGATGCCGCGGCTGCCCTCGCCCGTCTTCGCATAGACGACGAGCGTGTCGGCATTGGCCGCGTTGGTGATCCAGAACTTGGTGCCGTTCAGCACATAGCCGCCCTGCACCGCCTCGGCGCGCAGCTTCATCGAGACGACGTCGGAGCCCGCCCCCGCCTCGGACATGGCGAGCGAGCCGACATGCTCCCCGGAGATGAGCTTCGGCAAATACTTGGCCTTCTGCTCGGGCGATGCCCAACGGCGGATCTGGTTCACGCACAAGTTGGAGTGGGCGCCATAGCTGAGCCCGATGGAGGCCGAGGCGCGGCTAACTTCCTCGACGGCGATCACATGTTCGAGATAGCCGAGGCCGAGCCCGCCATCGGCTTCCTCGACCGTGATGCCGTGCAGGCCGAGCGCGCCCATTTCAGGCCACAGCTCGGTCGGAAACCAATCCTCCGCGTCGATCTTCGCTGACAGCGGCGAAATGCGCTCGTCGGCAAAGCGACGCGTGGTCTCGCGGATCATCTCCGCATTTTCGCCCAGCTGGAAATCGAAATCAGGTGTCGCGACAGTCATGCTTCTTCCGCTCTTTCGAGGATGCGCCGTGCCTGTTTGAGGTGCGGCGCGTCAATCATCTTGCCGTCCAGCTGGAGCGCGCCTGCCCCCGGCTCCGCATTAAAGGCCGCGACGATCGCGCGAGCGTGCGCGACCTGGTCGGGCGAGGGCGTGAAGGCGGCATTGATCACGGGCACCTGGGCGGGGTGGATCGCCATCATGCCGGTGAACCCGTCACGCGCAGCGGCTTCGGCGACGCGCTTCAGCCCGTCCAGGTCCTTAATGTTGGGGTAAACGGTCTCGATCGGGTTCACGCCCGCGGCGGCGGCACCGAACAGAGTCAGCGCACGCACCATCTGATAGGGCGGCAGGTAGGCGCCCTCGGCATCACGCGACGCCGCCGCTCCAATGGCCGCGGGCAAATCTTCCGCACCCCAGGTCAGCCCGCACAGATCCTCGGCCACCTCGGCATACTCGCCCATTCGGAAGACGGCAGCGGGCGTCTCCGTCGCGATCGGCAGGATCGGGACGCCCGAGCGGTCAGCCAGGCGACGGACCGAGGCTGCCCCTTCGGCCTTGGGCAGCACGAGCCCATCCGGCTTCGATCCGAGTACGCCGACCAGGTCGTCGACGAAGAAGTCGCTATCCAGAGGGTTCAGCCGCACGAACAGCTTCGGGCCGCCCCGCTCCGTCCGATCGAGAAAGTCGGCGACATGCTCCCTCGCCGCCCCCTTGTTGGCCGGGGCGACCGAGTCTTCCAGATCAAGGATCAGCGCGTCGGCGCCAAGCGTCAGCGCCTTTTCCATCCGCTCCGGCCGGTCGCCCGGCACGAACAACAGGCTTCTCAGTCTCATTTCTTCTTCGGTGTCTTGCGCTTGACGAGGGCGGTACGGAGGCAGCGGCAGACCAGCTGGTTACGCTGATTGTACATGGTGTGTTCGAACGTGACGATGCCCGCGGTCGGTCGCGAGAGGCTCTCGCGCAGCTCCAGCACTTCGGTCTCGCCGCGCAAAGTGTCGCCGATGAAGACGGGTGCCGGCATCGTAACCTTGTCGTAGCCGAGATTGGCGACCAGCGTGCCGAGCGTCGTGTCGCCGACCGACACGCCGACCATCAGCGCGAAGGTGAAGGTGCCGTTGACCAGGATCTGCCCATATTCGCTCGCCCGTGCGGCCTCCAGGTCGATGTGGAGCGGCTGAGGGTTATGGGTGAGCGTCGAAATCAGCAGATTGTCGGTGACGGTGACGGTGCGGCGGATCTCATGCTCGATCCGGTCGCCGACGGTCCATTCCTCGAAGTAGCGCCCCGCCATGCCTCACCTGCACCCTCTGTTTTCCAGCCCCTTACCTGAACGGAGCTAGAAAAGAAGCCAGGCGGCGAGCAGCGAGAGGAGAAAACTGACGGCCGTCGAGGCGACCACCGGCATCGATGCTCGCCAGCCCTGTTCCAGCAACAAATGCATGGGAGACCGGATGCCCGTCGCGACGACCGCAAGAAGCAACAGCGCCGTCGTCCCGATCCGCGCCGCCTGGCCGACAGCGGCTGGCATCGGCACGAAGGAATTGACCGCGGTCAGCACCAGAAAGGCGACGATGAACCAGGGCACGGGCGCCGCGCCGCTGGCTTTGTCGCCATCGCGAGCGAGCACGAGCGTCACCAGCAACAGGGTTGGTGCCAACAGGGCCACCCGGGTAAGCTTGACGATCGCCGCCGTCTGCCCCTCGACCTCGCCCAGCGAATAGCCGGCGCCGAGCGCCTGGGCGACGTCGTGGATCGAGGCGCCGAGCAGGAAGCCTGCGGCCTGCGGCTCCAAGCCGATCGCCTGGGAGAGGATCGGATAAACGGACATGGCCAGCGCGCTCGCCGCCGAGACCGCGACCAGCACCAGCGTCAGCTGCGCCTGATTGACCCGCTTGTCGCCCAGCGCCGTCGAGAGCGCGAGGGCGGCAGAGGCACCGCAGATCGCGACCGAGCCGCCCGCGAGCGTCCCGAAGGCGGCGCCCAGCCCAAGCGTGCGGGAGACCAGGGTGCCCGTCGCCAAGGTAGCGAGCAGGATCGCACCGATCACGAGGAAGCTGACCGGCCCGAGCGCGGCAATCTGCCAAATGGTGACCTGCAGACCCACGAGCACGATGCCCCAGCGCAGCAAGGTCTTGGACGCAAAGCCCAGGCCTGGGTGCAGCCGGGCGTCAGCGTTCAGGAAATTGAAGGCGAGGCCGATCAGAAGTCCCATCAGCATCAAGGGGGCGCCATAATGATCGCCCAACCATGCGGCCGCGAGCGCGGCGACGCCGGTGACCCCCAGTCCCGGCAGGTATGTCAGCGCCTTGACGTGCGGGCGCTCCCGCTTGGGCGGCGCCTCCACCTCCAGCAGATCGCCGAACAGATCAGCGGCGGCCGGGATCGGGCGTGTGCGCGCGTCCAGATCAGCCATCGCTTTCCCCCACTTCATGCTCCCCGAAAGCCTCCCCTGGCGCCGGGGGATGCTCCCTGATCCACCGGCTGGCGATCAACTTCACGCCGGAGATGACCGGTGCACCCGCATGAAGAGTCCGCCGGTCTGGCCGGCCATCCTCGCCCACATTTCTGAAAAGGAGAGCGTCGCCAGGCCTGCCTCGCAGCGCCAATCCGAGGTCGGGAAACTCAGTGGCGCCGCCCTCGAAACCGCCGTTGAGCGCGATGAGGAACGTCAGGATACGCTGGTTTGCAAGACCCGGCACGGCGTCGAGGTGCGGGCGATAGCTTTGGCCCGGGCCGTAGCGAAGCACTTGCAGCGACTCTCCCTGAGCTACTGCCGTCTCGCTCGCGCGCGCGATGCGCTGGTTGATCGCGTGCACCGCCGGCCATTCGAGCGGCGCCGGAAACGATGCCACTTCGGCGTCGCGGTAGGGGTGAGTGACGAAACGCTGCTGACGCTGATCGAACACGCGTGCGGGGCGGAAGCGCGTGGACGCAAGCTCCACAAGAAAAGATACGTCCTGCAGATCAAGGAAGTTCGGCAACCGCTCGATCAAGGGCGCCTCAGAGACGGTCACGCGTTCGATCGGCTGCGGGGCACGAGCGATCAGGTCGAGTTGCCGCCGCGCGATTGGGTCGCGGCTGCGCCACCGATCGAGCAGGGCCAGTGCGCCGTCCCAGTCCGCCGTCGCGCCGACCCCCATGCACATAAAGGCCGAAAGCGTTCTGGCCGCCTGGAGAAGTCCTTCTGCCTCGGCTGCTTCGACCAGGCGTCGCGCCTCCGTGAGGTCGCGGGCGACATGCCGCCCCTCCAAATGCCAGAGCGCAAGCGCGTACAGCGCGTCCGGCTCGCCCGCCTGGGCGCGCGGCGTGACGAGGTGGAGCGCTTCGGCCGAACGGCCTTGCGCGGCAAGATCGAGAGCCTGGACGAGCGCAGCGCTGGGCACCGCCCGCTTATGACAGCGGTAGCATGGCGCCGCTACCCCTGCCGCGGCACGCGGAAGGCCGGGAACAGGCGCTGCGCCCTGCCGTTCTGCTCGTCACGAACATGGAACGATCTTCCTCTTCCGCGGCGGCCCCGTCCGTTCCTTCGGTGCAGGCGCCGCGTGCTCTCAGCCTGGTTCCGTTGGTCACCGCCGTCATCGTGGTTGGCGCGCTTTATCTGGCCAAGGACGTGCTGGTGCCGATCGTGTTGGCGGTGCTGCTGGCCTTTGTCGTGGCACCTCTGGTCGGCCTGCTCCGCCGACTGTATCTCGGCCGGACCTTCTCCGTCATTGTCGCGATGCTGATGGCGCTCGCTGTCGTGGGGATGACAGGTGTCATGATCGGACAGCAGGTGTCCGGTCTGGCCGACGACCTGCCTCGATACGCCGAGCGCATCCAGAAGAAGGTCTCGGCGCTGGGCAAGACGGGGGTTGGCAGCCTGCCCGACCAGCTCAGCCGCGCCGCCCGCCGCTTCGATACGACCAGTCCCACACCGCCATCCACGCGAATCGCGCGGCGCGCACGACCCATTCCCGTCGAGGTACATGAGCCGCCCGAGAGCGGGTGGCAAACCGCCCGTCGACTGCTCGCGCCCGTGGTGGGCCCGCTCGAGACCTTCGTCATCGTACTCGTCGTCGCAATCTTCATTCTCCTGCAGCGTGAGGACCTGCGCGATCGTGTGATCCGGCTGTTCGGATCGTCAGACCTTCACCGCACGACGCGGGCGATCGACGAGGCAGCGGGCCGGCTTTCGCGCTACTTCCTGACGCAGTTGCTGCTGAACGGCCTCTTCGGCGGAGTGATCGCCTTCGGGCTATGGTGGATCGGCGTGTCCTCTCCCCTGCTCTGGGGCCTACTCGCAGCGCTGATGCGGTTCGTGCCCTACGTCGGCGCTTTCCTCGCCGCGCTCCCCCCGCTGCTGCTCGCCGTCGGTGCCGAGCCCGGCTGGACAATGGCGATCATGGTCGCCGGGCTGTTTCTCGTCACCGAGCCGGTGATGGGCTATGTCGTCGAGCCGCTGGTCTATGGCCATTCCACCGGCCTCTCTCCCCTCGCCGTAATCGTGGCCGCCATCTTCTGGACCTGGCTCTGGGGCCCGATCGGCCTGCTCCTCTCCACGCCGATGACACTTTGCCTGGTGGTGCTCGGCCGGCACGTGCCGCAGATGGAATTTATCGACGTGCTGTTCGGCGACCGGCCCGCGCTGACGCCGATCGAAAGCTTCTACCAGCGCATGCTGGCGGGCGATGCCGACGAGGTGCAGGACCAGGCCGACCAGCTGTTGAAAGAGCGTTCGCTCTCTTCCTATTACGACGAAGTGGTGGTGGCTGGCCTCCGGCTCGCACTGACCGATCGGCGGCGCGGCGTGATCACACGCGAGTGCCTGGACGGCATCGTCGATGCGACCTGCGAGTTGGTGGACGGCCTCGAAGACCGGGCGGATGTCGACCCAGCCTCAGCAGGGCCGCCGGTCGACGCGGCTCCGCCGCCCCTCGATGCGCACGCTTTGCCCAAACAACCGCCGCCGGCGATTTCTCCGAGCGGCGATGTCGTGCTCTGTCTCGCGGGGCCCGGAGCCGCCGACAAGCCGGTTGCGCGGATGCTGGCGCAGTTGCTCGAGAAGCATGGCCGGCGCGCCGAGACCGGGGACATCGGCGCCCTGACCGGAGCGGTGCACCTCGAGCCCCAAATCGTCTGCCTGGTCGGCGCGGAACTCCGGCCCGCCTCTCCCCGCTGGCGCACCATCGAGTCGCGAGCACGGCAGCGCTGGCCCGAAGCCCGGATCCTCCGCGGACTCCTCCGGCCCGGCCGCGCAACGGATGCGGGCGGCTGCGGAACGCTGAAGGACTTGGTCGAAGGCTGCGAGGATAATGGTAGCGGAGGAGGGACTTGAACCCCCGACACGCGGATTATGATTCCGCTGCTCTAACCAACTGAGCTACTCCGCCCCGGGGCAGGCCGCGCGCTATAGGTAAGGGCGTTGCGAGGGTCAACAACCCTCCGTAACAAGGCGGCGTGAACAGATACGAAGTGCTGATCGTGGGCGCCGGACATGGCGGGGCACAGGCTGCCGTCATGCTCCGGCAACTGGGCTTTGGCGGCAGTCTCGCCATCGTTGGTGACGAGCCTGAGCTTCCCTATGAGCGCCCGCCGCTCTCAAAAGAGTATCTGTCGGGCGAGAAGACCTTCGAAAGGCTGCTGATCCGGCCGGAGCGCTTCTGGACCGAGCGCGACGTGACGATGTTGCTGGGGCAGCGCGTGGTGAGCGTGGACGCCGAACGCCACGAGGTCACGACGGCTGCAGGCGAGCGGATCGGCTATGGCAAGCTTGTCTGGGCCGCTGGTGGGCGGGCCCGCAGTCTGCCCTGTGCGGGCGCGGACTGCGCCGATGTGCACGCGGTCCGCACGCGCGCCGACGTCGATCGCATGCTGGCGAAGTTGGGCACTGTCGAGCGGGTGGCGGTGATCGGCGGCGGCTATATCGGCCTGGAAGCAGCGGCGGTGCTGAGCAAGCTAGGCAAGCAAGTCACGCTGTTCGAGGCGCTGCCGCGGGTGCTCGCACGCGTGGCTGGTGAGCGGCTTTCGCGCTTCTACGAGGACGAGCACCGGGCCCACGGCGTCGACCTGCGGCTGGGTGCTCAGGTCGAAGCCTTCGAACTCGATCCGGAGGGCGCGCACCTGGCGGGTGTGCGGCTCGCCGACGGGCAGATCGTCGCCGCGGATCTCGCCATCGTCGGGATCGGCATCGTGCCCGAGGTGGAGCCGCTGCTCGCCGCCGGCGCCGCCAGCTCGAACGGTGTCGATGTTGACGCGCAGTGCCGCACCAGCCTGCCCGACATCTTCGCGATCGGGGACTGCGCCGCGCACGAGAACCGCTTTGCCGGTGGCGCACGTATCCGGCTCGAGTCGGTGCAGAACGCCAATGATCAGGCCGTCATCGCCGCGCGGACTATCATCGGGGAAGAGGTCGCGTACCATGCCGTGCCCTGGTTCTGGTCCAATCAATATGATCTGCGGCTGCAGACGGTCGGCCTGTCCACGAACCATGACGATGTGGTCCTGCGGGGCGATCTCGGGACGCGCAGCTTTTCGGTCATCTACCTGAAGGCTGGACGGGTGATCGCGCTCGACTGCGTGAACGCCACCAAGGATTATGTGCAGGGCCGGAAGCTGGTTGAGGCGGGCGCGGAGATCGACCCGCGCGACCTGGCCAATGCCGGTCGACCGTTGAAGGAGCTACTCGCCTAGCCGTGGAACCGGTGCTCGCTGAGCGGCTCCCAGGGGCCGCCGCGATACCACCAGCTGGCCAGCCCCGCGATCTGGAGCGGGCGCGGCACGAAGCTGGCTTCCAACTCCGCGAGCAACGCTTTAGCCGCCTTCGGCTCCACCTTGTTCTGGACGGTGATGTGCCCGCGCCAAGGCGCCTGATCCTGTGGCGTCAGCATGCCGTCGAAATGGTCGGCGAGGCGTTGGCGGATGGCCGCCAGATCGGGGCTCTCGACCTGAAAGGCGACGCCGCGGCCAAGGTGGCGCAACCCCGTCAGGCGCGCGACGGGCGCGCGGGCGCGGCACTCGGCCTTGAGCTGGTCGCGCAGTTCGTCGGCAAGGCTCGGTGCCAGATGGTGGAACAGAGTGATGTGCGCCGGCACCTGATTGCGTTCCGGCGGGAAATGCTGGCGTCTCAGACCATCCGCCCAGGCGAAATCGCTTGCGCCCAGCAGGGCGGTGACGATGATCGGTGCCGACCCGCCTGAACCGACAGGAGAACTCATGATCGACCTCTACACCGCCGCCACGCCCAACGGCTACAAGGTCTCGATCATGCTGGAGGAGTGCGGCCTGCCCTACACGCCGCACTTCATCGACATGGCCGCGCAGCAGCAAAAGACGCCGGAATTCCTGGCCATCAACCCGAACGGCCGCATTCCCGCGATCGTCGACGACGGCTTTCCGGTATTCGAGAGCGGCGCGATCCTCGTCTGGCTCGCCGAGAAGACGGGCAAGTTCCTGCCCGCCGACGCCAAGGCGCGCTCGACCGTCATTCAGTGGGTGATGTGGCAGATGGGTGGGCTCGGGCCGATGATGGGGCAGCTGAACGTGTTCAAGCGCTACTTTCCCGAGCACATCCCGGCCGCCATCGAGCGCTACGAGCGGGAGAGCTATCGGCTGTTCGGAGTGATGGAAGGTCGTTTGGCCACGTCAGAATACCTCGGCGGCGACGAGTACAGCATTGCCGACATCGCCTGCTGGCCCTGGGTGCGGGCGTATGAATGGCCCGGCCTCACGCTCGACAACCACCCGCATCTGAAGGCCTGGGCGGACAAGATCGGCGCGCGCGAGGCGGTGCAGCGCGGGGTGCAGGTGCCGCCGCGAGCCGAGATGACCGAAGAGGCCAAGCGCCAGTTCATCGAGCGGGCGCGGACGATCCTGGCCTAGATTTCGTCGATCATTGCGGCGAGATTGTCGACGCAGTCGTGTGCCAGCCGCTTGCAGCGGGCCGGTGACCAGCCGAACTCGGCATCGGCATTGTCGTCATGGTCCTTGAACGGCATCTCGAGCGTCATCGACACCGCGCCATAGCGCTCGGCCAGCTGAGTCGTGGACATGGACATGTTGGCCTTGCCCGGCGGCGTCAGTTCATAGCCTTTGGACACTTGAAAATCGGGCGTGCGCTCGGCCAAGGTATTGCGGAAGCGGTTGAACAGCGCGCCCTTCGCTTCGGTGAAGGACGGTATTCCCTCAAAGCCTGCAACGAAGTTGGCGGGAATGGCCTCGTCGCCATGCACGTCCATCGCGAAGTCCACGCCGGTCGCGTCCATCGCCTCACGCACGGCCAGCACCTCGGGACTGCGATCGGGCGAGGGCGCGTGCCATTCGCGGTTGAGGTTCACGCCGGCCGCATTGGTGCGGAGATGCCCGCGGAAGCTGCCGTCCGGGTTCATGTTGGGCACGACGTGGATCGTGCAGCGCTCGCGGAGCAGCCGCGCCGTGTCGTCGTTCGGATCAGTGAGCTTCTCAAGCGCGCCTTCGGCCCACCATTCGGCCATGCTCTCGCCCGGATGCTGGCGGGCATAAAGCCACACCTGTTTCGGGCCCTCGCCCAGGGTCAGGCAGTCGAGGGGCCGGCCGTCGAGGGTCTGGGTGAGTTCGCGCTGCTCGACACCAGGCATGGCGGCCATGCGTGAGACGAGGTCGAAGTGCCGCTCCAGTGAATAGGGTGCGAAATAGGCGACCCAGAGCGCATTGCGCTCCGGCCGCAGGCGGATCGTCAGGGCCGAGCCGTCATAGCTGGTCTCGGCGAGCCGCCAGGTCTCGCGGTCCTCCGACACGCGTGCCCGATAGCCGGGCCAGCCGAGCGGATAGGCGGCCCCAGCTGTGTTCAGGATGCGTAGGGTCAGCTCACGTCCGGCCGCGTTCGCGACGCGAAAGTGGAACCACTGGTAGAAATCGGATGCGTGGTCGGCCTCGATCTCGAGATCGGCCTCGGTGCCGTGGATGCGCAGAACGCGGATATTGCCGCTGTCGAACTTGCTCGTGATGCTGAACGTCATCGGACGCTGATAGTGCGGCCCGACTCTCCCGGAAAGTCCCTGAACAACGCGGTGGCAAGGCGTTGTGCGAGCAGCCCGGAGTCGCGCTCCGAGGCCGAGCCACGGGCGCGCCCTTCCCACACCACCGTCTGATCGGAGCGGCGCTTCAGCTGCAGCGAGATTTGCGTGCCGACTTCTAGCCGGCTGCCGCCGCCAAGGCCGAAGCTGACGCCGCCACCCACGCCGCTGCCAAAGCCGCCGGTGCCGCCGCCGATGCCGATCGACACGGGCGAGCCCTGTGCCCGCTCCCGCGTGCCGCTGCGCACGTCGAGGACCGCCACATACAGGCTCTGCCCCACCCCATCGACCGGGGCCCAGCCGAGCCGGGCCAGTTCCTGTCCGACCGCGCGTTCGTACATGGCAAATTCCATGCCGCCGACCGCCCCGGTTGCGGGCTCGATTGCGACCGTGCCGCGTTCCGAGACCTGTCCCAGATGAAAGCGCGTCACGTCGACCGGCGACATTGGCGTCGTGCAGGCGCCGAGCGCGGCAAGGGGCAGCAACAGAGCGGAAAAACGGCGCAGTTTCATCTTGTTGATCCTCTGGTCAGGCCCATATAACGATTCGTCTGCGTAATTAGCTGCATGGTTGACGTGGGGCACCCTCTCGACTAGGCGAGCGCCTCCGATTTCCAGCCAGATTCGAGCAGAACAATGAAGATCGTCAACTCGCTTAAGTCCCTGAAGGACCGCCATCGGGACAATCGCGTGATCCGCCGCCGCGGCCGCATCTACGTGATCAACAAGACGAACCGCCGCTTCAAGGCCCGCCAGGGCTAAAGAGTGGGCGAGGTGCGCGGCGTCGTTTTCGACGTCGGCAACGTCCTTTTCAGCTGGGACCCACGGTTCCTCTACGAGCGCCTGATCGAGGACGATCGGGCGCTCGCTGCGTTCCTGGACGAAGTGGTCACCCATGAGTGGCATTTCCAGCATGACGCGGGCCGGCCGTTTGCCGAGACCAGCGCCGAGCTCGTCGCCAAGCACCCGCAGCATCGCGAGCTGATCGAGCTTTGGGGGCCGCGTTTCAACGACAGCGTCGGCCCCGCGATCGAGGGCATGATCCCGCTGGTCGAGGAGCTCGCGTCGCGCGAAGTGCCGCTGTTCGCCATCACCAACTTCAGCCATGAGTTTTGGGAGCCGTTCCGCGCGACCCAGCCGGTGTTCGATCACTTCCGCGACATCGTCGTCTCGGGCGCCGAGCGGCTGGTGAAGCCGCACCGCGAAATCTACGAGCTCGCGCTCAAGCGCTTCGGCATGCGGGCGGGGGAGCTGATCTTCATCGACGACCGAGCGGAGAACGTCGCGGGCGCCGAGGCGGTTGGCATGCGCGGGCACCTTTTCCGCGATTCGGAGACCTTGCGGGCCGAGTTCCACGCGCTCAGTATCCTCTGATCGTCATCCCGGCGCAGGCCGGGACCCAGCCTTCTTTCTTTTCGGCCAGCGTGCGAAGAAGAAGAGTCTGGGCCCCGGCCTTCGCCGGGGTGACGTTAATCTACGGGTGACTCGATCAATGATGCGCACCGCACTTTTCGCCTTCACCCTCCTTACTGCACCCGCGCTGGCCGCGCCCCTCACCCCACAGCAGATCATCGAGATCGACCGTATCGCCGCCGACGCACTGAAGCAGACCGGCGTGCCCTCGGCCTCGATCGCAGTCGTCACTGACGGCAAGCTTCAGTTCGCCAAGGCCTATGGCCGTCAACGTGCCGACGCCACGGCGCCAAGCACGGCGGTGCCTTACTCCGTTGCATCAATGTCCAAGCAGGTGATCGGCGCCGCGCTGCTGTTGCTCGCGGAAGAGGGCAAGCTGTCGCTCGACGACAAGGTCGCCCGGTTCCTGCCGGGTTTGACGGGCGCGGAGACGATCAGCATCCGCCAACTGCTCAGCCATACCTCCGGCTATCGCGACAATTGGCCGCAAAATTACTCGTTTCCGGACACCCAGCGCCCGACGACCCCGCAGGTCATCATCGATCGCTGGGCCAAGGCGCCGCTCGACTTCGCGCCGGGAGCGCAATGGCAATATTCGAACACCGGCTATGTGGTTGCCGGCCGGATTATCGAAATCGCCGCGGGCGAGCCGCTGATGCCTTTTCTTGAGCGACGGCTGTTCCGTCCCCTCGGCATGCAGATCAGCGATGTGCATGCAAACCGGGCCGGCAATGCTGCTCTGCCTTTCACCCGCTATGCGCTGGGCCCGTTGCGACCCTCTCCCGCACTTGGGACCAACTGGTTCTGGGGTTCGGGCCAGCTGGTCGCGACACCGACCGAATGGGCCAAGTGGAGCGTCGCCCGGATCGAGCGCAAGCTGCTGAAGCCCGCGAGCTGGGCCGAGCAGGAGCGCGAGGTGAAGCTCATCGACGGCAAAGGCACCGGCTATGGCCTTGGCGTTTTTACCGATCAGGTGCGGGGCCATGCGCGCGTCCACCACGGCGGAGCGGGGGTTGGTTATCTGAGCGAAGATCGGGTCTATCCCGCCGATCGGGCCGCCGTCATCGTGCTCGTGAACGCAGACTTTGGCGACGCCCACACGACGATCGCCGACCGGATCGAAGCGATGGTGCTGGGCGCCGATCCGGACACCGAAGCGGCTCGCGCGCTGTTCGACCAGCTGCGTGCCGGCACGCCCGACCGCTCGCGCTACACAGCCAACTTCAATGCCTATCTGACGCCTCAGGTCATCGCCGACCATCGCGAGAGCCTCAGCCCGCTCGGCGAACCGCAAAGCTTCGTTCGCCTCCGTCCGGCGCGGCTGCGCGGAGGCTTCACCAGCGAGGTGTTCGAGGTGCGCTACCCCGACCGAAAGCTCACCATCAGCATGCGGGCCGAGCCCAATGGTGGCAAGGTGGAGGAGTTTCTGATCTACCCTGCGTCGGACTAGAGTGCGATTTCAGTCACCGTCTGGGCTGAGCTTGTCGAAGCCCTCCCTTTCTTTGCTGAGATCGGGAAGAAGGGAGGGCTTCGACAGGCTCAGCCCAGCCGGGTCGGGGATGGGCAAACAGCGTCGAACTCTGTACCGCCCCCCGCGCCATGAATGCCCGCCCCACCAACCGCCCCGACCGGCGGACTTTTGCCATCATCTCCCACCCCGACGCCGGCAAGACGACGCTGACCGAGAAGCTGCTGCTGTTCGGCGGCGCCATTCACGCGGCGGGCGAGGTGAAGGCACGGGGTCAGGCGCGGCGTGCACGCTCCGACTGGATGAAGATCGAGCAGCAGCGCGGCATCTCGGTCACCTCGTCGGTCATGACCTTCGAGCGCGAAGGCCTCACCTTCAACCTTCTCGACACGCCGGGCCACGAGGACTTTTCCGAAGATACCTACCGCACGCTGACGGCGGTCGATTCTGCGGTGATGGTGATCGACGCGGCGCGCGGTATCGAGGCGCAGACGCGCAAGCTGTTCGAGGTGTGCCGGCTCCGCTCGGTTCCGATCATCACCTTCATCAACAAGGTCGATCGCGAAGGGCGCCACCCGTTCGACCTGCTCGACGAGGTCGCGTCGGACCTGGCGCTGGACGTCAGCCCCATGAACTGGCCGGTGGGCATGGGCGGAACGTTCCAAGGCTTGTACGACCTCACCGCCAAGGCGCTGAATAAGCCGGACGGCTCGGTCGACCCCTCCCCCCCGATCCCGGACGAGGTGCAGGAGGAGCTGTCGCTGATCGAGGCCGGCTATGCGCCTTTCGACGAGGTCGCCTATCGCAATGGTGACCTGACGCCGGTCTTTTTCGGCTCCGCGCTGCGCGAGTTCGGCGTGGCTGACCTGATCGACGCACTCGCGAACTTCGCGCCCTCTCCACGCCCGCAGCCTGCCGAACCAACACCCGTTTCGCCCGACGATGCGGCGGTCACCGGCTTCATCTTCAAGGTCCAGGCGAACATGAACCCGATGCACCGGGACAGGGTCGCGTTCATGCGCCTTTGCTCGGGCAAGTTCCGCCGCGGCATGAAGCTCAACCAGGTCGGCACCGGCAAGGCGATCGCCGTCCATTCGCCGATCCTGTTCTTCGCGCAGAACCGCGAAACCGCGGAAGAGGCCTGGCCCGGTGACATCATCGGCATCCCCAATCACGGCACGCTGCGCGTGGGCGACACGCTGACCGACGGGCCGCCCAGGACGATCACGGGCCTGCCGAACTTCGCGCCGGAACTGCTCCGCCGCGTCGCGCTCAAGGATCCGACCAAGACCAAGCAGTTGAGGAAAGCGCTCGACGACCTGGCGGAGGAAGGGATCATCCAGGTCTTCTACCCCGAAGTCGGCAGCGCCTGGGTCGTGGGCGTAGTGGGCCAGCTGCAGCTCGAGGTGCTGATCTCAAGGCTCGAGGCCGAGTATAAGGTCGACGCCAAGCTCGAGGCCTCGCCCTGGGACACCGCGCGTTGGGTCGCGGGCGACTCGAAGGATCTGGAAGCGTTCGCCAGCATCCATCGCGGCGCGCTCGCGCGCGACCGAGACAAGGCGCTCGTCTTCATGGCCAAGGACGGCTGGGAACTGAATTACGTGAAGGAGCGCAATCCGAACCTGCGCTTCTCGGCGACCAAGGAGCGCAACTAGACTCGATCGGCTCTCAAAAGCTGGATAGGTTCCGCTACATGGGGGAGCCGCTTCTGATTCAGGCGCACGCGCCACACGGGTCGCGACCGCTGCGCGATGCCATTGCGCTCACGGTCGCGTTCAACCTTTTCACACTGCTCGTCTTTACCGCGTCCGGCTATTTTCGCGGGCCGGACTCGTTCCGAGAGTCGCTGACGATTGGCGTCCCGATGATGCTGGTGGACGGCCTAATCGGCTTTCAGCTCTTTCATGTCCTGCGCTGGACGGGTGACTGGCGGCCGGTTCTGCGCTGGGGATCGGTGACGGTCGCGGTGATCGCCGTGGCACTGCTGCAGGCGGTGTGGGACACGCAGCTGCGCATCTGGGCCGGCACGATGGTGACCGACTATCGCCAGGCCTTCGTCCGTGCGACGACCATCAATACCTATAACAGCGGCATGCTGGCGGCCTTGCTCGCCTTCCAGGCGGCCTATGCGCAGCTGAAGGCCCAGCAGCGGCTGCTCGACCTCGCCCGGCAGCGGGAGCGCGAAGCGCAGATGCTGGCGCTCCGCTTCCAGCTCAACCCGCACTTCCTGTTCAACACGTTGAACGCGATTTCCAGCCTGGTCGTGCTGGGCCGCACGCGCGATGCCGAGTCGATGATCGACCGCCTCTCCTCCTTCCTGCGCGGCAGCCTGGCCGCCGACCCGGATCGCAGCGTTTCAATCGAGGAGGAGTTCGAGATGATCGAGAACTATCTCGACATCGAAAGCGTGCGCTTCGGCGAACGGCTGGTGGCGTCGATCGAACTGCCGCAGGAACTGGGCCGCGCGCAGGTCCCACCCTTCCTGCTGCAGCCGCTTGTGGAGAACGCGGTCAAATATGCGGTGGCGCCGTCCAGGACGGAGGTGCGGATCGAGATCGCCGCGCGGGAGCGCGATGGCCTGCTGGAGCTGGAAGTCAGCGATACGGGCAGCGACGGCTCACCGGCGGGTTCAGGCACCGGCGTCGGCCTCGCCAACGTCCGCGAACGCCTGCGGCTGAGCTTCGGCGGGACAGCCGGCATGACGGCGGAAAGGACCGACAGCGGCTATCGCGTGACGCTCACCATGCCCCTTCGTCTGAAGCCATCTTCCGAGCCGGCGCTCGCCGCCTAGCCTCGCGCTTCGATCACCAGCGCCGACATGGGCGCCTCCACCGCGTCATCGGTACCGAGCCGCGCGATTGCGGCCGTGGCGGCGGCAATCGCGGAATCCATACGGTTCGGATCACGCGCGGCGATCTCCACGCCCAGCGGGCTGCCGCTGCACAAGCCGATCGCCCCATCCTGCGGCGGCCGGCGACTCCGGCACTCGACGACCTCGATCCGAACCCTGGTGAAGCCGGCGGACGCCAGATCGGCGCGGATACGGCCCTCGTCATGATACCCGAACGGCGTGCGCGCCAGAAACCCTGGGGGATCGGCCGGGAAAAGGTCGGCGACCGCCCGGTGGACGGCATGGGGCACGGGATTGCGATCGATCCGATCCCAGACGTTGAACAGCAGAGCCCCATCGTTCCGCAACACGCGGCGCGCCTCCCGGTAAGCGGTCACCCGATCGGGAAAGAACATCGCGCCGAACTGGCTCACGACGACATCGAACTGCTGGTCCGGAAAGGGCAGGCATTGTGCATCGGCCTGGCGGAGCTCAACTCCGGCCAGGTCGGCGGCTCGGTCGAGCATCGCCTGGTTGAGATCGGTTGCGACCAGATGGGCCCGCGGCGCACGCGCCTTGATCTCCTTGGTCAAGATGCCGGTGCCCGCAGCGGTCTCCAGCACCGCTGCCGGGCCGAGCGCGGCCACGCGCGTCGCCAAATCCTCGGCATAGGGTTGGAACAGCAGCGGGCCCAGATGCCGGTCGTAAAGGTCGGGAATGCTGCCGGTGAACGCTGCGTCGGTTGCTGTCACATCGCCTCGCCGATTGAAAAGAAAGCCCGGTCCAGCTTGAGGCTGGCCGGGCTTCAGGGCGGACATTCTTTCGAATGCCTCGGGTCGCAGGACAGGCTTTGGTCCATTCTGGATGGGAAGGATACGCCGCCGCGACGAAAATGCAGGGCGGCAAGACGAGGATGTGGGCGGTTCACTGCCCCGCGATCTAAGCTGTTGCAAAGCCACCGCCCTTTCGCTTCAACCCTGTTCAGGGGGAAAAGCCATGCACGGCGTGACTGGCGGGGAAGAGGCGCAGGTGGCGGTTGGCGTCCGCTTTCGGCTGCCCGCACCAAACCTGGGTGACCTGGTCACATCCTATTATTTCGTCGAGGTCACCGGGGCACCGCAGGCGAAAGTAGAAGACCTGTTGCACCCGGAATGGGGCAATCTCCGCTTCCAACTGCGCAACGATTGGGACACGCTCGACATGACCGGGCAGGTTCTCGCCGTACGTCAGGTGGCGCTGTTCGGGCCGACCAGCCGTGCGCGGCCGGTCGTCGCGCGGCCCGGCGCGATCCTGGGCGTCGGCTTCACGCCACTCGGCTGGGCGCTGCTGGTCGGGTGCCCGGCCGACTATGCCGCCGACCAGGTGCTCGCGGCCGAAGACATGCTCGGCGACTCCGTTCTTCGGCTTCACAACGACTTGCTGTTGGCTTGCAGCGACGATGCGCGGGTCGCCTTGCTCGATCGCTATTTCGGTGAGCGGGCGGTGCATGGTTCTTGTCGCGAGCCCGTGACCCGTGCGGTGCATGCGGCCTTGCTCGACCCGGGCGTGGCGACGGTTCAAGCCTTCGCCAAGCGGGCGAACCTGTCGCAATCGGCGCTGGCCCGCGCCTGTCTGCGGGACTTCGGCTTCACACCGAAAATCTTGCTTCGCCGCCAGCGGTTTCTCCGCACGCTGGCCGCGCTAGCCGCCAACAAGGAGCAGCCGATCGGCGACCTGCTCGACGGCGCGTATGTCGATCACTCGCACTTCAACCGCGAATTCCGGCGGTTCATGGGGATGAGCCCAAGCGAGTATCTCAGCCTGCCCCGCCTCATGCTGCGGGCAGCGGCCGGCGAGCGCGAGAAAGCGCTCGGCGCGGCCCTGCAGGGGCTGCACCAACTCTGACCCGGAACCGCGCTCGGGCGGCGGCGGTTCAGCCGCCTATGCGCATCAGACTAAAGCCAATCGATCAGCAGACCATCGTCGTCACCGGCGCCACCAGCGGCAACGGCCTTGCGACGGTCGAAGAAGCGGCGGCGCGCGGCGCTCGCGTGGTGCTCGCAGCCCGCAATCTCGACGCACTGGAAGAGGTGGCCGTGCGGCTGCGCTCGCATGGCGGGCAGGTCGCGGTCTGTGCGGCCGATGTGGCGGATGCGGACGAGGTCGAGCGCGTCGCTGCCACCGCCGTCCAGCAGTTCGGGGGCATCGACGCTTGGGTAAACAATGCGGCTGCCGCGAGCTATGGCACGATCGAGCAGGTCACGCTCGAGGATCATCGCCGCATCTTCGACGTCAACTATTTCGGCGTGCTGCACGGTTCACTCATCGCCGCGCGCCATCTTCGCGCGCGGGGTGGTGGCGCGATCATCAATCTCGGCTCCGTGCTCTCCGACCGCGCGATGATCCTGCAGGGTCCCTATTCTGCCACCAAGGCGGCGGTGCAGGCGGCAACCGACGCGTTGCGGATGGAGCTGGAGCAGGACGGCGCCCCCATTTCCGTCACGCTGATCAAGCCCGGTGCCATCCACACGCCCTATCCTGAGCATGCGCGCAACTATATGAACGCGCCGCCTCGCCTGCCGCCGCCCCTCTACGATCCACGGCTGGTTGCGGACGCCATCCTGTTCGCCTGCGAGCATCCACGCCGCCAGCTCTATGTCGGCGGCGGCGGGCTGGCGGTGAGCCTTGCCGGCAAGGTCGCGCCGCGGCTGACCGACCTTGCCATGGAGGCTTTCGGGACCTCCTCTCAGCAGAGCCCGCACGATGCCGGCGTGCTGAACCGCCGTGACAATCTGCACGAGCCCCGACCCGAAGGGACGATCGACGGGGCCCAGGATGTGCAGGTCCGGCGCACGAGCTTCCTCCTGCAGGCGCAGAAGCTTGGTGTGCCGACTCCCGACAATCTGATCCGCGCAGGCCTGAACGCCGTTGCAGACCTGGCCGAGGCCGTCGACGCTGCGCGGTACAGGAACCGGAAACCCTGATCGAAGCGCGTCTGTTTCCAGTGCATTCTGGTTGCTAGGGCGCACAGGTGCCCGCCCGCCATATCGCCATCATCGCGCCGCCGGTCCCCGGGCACTATGACCCGCTAAAGGTGCTGGCGCGTGCGCTGGAGCGGCGCGGCCACCGGGTGACGTTCGTGCACATGGCCGACGCGGGAGCGCTGGTGCAGGGCTTCGGCTTTGCGAGCGTCGGCGAGGACACGCACGGCCCAGGTGCGCTCAATCACTATACGAGCATCCTCGCTCGGGCAGGCCGGCCGACAGGATTTCTCGCGATGATCCGCTCAACCGCGGCTATCACGCGAATGTTGCTGGATGGTCTGCCCCCGGTTTTTAAAAGGATCGGTGTCGATGCAGTGATCGCAGACGCGACCGAGCCGGCCGGTGGGCTGGTGGCGCGCCATCTCGCACTCCCCTGGGCCACCAGCGTGACGGGCCTGCCGCTCCTTCGCGAACCTGGCGTGCCGCCGCCCTTTACCGGCTTTCGCTATCGGACCGGGGCGGCGGCACTGCACCGCTATGCGACTGGCTACCGCATTGCCGACGCGCTCTCGCGCCCGATCACCCGCGAGATCGAACAGGCGGGTGCGCGCTGGGGGCTGGACCCGCACGCCAATCAGGGCTTTTCCGCCGCGCTTCAGGTGGCGCAATGCCCTGCGGCACTGGACTTCCCCCGCTCGGAGCTGCCGTCGAACTTCCACTATTGCGGGCCTTGGCGGGAGCCGGCCGAACTACCGGACCTGTCGAACGACCGGCCGCTCGTCTATTGCTCGCTGGGCAGCCTGCAGGGCGGTCGGCCAAAGCTGTTCGCGGCCATGACCCAGGCCTGCGCCGACCTGGGCGCGCGCGCAGTGGTGGCCCATGGCGGAAGGCTGGACGCGGCAGCGGCACGCACCTTGCCGGGAGAGCCGATCGTCGCCGCGCACTGGCACCAGCCTTCGGTGCTGCCTCGATGCTCCGCGGCGATCCTGCACGCAGGCTTCAATACGGTGCTCGATGCGCTCGGCGCCGGGGTGCCCATGCTGGTCGCGCCGATCGCCTTCGAGCAGCCAGGCACCGCAGCCCGCATTGTGCATCATGGCGCCGGCCGCATCCTCCGCCGCCGCAGCACCGACGCGATCCGCGCGGAGCTGAAACTGTTGCTGGAAACCCCGGCCTATCGCATCAACGCCCAACGGATCGGACAGGAAATGGCGCAGCTCGGCGGTGTCGAGCAGGCAGCCGAGCTGGTCGACGCGCTGTTCAGGCGCGCCTGAGCGCGGGCAGCCGCCACCAGGGCGTGGCCGGGCTCAGATGATGCTCGTGATGATAGCCACCGAAGTGGAAGCAGGTGAGCAGCGACAGGATCGGCGGCAGGCGCGTGCTCCGCGCCCGGTGGTGATCGACGAAGCCCTCCTCGTCGTGCCGATGGGGAAGATAGGTGCCGAAGAAGAACAGCTGCCACAGCGCAAGCAGCGCCGGAACCGCCCAGAACACGGCAATGTTGAGCAAGCTGGCGCCCAGCAGCATGTAGAGGATCGCCGCGGCGGTGATCCGCAGGATCTGCCCATGCGTGTAATAGTTGCGGAAGAAGCCCAGGAACCAGGGGCCGGCACGACTCGGGTCGGCAGCGTGAAAATCCGGGTCGCCTTCGGTCCCCACATGATGGTGGTGCTGCGCGTGCTTGGGCGCGAGTTGGCGGTACGAGAGCCCGGCATAAAGGCCGAGCGTCAAGGTCCCGATAGCCCGGTTGAGCCGCGGCCGGCCGGGCACGAGCGATCCATGCATCGCGTCGTGGGCGACGATGAACAGCCCCGTGCTGAGCCACGCCTGGATCAGGATTGCGGCGGCAACCCAGGGCGCACCGGCCCAATCCAGATGCCAAAAGAAGATGCCGCCGATGTGAAGAACGAGCCACGCAGCGATGATCGCCCCGGCCAGAGCAAGGCCGACGCGCCGCTGCCGCGCTCTGTTCATCCGATCCGCCACGCGCCCTATAACGCCGAACGGGCGCTTCCGGTCTAGCCGAGCCGTTCACAACCGTGCGAAGCGCTGCATTTCGCTCGCTTGGTAGCGAACCGAAGCGCCTTATTGCGCCAAGCTGCGGGACGAGATGATCCGGCCTGCGGTGTCCGTTACGACCTCCAGCAAACGGCCGCCGCCGTCACGAACACGCCGGACGGTCTGGCCGGCGGTGTTCACCGTACGCGACACTTCCGTCAGGCCGGATCGGGCAAGATCCAGCAGCTGGCCCGAGCGAAGCGCGGTGCCCGCGATTCCGCCCACGGTCCCGACGGTATTGTTGGCCACGCCGCCGACGGTGTTCACCGTATTGTCCACCGTGTTCAGCAGTCCCTGCACGATCTGCGGGTTGTTATCGAGCGTCTGCAGCGTCCGCTCGATGATCGCCCGAACGTTCTCGAGCCGGACGATCAGCGTAGCCTGGGCCTGCACGCCTTTGATCCCGATCTTGACCTGATCGATTGAGGCGTCGGCGCCCGCGGTCAGCTTCAGCAGGTTCGCCAGCCGGGCATCCAGCGCGATGTGAACCTGGAGATTGTTCACCTCCAGATTGATCTCGTCGACCGAGAGATTGGGTATGTCGAGCAGGACATCGGGCTGGCTCTGGCTGGCCATCGCCTGTTGCGCGAGTGGCGAAGGCTGGCCGGAGCCCACCTGCCGGCGGCTGCGATTCTCCTGAGCTTCGGCCGGAGCGGCCAAGGCAAGCGTGGCAGCGGCTGCGGTCAGAAGTGCAAGGGTGCGCATCATCTTCTCTCCCTGTTATGCAGCCGAAACGTTATTGTGGCGGTTCAGTTTCACCGGCCGCCGGCTGGTTTGGGGAGCGCGCAAGCCGCGCCTCCGCGCGCACGCGGACCTCGACGTTATCGAGTTGCTTGCGGCCATTCGCGCGAGGAGCCTGCACGCCCACGACGTTGCCTCCATCGGGTTCCGAAGTGACCGTCAGCCTGGCATCACCCTGCTGCTCGATCGTGACGCTTTGCGCGCGTGCCGTCAGGTTCAGCTCGATATCGGCCGGGGTGCTTTGCAGCAGCAGAAGTATCGGGATCATTTCGCCTCCGTGTTAGCGCAAACGCATTGGAGGCGCATAGTTTTCCCTGCGCGCCGGTCCAAGCGGGACCGGCGCGCAGGCCCCCTTAGAAAGCTGCTCCGATCGAGAACACGATGGCCGCGTCCGAAATGCTGGCGCCGGTCGCCACCGTGCCGAAGTTGGGCAGCAGCGGCAGGCGGTCGGCGCGCTTGATGTCAGTGTCTACGTAAAGAACCCCAAACGTCAGGTTCTTCCAGGTCGTGTCGATTCCGAGTGCCCAGTCGAGATAGCTGCCGGTCGGCGCAATGCTGGTGCCATTAGGCCCCAGGCCTGGGTTGCCGTCCGAATAGCCGATATGGGCCTTGAGCGTGAACGGCGTGCCTGGAAGGGCGCTCGCGGCGTCCCCGAAGACGTAGATATTGTCTTCCTTGTCGCCAGGGTCCGAAGGCACTCCGGTGCCGAACTCGGCACCGGTGCGGTACCAGCGGCCGAGCGCTTCCTGCTTAGGCGCGTAGGCGACGCCGGCGGTCAGGGCGACCGGTCCGGCGGTGCCGGACAGCTTCACATAGGGCTCGAAGAAGTCGGTCGTGTCCGCGCCGCCCGGGTACATGTAATAAGTGACGCCGACGTCGATCGTCGCACCTTCGGCGATCTCGCGCTTGTAGCCGAGGATGATGTCCGTCTCGAGGTTCGGGCCTCCGAACGTGCCCCAACCGGCGAGGTTCGACGCCCAAAAGCCGCCATAGAGGCCGCTCGAATGGTTGACCGTGACACCCCCCTGGATCGCGGGGTCCTTGTCCGACTGGGACACGCCACGGAAACGATAGTCGGAAACCAGTGCGACGGTCCCCGTGATGGTGACGTCGGGTGCGTCTGCTTCCTGAGCGGACGCGGCAGTGGAAACGAAAGCCAGCCCTGCGGCAAGAGCCTTGAGAGACGTGCGCATGATGCCCCCTTCTTTTGGGTTTGCGAACGTCCAGCCTGCGCGGCCCGGCGCTTCCTCGTCGTACGGGAAGGGTCCGGCCGTGACAGGATGATGACTCACCCTTCCGCATTGCACAAGAAGAAAAATGCTGCGGTGCAGCATAAAATGGGCCGGCGAGTCGCCCCGCCGGCCAGGTGGTCCCTCGCAGGTGGACCCCGTCAGTGGTTGTAGGCGCGCTCGCCATGTTCGGAGAGGTCGAGCCCTTCATGCTCCACCTCTTGCGACGGCCGCAGGCCAAGCGTGGCCTTGAGCGCGTAGAAGAGAATGGCAGAGACCAGGCCGGACCAAATCAGGGTGAGCCCTACGGCCTTGACCTGGGTGATGAGCTGCGCGCCCATGTCGTAGGTGCCGACGACCGCCGGGAACTGGGTGTAATCGAAGAAGCCCTGTCCTCCGAGCGCCGGATCGGCGACGATCGCCGTCCCGATCGCGCCGACGATGCCGCCGACACAGTGGACGCCGAACACATCGAGCGAGTCGTCATAGCCCAGGCGGTTCTTCACGGTGGTCACGAAGAAGAAGCAGATGACGGAAGCAACGGCGCCGAGCACGATGGCCGTCATCGGCGCCGCGAAGCCCGAGGCCGGGGTGATCGCGACAAGGCCGGCGACCGCGCCCGTGGCCGCGCCGAGCAGCGACGGCTTTCGATGCACGATCTGCTCGACAATGGCCCAGGCCACCGCGGCCGCGGCCGTGGCCACATAGGTGTTGATGAAGGCCACGCCGGTGACGCCGTTCGACTCGAGATTGGACCCCGCGTTGAAGCCGAACCAGCCGACCCAGAGCAAAGACGCCCCAATCATCGTCATGACGAGCGAGTGCGGCGCCATCGGCTCTTTCTTGTAGCCGAGGCGGGGGCCGATCACGAGGCAGCCGACCAGACCCGCGATGCCGGCGTTGATGTGCACCACCGTGCCGCCGGCAAAGTCCAGCGCGCCCATGGCCCAGAGATAGCCCGCGTCCGTCGGCGCGTCGGGCAGGAAGTCCGGGCCCGCCCAATACCAGACCATGTGCGCGATCGGAAAATAGACGAGGGTGAGCCAGGCGACCACAAACAGGATCAGCGGCGTGAACTTCACCCGTTCCGCGAAGGCGCCGACGATCAGCGCCGGCGTGATGCACGCAAAGGTCATCTGGAAGACGATGAAGGCGTATTCCGGGATGTAGACGTTGTTGGAGAAGGTCGCCGCCAGCGTCGTGCCGTCCACGCCAGCCAGGAACGCCTTGGACAGGCTGCCGATGAACGGGTTGCCGCTCGTGAACGCCAGCGAATAGCCCCAGCACACCCACACCAGGCTGGCGACCGACACGATCATCAGCACCTGCATCAGCACCGACAGCATGTTCTTGGTACGGACAAGGCCCCCGTAGAAGAGAGCGAGGCCCGGCACCGACATCATCAGCACCAGCACCGACGAGATCAGCATCCAGGTCGTATCGCCCTTGTCGACCATGCCCGCCATCTGTTCGGCTGACGGCGCCTTGACGGGGCCCTCTTGAGCCCAGGCCGGCATTGCCGTCAGGCTCAGCAAGGCGGCCGCCGCGACATGCTTCGGTTTCATGCGTGTCTCCCCCTGATCAGATCGCCGCATCGTCGGTCTCCCCGGTGCGGATGCGGACGGCATGGCCGACCTCGACCACGAAGATCTTGCCGTCGCCGATGGAGCCGGTGTGGGCGGCCGTCTGGATCGCCTCCACCACCCGCTCCAGCAGATTGGCCGGACACACCACCTCGACCTTGATCTTCGGCACGGTGTTGGTGTCGTATTCGGCGCCCCGGTAGATTTCCTTCTGCCCCTTTTGCCGGCCAAAGCCCTGGACTTCGGTCACGGTCAGCCCGGACACGCCGACTGCGGTCAGTGCCTCGCGGACATCGTCCAGCTTGAAGGGTTTGATGATGGCGGTGACGAGCTTCACGTGAGCAGTCTCCCCTGTGTCCCCGTCCGGAATGTTTCACACTGGTGACAAGCGCGTCAACGATAATTGTGCAGGTGCGAACAAAATTGTTTCGCAATTGCGGAAATGGTCACTGACGTTACCAGATGTTGCGCGGGTCAGATCGACTTGGCCTTTACGCTTCAAGAGGTTAGGGGCGAGGGTCGCTGAGCAGGAGGAATTGATGCGGACGGTTCTGGCGATTGCAATTGTGAGCTTCGCGGCGAGTGCTGCACCTGCACAGAGCGATCCAAGCTTCGTCCAATGCGTCGCCTGCCACACGGTCAAGCCTGCGCAAAACCGGGTCGGCCCGACCCTGTTCGGGATCGTCGGCGCGAAGAAAGCGGCGGTCGCGGGCTTCAGTTATTCGCCGGCGCTGAAGGCGCAAAAGGGTGTGTGGAGCGAGGCGGAGCTGGACGCCTATATCGCCAATCCACGCGTCAAAGTGCCGGGCACGCGCATGATTTATCCCGGGATGCCCGATGCCGCGAAGCGCAAGCGCCTGATTGCCTGGCTTAAGACGCAGAAATAGTTGGCGCTAGAGAAACTGCACGTCGCGCGCCAGGCCGAGAAAGCGCTGGCCGCCATCAAGCGTGATCGTCTGGCCCGTCAGCGTCGGCGAAGCGATGATAAAGCGCAGCGCGTCGACGATCTGCTCCACGGTGACGCCTCGTTCGAGCGCATTCAGCCGGTGCACGGCGTCGAAATTCTCACGCGTCTGCGGACCGGAGACGAGCGTCACTGACGGTGCGATGCCGCACACCCGGATGCCGCGCCGGGCCATCACGCGCGCGCTCAACTCCATCACCCCCGCGAGCGCCATCTTTGACACCGTGTAGGTGAAGAAGTCGGGATTGGGCTGGGCGAGCTTCGCGTCGAGGATGTTGACGACCAGCGCGCCCTGCCCCTCCGGCACGGCTTTCGCGAAGGCGCGCGTGAGGAGCGCCGGGGCGCGCGCATTGACGGCCATGTGCCGGTCCCATTGCTCGGCCGTGAAATCCTCGAGCTGATCAAGCTCGAACCCAGCGGCACTGTTCACCAGCAGGGCGGGCGGCGGCAGGCCGTCGAGCGCGGCAAGGATCGTTTCGGCCGCGCCAGTCTCGGCGAGGTCCGCCTGCACGGTCGTGGCGCCGAGTTCCGCCGCCAGCTCCGCCGCCTGAGCAGCCGAGCTGTGATGATGGATCAGCACGTGCCAGCCGTCCGCCGCGAGCGCGCGACTGATCGAGCAGCCGATCCGGCGCGCACCGCCGGTCACGATCGCCGTGCGCTTGCTGCCGAACTCCGGCGTCATGCCCTGGCACTCGGCCTCGCCGAGACCCGCGTGTGCCAAGCCGCGAGCGCTGGGGGGAGATTGCCGTCGGAGAGCCGCGTCGCCTTGGCAAAGTCGATCGTCATCAAAGCCGTCAGGTCGGCGAAGCTGTAGGCGTCGGTCGCGATCCATTCGCGGCCGGTGAGATGGTCGTCGAGCGTCTCGACGAACCAGCCCCACATATTCTGGCCGCGCATCACGAGCTCAGGCAGCTGCGGCACCGGCGGCCAATGGCCCGAGAGCGCGCGATCCGTCATGTGCTTGTTGCGGTTGCGGAAGGCATAGACGACGCCGGCATAGCCCTCCGCCTCGATCTTGCGCGTCCAGGCTTCAATGCGGCCGACTTCGATCGGATCGCGGCCGAACAGCGGCGGATCGGGGTGCAGCGCTTCGAGATAGCGGCAGATTGCCACCGAATCTGCTATGCAGCTGCCGTCGTCCAGCTCCAGCACCGGCACCGTGCCGCGCGGATTGAGGCTCAGAAAGGGTTCGCGGAGGTTCTCGCCATTGGCGAGATCGACCATGCGGCGTTCGATCTCGATCCCCTTCTCAGCCAGGTACATGCGGACGCGGCGCGGATTGGGCGCCCAGACGGCATCGTAGAGCTTCAACGGGAACCCTCCTTAACGCGCTTTCATTCTGCGGGGGCGACGCTAAAGCGCGCCGCTCCGGGCGTCTATGCCCGGGCTGGAGGACCGTGATTGCACCTGACGCCGCTTGCTGACGCCGATCCCTTGGCCATCGAAACGCTGCTGGACACCGCTTTCGGTACGGATCGACGCACGCGCACGGCCTATCGCCTGCGCGAAGGCACTGCCTGGCTGCCGGGTCTCAGCTTCGCCGCCTGGAAGGGCGAGCGCCTGGTCGGGTCGCTGCAGAGCTGGCCCGTGGCACTGCGCAGCGCCGGCGGATACGATCAGCTCGTGATGGTGGGCCCCGTCGCCGTCGCACCGGACGTGCAGGGCACTGGCATTGGTCGCGCGCTGATGGACACGCTGGTCGCCGCCGCCGCTCATGAGAGCGCCGACGCGCTGATGATGATCGGCGACCCCGAATATTATTGTCGTTGGGGTTTCAGCGCGGAGGCCAGCGCGGGGTGGAGGATCGACGGCCCCTATGAACAGCACCGGCTGCTTGCGCGGCTGAACCGCCCCGCCGCGTCTGCGGGCATGCTCGTCTCCCTTCGTCAAGCCCGTGACATCGGCGAACCAGCCGCGCTTGCCTCAGCCTGACCGATAAGCCTCTGTCTCGGCTTCCGCAGGCATGACCAGACCTGTATCGGAGCCGCATGCCGATCGCCGAATCTCTCCCCGACCTCTCCGGACTCTCCCTGGCGGAGATTGCGCGCTTGGCGGAAGATGCGAAGCTGCCGCCGGTCGCCAGCTGGAACCCCTCGCATTGCGGCGACAGCGAGATGCGGATCGCGCGCGACGGCACCTGGTTTCACCAGGGCTCGCCGATCGGCCGCCCGGCAATGGTGAAGCTCTTCTCGACCATCCTGCGCCGGGAGCCAGACGGCAGCTATGTGCTGGTGACGCCGGTGGAAAAGCTCGACATCCAGGTGGAGGACGCCCCGTTCGTTGCCGTCGAGGTGAAGAGCGAGGGCACCGGAGAGGCGCGCCGCCTCGCCTTTCGCCTGAACACCGGCGACCTGGTCGTAGCAGGCCCCGAACACCCGATCCGCTTCGAGGATAAGCCTGACGGACCGCACCCATATCTGCTGGTGCGCGACGGTCTCGAAGCGCTCGTCGCCCGCTCGGTCTATTATGAGCTTGCCGAAGCCGCGCTGGAGGAGGGCGCCGGCCAGCCCGGCCTATGGAGCAACGGCGCGTTCTTCGCCGTCGCGTGACGCTCGCCGACCGGCTGGCGGCGGCGCTGGAGCGCGGCAATCGGCGCGGGCCGGTGCCGCTGAACAGCGACATGCGCGGTGCGGTGCTGGAGCCGATCACCGAGCTCACGCCCGCCGCCGTGCTCGTGGCCGTGACCGATCGGACCCAGCCAGGCGTCATCCTCACCCAGCGCACCGAGACGCTCCGCCGTCACGCCGGACAGGTCGCGTTTCCGGGCGGCCGGATCGATCCCGGTGAAGATGCTGTGGCCGCCGCTCTCCGAGAGGCCGAAGAGGAGATTGCCCTGCCCCGCTCGGCGTTCGAGCTGGTGGGCCCGGTCGATCGCTATGTGACGGTCACCGGCTTTCAGGTGACGCCAGTCATCGGCGTGGTGCCGCCCGATCTGCCGCTCGCGCCCGCCGCCGCCGAAGTGGCGGACTGGTTCGAAGCGCCGCTCGCCTTTCTGCTCGACCCTGCCAACCACCAGGAGCGGGAGGTCGATTGGCAGGGTCAGCGCCGCCGCTATTACGAGATCTTATGGAAGGATCGCCGCATCTGGGGCGCCACGGCAGCGATGATCGTCAACCTCGCACATCGGCTGCGCGATGACTGAGCTTGTTCCCGTGCCGCCCGCCGGCTGGGACCAGGAAGCGCTCGCCCGACTCGGCGGGGCGATCGGCTTCGCCGATGGCCGCAGCCGCTATGTGGGCGGCTGGGTGCGCGACGCGCTCGCCGGCAGCCCGCCGGGCGATCTCGACATCGGCACCCAGCTGGCACCCGAGGAGGTCCGCGAGAGCGCGCAATCCGCCGGGCTGACGGTCTGGGCGAGCGCGTCCGGCCTCGCCCATGGCACCGTGGGTGTCGTGGTGGGCGGCAAGCCGGTCGAAGTCACGTCGTTGCGCCGCGATGTCTGCACCGATGGCCGCCACGCGACCGTGGCCTTTACGGACGACTGGCGAGAGGATGCGGCGCGGCGGGATTTCACGATCAACGCCCTTTCCGCCGATCCGGTCACCGGCGAAGTGTTCGACTTTTTCGGTGGCGTGCACGACCTGCGGGCCGGGATCGTCCGGTTCATCGGCGATCCGCTGCAACGCATCGCCGAGGATCACCTTCGCATCCTCCGCTTCTTCCGGTTCCATGCCCGCTTCGGCCGCGGCGCGCCCGAGGCGGCGGCGCTGGCTGCCTGCACAGCGCGCGCAAACGACCTGATGGCGCTCAGTCGCGAGCGCATTGCTGACGAACTGCTGAAGCTGCTTGGCTGTGCCAATCCCACCGCCGCCGTCGGCCAGATGCTGGAGAACGGGATCCTGACGCCAGTGCTACCGGAGGTGATCGAGGCGGACCGGCTTGCGGCTCTTGTCGACGCGGAAGCTGTGGCCGACCTGCCGAGCGACCCGATCCGCCGCCTCGTCTCGATCCTCCCTGCGGACGCAGCGGTGGCGGACGAGATCGCCGCGCGGCTGAAACTCTCCAACGTGCAGCGCAAGCGCATCGCCGCGGCAATCGGCGCACCGGACCTACCTCCGCGCACCCTCGCCTATCGCGTCGGCCACGAAGGTGCGGTCGACCGGCTGCTGCTCGCGGGCGAGGCCGCCGCAGCGCGGGACCTCAGCGGCTGGACGCCGCCTCGGCTGCCGATCTCGGGAGGCGCGCTCGTCAGGCGCGGGCTCGGTGCCGGGCCGTTGGTCGCGCGCGGGCTCAAGATGGTAGAAGATCGTTGGGTCGAGGAGGGCTTCCCCCCTATCGAGCGCGTCGAGGCTCTCGCCGATCAGACGGCTGCGGCCTTGCTTCGCGACCAATAGGCCAGCGCGGCCTCGGGCGGCAGCGGCGCCGAATAGTAGAAGCCCTGTCCGCGCATGCAGCCCAGAGCGGCCAGCGTGCGCGACAGCTCCAGCGTCTCCACGCCCTCGGCTGTAGTCTTTATCCCAAGCGCATCGGCGAGCGAGAGCACCGCGCGAACGATCGCGACCTTGTCGCGGTCGCCCAGCATGCCGGTGATGAAGCTTTGGTCGATCTTGAGAACGTCGAGGGGAAGCTTCTGGAGATAGGCCAGGTTCGAATAGCCGGTGCCGAAATCGTCGAGTGCCAGCGTGGCACCGGTTTCGCGTATCTCATTCAGCGTGCGCGCAGCGCGCTCCGGCTCGGCGATGATTGCGCTTTCGGTGATCTCCAGCATCAGCCGCTCGGGCGCGATGCCGTACCGTGAGAGCGTGTCGCCCACCAGGCGCGGCACATCGTCGCGTGCGATCTGGATGGACGAGACGTTGACGGCGACGCGCGTATCCGCCCGCCCCGTCGCCGCATCCCATTGCGCGAGCGTGCGCACTGCGGACTCCAGCGCCCAACGCCCGAGCGGGAGGATCAGGCCTGAATCTTCGGCCACCGGAACGAAGGTAGCGGGGGAGATATCGTCGCCATTCTCCTTCCACCGCGCCAGTGCTTCGAAGCCGCAGGGACGTCCGCTCGCTAGATCGATGACGGGTTGGTAGGCGAGCGTCAGCCGCTCCGCCTCCAGCGCCCGGCGCAGCGCGGTCTCGACGGTGAAGTGCTGGCACGCCAGGCGAAAGGCGCGGGGCTGGTAGATCTCTGTCTCGCCGGTGCTCTTTGCCCGTTTCAGTGCGAACTGCGCACGGCGCACCATCTCGTCTCCGTCGCACCCCTCCTCGAGCACCGCACAGCCTATCGCACAGCCGACGCGGATCTCGAGGTCGGAGAGTCGGCAGGGTGTCGCCAGCACGGCGTTGATGCGCTGTGCGACGGCAAGCGCCTCGGCCGGGCCATCCTGCACTCGCACGCAGACCGCAAACTCGTTGCCGCCGATGCGCGCCAGGATGTCGCCGCCGCGCATCGTGGAAAGCAACCGGCGAGCGACCGTGATCAGCAGCTCGTCGCCGGCAATGGACCCGATCGACTCGTTGATCCGGCTGAAGCGCAGCAAGTCGAGCACCACCACCGCGAGGCTGCCGGGCTCCGCCGCAGCGATCGCGGGCTCCAGTGCGTCGCTGAATCCGGCGCGGTTCGGAAGCCCGGTCAGGCTGTCGTTGAACATCTCCAGCCGAAGGTTCTTCTCCGTAGCCCGCTCGTGCGTGCGGTCCATCAGCGTCAGCAGACAGCGCGGTCCGACGTTCTCGATCACGGCCACGCGTGCAATGCGCACACTATAGTGGCGCCCCACGATGGGATCGCCATCGATCCAGTCTAGATCCAGGATCGGGTCTTCGCCGCTCAGGAAAGCGATCAGGCGGTCGGCGAAGTCGCAGCGCTCTATTACGCCGAAACCTCCCAGGGCTCGAAAGGCGCCATTGTCCCCGATCAGTTCAAGCCTGCCATGCTCAAGCGCGATAATGGCACCCGCGATCGGCAGCGCTTCCAGGAAAGGGCCGCGAAAACGCTCAGCCTGCGCAGCCAGCAGGGAGGGCACGGGCGCGACATCCCGGCCAACCGCGTCCGGCCTTCGCTTCGTTCGGAGGGAGCGCACCGAGCCCATCGCCACTCTCTCTAGCGGCGATTGGTTAAGGTTTTCTCGACCGTGCCCTCCAAGTTTTTCAGGCGAAACGATTATCTCGCGGAAAGCCGATCGGCGCCATGCGCCCGGCGGCCCCACGCGCGCTGCGCCAGGGCGTCAGGTCCGCCTCGGTGCGCGTACGGCCGCTGCCGCCGCCCATCGACCAGCTGAGGCCGTCGGCGAACTTGAGCGCGGTCGCGTCGGCAAGGCCGCCATCGCGATAGCGCTGCAGGGTCACACCCGAGCCACGCCCCATCTCCGGCAGTTCCGTCAACGGGAACAGCACCAGCTTGCGATTGTCGCCAACCACCGCGACGTAATCCGCATCCTCGCCGATCCGCCGCACGATCTTGAGCCGGCCGCCGGGTTTCACGTTCACGACCTGCTTGCCCTTGCGGGTTTCGGCGACGACCTCCTCGACCCTGGCGACGAACCCGCGCCCATCGGCGGAGGCGAGCAAGAGCCGGCCGGTACCCGCCGCGAAACAGGCAGTCACACCGACCGCCCCGTCCAGGTCGACCATCAGCCCGATCGGCTCGCCAAAGCCGCGCCCGCCCGGCAGCTTGTCGCCCGGCAGCGTGAAGAAGCGTCCATTCTCGGCCGCAATCAGGATCTTGTCGGTCGTGTGCGCGTGAAAGGCGAAAGCAGGGCCGTCCCCTTCCTTGAATTTCATCGTCTCGGCGGACGCGAGCTCGGCATGGCCCTTCAGCGCCCGAATCCAGCCGCGCTGCGAGAGCACGACGGTGATCGGCTCCCGGTCGATCATCGCCTCGCGGCTGTACTCGCGTGCCGGACCTGCCTCTTCGATCGTCGTTCGCCGCGCGCCGAGCGCCGTCTCCAGCCCATACCGGTCGCGGAGCTTGGCCAGGTCTTTCTTCAGACGCGTCTTCCGCCGGGCTTCTGAGGCGAGCAGCGCCTGCAGGCCCGCACGTTCCTCGTCCAGCTTCGCACGCTCCCCCTTGATTTCCATCTCTTCGAGCCGCCGGAGCGAGCGCAGCCGCATGTTGAGGATTGCCTCGGCCTGCCGGTCGGCCAGGCCGAACTCCGCCATCATCACCGGCTTCGGCTCGTCTTCGGTGCGGATGATCTCGATTACGCGATCGAGGTTCAGATAGGCGATCAGATAGCCGTCGAGCAGCTCGATCCGGTCGTCGATCTTGGCCAGCCGGTGTTCCGAGCGGCGGACCAGCACGATGAACTGGTGGGCCAGCCACTGCTCCAGCACTGCCTTCAGCCCCAGCACGCGAGGCGTGTGGTGCGCGTCGAGCACGTTCATGTTGAGCGGCACGCGCACTTCGAGGTCCGACAGGCGGAACAGGCTGTCCATCAGCATGTCGGGATCGACCGTGCGGCTGCGCGGCTCTAGCACAATCCGGACGTCGGCGTCGGATTCGTCCCGAATGTCTTCGAGGATCGGCAGCTTCTTGTCGTTGATGAGGGCGGCGATCTCCTCGATCAGCTTGCCCTTCTGAACGCCATAGGGGATTTCGGTGACCACCGCGACCCAGGTGCCGCGCCCGGTCTCTTCCTTGGTCCAGCGCGCGCGCACCCGGAAGGCGCCACGGCCTGTCCGATAGGCCTCCGCGATCGCGCCAGGACCGTCGATGCAGACGCCGCCGGTCGGGAAGTCGGGCCCCCTCACATGCTCCAGCAGCCGCGCCGGCTCCGCATCCGGTTCGTCGATCAGCAACCTCGCCGCGTCCAGCACCTCGGCCGCATTGTGCGGGGGAATGGAGGTCGCCATGCCCACCGCGATCCCGCTCGCGCCATTGGCGAGCAGGTTCGGGAAGAGGCCCGGCATGATCTCCGGCTCTTCTTCCTCGCCATTATAGGTCGGGCGGAAATCGACCGTGCCCTCGTCGAGGCCCGCCATCAGGTCGATGGCAACCTGGGTCAGCCGCGCCTCGGTGTAGCGATAGGCGGCCGCGTTATCCCCGTCGATATTGCCGAAGTTGCCCTGGCCGTCGACGAGCGGATAGCGAAGCGCGAAGGTCTGGGCGAGGCGGACCATCGCGTCATAGACCGATTGATCGCCATGGGGGTGATATTTGCCGATCACGTCGCCAACGACCCGCGCGCACTTCTTGTAGCCGGCCGCCGGGTCGAGCCGTAGCAAGCGCATCGCCCAGAGCAGCCGCCGATGGACCGGCTTCAAGCCGTCGCGCAGGTCCGGCAACGACCGCGCGGTGATCGTCGACAGCGCGTAGACGAGATAGCGCTCCGACAGCGCGCTATCGAAGGGCGCATCGGCGATGGCGTCGAACGGATCGGCGAGATCGGTCATGCGCAACCGCTACCCAAGCCCATCTTCCACGTCACCCCGCACGTAGGCCGGGACCCCGCTTTCCTGTGGACAGGACGCTCAGTTGACCTTGGCGCTGTCCATGATCGCGTGCGCCTTGGCGAGGTGCGCGTCGAAATAGTGGAGCGCGGGGGCCGTGTAGCTGATCAGGTACAGCTTGCCGCCGATGATCGCGCCCCGGGCTTCGCCGCGGCGGGTGAGTTCTTCTTCCGGCTTGGTGAAGCGGTAGCTGAACTTGACGCCCGGGTGGCCGGCGAAGGTGACCGGCTCCATCGCCTCAACGGTGAAGTCAGGCGATTGCGTCACGATCCGCTGCGTCTGCTCATAAGCCGCCGCGATGTCGGTCGGCAGCATCTTGGGATTGAACTTCGGGAGCGGCTTGTCCTTCTTGTTGCGCTCCCGGGCGAGCGGCTCTCCGGACGCGACTCCACCGATGAACTCGATCTGGTTGAGTACGGGGCCGTCATAGCTCCACAGCTCCGCCTTCTTGCCGGGCCGGAAGGACCAGCTGTTCCAGCCGGCGCCGGGTACCACCGTTAGTCCGCTCTTCGCGACGGCGACGGGCGCGCCCTCGGGCTTGAGCGTCCATTTGGCCGAAAGCGGGGCCGTGGCGCAGATCGCGAGCGTCAGAGCCAATATCGTCTTCTTCATTGCGTACCCCCGGTGATCATCGCCAGCATCGCCTTGTCGGAGGCGTCCGGCTTGCGTTTCAGATAATCGTCGATCGCGGCCTTAGCGCCTGCCGCATCGCCCGCTCGGGCAAGGGCGAGACCAAGCCCCCGCCATGCCGCGACCGGCGCATCCGGCCGAGCCACGGCTTCGCTGTAGAACTGGGCAGCCTTCTGGAAGTCACCCTCTGCCCCACGCGACCGGTAGAGTTCGCCGCGCGCGAACAGCAAAGGGCCGGTCCAGCCCGCCCCGCTCGCTAGCCCCGACAGCAGGAAGTCCGTACCGCCGAAATCGTTCAGCTTGATCTGGTCGTCGATCAGCATCGGCCAGTGCGGCGCAATGGCGGCCTGGTAGGTCGCCTGTCCGCGATTGCCGTCCGGATCGCTCGCCGCACTCGCCTGCAGATAGGCCAGGCGCTCTGCAGTGGCCGGGTGAGTCTCGAACATGCCGCGCCGGTCCTTGCGGCTACGCACCTTCCGCGCGGCTGCGGTGGCATCCATTTCGGCACGCAGATTGGCCCAGACATCGGCGGCGGACTTGGTCCGATAACCGGTCGTCTTCAGCGCCTTCAGGCCGTCCAGATCGGCCTCGCGCTCTTGATCCTGCGAGAAGCTGAAATAGCCGCCCACCATCATGAAGGCGGCGGGGAAGGCACCCGCGGCGCCGAGGAACGCCGCCCAACCCGTCGCCGAGCGGGCTTGTTTCAACCTTTCCAGCGTGTGTCGGCGTTCGAAGTGCGCGAACTCATGACCGAGCACGGAAGCGAGCTCCGCCTCGTCGCGCATGCGGAGTAAGAGCCCCGTATGCACCAGCATAAGGCCGTTGGGCGCCATGCTTGCGTTGAAGCTCGGATCGCGAACCACATAGATGCGGGTCGCTCGACATTTCTCGTCCGTGACCAGGCGGCAGACCACGCCGCGCAAATAGTCGTTCAGCGCAGCATCACGGACCAGGAGCTTGGAGGCCTTCAGCTCGCGCTCGGCCTCCTCCATCTCCGCCCAGAGCCCCTGCTCGTCCTTGCCGACAGGCTGATAGCCGGCGGTGGCGGGCGAGACGCTCGTAGCGGCGGACGAGGCGCTTGCGAGCAGCAGCAGCGCCGCAGCAGCCGCCCAGCCCTTGCGGCTCACGGCCGGGCTGCGGTGCTGCCGGCCGCGCTGGCGATGCCGGGCTGCGGGAAGTCCTCAAGCAGCTGAGCGACGCGCTTGGCGGCGCCGTCAGCCTCCCGGACATCGCCACCCATCTTCAAATCGGCGTTCAGCCACACGAGCTCGCCGGTCTTGAGATCGACCAGCCCGGCATAGCCGGCATGAACGCCGGACGAGACCATGCCGCCAAAGCCCGTCGCCGCGCTCATCAGCAGGCCGAACACCTGCAGCGCCTTGCGGCCGGAGTCCCCGAAGGCATCATTGGTGACGATGAACAGGCCATAGTCGCCGCCGCCCAGCTGGCCGAGCTTCGCGACGTCGGGCCCGAGGCTATACTCGAAGCCGGTGATCTTGGTGGGCAGCCGATCGCCCTTGAACAGCCGGTGCTGCAGCACCGTCACCGCCACACCCTTGAACAGCGAGCGATACTCGTTGAGCAAGGTCGCATTCTCGCCCTCCAGCTCGGGCATGAAGACGACTTCGGTTGCGCCGCCAGGCTTGGCGGCGACGAGCGCCTCGGCCAGCAGCTTACGCGCACTGGACGTCCACTCGGCGTTCGGCGTCACCACCCCGCCCGCCGATTGCGAGCCGACCTTCACTTCAGGCCGGAAGACAAGGATCTTCACGGGCCGATCCGTGGGCATGACGAAGCCGGGTTTGACGGCGGCCTTTTCCTGCGCGGCAGCCGGCGAGGCCGTGGCGAGTGCACCAGCAAATGCCAGCGCGTGCATAATCTTCATGTTGGAGCCCCCGCTTCCCGATTTGCAGTCAGGCTAACCGAGACTTTGCGACCGGCGCAAGGAGATAGTTGGTGAAGCGGACGTAAAGATTGTGTCAGGATTCAATCATTTGGACCGCGCGGAAACCACCGGTGCCGGCGGACCACGCGCGCACTTCGTCGCCTGCCACGATCAGCCAGAGCTTGCCGTCCGGCGCGGCACAGGCGCGATCTGTGGGTGAGGGTTCGTCCGAGCCTTGAGGGTGCGAGTGATAGTATCCAAGCAGTTGAAGGCCGCCGGCGCGTTCTGCCCGATACGCAGCAATCAGCGCCTTCGGATCGACTTCGAAGTGGCGGTGCGTGTCCGCGGCCACATTGGCGGTGGGGAGCGCGGTGGCTACATGCGCTGCCTGCCCGAGCAGCAGGCCGCACACCTCGTGGCCCGGCTCGGCCGCGGCATGGGCGCGAATGGCCGCGAGCGCCTCGCTTGAAATGGACACCCTCACACCCAAATTCCTAACCCATGACCCGGGGGGGCGCCATTCTTGAAGCGGTGATCGCAGCGGAGGCCGAAGGCTGGCGGCTGGACCGTGCGCTCGCCTCGGCGCTGCCGACCCTCTCGCGCGAACGCATCAAGGCGCTGATCTCGTCAGGCCAGGTGCGCCGGGGAGACGGCGCGAACCCGCGCGATCCGGCGCTCAAGGCGCATGCGGGCGAGAGCTTCGCGGTCGAGGTGCCCGCTCCTGCCCCCGCGCACAACGCGGCGCAGGATCTGAGTCTGATCGTCGTGTATGAGGACGAGCACCTGATCGTGATCGACAAGCCGGCGGGCATGGTGGTCCACCCGGCGGCCGGTAATCCGGATGGCACGCTGGTGAATGCGTTGCTGCACCATTGCGGCGGCAGCCTGTCGGGGATCGGCGGCGTGGCGCGGCCCGGCATTGTGCACCGGATCGACAAGGACACGTCTGGCTTGCTGGTCGCCGCCAAGACCGACCGGGCGCACGAGGGCCTCGCGAAGCAATTCGCGGCACACAGCATCGATCGGCGCTACAAGGCGATCGTCGCGGGATTGCCGAAGAGTGGCGAAGGAACGGTAGACGCGAACCTCGCTCGCTCTGATGCCAATCGTAAGAAGGTGGCGGTGGTGGCCGAGGGACGCGGTAAGCGCGCGGTCACCCATTGGCGGCTGGAGCGCCCGCTGCGCGACTCGGCGCTGGTCGAATGCCGGCTGGAAACCGGGCGGACGCACCAGGTGCGCGTGCACATGGCTTCGATCGGTCACCCGCTGCTCGGCGACCCGGTTTACGGGCGCAGCCGGCCGGCCACACGCGAGACGTTGAAAAGATTGGGTTTCGAACGGCAGGCCCTGCATGCGGCACGGCTCGGCTTTCGGCACCCGATCGATAGTCGAAGTTTGTCGTTTGACAGTCGAATGCCTGATGACATGCAGGAACTGTTAAGCGCACTGACGGTATAGGTTTGTTAAGCTTTCGCTCATCGGACAAAAGGCGGTGAGCCTCGGCAGGGAGAACAGAACATCATGGCCAATGGCAGAAACGTTCCGGCGACCATTCCGGCGCTGGGCGGCGAGGCCAGCCTCAATCGCTACCTCGCCGAAATCAAGAAATATCCCATCCTGGCGCCCGAGCAGGAGTATATGCTCGCGAAACGCTATCAGGAGCATGGCGACCCGGAAGCGGCGGCGCAGCTGGTGACCAGCCACCTGCGGCTCGTCGCCAAGATCGCTATGGGGTATCGCGGCTATGGACTGCCCGTGTCCGAGCTGATCTCCGAGGGCAACATCGGTCTGATGCAGGGCGTGAAGAAGTTCGAGCCCGATCGGGGTTTCCGCCTCGCCACCTACGCGATGTGGTGGATCAGGGCCTCGATCCAGGAATTTATCCTGCGCTCCTGGAGCCTTGTGAAGATGGGCACCACGGCGGCCCAGAAGAAGCTGTTCTTCAACCTGCGTCGGATGAAGAACCGCATCGACGCGTTCGAGGATGGCGACCTCAAGCCCGAGGACGTCACCAAGATCGCGACCGATCTGGGCGTCAGCGAAGACGATGTGGTCTCGATGAACCGCCGCATGGCAATGGGCGGGGACACCTCGCTCAACGTCACCATGCGCGAGGACTCCGAGAGCCAATGGCAGGACATGCTGGCCGACACCGGTCCGCTTCAAGACCAGATGATCGCCGAGGAAGAGGAGAAGCAGGTCCGCCACGAGCTGCTGCTCGAAGCGATGACCGACCTTAATGACCGCGAGAAGCACATCCTGGCAGAGCGGCGCCTGGCCGAGGAGCCGAAGACGCTCGAGGAGCTGAGCCAGGTCTATGGCGTCAGCCGCGAACGCGTCCGCCAGATCGAGGTGCGGGCTTTCGAGAAGCTCCAGCGTGCGATGATGCGGCTGGCCGGCGAGAAGCGGCTGCTGGCGCTCGCCTGATCACCCGTTCGTCACCCCGGCCGCGAGCCGGGGTGACGTGCAGGCAGATGTCGATTAGCACCCGGCCATGGCCACCCGCGCCCGCCCTCGCCCGTCACGCGCCCGGCCCAAGCGCCGGTTTCGGCCCTTCCGCTTTCTGTTCCGCTTAGTGGCTGGCTTCGTGCTGGTGTCGCTCGTGTGGGTGCTGATTTACCGCTTCGTGCCGCCGCCTTTCACCTTCACCATGCTGGGCGACGTGCTCGGCGGGCGCAGTGTGACGAAGGACTGGATGCCCCTCAGCCGCATCGATCCTGACATGGCGCGCGCGGTGATCGCGGCCGAGGATTCGAAGTTCTGCTCGCACCGGGGCTTCGACGCGGATGCAATTGCCGCCGCCGCTTTCCGCAACGCGATCGGCAGCGGGGTGATCCGCGGCGGGTCCACGATCACCCAGCAGACCGCCAAGAACGCCTTCCTTTGGCAGGGCGGCGGCTATTTCCGCAAAGGGTTGGAGGCGTGGTTCACCGTCCTGATCGAGGCGATCTGGGGCAAGCGGCGGATCATGGAGGTGTATCTGAACATCGCCGAGACCGGCCTCGGCACCTATGGAGCGAACGCTGGGGCGCAGCGCTATTTCCGTCACGACGCCTCACGCCTCAGCACGGTCGAGGCGGCCCGCATCGCGGCCGTTTTGCCGCTCCCGAAGAAGCGGCCGGGCGCCGCGCCCACGGGCTATACCCGGCGTTATGGCAACACGATCGCCCGCCGCGCCGCTGTCGTGCGGCGCGAAGGGCTGGATCGCTGCGTCAGGTGATTACTTGCCGTCGACGGCGTCGCCGACCTTGTCCGCTGCCTTCTCGGCCGCACCCGCGACGCTGCCCGCCGCGTCGGTGACCGCCTCGGTACGGATTTCCTGGTTCCGGTTCTCCGACATCAGATACCAGGCGAGCAGGCCAAGCGCGACCAGAGCGATCAGGGCCACAAGCCAGCCCGCACCGCTGCCGCGACGCTCCACCACCGTCGTGCCGCTGCCACGCTCAACCGTGCGCTCGCTGGTGACTCCGTCCGTACGCTCCGTGATCCGTTCGTCAGCCATTGTTTGTCTCCGACCCAGAAGATGATGGATGCGTAACGACGCGGCGAACGGTTCCGTTCCGGCGACGGCTTGCCAGCGGCGTACCCGCCTCCCTACGGTAGGCGCATGAGAGGGTGGGTGAAGGGGATCGTCGGCGCCGTCGCGCTTGTCGGTCTGATCGCGGGTGGCAATGCGCTGCTCAATGCGCCGTGGCTGGCGCGGTTCGAGGATCTGCCGGAGCCGGGAGCGGCGCGCGAGGCAGTCATCCGCCGCGATCGCTGGGGCGTGCCGCATGTAAAGGCCCGCACCGACGCGGACGCCGCCTTCGGTCTCGCCTACGCTCATGCGGAGGACGACTTCGTCACGCTGGAGCAGGTGCTGGCCGGTACGCGCGGGCGGCTGGGCGAGCTGACCGGGGCCAAGGGCGCGGCGCAGGACTATGCCTGGCACCTGCTGAACGTGAAGGCGGACGTGGAGCGCGGCTATGCCCGACGCCTCTCGCCCCAGGTCAGGGCGGTGATCGAGTCCTATGCCGACGGGCTCAATCTCTATGCCGCTCGACATCCAGAGGAGCGGCGGCTGCGCCGGCTGTTCCCCGTTTCAGGCAAGGACATCGCGACGGCGTTTGCCCTCACCTCGCCCTTCTTCTTCGGCCTCGACAATACGCTGGGCGCGCTGGTCGAGAACAAGCCGCTCCCGAACGACGGCAATCTCGAGCGGCCCAAGGGATCAAACGCCTTTGCGCTCGCCCCTAGCCGGTCCTCGGACGGCGGCACTCACCTGCTGATCAACTCGCACCAGCCCTGGTCCGGACCGGTCGCCTGGTACGAGGCGCATGTGACCAGCGACGAGGGGCTCGACATGTCGGGCGCGCTGTTCCCGATCGCGCCGTTTCCGCTCAACGGCCACAATGGCGTGCTCGGTTGGGCGAACACGGTGAACCGGCCCGACCTGATCGACGTGTACCGGCTGACGCTCACCGAAGGCGGCTATCGGTTCGACGGCCGCACGCTGCCGCTGGAAAGCCGGCGGGTGTGGCTGAAGGTCCGGTTTGGGCCGTTCGTGCTGCCGGTGCCGCGAACCGTCTATCGCTCGGTGCATGGACCGGTGATCCGGAACGACGCAGGCACCTTTGCGGTGCGCTATGGCGGCATCGGCGAGATCGGCCAAGTCGAGCAATATTATCGCCTCGCGAAGGCGCGCAGCTATGAGGAGTGGCTCGGTGCCATGCGGTTCGCCGCCATTCCAGCGACGAACTTCATATATGCAGACGCGACCGGCCGCATCGCCTTTTTCTACAATGCGCGTTTTCCCGAGCGGACGCCGGGCTTCGACTGGCGCGGCATCCTGCCGGGCGACAGCAGCCGCGCCTTGTGGCGGCGGCAGCTCCCCTTCGAGGCCGCGCCGCAGCTGGTGAGCCCGCCGAGCGGATGGCTCGTCAACGCCAACAACGCTCCTTGGCTCGCGACGGATGCTGCGGCGAACCTGCGCCGCGAGTCCTACTCGCCGCTGCTGGGCGTGGAAGAGAATGTCACCAATCGCGCGCTCCGCAGCGTCGCGCTGCTGAGCCCGATGACACGCATCTCTCCGCAGGCGCTGTGGGGCGTGAAGATGGACACAGGCTATGACCCGGCCGGCGGCGAACGGCGCTACATCGCCCGCGTGCTGGCGCTCGATACCCGCCAGGCGCCGGAACTCGCCCGCGCGCAACGCCTGCTTCGCAGCTGGGACGGAACGCTCGACGGCCGCGGCGCCGCCGATGCGCTCGCCTTCCTCATCATCAAATATCCGTTTCGCGACATCTACCGGAACCGCGTCCCGCCAGAGCCCAGCGCCGCGCTGACCGATTCCGTCGAGCGGCTGACAGGCACATTCGGGCGGCTTGACCCGCCGCTTGGCGCCCTCGTCCGGTTGCGGCGCGGCCCGCACGACCTGCCGCTCACCGGCGGGCCGGGCGCCCTGCGCGCGATCTACACCGATTGGGACAAGGACGGCCGCCTCGCCGCCAATCTCGGCGACAGCTATGTCATGAACGTCTCATGGGATCGGACCGGGCGCGTTCAGGCGACGAGCGTTCACCAGTTCGGTGCTGCGACCAGCCGGCCCGGACACCGTCACTATGCCGATCAGGCGCCGCTGTTCGCGCGCGGGGCGATGAAGCCGGCTTGGTTCCACGAAGCCGAACTCGCCCCCAACATCGCGTGCAGCTACCGAGCCGGCGAACGACGCGCCTGCTGATCTAGATCAACAACATTGCGAAGGAACTCACCTGCCCGCCCCTGCGTTGAGCGTAACGAGTTAGACTGTGGGGCAGCCAATGGCTTGGTATCGTCTTTATCATCTGGGTTCTGACGGTCAGCATGTCGCTCCTGAAGAAGTGGAAGCGGCCGACGACCTGAACGCGGTCCGCAAGGCACGTACCGTTCCCAACGGCTTCGGTGCCGAGCTGTGGCACGGCCGGCGCAAGATCGCGGATGTGCCGCCCACGATCATCCATCGCCAGATCGGCCGCCAGGTGGGCTTGTTCGGCGCCTGACCGGCGCTTGTTCTGCTCTGTTCCACAATAGGCCTTGACCGTTACGGTCTTGCGTCATAAGCGTTCCGCATTCGTTCTGCGGAGAGCGCCCGATGCTGACGCGCAAGCAACATGAACTGCTCTGCTTTATCCACGACAAGCTCGCGGAGAGCGGCGTCTCGCCTTCGTTCGAGGAGATGAAGGACGCGCTGGACCTGAAGTCCAAATCCGGTGTGCACCGGCTGATCTCCGCGCTGGAGGAGCGCCAGTTCATCCGCCGCCTCCCCAACCGCGCCCGCGCGCTGGAGATCGTGCGCATGCCCGAAGCGGCCGAGCGCAAGGCAGCGCCTGCGCCGAAGGTGCAGGTGCCGGTCGCGGCGAACGAGAATGTGCTGGAAATCCCGCTACATGGTCGCATCGCGGCAGGCGCGCCGATCGAGGCGCTGGAAGGACAGAGCAGCCTTTCGGTGCCTGCCGCCCTGCTTGGACCGGGCGAGCATTACGCGTTGGAGGTCGCCGGAGATTCGATGGTCGAGGCCGGCATCCTTGACGGAGACTATGCCCTGATCCGCCGCGTCGAGTCCGCGCGCGACGGCCAGATCGTCGTCGCCCTGGTCGACGATGCCGAGGCAACGCTCAAATATTTCCGCCGCGAAGGCGCGATGGTTCGGCTCGACCCCGCCAACCGCGCCTATGACGCTCAGCGATACACCCCGGACCGGGTACGCGTGCAGGGCTGTTTGGCGGGGCTGTTGCGCCGCTACTGACGCCGGATCGGCACCTCGACCAGGATCGGGTCGTCGGGCTGGCTGCCGTTGGGGATGCCTGTCTGGGTCAGCACCAGTAGGCGGCCTTGGTGGAGCGCTGCGGTGGTCGCGCCAGCGAGGATGGCGTGACCTGAAGCGAGGACATCTACGCTGGCAGTGGTGTCGCTGCCCCGCGTGATCCGGAGCACGCGGACGGGCACGGTGCCGTTCTGCACGGCGTAAAGCACTCCCCGATCTGCGATCAGGCCGTCTATGCCGCTCAGGCTCGTGCTGGCTGCCGTGACATCCTGCGAACGGCCGCTCTCCGGATCGACGATGCGGAGCCCACCGGCATGTGCGACGAACAAGCGTCTGCCACTGAACGCCACGCCATTGGGATAGACGAGCGGGCGATCGAGCTTCACCTCTCGCGCGGTGGTCCGATCAGCGATCCAGAGCCGGCCGCCGGTCGAGTCGGTCAACGCGACACGGCCGTCGGGCAGCACAGTGCTGTCGTTGCAGAAGGCACCTGGCGCTGGCAAGTCCACCCGGCTCCGTTCCTCACCGGCTGGCAGCGCCAGGCGCAGGAGCCGCCCCTTGCCTGCCGCCTCGTCGCTCAGGCACGCGATGAGTTCGGCGCGAGGAGTATCGACCCGCAGGCCGACGACGCCCCACCCCGGCTCGGGCGCGTAGACCTTGGCGAGGCCGCTCGCCTCGATGCGGTAGATCCCGTCTTTCAAGGCGCCCACGAAAAGGCGACCATCCCGCGCTGCCGCGATCCCTTCCGGCTGACGTCCGGCCAGCGGCAGCTTGCGCCACAATGTGGCCCCTCCAGCAGGCGACGCGTTGCGGGCCAGCAGCGTTGTGATCGACCCGAACCGGGCCTCGTTCTTCAACGAAGCGAGCGCCGGATCGTTGGTCGGGTCGAAACCCCAGCCCGCAGCAGCCAACGCTTCCAACGTCGAAAGTGCATCCCCCGTGCGGCCGTTCAGCGCGTAGGCACGCGCCATGCTGTACTGGATCGAAGGCGACCGAGGCAGCACGTCGCGGATCGCTTCCACCGACTTGAGGTAGGCCGGATAGTTGCCCCCTTCACGCGCAGCGCGCGCTTGTGCGGTCAACTCCTGCAGCGATGGCGCAGGCTGAGCCTGCCCCGCCGCCGCCCACAATGCGAGTGCCGCGAGCAGCATCGTCGTCTCCCCTTGATCCCGGCACAGTATCTAAGCTGTGAGCCGCCTGATGCTCAGCTTGTTCGTCAAACGGACGATGGTAGCAGATCAGCGCCCGCTTCAGTCGAAATGGTCGATGCCTCGGCCGGTAATCGTCACCCAGTCATGCTTGCGCACCTCGTACACCGAATAGCCGGGCGGCGGGAATGTCGAGTCGGCGAAGGCCCCCACCGGAATGGCGGTGACGCCCTCCATGGCGTCGCAGATGTACGAGATGGTCGCGCCACAAGTCGGGCAGAAGCGGAAGGTCGCAGTGCCGCCGCTGTCGCCCTGCAGCGCGAACTCTCGCGCTTCGCCGGTAAGCCTGACACGCTCATCAGGCCAGCGCGCCTGCACGGCAAAGGCGCTGCCGCTCCGCCGCTGGCAGTTGAGGCAGTGGCATACCGACACCCGCACCGGCTCGCCCATACATACGGCCCGCAGCCGCCCGCAGGTGCAAGACGCTTCACGAACGGTCATGGCCGTCTCTCCAATGCAATCCACGGGTGCTCGTCCTCCGGTGACTTCGTGACGAGCACCTTCGGCGCCTCGCCGAAGCGGATGCTCACGCCGCCCGTGCGGGCCAGCACCGGCTTGTCGAGCTTCATCCAGCCCGGCCGGCAGCTGCGCGGCAAGCGGCGGTCGCTGATCGCCACATCGGCACCCGCGCAGGCGCGGTTCATCGCCTCGATCGGAGCCAGATAGGCGCTGCGCGTCGCGAAGATGCGCCAGTTGCGGCCGTCCCGCGCGATCGTCGCCAGGCATGCATCGGCCGTGCAGGCGGCGCCCGGAAGCATGTCGAGGTCGGCGAGTTCGTCCTCCACGCCTGCGGCTTCGGCAAGCATATCACGGACGAAATCGCGCGCCTTGGGCCGGAGCAGCGCATAACGGCCGTCACTTCCCCGCACCGCAAGGTGGCGGCCGTCGCCGGTCACGAGAAGGTCGGGTGCGGGCGCTAGCGATGCCCAGACCGCGCCGGCCGCGAAGGGCAGGAGCCCCAGCCAGCGCGCTCGTGTGCGCCACAGGCACACCCACAGCCCACCGCCGACGATCAGCGCGTAGGCAGCGCGGGGCCATCCGGGCAGCATCGCCACGGCGCCCGGCACATGACCGGCCGTGTGCGCGATCCAGAGCAGCAGCGCGATGCTCTTGCCCGTCAGCCACCAGATGGGCGCGCCAAGGCCGACGAGATCGAACAGGAGCGCGGCGAGCTCCAGCGGCATGACGATGAAGGTGGTGATCGGGATGGCGAAGATGTTCGCGACGGCGCCGTACAGCCCTTCGCGATGAAAGTGGAACAGGGCGATCGGCGCCAGCGCGACCTCGACCGCCACGCCGCTCAGCAGCAGCACCGCCATGTTGCGGCCCAGGCGCATCAGCCAAACTTCATCGCGATGGGCCACGAAGGCGCGCATGCGTGGATGTTCGTGCAGGGCGACGATCGCCGTGACCGCGGCGAAGCTGAGCTGGAAGCTGGGGCCGATCAGCGCCTCGGGCCAGAACAGCAGTACGATCAGCGCCCCTGTCGCGACCAGCCGAAGCGTCAGCGCCTCGCGCCCGAGCGCCATGCCGCCGAGCACGAGCAGGGCCGCCACGCAGGCGCGCACCGTCGGGATCTCGGCGCCGCTAATCAGCGTGTAGGCGATTCCCGTGCCGGCGCCCACGCTGGCCGCGATCAGCATCAGCGGCCAACGCAGCGCGAGTGTCAGGCTGAGCGCGAGCAGGCGCAGGGTCAGGAACATCGCCGCGCCCACCGCCGCGGTGATGTGCAGCCCGCTGACCGACAGCAGGTGCGCGAGCCCGGAGCGGCGCATCGCCTCCGCATCGGCTTCGCTGACGCTGCCCTGGTCGCCCGTCACCAGCGCCAGTGCGATGCCGTGGGTCGCAGGCGGCAGCACAGTACGGATGTGCGCCCCGATCCGCTCCCGGATGGACCCGCCGTCCGGCGCGGCGGAGAGCCGCTCGACCGGCGCGAAGGCGCGGCCCGTGGCGCCCAGCTGCTGGAACCAGGCAGTGATCGCGAAGTCATAGCCGCCCGGCAGCGCGGCGGTCGGCGGCGGCATCAGCCGCGCCCGGAGCCGCAGCCGGTCGCCGCGCGCGAGGCCCGGCGGGGCGTCATTTAGCGCGATATTGACCCGTACCCGTTTCGGCAGCGCCGGCCCGTCCACAGGCCGCAGCACGACGCGAACTGCCTCCCGGGCCGCGAGTTGCTGCACGCGCTCGACATCGGCTGTGAAGCTGGCGATCAACGGCCGCGTCAGCACCGGCGCCGCTACCCGCTCCGCCTTGGACCAGACCAGCGCGCAGCCAGCGGCGATCGCCAGGCCTGCCATCAGCAGCGCCCGACCGGCGCGCGAGCCTGCTCCCACCGCCAAGCCGGCGAGCGCCAATCCGAGGGCGCCGCCGATCAGCGCCATCCAGCCCGCGGCGTTGGGCAGCAGGAACCAGCCGGCGATTCCCAAGCCAAGCACCACCGGCAACCAGAGCGGAAGCTGGTCCCGCTCGGCCTCCAGCCACAGCTCCAGCCGACGCGCGGCGGCGGCGAAGGGAGACCCCCTTCCTAGCGCCCCGAATGGCGTGCTAGGGGCGCTCGCACCCGAATTCATGTCCGCGACAGCCTAGGAATACCGCCCGCGTGAGCGCAAGCAGCGTCGTCACCCGTTTCGCCCCATCGCCGACGGGCTTTCTCCATATCGGCGGCGCGCGCACCGCGTTGTTCAACTGGCTGTTCGCCCGCCATCACGACGGCCAGTTCCGGCTGCGCATCGAGGATACGGACAAGGCCCGCTCGACCCGGGAGGCGATCGACGCGATCATCGACGGCATGACCTGGCTGGACCTGAACTGGGATGGCGAGGTCGTCTACCAGTCGCAGCGCGCGGCCCGGCATGTCGAAGTCGCGGAGGCGATGCTCGCCAGCGGCCATGCGTATCGCTGCTATGCAACACCCGAGGAGCTTGCGGCACTTCGCGAGCAGCAGCGCGCCGCCAAGCAGCCGCTCCGCTATGACGGGCGCTGGCGCGACCGGACCTGCGGACCAGCGGAAGAGGGCAAGCCCTTCGCCGTTCGCCTGAAGGCGCCGCGCGAGGGCGAGACGGTGATCGACGATCTCGTTCAGGGGCGGGTGACCGTGCAGAACAGCGAGCTGGACGACATGATCCTGCTCCGCTCGGACGGCACGCCGACCTATATGCTCGCGGTGGTCGTGGACGATCACGACATGGGCGTCACGCACGTGATCCGCGGCGACGATCACCTCAACAATGCCTTCCGCCAGCTCGGCATCATCAAGGCGATGGGCTGGCCGGAGCCGGCCTATGCGCACATCCCGCTGATCCATGGCGCCGACGGCGCCAAGCTCTCGAAGCGCCACGGCGCTCTCGGCGTCGACGCCTATCGCGACGAACTCGGCATGCTGCCCGAAGCGGTGAACAACTATCTGCTCCGGCTCGGCTGGGGGCATGGCGATGACGAGATCATCTCGCGCGCGCAGGCGACGGAGTGGTTCGACATTGGCGGCGTCGGCCGATCGCCGTCGCGGTTCGATCAGAAGAAGCTCGAAAATCTGAACGGCCATTACCTGCGCGAGGCGGATGACGAGCGGCTGGCCGGGCTGGTCGCTCCGCGGGTCGAGCGGCTGATCGGCCGCTCGCTCGCTAACGAAGATCGGGCGCTTCTTGCCCGTGCGATGCCGGAGCTGAAGCCACGCGCCAAGACGCTCGACGAGATCGCCGACGGCGCGCTGTTCCTTTACGCGGAGCGCCCCCTCACGCTCGACGCAAAAGCCGCTGCCTTGGTCGATGGAGACGGGCGCGCCTTGCTCGATCAGGTCAGCAAGGCGCTCGAACAGGCGGGGGCTTGGTCACACGATGGGCTGGAAGCGGCGGTCAAGGGGGTCGCCGAAGCCGCCGGCATCGGCCTGGGCAAGGTCGCGCAGCCCTTGCGCGCAGCCTTGACCGGGCGCACCACGTCGCCGGGCATTTTCGATGTATTGGTTCTTCTGGGACGCGACGAATCGCTGGCGCGGCTGGCGGACGTTCGCAACGGGGCAAAAGGCGCCAGAGCGCCAGTGAGCGAGGAGCAGTGACGATGAGTGACATGGCAAAGCTGGCGCTCGGGGGGACGGACACACAGTTCCCGGTAATGACCGGCTCGGTCGGACCCGACGTGGTCGATATCCGCAAGCTCTATGCCCAGACCGGCGCCTTCACCTACGACCCCGGCTTCACCTCGACCGCGAGCTGCCAGTCCAAGATCACCTATATCGACGGCGACGAAGGCGTCCTGCTCCACGGGGGCTACCCGATCGGGCAGCTGGCCGAAAACTCCACCTTCATGGAGGTCTGCTACCTGCTGCTGAACGGCGAGCTGCCGAAGCAGGACGAACTCGCCACGTTCGAGCGCACGATCAGCCGGCATACCATGCTGCACGAGCAGCTTTCGACCTTCTACCGGGGCTTCCGCCGCGACGCGCATCCGATGGCGATCATGTGCGGCGTGGTGGGCGCGCTTTCGGCCTTTTACCACGACTCGACCGACATCACCGATCCCAAGCAGCGGATGATCGCCAGCCACCGGCTGATCGCAAAGATGCCGACGATCGCGGCCATGGCGTACAAATATTCGGTCGGGCAGCCCTTCCTCTATCCCGACAACTCGCTCTCCTATGCCGGCAACTTCCTGCGCATGACCTTCGGCGTGCCGGCCGAGCCCTACGAGGTTAATCCCGCGGTCGAGCGGGCGATGGACCGCATCTTCATCCTCCACGCCGACCATGAACAGAATGCGTCGACCTCGACCGTCCGTCTGGCGGGTTCCTCGGGCGCCAACCCCTTCGCGTGCATCGCGGCCGGCATTGCTTGCCTGTGGGGCCCCGCGCACGGCGGCGCCAACGAAGCAGCGCTCAACATGCTCCGCGAGATCGGCACGCCCGACAAGATCCCGCACTACATCGCCCGCGCCAAGGACAAGAACGACCCGTTCCGCCTGATGGGCTTCGGCCACCGCGTCTATAAGAACTACGACCCGCGCGCGACCGTCATGCAGAAGACGGTGCGCGAGGTGTTCGAAGCGCTGAAGGTCACCGATCCGGTGTTCGAGACCGCGTTGCGGCTCGAGGAAATGGCGCTGAGTGACGATTACTTCGCCGAAAAGAAGCTGTTCCCGAACGTTGACTTCTATTCGGGCGTGATCCTGTCGGCAATCGGCTTCCCGACCTCGATGTTCACCGCCCTGTTCGCGCTCGCCCGCACGGTCGGCTGGATCGCGCAGTGGAACGAGATGATCACCGATCCGGACCAGAAGATCGGCCGCCCGCGCCAGCTCTATACGGGCCCAACCCAGCGGGACTATGTTCCGATCGACCGCCGCTAAGGCGGCACTCCTCGGCGCGGTGCTGCTCGGGGGCTGCGGCGCCAAAGAACCGGCGCTGGAACTCGCCGCGGCAACACCGCTGTTCCGGGCGGAGCGCTTCTTCGCCGGCCAGACCGCAGGCGAAGGTTCGCTCAAGATCGTGTTTAAGGACGCGGAGTCGATCCGCGTTCAGGGCTCAGGCACGATCGCGCCCGACGGGACGCTGATCTTGGATCAGACCGTCTGGCGCGGCGCCAGACGCCCGCAGAAACGTCAGTGGCGCATCCGGGAAATCGGACCAGGCCGCTATTCCGGGACGCTCAGCGACGCTACCGACCGCGTTCGCGGGAATGTCGAGGGGAACCGGCTGTACCTGACCTATCCCATGAAGGGCGGCGTCACTGCGGAACAATGGCTCTATCTGCAGCCGAATGGCCGCACCGCTCTTAATCGCATGCGCATTACCAAGCTCGGGATGACGGTCGCGCGACTGGACGAGACCATCCGCAAGCTCGACTGACGATCAGGCGGCGGGCAGCACCAGGGTAAAGCGCGCGCCCTTGTCCAGCGCACTATCCAGCACGATGTCTCCACCCATGGCCCGAGCGAGCCGACGCGCGATGTAGAGCCCGAGGCCGCTGCCACTGCCGTCCTGCGGGCCCAATCGCGTGAACTTTTCAAATACCCGCTCATGATCGGCTGGGTCGATGCCGGGTCCCAAGTCGAACACGGTAATCGTCGACCGATCGCCGTGCATGTCGCCCCGAACCCGGACGGTGGTACTTTCGGGCGAATGGCGCAGCGCGTTGCCGATCAGGTTCACCAGAATCTGTACGATGCGCCCGGAATCACCGCGCGCGAACCAGTGATCCGTCGGCTGGGGCGCATCGATGACGATCCGGCTTTGTGCCGCCTTGCCCTTCAGCAGGGCCGCCGCGCGCCGCCCCAGTTCGGCCAGATCGACATGCTCGACGCGCGGGCGGAAATCATCGCGTTCGATTGCCTGCAGGTCCACGAGATCGCCGACGACTCCGAGCAAGTGCCGGCCCGCGCTCGCAATGTCCTGCGCATATTCGGCATAGTCGCGCTGCATGGGTCCTTCGGCCTGCGCGCCGATCGACTCGGCCTGTTCGACGATCCGCGACAATGGCCCTCGCAGCGCACGCTCAAGCCGGGCACTGAGCGCATCCATCGCGACCGCAATCGGCTCGTCAGCCGGAGCATCGAGGCGGAAGGCGCTACCCCGGTAGCCGGCGAAGCGCCCGCCCCCGTCGAGCAGGGGCAGGCCGCTCAGCCGCACCCGCTCACCGGTTGCGCGCACCACCGCATTCTGCCCCTCGAACCGGGCGCGGGTGGCAAGCGCTTCCAGGATCGGCAGCCCATCATCGCCCGCATCCTCGAACCGGAAGAAGCGGCTGAACGGCTGGCCCAGTCCCGCGCCGTCGGCGACGCCTAGCGACGTGAGACGCAGTTCGGCGTCCGCCTCCCACAGCCAATCGCCGCGCGCGCGCATGAAATCATGGACGCGGTCCGCATCGGTTTCGCCCGGCCGCGACCTGCGCGCCCAGCCTCCCACCGACAGCGCCACACCCTCGTCGTCCGGCCGAGCTTCGACCCAGAGGTCGAGGTCATCCATACCGTCCGCGGCGATCACGCAGCGGGAGACGAGAACTCCCAGTCGCTGCGCCAGCCGGGCGAGCGTGGCGATTTGGGGCACGGCGAGAGGTTGGCCCACTGCACCGCCCGCCGATTCCTGCAGACGCACCAGCGGCGGTTCGGCATCGACGAGCCGCCCGCTGCGATCGATCCGGCCGTGCGCGAGCCCGCTCACCGCTGCCGCCGCTCCCGTCCGATATCGGCGATCGCGTCGCGGAAGGCGCCTTGGAGCTGCCAGGGGCGGAGCGCCTCCTGTGCTGCCTGCCGGTCGAGATCGAGAAAGTCGTTCACCCGCTCTTCGAGCTTCGCATCGCCGATATCGTTGATCGCCGCCATCTGCAGCAGGATCGGCGCTGCAACCTGAGTCGGCGCGTCGATCGCGCGGAGCAGCACAGCCAAGGCGCCCAATCCTGGATCGGAGGCGAGCAGGAAGGCAGGACCATGATCGAGACGGGCGCGCACGGCGAGGGTTGCGACAAAGAGATTGAAGCGCCCGGCTTGGAAGAGGCTGAGCAGCAGCGCGTCGTCCGCGGCCAGCGACATCGCTGCGCGCATCGACACCCCGTCGAAGGTCACACCCTCATCATGGGTCCCAAGCCGCTCAAACACGATCGCGGACAGGGCCTGGTCGCGCACCGCCCCGTCTAGCGAGGTTGTACGGCCGAGATAGTCGCGCAGCGCCGCCGCCGCACGCCACAGCAGCCGATGCAGCAGGTCGGCAGGCAAGTCGGCGACGGCGAGGTGCGGCAGCCCATGCTCCCCCTCCTGCCGTGCTTCGGCGGCCATCAAGGCGGCCCCAAGCTCCGGCGCGAGCGGCAGATGCAGCGGGGCTGCATCGCGCGGCGACAGGCCGGCGACCCGGCGAACGGCATGGCTGATCCGATGCTCTTCGGCGCGAGCGAGCAGCAGGCCGATCAGTTCACGGTCACGCAGCACGCCGGCACGGTCGAAGATCGGCCGCAGCACCGGCACGCGGTCCACCAGCAGCACCGGCGGCGCCTGCTGGCCCAGCCGTTCGGCCAGGGCATGACGGAGGTCGCGGTCGATCTCGGTCACCAGATCGTCGAGCATGCGCGCCATGACAGCGCGCTGCAGATCCGTGGGCCGCACGAAATCGGGGAGGAACAGATCGTTGAGTGCCGCCGTCAGCCGCGCATCGGCATGGCGCGCGACCTGGGCCGCGTCGGCGAGCAGCCGATCGGGTCCGCTGGGCGCAGACTCGCCCTCGTCGCGCATGCTCAACGCCATCCGACCACCCATAGCCTGCTGAAGTAAAAGACACATTAAGTGTCGCTTGGCGAAGGCGTTTTGCCTCCATAGAGCTTTGTTTGTGCAGAAAAGGCGCGCAATCCGGGTGAAGCATTGGCTGCCATTGGCCGTGGCCCTGCTGACGGTCGCTTGCGGAGAACTGGGCGAAGCGGGTCCGGTGCGGGTCAGCGTGATCGGGGGCCAGCCCACGCTGGTCGACCCGAACCGTAGGGCGCCCGACGCCACGCAGCAGGTGCTGCTCGGCGCCGTTGCCGAGAGCCTGGTCAGCTATGACGAGACCGGACAGATCGGGCCCGGTCTCGCCCAGCGTTGGATCGTCACCAGCGATGGCCTGAGTACGATCCTGCGCCTGCGCCGGGCGCAATGGCCCGGTGGCGCCGTGATCTCCTCGAACGAGGTGGTTCGTCGCATCCGCACGATGCTGGGGTCGGCGAGCCGCAATCCGCTCCGGCCCGCTTTCGACTCGATCGAGGAGATTAATCCGACCACTCCCGAGGTGATCGAGTTCCGCCTCACCACGCCACGTCCGCCGCTGCTCGAACTGCTCGCCCAGCCGGAAGCAGTGATCCTGTCGCGCAAGCTCGAAGGCACGGGCCCGTTCAAGATCGTCTCGCGCCAGGGCGCGACGCTCCGCCTCGAACCGCGTGCGGTTCCGGCCGAAGGCGAGTCGTCCGAGCTAACGCCTGTCACTCTTACCGGCGAGCGCGCGGCCAAGGCCATTGCCCGCTTCGACGCTGGTGAGTCCGATCTCGTGCTGGGCGGCACCTATCTCGACTGGCCCCTGATCGCCGTCGCGGAGCCGCCCGCACGCGCCCTCCGCTTCGATCCCGCCGATGGACTGTTCGGTCTCGTCGTCCAGCGCACGGACGGGTTCCTGGCCGAGCCAGCCAACCGCCAGGTGCTCGGCATGGCGATCGATCGGGACGCACTGCTCCAGGCGTTCAACGCGCCCGGCTGGCTCGGCGTGCTCAGGGTATTGCCGCAGCGCTACCGCTCAGCGCAGGAGCCCGCCTTCCCTAGCTGGGCGGCCATGGACATCACCGGCCGCATTGCCGAGGCCCAGCGCCGCGTGGCGGCCTCGCAGGTGAGCAATCCGGACCCCATCCGCATCCGCGTCCATCTGCCCGACGGTCCGGGCAGCACCCTGGTTTTCGCCCGCCTTGCCGTCGACTGGCGCCGCGTAGGGATCGAGGCCGTTCGTGCGTCAGCCGGCGACGCCGACCTGCGCCTGGTCGACCGCGTTGCACCCGCCGGAAGCGCGCTCTGGTATCTCGACCAGCTCGCCTGCCCGAGCCGCCAAGCCTGTTCTGAAGAAGCCCAGACTGCACTCCAGGCTGTGCGCGCTTCCACCTCACTATTCGAGCGCGGCACCCAGCTTGCCGTCGCGGATAAAGCCATCGCCGAGTCCGGCTTCTACGTCCCCCTCGCCCGGCCGCTGCGCTGGTCCCTCGTCTCCCCGCGCCTCAACCTCTTCCGGGAGAATGCGCGGGCCTACCACCCGCTCGACCGGCTGGTCCGCCAACGGCGCTAGTCAACCGGGCGGATCGTCCCCATCTCTCCAGCGAAGGAGAGACACATGGTCAGCCGCTTCAGCCAGGCTCGGCGGATCGCCGAACAACTGCCCACGCTCAAGGACCCACAGGGCGTCCGTCAGCGCATTGAGGCAGTGGAAGGCGTGCTCGAGCGGCTCGTCACCATTCCGGGCACCAATCGCCAGTTCGGACTCGACGTGATCCTCGACTTCATTCCGGGCGTCGGCAGCATCGCTGCGGGCGGCCTCGGCGCCTGGATGCTCTGGGAGGCGCGCAATCTCGGCATGTCGAAATGGCAGATGACGCGCATGGGCGCGAACATCGGTGTCGATACGTTGCTGGGCATGATCCCGTTCGTGGGTGCGATCCCCGACTTCTTCTTCCGCTCGAACACCCGCAACCTGCGGATCATCAAGCGCCATCTCGACCGTCATTATCCGTCGACGATGACGCTGGACGGGGTCAGCCGCAGCGGGCGCTGACTACTTTGCCGGCGGCGTCGAGTTCCAGCGTCAGCCGGTCCTCGCGATAGTCCATCGTCACCATCTGCCCCGGCCGCATCACGCGCAGCACGGCGGCGCCGGTCATCTCCTTGGCGCGGACGCCGAGCGCCTCGTCATAGAGCTTCCCGATCAGTTCTTTCACGTCGGTCACGTCGCAGCCCTCCATGGCCGGGGGTGTGGCAAGCGCCGGGCGCGCGGTCTTGGTCTTTTCAGCAAGCGTGGGCCCAGCCAGCAGCAGGGCGATGAGCAGAGCGTTGGTCATGAAAGTTGGAAGTCCAGTCCGATGTCGGCGGCCGGCGCGGATTGCGTGATCCGACCGACCGAAATGAAGTCAACGCCCGTCTCGGCGATCGCGCGGATGGTGTCGAGCCGCACGCCGCCCGAGGCTTCGGTCGGCACGCGGCCGCCCACCAGGGTGACGGCCCCGCGCAGCGTCGGCGGGTCCATATTGTCGAGCAGCAGCCGCGTCGCGCCGGCCGCGAGCGCGGGCTCGATCTGATCGACCCGATCGACCTCGACGATGATCTCCGGAATGGCCGCCGCCCTGGCGCGCGCCACCGCTTCGCCGACTCCACCCGCGACGGCGACATGGTTGTCCTTGATCATGGCCGCATCCCACAGGCCCATGCGGTGGTTCGTCGCCCCGCCCATACGCGTGGCGTATTTCTCCAGCCGACGCAGACCGGGAATGGTCTTGCGCGTGTCGAGCAGGGTCGCGCGCGTGCCCTTGACCGCATCCACATAGGCGCGCGTTAGCGTCGCGATTCCGGATAGATGCTGAACGGTGTTGAGCGCAGACCGCTCGGCCGTCAGCATCGCGCGTGCGGCGCCGCGCAAGCGCATCAGCTCGGAGCCGGCCGGAACCGTGGCCCCGTCGGCGACAACCAACTCGATCTCCACCAGCGGATCGAGCGCTCGGAAAAAGGCTGCCGCGATCTCCAGCCCGGCGACCACGATAGGATCGCGACTGTCCATCACTCCGGCAAACCGCGCCTCCGCCGGGATCACCGCCTCGGACGTGATGTCGCGACCACCGCCAAGGTCCTCAGCCAAGGTCGTCTGAACGAACGAGTCGAGATCGAGGCCATCGATGTGCATGATCTCCGACTAGCCGCCCCCCAAAACTCGACAACCCCAAGAAAATAGCCATATGATGGCCAGATTGGAGGTACGGCATGGCACGCTACGGAGTTGCGGAAGCAAAGGACAGCTTGCCTAGCCTGATCGACAAGGCGCTGGCCGGAGAAGAAGTTGTGATCACGCGCCACGGAACTCCTCTGGTCGAAGTCAAGGCGGTCCGCCGGCGAGCCGAAACCGATATTGCCGCAGCCACGGAGCGCTTGCGCCAACGTACAGCGCACCTTCCTCGGCTGGAGGTACCGCTCAACCGCTTCTACGACTGGCTTTATGACGAGGATGAGGAGTGAGTTCCTACCTCGACGCCAGCGTGCTGGTGAAGTTGCTGAACGGTGACCTACGCTCGCTGCCGGAGGACGGGCCGTTACTGGTCAGCAGCTTCGCAGCCGGCGAAGTCGGATCAGTTCTTTCCCGCCTTGTGCGGACGCACGAGCTCAGCCGGGAAGATGCCGACACTTGGCTGGCGGAGTTTGACGCTTGGTGCGATCAGGCGACGACCTCCACCGAAACCGACGCAGTGGACGTCCGCATGAGTTCTCGCATGGTCCGCAACTTCGACCTTCAGACGAAGCTTCCCGACACCATTCACATAGTCTCTGCGGAACGGCGCGACGCCACGCTTATCACCTCCGATCGCCGGCTCGCAGCTGCTGCCGAACGCCGAGGCTGTCAGGCCCGGCTTCTCTAGTCCCCCGTCACTCTAACGGGCCCAAGATCGCCCATGCCGACGGTGCCGCTGGCCATGGCCAGCATGCGGTCGAGGCTGGTCTTGGCTTTGAGGCGTAGATCCTCGGGCAGTTCGATCCGCGGCTCCAGATCGCGGAGCGCGATGTAGAGCTTCTCCATCGTGTTGAGCGCCATGTACGGACAGATATTGCAGTTGCAGTTCCCGTCCGCGCCGGGGGCGCCGATGAACTGCTTGTCCGGCACCGCCCTTTGCATCTGGTGGATGATGTGCGGCTCGGTGGCGACGATCACCGTCTGTGCATCGGACTTCTTCGCCACTTCCAGGATGGCGCTCGTCGATCCGACAAAATCGGCATGGTCGAGCAGATGCGGCGGGCATTCGGGATGCGCAAGAATCGGTGCGTCCGGATGCTGGGCCTTGAGTTTCAAGAGCTCGGTTTCGGAGAAGGCCTCGTGCACGATGCAGACGCCCGGCCAGAGCAGCATGTCGCGGCCGGTCTTGCGGGCCAGATAGCCGCCAAGGTTCCGATCCGGACCGAAGATGATCTTCTGGTCCTTCGGGATCTGCATCAGGATCTTCTCGGCCGAGCTGGACGTGACGATCACGTCCGACAGCGCCTTCACCGCTGCCGAGCAGTTGATGTAGGTGAGCGCTATGTGATCCGGATGCTCGGCGCGGAAGGCGGCGAAGCGCTCGGGCGGGCAACTGTCTTCCAGGCTACAGCCGGCATCCATGTCCGGCAGCACGACAATCTTGTCGGGCGAGAGAATCTTGGCGGTCTCGGCCATGAAGCGGACGCCGCAGAACGCGATCACATCCGCATCCGTCTCCTGCGCCTTGCGGCTGAGCTCAAGGCTGTCGCCGACGAAATCGGCGAGGTCCTGCAGCTCGGGCTTCTGGTAATAATGGGCGAGGACGACGGCGTTGCGCTCCTTGCGCAGCCGGTCGATCTCGACGCGAAGGTCGAGGCCGGTCAGAGTGCCGCCAAATCCATTCCGTGCGTCCACCGACTTCGACTCCTTGGTGCGAGTTTCAGAGATAGGGTGAGAGTTTCAACAATCCACCGGCTTAGCGGTTGCCCATGGCCTCGCTGAGCGGTGTCGAGCGATCCATTCGTTCGCCGGAGCGGCGTTCGTCGGCGAAGCGCGCTTCGACGCGTGCGTCCAGGCCGGCCGCGCGGAGCGGCAGCGCGAAGTTGCGCTCGACCGCGCGGCGGGTTGCGTCGCGCGCGATGCGCATCGGCACGGGGCCGCGGGCCTGGCGCAGCAACTCTGCCTGGGCGGCACGGCGATTGGCGGCGTCGAGCCGGTCCTCGGCGTTGGTCAGCGCCATGAGCACGCCGCCCTGATCGATTTCGCGAAGTGCCGTCATGTCCACGGTGGGGCCGACCAGCTCGACGGGCGGCAGCGTGACAGTCAGCAGCTTTGCCTCCGCGTCCCAGGCGACATCATCCTGATCGAGCTTTCCGAGATCGACCTCGTAGCGGACGCTGCCTGGCATGATCAGCGTCTTGCGTGCGGTGAGGCCCAGCCGGGTTTGGGTGGAGGTCACCACCGCCACATAGTTTGCCATGAAGGCGGACAACCGGTTCTGCTCGCGCATGCCGGTCAGCGTTGCGGCCGCGACGCTGGTCGGATCGGGCGCGAACTTCGATTCCAGATAGCTGCGCAAGATGAAGAAGCCCGCCACCAGCAGCAGGGCGGCAACCACTCCCCCGATGAGCGCGCTCTTGAGCGTGCGAGTCACGCGGCCAGGCTCCAGACCGCATCCGCCTCCACGACCTGTCCTCGATTGCGCAGGTCGATGAGGTGCGCGAGCACCGACCGGCCGGCGGCGCCGTTAAGCCTCGGGTCGAGGCCAACATACATGCGCGCCACCATGTCGGGGATCGCAGCCGGGGCCTCGCTAAGGATGCGCAGGATTTGCCCCTCGCGCTGGCGGCGGTGGCCGGCCAACCCGCGGACCAGCCGCTGCGGGTTGTCGATCGGCTCGCCATGCGCCGGATAATAGACCCGGTCTTCGCGCGCGAGCAGCAGGTCGAGGCTGGCCATGAAGGCCGCCATGTCCCCGTCCGGAGGGGAGACTACCGTGGTCGACCAGCCCATCACATGGTCGCCGGTGAAGAGAGCCCCGCTTTCCCGCAGCGCGTAGCAAAGATGGTTCGAGGTGTGACCCGGAGTGGCGACCGCCTCGAGCGTCCAACCTTTGCCCCTGACCTGCTCGCCATCGCCAAGCACGCGGTCGGGCGCATAGCTGGTGTCGAACGAGGCATCGGCGCGCGGGCCGGCATCGTCGAGCACGAGCGGCGCGCAGCCGATCACCGGCGCACCGGTCGCAGCCTTCAGGGCCTGGGCGGCCGGGCTGTGATCCCGATGCGTGTGAGTGCAGATGATGGCGATGACCTGCTCACCCGCAACTGCATTCACCAGCGCCGAGATGTGATCGGCATCGTCCGGTCCCGGATCGATAACGGCCACGTCGCCACGCCCGACGATATAGGTCTGCGTGCCGGTGTAGGTGAACGGCGAGGGATTGCCTGCCAGCACGCGCCGGACCAGCGGCTCCAGCTCAACCACGCGCCCGACGAGAGGTGTGTCCATGGGGCGGGAGGTGGCGTTCCCCCCGTCCGGACGCAAGCGTTACTTGCCCTCGCGCAGGCGCTCGATCTGACGATCGATCGACTGGAGCGCCTGCTCGCGCGCATGCTCGGGCATGTGGCGGTGGTCCATCGCGATAATGCTGGCGCGAGCACTCTGGAGCCCCGCGAGCATCGTCCGGCGCATATGCGCCGCTTCTTCGTTAGACCAGGGGCTGCAGCGGACGACATGAATCTTCCGCCCGTCATCCACCTCGACATTCACCCTGTAGTTGCCTTGTGCGCACTGGGCCCGAGCCACTTTGACACGGGTCAGCGCGCGGGCACGAGCGGCCTCGGCTCGGGCCTGAGCACCCTCGCGACGCGCCTCCTCGCCAGCCCGGAGCGCCTCGCGCCGAGCCTCCGCCGCCTCCTGAAGCGCCTCACGCCGAGCCTCTGCGGCGTCGCGTTGCGCTTCGGCAGCCTCCCGACGCACTTCCTCCATCGCCTCGCGCACTTCACGGGCGATCTCGTCCCCGTCCACATCGACATGGACGCGGGGCACGGGCGGGACCGGCGGCACGGCAGGAGCGGGCGGCACCAGAGGAACCGGCGGCACGGGCACGGCACTCGGCTCCGGATGCGGGTGCCCAGCCATGGCGAGTTGCACCTTGGCGGGCGGCGCCGGCACAGCCATCGAGGCCGGCGGTGCGATCGGCGCTAAAGCCGGCACCACGGGGGCGAGCACCTCGCGCACCTCCGCCTCGACCTTCTTCGACGTCTCGGCCGCGATGCCGCCGGAAGCGGTCAGCAGCAGCCCGCCGCCAACCAGGCCGGCCGCGATCATGCTGCCCGCCCGCGTGCGTGCGGCGTTCGGACGGTAGGTCTTCATCATCTTCAGTCTCCTCTTGAGGTCATCCCCGGCCCCAAGAGCGCATGCGGCGACCGGCAGTCGGCCGCAGGCGGATTTCAGAAGCGCCGCGCCATAGGCGTGACGCTCTTCAGGTGTGGCGCGCGCCAGCACGATCGCATCGCAGGCCAGTTCCTGGTCGATGCGGAAGGCGCGGTGCGCGAAATAGGCGATCGGATTCCACCAGTGCAGCGCCAGCACCACAAGTGCGGCGAAATTCGCGGACATGTCGCAGCGGCGATGATGCTGGACCTCATGCTCGATGGCCAGGCGCAGCTCGTCGCGGTCGTAGCGGCGGCGGTAATCTTCGGGCAGCACGATCGTCTTGAGGAAGATGCCGGCGGCGAACGGTCCCGGCGCCATCGGAGAGGCGCACACCTCGACCCCATCGCGGTCGAAGCGCGGCAGCTGGGTAGCGTCCTCAAGGGTGGCGCGAACGAAGCGGCGATAGCTGGCGATGTGCCAGGCGAGGAAGCCGAGCGCGCCCAGACCCCACATCGCAGCGATCACGAGCGGCCAGTTCGTACCTGCCTCGACCGCGGTCTCGACAGGCATCGGCATCAGCAGCAGCGCCTGAAGGTCGATCGTGCTCGGCAGGATGTGGAGCGGCGCGGGCGTCACATCCTCGGGCAGCGGCGGCAGCACCATGCGGAGTGCCGGCAGCAGCCACAGCCCATAGGCGACGTGCGGACCGAAATGGCGCGCGACCGGCACGCGAACGGCGAGCACCAGCAACATCAGGATCGAGGTGGCGACAAGTGTCTCAACGGCCCAGCTGATCATGGCTTCAGCTCCTTGAGCAACGCTTCGAGCTCTTCGATGTCTTGCGCAGACAGCTGGCGGCGTTCCGCCAGTTGCGCGATCAGCGGCGTGACCCGGCCGCCGAACAGGCGGTCCAGCAGCTTCTCCGATTCGCGCCCGACATAGGAGTCGCGCTCGATCGCCGGCGCATAAAGGAAGCGGCGCCCCTCGGCCTCGTGCGTGATCGCACCCTTGGCGAGCAGGCGGGAGAGAAGCGTCTTGACCGTGTGCACGCTCCAGCCGCGTGCGGGACCCGCCCGCTCGGCGACCTCGGCTGCGGTCAGCGGATGCTCCTCCCAGAGCACCTCCATGATCGCATGCTCGGCCTCGCTGATCCGTTCAGCCATTCCCCAGTCCCTTTGAGCCACGTGTTCGTGATTACGATTACAGGTGTCATCAAAAGGCTGAACCGTCAATGAACAATCGTCAGCCTGGGCCCGCCAGCAGCTGCTTCAGCCGCTCCGATGTGGCGTCATCCGCCGGCAGGAAGGTCTCGATCGCGATCTCGGAGAGGGTGACTTCGAGCGGGGTGCCGAACATCGTCGTCATGCCGATAAATGCAAGCTCGCCAACCGGGCTGGCCAAGCGCAGCGGCAGCACGAACTGCTCGGACAGACCAACCTCGGCCTCGCCGCCCGGCAGGGCTATTAGCTCGGTGAGCAACGCGGCGATTCCGGGATCGGCCGTGACGTCGAGCTGCTCGCGCAACCGCTGGAAAATTGAAGCGCGCCATTGGGGAAGGTTGAGGATGCGCGAGGCCAGACCCTGCGGATGCAAGCTCAGGCGCAGCACATTGATCGGGGGCACGAGCAGGCCCGGCGCGACGCCGCTAAGGAGGAGCATGGCCGACGGGTTCGCCTCGACGAGATTCCAACCGGGATCGACAGCCAGGGCCGGATTGGGGCTGAACGCGGCGATCACCTGACTGACCGCGGCCCGCCCCGCCGCCAGGCGCGCGTCCGACAGGTCGTGTTCCGGAAAGGCCGGAGCAAACCCTGCCGCCATTAGTAGTCGATTGCGCTCGCGCAGGGGCATGTGAAGGCGTTCGGCCAACGCCAGCAGCAGCTCGCGGCTGGGCCGGGCGCGTCCGGTCTCCACGAAGCTGAGGTGCCGCGTCGACACACCCGCTTCGAGCGCAAGATCCAGCTGGCTTAGCCGGCGATGATCGCGCCAGCGGCGAAGCTGCGCACCGAGGTCCTGGTCGTCCATCACATGGGCTTAGCCAACCGCGATAATTGCATCCATTACCTGCCAGGTAATCGCGAGCGTGATCGAGACGCGGCAAACATGACGGGCCTCGAGCAAGGAGATCCGTCATGAACGATACGCTTCTGAAACGCGCTGCCCTCACCGATGGACTGATCAGCCTGGCAGTTGCCGGTGTGCTGATCGTCGACGCGCCGATGCTTTCCGAACCTTTCGGCCTTTCGCAAAGCTTCATCAATGCTGTCGGCTGGGTCATCGTGCCGTTCGCCCTGGCTTGGCTCTACGTGGCCGCCACCGGTGCGCGACCGCTCGCTCGACTGGGCGTGATCGGCAATGTCAGCTGGGCGGTCGCAAGCGCGCTGGCCATTCCGCTCCTGCAACCGACAGCCCTCGGTGTCGCTGCCATTGCCGTCCAAGCCGCAGCGGTGCTCGCACTGGCCCACTTCCAGCATCGCGGCCTGCAGCGCGTAAGCGCCGTAGCCTAGCTATCGTTGGGCAACGCAGCGGCGCATCATGTGCCGCTGCAATGCTCCAAGTCAGCCGACCTTCGCGACGCCCTTGTCGGTCATCAGCTCGGCCAGTTCGCCGCTCTCGTACATCTCCATCATGATGTCGGAGCCACCGACGAACTCGCCCTTCACATACAGCTGCGGGATCGTCGGCCAGTCGCTGAACGCCTTGATGCCCTGCCGAATGCCCTGGTCCTGCAGCACGTCGACGCTCTCATAGTCGACGCCGATCCGGTCGAGGATCGCGATCGCGCGGCTGGAGAAGCCGCACTGGGGAAAGAGCGGCGTGCCCTTCATGAACAGCAGCACGTCGTTCGAGGAAACCAGCTCCTGAATGCGGGCCTGGGAATCGTCCGTCATGTCATTCTCCTGCCGGGACGGCGGTGGTCAGTTGAAGCGCGTGCAGCTCGCCGCCCATGCGGCCCTGCAGCGCGGCGTAAACCTTCTGGTGCTGGCGGACGCGCGGCATGCCGGCGAAGCTCGCGGAGACGACGCGCGCCGCATAATGGTCGCCGTCGCCAGCGAGATCGGTGATCTCGACCTGAGCGTCGGGGATTGCATCCCGAATCATCGCCTCGATGTCGGTGGCCGCCATCGGCACGTTACGACTCCGACTGCATCAGCTGGCGGCGCGCCTCGACGGACTGCTCCTCCAGCGCCCGACGCACGGTCGCCTCGTCCATCTCTACGCCGGCGCTGGTCAGGTCGCCGAGCAGCTTGCGCACGACATCCTCGTCATGCGCTTCCTCGAACTCCGCCTGCACCACGGACTTGGAATAGGAGTCGGTCTCCTCGGGCGTTAGCTTCATCAGACCGGCCGCCCATTGGCCCAGCAGCTTGTTGCGGCGCGCAACGATGCGGAACAGCATCTCCTCGTCCCGTGCAAACTTCGCCTCGAACGCGCGCTCCCGATCGTCAAACGTGGTCATCCAAACCCCTCTTGTCTCGCGGCTGAGATAGGACGGCGCAGGGCCAGCGGCAAGAATGGTTCACGCGGAGGCGCGGAGAGACCGCGCGCGCGACGAAGTCGCACTCAATCCTGCGGCTGCCGACGAAAAGGGCGCTGCGCGCGAGAGTGGACCAGCCCTCCTCCGCGTCTCCGCGCCTCCGCGTGAACCCACTCTTCTTGGCTCCGCAGGATGTAGCTAGGCGCCGACCTCCACCACGACCTTGCCGATGGCGCCGCGGCTGGCGAGCTTGGCGATCGCCTCGCCGCCGCGGGCGAGCGGGTAGGTCTCGGTGACGCGCGGGTTGATCTTACCCTCCTGCCACAGGCGGAACAGCGTCGCGACATGCTCCTGGTGGCGTTTGGGATCGCGCATGGTGAAAGCGCCCCAGAAGACGCCGCACACGTCACAGCTCTTGAGCAGGGTCAGGTTGAGCGGCAGCTTGGGGATGCCGGCCGGGAAGCCGACTACGAGATAGCGCCCCTCCCACGCGATCGAGCGCAGTGCCGGCTCGGCATAGTCACCTCCGACCGGGTCATAGATCACATGCGCGCCCTCCGGCCCGCACTTCGCCTTGAACTGGTCCGCGAGGGCCTTCGAAGCCTCCTTGTCGAACGGCGCGCGGCCATAAACGAGCGTATCGTCAGCGCCCGCCTCAAGCGCCACGGCGGCCTTCTCCTCGGAAGACACCGCCGCGATCACTCGCGCGCCGAACGCCTTGCCGAGTTCCACCGCCGACAGGCCTACGCCGCCCGCAGCGCCCAGCACCAGCAGCGTTTCTCCCTCCTTCAGATGCCCCCGATCGAGCAGTCCGTGGATGGTCGTCGCATAGGTCATCAGCAGCGCCGAAGCCTCGCGCAACGGCAGCCCGTCCGGCACCTTGAAGGCGCGATTGGCAGCCACCGCCACCTTCTCGGCGAGGCCGCCCGACGAAGTGGTCAGCGCCAGCAACCGGTCGCCGACCTGCCAGCCATCGACGCCTTCGCCCACCGCCTCGACGGTACCGGATACCTCGCTGCCGGGCGCGAACGGACGGGGCGGCTTGAACTGGTATTTGTCCTCGATCACCAGCACGTCGGGATAGTTGATCGCGCAATAGTCGATGCGAACGAGCAGCTCCCCCTTGCCCGCGACCGGGTCCGCGACCTCGGCCAGTTCAAGCGTTTCAGGCCCACCGGGCGTGCGCGACAACAGGGCTTTCATTCTGCCTCCTCATCCTTTCGCCTGTCATTGTCATTGCGAGCGGAGCGAAGCAATGACGGACGAAGGGAGGCACTGAAATGCAAATGATGGCACGAGTTGGAGCGGGGCTGGTGGCGCTGTTCGGGATAGCGCTGGGCCTGATGTTCTATCTGTCGACAGAGCAGGCGGCAGCGCAGTTCTTCGTTACGCCGCAAGGCGCCGCGGGTCTCGCGACCCTGCGCGCGGACATGTCGGCCTTCTTCCTCGTCGGCGCGGCGTTCGCGCTGCATGCGGCGGCAACGGGACGCGGGCGGGGTTTGATCGTGCCGGGCGCACTCTACGCTGTTGCGATCAGCGGCCGCGCGCTGAACCTCGTCCACGCCGGCAGCTATCCCGACGCGGCGGTGCCGATGATCGTGGAAGCCGTGCTGATTGCGCTGTGCTGGTTCGGCTATCGGACGCTGCGCGCCTAGAGCCAGGGAGTCTCCACAGCGCGCCTTGTCTCGAACGTTGCGATCTGGCTGTCCATCGCCAGGGTAAGCCCCACTTCGTCCAGTCCGTTCACCAGGCAGTGCTTGCGGAACGGGTCGATGTCGAAGGAGAAGCGGTCCTGGAACGGAGTGGTGACCGACTGAGCCTCGAGATCGATCGAAATCGGGTCGGTGCGCGCGACCTCCAGCAGCCGGTCCACCGCGGCACGCGGCAGTTCCACGGTCAGGATACCGTTCTTAAACGCGTTGCCGGAGAAAATGTCCGAAAAGCTCGGCGCGATCACCGCCTTGATGCCGAGATCGGCGAGCGCCCACGCGGCATGTTCGCGGCTGGAGCCGCAGCCGAAATTCTCGCCCGCGATCAGGATCGGCGCGCCCGCATAAGCCGGATCGTCGAAGACATTGCAGGGATCTGCCCGCACCGTTTCGAACGCCCCCCCGCCGAGCCCTTCGCGGCTGATCGTTTTCAGCCATTTGGCCGGGATGATCACATCCGTGTCGACATTGGCACGGCCGAACGGGATCGCCTTGCCCTCGATCAGGCGGACCGGGTTCATCCCGCGCCCATTGTTCTCACCGGCCCAGGCCGCGCACTCACGGCGAAGGCGGCAGCGCCGCTCAACAAGGTCCCCAGCACCAGCAGCACGATAGCTTTCTTCATCCGACCCGCTCCCCGTCTTCTTCTCGTTACTTCATCGCTGCCGGAAAGGCGGGCAGTTGCGCCATGTCGCGCGGATCATGCTGGATGATCACGCGGGCCTTGAGGTTCTTGGCGATCGCCTCGAACCGGTCGTGCGAGGCGAGCGTGTCGGCACGGTTGGTGTTGAAGCCAGGCACGCCCCGCACCGCGCGGTTCTCACGAAAATGATACTGGTCGCCACTCAGCAACACCGCTCCGCTCGCGAGCCGCACCAGCAGCACCGTATGGCCGGGCGTGTGACCCGGCATGCCGAGCACCATTACGCTCCCGTCGCCGAACACATCCTTGTCTCCAGCGATCGGCGTCACCTTACCGCCGCCGGTCACCCAAGGGGCAAGCTGCGCGGCCGAGCGCTCGTCCGGCTTCATTGCCTTGACCGCGTCCCAATCGCCCTTGCCGATCAGCAGCTCGGCCCCGGGAAAGTCGCGCGCCCCGCCGCTGTGATCGGCATGATGATGACTGATCCCGACATGCGTGACTTGGGCAGGCGTGAGTCCAAGCACCTTCAGGCGATCGGGAATGCTCTGCTTGAGCGTCCAGCCCTGCACCGGCTGCGAAGCGCCGACGAGTTCCGGCGTCATGCCCGCATCCCAGAGGAGAATGCCCTTCGGGTGACGGATCAAATAGCAGCCGGCGATGAGGTCCTTCTTCACCCCGTCCATTGCATGGGTGTCGGAGAAGATGGTCACATCGCGCGCCGGCGAGTTCCCGCATTCGAACGCGTGGAGCGAAACGCTCGCATTCTGGGCAAGCGCCGGCGCCGCGCCGCCCAACAACAGTGCCGCCAACAAGGTCTTCATTACGCCCCCCCTCGGATCAGTTCACGCACGTCCGTCAGCCGCCCCGTCACGGCCGCCGCTGCCGCCATCGCCGGCGAGACGAGGTGCGTGCGCGCCCCCGGCCCCTGCCGCCCGACGAAGTTCCGGTTCGAGGTCGAGGCACAGCGTTCGCCTGCCGGCACCTTGTCCGGGTTCATGCCGAGACAGGCCGAGCAGCCCGGCTCGCGCCATTCGAACCCGGCGTCCAGGAACACGCGATCGAGCCCTTCCGCCTCGGCCTGCCGCTTGACCAGACCAGAACCCGGCACGACGAGCGCCTGCTTCACGTTCGGCGCCCGCCGCTTGCCGCGCAGCACGGAGGCCGCGGCCCGCAGATCCTCGATGCGGCTATTGGTGCAGCTGCCGATGAAGATATTCTCGACGGCCACGTCCTGCAGCCGCTGGCCGGGCTGGAGGCCCATATAGGCGAGCGACTTGGCGGCCGCTTCGCGCCTGGCGGGCTCGGCGAAGCTGTCCGGATCTGGCACCGCCCCGGTGACGGGCACCACGTCTTCGGGGCTGGTGCCCCAAGTGACGGTCGGGGCGACGTCGTCTGCGGCGATCTCCACCGTCTTGTCGAACACGGCACCTTCGTCAGTCGGCAACGTGCGCCAGTAGGTAAGCGCGCGCTCCCAAGCCTCACCCTTGGGCGCCATTGGACGGCCGTCCAGATATGCGAACGTCTTGTCGTCCGGCGCGATCAGCCCGGCGCGTGCGCCCGCCTCGATTGACATGTTCGAGACCGTCAGCCGCCCTTCGATCGACATGTCGCGGATGGTCGAGCCGGAATATTCGATCACATAGCCCGTGCCGCCTGCGGCCCCGATGCGGCCGATGATGTGCAGGATCAGGTCCTTCGGGCTGACGCCGAAGCCGAGCTCCCCTTCGATCCGGATGTTCATCGACCGGGACTGCTTCAGCAGCAACGTCTGGGTTGCGAGCACATGTTCGACCTCGGAGGTGCCGATGCCGAAGGCGAGCGCACCAAGCGCGCCGTGCGCCGCCGTGTGGCTGTCGCCGCATACGAGCGTGCAGCCGGGTAGCGTGAAGCCCTGCTCCGGCCCGACGACATGGACGATGCCCTGCTCCGGCGCGGCAGCGTCGATATAGCGGATTGCGTTGGCCGGCGCATTCCGCTCCAGCGCATCGAGTTGCGCGGCGCTTTCCGCGTCGGCGATCGGCAGGCGCTTTCCGTTGGCATCGACGCGTGGCGTGGTCGGTAGATTATGGTCGGGCACCGCCAGCGTCAGGTCCGGGCGCCGCACCTTGCGTCCGGCCAGCCGCAGCGCCTCGAAGGCCTGCGGGCTGGTCACCTCATGGACGAGGTGTCGGTCGATATAGATGAGGCACGTGCCGTCCGCGCGGCGCTCGACCACGTGCGCGTCCCAGATTTTCTGATAGAGTGTGCGCGGCCCCATTTGGCGCGACTGTATCAGTCCGGGACTCGCCTGTGAATCCGCCTTATTCGACGATGGTTTCAGTCGTCGGCGCGGCCGTGGCGGTGTCCAGCTTCAGCCAATCGTTGCGCGGCTGACCATAGAGCATCTCGAGCACTTCGAGCTGCACGCCCGATGGGCGCCCCGTCTGCGAGTTCCACAGCACCGCAACCCCGGACTTCGCTTCCGGATCGAACAGAACGGTCGCGCGATAGCCCATCACGGCGCCCTGGTGCCCGACCAGCCACCGCCCGGCATAATTATAGTCGCGCCAGCCGAGCGCATATTGCGACGGACCCATTGCGCGGGCGAACGCCGTGCCGCGGCGCGGCGTGCCCACCCGCGCCTGGTGGATGGTCTCCAGCACCTGCGGCGCAATCACCTGCGGGGCGAGGCCCATCTGTGCGCGCATCCAGATCGCCAGGTCCATGATCGACGAGTTGACGCCGCCAGCGGCCGGCACGCGATAGTAATTGTCGTTCACCTGCACGGTGTTACGGCCGACATGCGGGCGCGCCCAGCTGCGCGAGGCCATCAGACCCGCCCGCGTCAGGCTTGCCGTCTGCATGCCGAGCGGCGCGAACAACCGGCGGCGCACCTCGTTCTGATAGGATTGACCCGTCACCTTCTCGACGATCTCGCTGACTGTGTCGAAGGCGATGTTCTGGTAGGAGTGGCACGTGCCGGGCGCGCAGGCCGGCTGCAGCGTTGCCAGACCCATGCGCAGCGCCTTCGGATCGGCGCCGGACTCCAGCTTGCTGTCGTTCGCATTGCGGGCGATCCCGACCCGGTGCGACAAAATGTCGGCAATCGTGGTCATCGCCTCACCGCCCTTGGGCAGGCGCAGGGTCGTGTTGAACTTGGCGACGGGCTCGTTCAACGAGAGCTTGCCCTCGGACTCCAGAAGCCCCGCCATCGTGGACGCGACGCCCTTCGACAGCGAGGCCCAGCGGAACACGGTGTTGGGCGTCACCGCCTCGGTACCGTTCGCCGTCGTGGTGCCATAGCCCTGGACAAAGGTGATCTCGCCATTCTCAATCACCGCGACGGCCATGCCGACCATGTCCGGCTTGGAGACGGCGAGGCGGAGGCGGGCGTCGAGACGGGCGTAATCGACCTTGTACGGTGCGTGGAAGCGGCTGTTGACGAGGCCGGAGCGCGCCCCCTGATAGGTCGCGGGCTGCGAGGCGACAGCGGGCGAACGTGCCGCGATCAGGCTTGGCGCGAGCGCGGCAAGCGCCATCATACCGGCCACCCCGCCGCCGATCGCCGCCGCCTTGGGCCGCTGCTGAATGCCCTTGGTCAAATTCTTCACCACCTTCGTGCGACCCTCTGCCCCGTGTCCCCTCAATCTAGGGTTAAAGAGTCAGAGATTCAGCGATGTGCCAAGGCCTTGGGCGACGTTTTCACGACGAAACGAAAGAAACGGGCGCCTGACTCCGGGAACTCGGCGCCTTACTTCTCATTGCGAGCGCAAGCGAAGCAATCCAGCGTGGCGTGCGTGACTCCTGGATTGCTTCGTCGCTACGCTCCTCGCAAAGACGGAGACTACTGAACGTAGCTCGCGGTCGTCTTCGCGCGCACTTCCTCGGCCGACACGCCCGGCGCCAGCTCGACCAGCCTGAACGGGCTCTGGTGATCGGGCCGCTGGAACACGGCCAGGTCGGTCACGATCATGTCGACGACATTCTTGCCGGTCAGCGGCAGCGTGCATTCGGGGATGAACTTCGGCGATCCATCCTTCGCATTGTGCTCCATTACGACGATGATCTTCTTGACGCCGGCGACCAGGTCCATGGCGCCGCCCATGCCCTTGATCATCTTGCCCGGGATCATCCAGTTGGCGATGTCGCCGTCCTGACTGACTTCCATGGCGCCGAGAACCGTCAGGTCGATATGCCCGCCGCGGATCATCGCAAAGCTCTGCTCGGACCCGAAATAGCTCGACTGCGGCAGCTCCGAGATGGTCTGCTTGCCCGCGTTGATCAGGTCCGGATCGACCTCGTCTTCATACGGAAAGGGGCCGATGCCGAGCATGCCGTTTTCGGACTGGAGGGTCACCTCGACACCGGTCGGCACATGGTTCGCGACGAGCGTCGGAATACCGATGCCAAGGTTCACATAGAAGCCGTCGCGCAGCTCCCGCGCTGCACGCGCGGCCATCTGGTTACGATCCCACGGCATAGGTCACCTTCTTGGCTTTGAGGTCCGGCCACGCCTTCCACGTGCCGACGGCGTAGGCGACGCCGTATCCAAGCACGATCAGCGACGACCAGATGTTGAACGGCGTACGCGCCGATGCGTCGATCAGCACCGGCACGATGAACAGCCCTCGAGCGAGATAGATTGCGCTGATCACAACGAGCGCAGTGCGCATCAACGGCAAGCGACGGAGCATGCCGGCGCCCGAGAAAGCATAGGCGGCCCAGACCGCAAGCACGGTCGCGATCCCGGCAGTGAGCATGGTAGGCGTCCACTCCCCCCGCGCGTCAGCTTGCGCCAGCGCTTCGCCTGCTCCGAAAAAGCGATACCAGTCCGGGCCTCCGAAGATGCAGGCGACGTGCAGAAGCGCAGCGGCGAGGCTCAGCCAACCGCCGATCAGCAGCCACGGATTGCGCGTCATCGGCCGGTTGGCTCTGCCGCACACGCGGCCTTGCTGGTGTGGCTGAACTTGGGCTTCCAGCGCCCCTGCTCGCGAACGAAGATGTTCGCCGATGTGTAGCGCATGCGGCACGCACCGCCGTCCGCGGCCTTCCCGTCGTAGGAGCCGACGCCGTACACATTGGCGATGTCGTCCGAGTAGAAGGCGATGTCCTTGATCTCGTACCGGAACCCGTTTGCGGCACCCGCCCACTTGTTCGAACGCACCCAGGCGACGATCTCGGTCTTGGTCTCGGAGGATCCATCATCGCTGAGCGCCACGAAACCGTCCGCGAGGATTCCGGCCAGTCCGTCGGCATCATTGGAACGGTAGAAGGATGGCCAGGCCGTCAGCTTGGCCTCGCGAAGCGCCGCAACATCGACGGCGCGATCGGGACTTGCCGTCGCAAGCAGGAGCAGCACTGTCAACATCACACGGTCTCTCGAGGCCGCGTCAGCCGGAACTCGATCTTCTTGTCGTAAGGGGCGCCCAGGATCATGCGCTTCACAAAGATGCTCGGCACGTGGATGGCGTCGGGATCGAGGCTGCCCACTGGCACGATCTCCTCCACTTCGGCCACGCAGACCTTGGCTGCGGTGGCCATCGGCTGGTTGAAGTTGCGGGCGGTCTTGCGGAAGACGAGATTGCCGGCCTCGTCCGCCTTCCAACCCTTGATGATCGACAGGTCGGCGCGGATGCCGCGTTCGAGGATGTAGGTCTCCCCGTCGAACTCCTTATGCTCCTTGCCCTCGGCGACGAGCGTGCCGACGCCCGTCCTGGTGTAGAAGCCGGGAATACCCGCGCCGCCCGCGCGGCAGCGCTCGGCAAGCGTGCCCTGGGGGCAGAACTCCACCTCCAGTTCGCCGCTCAGATACTGGCGCTCAAACTCCTTGTTCTCGCCGACATAAGAGGAGACCATTTTCTTGATTTGGCGCGTGCGGAGAAGCTTGCCGAGGCCCTCATTGTCGATGCCGGCATTGTTCGAGACGACGGTCAGGTTCTTGACGCCGCTCGCCTGGATGGCGTCGATCAGCCGCTCCGGAATGCCGCACAGGCCAAAGCCCCCCGAGCATATCGTCATGCCATCGAACAGCAGACCGTCGAGCGCCGCCGCCGCATCGGGGTAGATTTTCTTCATGGAGCCTCCCGTGACGCGGGTGCCATAAGGCTTGCCTCGCGGAGATCAACTCTCCCGGTTCGAGACATCGTCCAAATGGGTGATTGACCAATCGGTGGGCGACGGGAATGCTCCCTAGACAACAGGGGGTTACGTCATGTCTCATCGGAAGATCGCTTTTGCAGCGTTGATCGGCGCCTCTCTTTTTGCCGCGGCACCCGTATGGGCAGCGAGCTATAGCTTTTCGGCAAACTTCAAGGCCACGGACCTGCAGTGCGGCTATTTCGTGAACACAGTCACATGCGCGGCTGCAGCCGTGGTCGGACGCATCGACTCCGCAAAGGCAGGTGACATCTTCAACCTCTCCGCGTCCTTCGATGATCGTATCCGGGTGGGCGGCAGCAAGACCAGTAATGTCGCCTTCATCGCGCTCTCCGACGCGACGCTCGTCCTGGGCCAGGGGGCTGGAACGGGTCCTTACCTGTCTCGATACTTTACAACCTTTCAGGGCTTCAATGGCCCGCTGCCTCCATTCCGAGGGCCGCTGAACCTGGCGCATGGTTCCGGTTATTTCGGGATTGGGGGCTATGCTGGGCTACGGCGTCCCGAACACCGGGTTCAGCTTCACCGGAATGAGCGGCCAACTCATCGCCCTCTCCGATGCACCACGGCCTGTCGGTGGCCTCGTGGTCGGCTATAGCTATGTCGTGCCAAATGAACCGGAAGCCGTAACGGGCGTCCAGGGCGGATCGGTCGACTCCCCGGTCATCCTGCCCCCGGGCCAAGTGGGGAAGGTCACCGCCAACATCGGCGGAGATTTTGACTCCGATCAATATTACGGATTCCGCTGGAGCCGCGGCGGCTTGTTCCAGACCACGGGCGAAATCCTGAATGCGGATCCGAGTGCCGTGTACAGCCTGCGTCTGCTCGATGGTGGCCGCAATCTGTTGCACCAACTCGAACTCAGCGCGGCGAACGGGTTCCGCGATACCATGAAGGTCGGCGGATTACGGATCGGCGATTATGTGATCGGTATCAGCCTGGTTGGCGGCGGCGCGTCGTCGCTACGCTTCACGCCTGAACACTTTGCCCTCGCCTCCGATAACGGGAGCGCGCAGTTCGCGCTTAGTTTTGGCACGCCCGTGGGCAGCGTGCCGGAGCCGGAGTCCTGGGCGATGATGATCCTGGGGCTGGGGTTTGCCGGGGCCGCACTCCGCAAACGCCAGAGAGCCCTCACCCTCGCTTAAGCCAGTCGCCAAGGCTTGACGGGAGCGACCAGGGGCCATCGAACAGCCCTGCAGCCCCGGCCGACAGGAGGTCGGCTTCCGGAAAGCCGCCGCAGCGTACGCCCACCTTCTGAACCCCCGCGCGTCCGGCTGCCTGCATGTCGTACGGCGTATCACCGACGACCACAGCCTCGTTCGGCGAGACCCCGGGCAGCTTGACCAAGGCTGCCTGGAAGATGTCCGGGCAGGGCTTTGAACGCTCGACATCGTCGGCGGAGGTGGCGCCGTCGATCAGATCGGCGATGTCGAGCGTGCGCTTGTGGCTTTCCAACTCCTCCTCGGCCGCTGACGTGGCGAGCACGATGTGCGCACCCGACGCCTTCAGGCCTTCAAACAGCTGCTTCACGCCCGGAAACGCACGCACCCTCGGCATATAGTCGCGCTTGAAGAGGGCTTTGCGCGCCTCCTCCATCTCTTCGCCACACCGCTCCACCAGCTCCGGCGGCAGCAGTGCCGGAAGTAGATTGTCGCCACCCTTGCCGATCTGCGCGCGGATCCGGTCGTGCGGCAGGTCGACGCCGAAGCGCCGGAAGATCTCGCCCCAGGCTTCCGCATGAAGGTTGTTGCTGTCGACCAGCGTTCCGTCGATGTCGAAGATGGCGGCGCGGTACATAGCCTGACGGAACGCGGCATCCGGCGAACCGTTGCGCTCCTCAAATGAACAAAGACGCACAAGCCGGGCTGCTGCAGCTCCTCCACCTTCTGAAGGCGCGCGGGTACCGTTTCGTCACGCCGACGCCGGCCAGCCATGCGCGGGTGGTCGAACGCCCTTCCATGAAGCAGGCGAACGACCTTCGCGGCATGCTCGGCTGGAGCCTGCCCTTCGCCCCTGGGCTTGATCACGCAGTCGAAGAGCTGTTGCGGCAGGCGGACATGCTGGTGTCGGCCGATGAAGGACGTCTCCGGAGCAAGCTGCGCGTCTCCTACCTTGCCGAACAGCTGTTCCTCCACTCCGCTTATCCGACCGAGGCCGAAGATGCGGTCTTCTTTGGCCCTGACAGCTATCGCTTCGCGAACCTTATCGACGTCGAGCTGGGACGGGAGCCGCTCCGCCGCGGTGCGCACATCGTGGACATCGGTGCCGGAGCCGGCGTCGGCGGCATCGTCGCCGCCCTGGCGAGCGATGACGCGCGGATCACGCTAACCGATCTGAACCCGAAGGCCTTGAGGCTCGCGAGGATCAATGCGCAAGCGGCAGGCGTGCCGGTGGAGACGGTCGAGGCCCAGGATCTGGAGCAGGTCGCCGATCCTATCGACCTGGCCGTCATCAACCCGCCCTACATCATCGACGATGGCAATCGCGCCTATCGCGACGGCGGCGGCATGCATGGTGGCGAGATCCCGCTGGAGATGACCAAGATGGCGGCCGCGCGGCTCGCCAAAGGCGGGCGCCTGATTCTTTATACGGGAGCGGCGATCGTCGCCGGAGAGAATGCGCTGTGCGAGGCCATTGCGAAGCTTGCCGAAAAGCAGAGCCTTGCGTTCAGCTGCCGGGAACTCGATCCGGACGTGTTCGGCGAGGAGCTCGACAAGCCCGCCTATGCCGATGTGGAGCGGATCGCGCTGATTGCGGTGACGCTTGAGCGGCTTCGCTAGACTAGCGCGACGTCGCCCGGACCAGTGCCGCAGGGAGCGCCGTCGCATCCTCATCGCTGATCGGCGCCTTGTAGACGGTCCGCATCTTGGTGACCGAGTGGCCCCATTGCTCGGCCGTCATCTTCGGCTGGAGCAGCACCATCTCCGCGCTGTGGCAGGCCGTGCAGTTGCCGTTGAGCAGATCGGCATCCGGTCCGCTGAACTGCACATCGTCATCGGGCAGAGTCAGTTCTAAGGGCTGCAGCGCTGCAGCGGCGCCGAGAATGATCGGCAGCAGCTTCATGCCACCACCAAAGTCGTGGTCTCGGCCACGCTGCGCAGATAGCCCGAGTGGTTCCAGTTGGGCTCGAGCGGCTGGGCTATGCCTGCGGCGTTGGTGCAGCGCGTGAGCATAGCGAGCGGCCCGGCCGATGGCGGCGGCAGCTCGATGTCGAAGCGCCGGAAGCTGTACTTGCCTTCGTCGGACCCAAGCCGAGCCTGAAGCCAGCTGCGCCCGCCGTCCGTCGAGGTTTCCACCTTGGCGACGCCGCTATCGCCACCCAACGCGATGCCGCGAATTGCCAGCGGTCGACCGGCGGAAAGCTTGGCACCATCGGCGTGGCTCGTGATCCAGGATCGGGGCGGCATGGTTGTGATCGGCTTGGTGGGAAACCCCTGTTCGCCGGGCTTCACGCTGCCGAAGGGGCGATCGGGCACGCGGTACGCCTTCACCATCCAGTAATCGTCGTCCGGGCGGTCGAGCACTTCGATGTCGCTCAGCATCTTGACCCAGTAAGTGGAGAACCAGCCGGGCACCACCAGCCGCAGCGGAAAGCCGTTCAGCCAGGGCAAGGCCTCACCATTCTGGAGAAAAGCGATCATCACCTCGCCATCGCGTGCGTGATCTACGGCGAGCGATTTCCGATAGTCAGGCGCCTCAGGCATCAGCGGCTGGTCCAGGCCGGCGAACCGCACCGCCTGCGCTTGCGGCTCGACGCCGGCGAGGTCCAGCACGTCCTTCAGCCGCACACCCGACCAGCGGGCATTGCCCATCGCACCGTGCCGCCATTGCGCGCCGGCGACCCGCGGCTCGAACAGCCCACGCGAGTTGCCGGAGCATTGATTCACGGCCGCATACTCGATGCGCGGCAGCTTCATCAGCTCCGGGATGCTCAGCGACAATGGCTTGGCGACCGCGCCGTGCACCTTGAGGCGAAAGCCGAGCGTGTCGATGTCGGTCGGGATGTCACCCCAATGCCAGCGCACATAGAAGCGGTCGTTGGGCGTGAACACGCCTTGGTCAAATACCTCCATCGGCGTTTCCAGCAGCGGCGGACGCACGCGCTGCACGATCATCTCGCCCTTTTGCGGGAATTTGCGGCTGAGCGGGCGCTCGGAAGGGCCGCCGGGGAGCGCGAGATCGACTGACCGCTGAGCCCGCGCCGTACCGGCGAGCGCTGCAGCGCCTAGGAGCACGGAGCGGCGGGGAAGCAGGATCATGAGAGGCGCCTAGACCAGTTCGCACCGCCCCCTCAACCGACTAGGCTGAGCTTGTCGAAGCCTTCCCTTCTGGACACCAGAGCAGAGGAAGGGAGGGCTTCGACAAGCTCAGCCCAGACGGGGTCAGGTTACAGCTCTAAACTCAAGCTCATCTGCAGCCGCGCCGTCTCTCCCGGCTCCAGCACTTGCAGGCCCAGCTCCGCCCAGCTTACCTCCGGCTCGTTCAGGGCGGCGTTGGCGTGGCTGACCGGCTCGGCGGCGAGCAGGCCGCCGGACGGGGGCGAGTAGATCTGGAAGAAGCGTGCATCGGGCGAGGTCATCCGCACCACGGCGCCGTCGCCATAGGTCAGGCGCAGATCGCCGTCCCAGCCGCCATAGCCATTGTCGAGATCGCGTGCGCAGGCGCTCGTGCCGTTCAGCGCATAGCGGCCGGTCGCCGGCGCGATCCCGGTCGGCAGCATTTTGTCATCCACTTCCCAGACCTGGACCACTGCCGTGTCGATCCGCGTCTCGGCATCGCACAGGAAGTACGGGTGAAAGCCGAGACCGCAGGGCATCGGCTCTGCCGAGGTGCTCGTGCAGGCAATCTCCGCCTCCAGCCCGGCAGCGCTTAGCCGAAAGGTCTGGCGCGAAGTATAGGCCCAGGGCCATTCGCCGGGCTCGTGCGTGAAGACGAGAGTGGCAGACGCTTCATCCTGCGCCTCGATCTGCCAAGGGGCGAGCCAGCCGTCTCCGTGCAGCGGGCTCGGGTCGCCGGCCATGTTCGGCACAATCGCGACGTCACGGCCGCGAAAGGTGAAGCGGCCGTCGCGGATGCGATTGCAATAGGGCACCAGGGGGAAGCTGCCACAATCCAGCGGGCTCGTCGGCCGTTCGCTCCCGCGGAGCAAGGGGCGCCCTTCCCTGCTCAACCGAACAATCGACCCGCCGATCTCCGGCGCCAACACCAACTCATAGCCTTCAGCTGTGATCGAGAACATTTTTCACGCTCATGCATTTTTCCACGGAACTTTTTGTCGCTTCGTCGATTTTGACCTTCTTACGCGAGTCACAAACGGTTAAGCACGACCCACGCATAAGGCGTCGTATCAACTGCTTTGCCCCGGGGGGCGCGAATGACTCGTAAGGTTCGTGATTTCTTCGAAATCGAAGACAAGGTCTCGCTCGATCGGATGATCGACCTGCTGAGCGCGGTGCGTGACCGGCTTCCCGAAGGTGCGGAAGACGCTCAGGTGCAGATGCGTGGTGACGACCTGTTCGGCAGGCGCCTGACGGTCTCTTACCTGCGCCCGCTGACCGACGAGGAAGCGGCCCGCGAGGCCCGTTATGCCGCGCCCGGCCGGTTGAGCATCGCAGCCTGACTTGCTTGAGCTCCTGCGCAGGCAGGAGCGCTGCTCCCTTACCATTCCGCAAAACTGCCATCGCGCGTGCGCCAGATGGGGTTGCGCCAGCGATGGCGGTCCTTGTCCGCGGCGCGGACCCCGGCTTCATCGATCTCGACCCCTAGACCGGGGCCGGTCGGGATCGGCAGATAGCCGTCGATCGGCGTCAAAGCGGCGGGGTTGGTGACGAAGTTCAGCAGGTCGTGCCCGCCGGTGTTGTAGTGAATGCCGAGCGACATCTCCTGGATAGCCACGTTCGGCGCGTTGGCGGCAAGCTGCAGACAGGCGGCGAGCGCCAGCGGGCCCAAGGGGCAATGCGGCGCGACCGCCACGTCATAGGCTTCGGCCATTGCCGCAATGCGCCGGCACTCGGATAGGCCGCCTGCATGGCTTAGGTCCGGCTGGATGATGTCGACCGCGCCCGCGAGGAAGAAGGGCTTGAAGTCCCAGCGAGAATAAAGCCGCTCACCGAGCGCGATCGGCGTGGAGACGAGCGCCGCGATATGGGCGAGGCCTTCCGGGTTCTCCGATAGCAGCGGCTCCTCGATGAAGAGCATTCCCAAGGGCTCAAGGACCTTGGCGAGCTGCTTGGCCATGGGCCGGTGCACCCGCCCGTGGAAGTCGAGGCCGACGTCCATGCCCTCCGCCTGCGCGGCCTGCACTCGAGCCACGACTTCGTCGAACAGCTTGGGCGTGCCGATCCAGTCGAGCTCGGGCGTGGCGTTCATCTTGACGGCGCTAAACCCCTGGGCGCGCCGCGCCTGGGCCGCCGCCGCGATTTCGCCAGGCCGGTCGCCGCCGATCCAGGCATAGGCACGCACCCGGTCGCGAACCTTGCCGCCCAGCAGCTCCCAGGCAGGAACGCCCAGCGCCCTGCCCTTCAGATCCCACAGAGCCTGGTCCAGCCCTGAGAGGGCGGACATCAACACCGGTCCGCCGCGGTAGAAGCCACCGCGATAGCCGACCTGCCAGATGTCCTCGATCTGGCGCGCATCGGCGCCGATGAAGCGATCCTTCAACGCCTCGAATGCGCCCTCGACCGCTTCGGCATGGCCTTCCAGGCTCCCCTCTCCCCAACCGACCGCGCCGTCCGCCGTCTCCACCCGCACGAAGAGCCAGCGCGGCGGTACGATAAACGTCTCGATTCGGGAGATTTGCACCGCTAACTTCCCTGCGGGCTCTGCTGGTTCGCGCTGGGCCGCAGGTTGACGATGCGTTGCACCTCTTCCGCGTCCCGACGATCCATGATGTCGTAGTGCGATGGCGGGACGATCGGCACCGACAGGCAGACGCTTTGGGCCGGAAGCACGTCGCGCCAATCGCTGATCAACTGCTTATAGGCGCGGCCGACCGCGCGCATGTTGCGGTCGAGATCGTATAGCCCGAGCGGATTGACCGTCCCACGCTTCTCCCGAAGCGCCACGTCCCAATCGACCTGGTCGGTCAGCGAATACCAGGTGAAGCCGACCGTCGGGATGCCGTCGTTGCGCAGCCGCAGGACGCTCGCCCATTCCTTCCAGAGCCAATGGACGGCCTCGTCTCCATTGGGGCCCTCGATGAGGTTGGTTTCGGTATGCATCACGGGCAGGCGGTAGCGATCGTAATATTGCCGCGTGATCTCGGTGTATCCGAACACCTCGCCCGAGGCGACGGACGTGCCATCGGCACTGACCCGGTGTTCGTTGGTCCAGTAATAGTCATTGCCGAGGATGCAGTGCTGCTTCAGCCGGTGATTGAGGAACCAGTTATACTCGTCCCGGGTCATGCCATTATCGAGCAGATACTCGTACATGTCGCTGTTGACGCGGTTGCCGTAGTTGAGGTCGAGCGACAGGAAGCGGACGCGGTTCAGCACCTCCGCCGGGTGGATCGCGGCGGGGCTGTCCGCATGGAAATATTCGGACGATTCGGACTGGATGAAGATCGCGTTGGCGCGCCGCTTCAGGATGCACTGCATCGCCAAGACATTGGCTTTGACGATGTGCTTCAAGGCCGTGACGAAGGCGGTGTCCGACTGGAGCTGCTCGTTCCACCAGCCATAGCGCGCCGAGAAGGTCGCGCAGATGAACATCTCGTTGACGGGTGTGTAGAGCTGCACCCAGGGAAAACGCTCGGCGAAGGCCGCCGCATAGTCGGCGAACAGCTCCGGAAAGTCGGGGTTCTGGAAATTGCCGATCCAGTCCGGCACGCCGAAATGGCAGAGGTCCACGATCGGCGTGATATCCTTCCGCCGCAGTTCCGCGAACGTCATGTCCGCGAACTCCCAGTCATATTTGCCGGGGCCGAGGAAGGTGGTGTGGATCGGCGGGCCATAGCGCAGGAACGGGATGCCGATCTCCTGCAGCAGCTCGAAATCCGTGCGCCAATGCTTGTAGTGGCCGCACACCTCCATCTGGTCGACGCGCGTCCTGCCATTGTCGATCGTCGGGATGCTGTTCTCGATCCCGGTGGCAAACATGAAGTTAGCGATGAGAAGACCCTCCCCTCGGCGGCTGGCCACGAAACGAAGTGACCGCTAGACCGTTCCGCTGACAATGGCGGGACCGGCAACCTGGCGGCAAGGCTTTATTGCAGTCGATTGGGGCACCACCAATCGGCGCGCCTGGGCCGTGGAGCCGAGTGGGGACACCAGCGACCTGCTGGAAGACGGCATGGGCGTCCTGAAAGTCGCGCCCGGCGGGTACACCGGCGAGATCGATCGACTTCGGGCACTCTGGCCGGGCAAGCCGCTCCTACTGGCGGGCATGATCGGGTCCAATCGCGGCTGGGTCGACGCGCGCTACGTGCCCGCTCCCGCTGGTCTGGAGGCACTGGCGGCGGCGCTTCGCCGGCCGGCCGAGGATACGGTGATCGTGCCCGGCGTGAGCTGGCGTGACGAGCGACAGGCCGACGTCATGCGCGGCGAAGAGGTGCAGCTCCTGGGCGCGGCTGCGTCGGGGCTGATCCCGCCGGACGCGCTCGTCTGCCACCCCGGCACTCACGCCAAATGGGTGCAGATGGAGGACGGCGCGATTGGTCCCTTCCGAACCGTCATGACCGGGGAGCTGTTCGCGATGCTCGGCCGGCACGGTATCCTGCAGGACCGGCTCGCCGGCACCGTGTCGCTGAACGACGATTTCCGCCGCGGCGCTGACCATGGGCTCGCCAACACCGACCTCACGGCCGAGCTCTTCTCGATCCGCGCCAGATTCCTGCTCGGTGTCCAGGAGGACAGCGCATCCTTTGCGAGCGGGTTGCTGATCGGCACCGATGTGCGGACCGGGCTCGACCGCTTCGGCCGCAAACCGGTGGCGCTGATCGGCCGGTCGGACCTGACGGTGCTCTATGCCGAGACGCTGAAGCTTGCCGGGCTCGACAGCACGCAGCTGGACGGCGAACGCGCCTTCCTGCTCGGCGCGCAAGCCCTTGCGGAGAGACTGAAATGACCGCTCCCGCCGATTTCACCCGCTACTTCGCCCAATGCCCATTGATCGCGATCATCCGCGGCGTGCGGCCGGACGAAGTGGAGGCGATCGGCGAAGCCATTATCGGCTCGGGCATCCGCATCGTCGAAGTGCCGCTCAACTCCCCCGATCCGCTCGCCAGCATCGAGCGGCTGGCAAGCCGGTTTGGCGAGCAGGCGCTGATCGGTGCCGGCACCGTCCTCGATCCGGACGAGGTCAAGCGCGTCTCGCGTGCCGGCGGGCGGCTGATCGTCTCGCCCTCGACCGATCCGGCCGTGATCCGCCAAACCTTTGAGGAAGGGCTCGTCTCCGCGCCCGGCTTCTTCACGCCATCCGAGGCGTTCACCGCGCACAAGGCCGGCGCCCATGCCCTAAAGCTTTTCCCTGCCGAGGCCGCCTCGCCGGCGATGGTGAAGTCCATCAAGGCCGTGCTGCCAAAGCAGCTGCCGCTGATGGTGGTCGGCGGCGTGAAGCCCGACACGATGCGACCTTGGCTTGAGGCCGGCGCCGAAGGGTTCGGGCTCGGCTCGGGGCTCTACAGGCCTGGCCAGTCTCCGGAAGAGACGGCAGAGAGGGCGCGCGCCTTCGTCGCCGGGCTCGCATGATCCGGCTCGGCATCATCGGCTATGGCAAGATCGCGCGCGACGCGCATCGGCCCGCGCTCACGGCGCACGGCGGCTATCACCTGAAGGCGGTCGTCACTCGCGCCGGTTGCGGCGACGAAGGCGTGCGCTGCTTCGATGATGCTGGGCGCATGCTCGAGGCTATGCGCGGCGAACTGGATGCGGTCGCGATTACAACCCCGCCAGGCCCGCGCTATGCCGTCGCGCGCACCTGCCTTGACGCGGGGCTCGACTGCCTGCTGGAAAAGCCGCCCACTCCGACGCTCGGCGAGATCGAGGCTTTGCGCGACGAGGCCGATCGGAGCGGACGCGTGCTCTTCACCACCTGGCACTCGCAATATGCCGCAGCGGTGGAGCAGGCTCGCGCGCTGCTCGCGCGCAAGCGCATCTCTTCGATGCGCATCTGCTGGCGCGAGGACGTCAACACCTATCATCCGGGCCAGGATTGGGTGTGGGAGGCGGAGGGCTTCGGCGTGTTCGATCCGGGCATCAACGCGCTCTCGATCGCCAGCCGTATCACCCCGGGCAAGCTGATCGTGGACGAGGCACTGCTCCGCATTCCCGAGGGTCGCCAGCAGCCGATCACCGCCCGGCTGACGCTCAGCAGCCCTGTTGCGGATAAGCCGATCGAAGCGGTGTTCGACTGGTCTCCGGGCGTGGAGCAGGAATGGTCGATTGCCGTCCAGCCGGTCGATGGTCCCGAGATCCGCCTGACACGAGGGGGAGCGGACCTGACGGTCGGGGGCGAGCCCCAGCCGGCCATGGGGCCGGGCGAGTACCCCGCGATCTACGCCGAATTCGTCCGCCTGATCGAGAACCGCACAAGCCATGTCGACATCGAGCCGCTGCGACTGGTGGCCGACGCGTATATGCTCGGGCGGCGAGAAACGGCTGCCGCGTTTCACTGGCGGAGCTGATCGTCGCCGGGTAGGCTGGCGCCTTCGTGACGAATTACCTTCCCCTTATCGGCATCCTGATCGTCATCCTCGGCTTCCTGCTGAAGCTGAATCCACTGGCGGTCGTGACCACCGCCGCGCTCGCGACCGGGCTGGCCGCCGGCAAGGGACTAGGCGAGGTCATCGCCATCCTCGGCAGGGCCTTCAATGACAGTCGCGTCGTCTCGATCGTCTGGATCGCGCTGCCCGTTATCGGGCTGCTCGAACGCTATGGCCTGCAGCAGCAGGCTCGGCGAATCATCACCGGCTTTCGCGGTGCCACTACGGGCCGGCTGCTGCTCGCCTATCTGCTGTTACGCCAGCTGACCGCGGCCATCGGCCTCAACTCGATGGCCGGGCACGCGCAGACCGTGCGGCCGCTGGTCGCCCCAATGGCCGAAGCCGCAGCCGAACGCGATGGCGCGATCGACGGGCCCGAGCGCGACCAGGTCAAGGCGATGGCCGCGGCCACCGACAATGTCGGCAACTTCTTCGGCGAGGACATCTTCATCGCCATCGGTTCGATCCTGCTGATCATCGGCTTTCTCGCACAGAATGGGATCGAGGTGACGCCTTTCGAGCTGTCGGTCTGGGCGATCCCGACGGCGATCATCGCGTTCGTCATCCACGGTGCCCGGCTGCTCTGGATGGATCGGAAACGCCAGCGATGATCGGGTTGCCCGAACTCTATGCGTTCGCCGGGTTGGTGTTCGCGGGATATGCGATCCTGAGCCTCGCCCGCCGCCGACTGGCCAATGCGGCCTTTTGGGGACTGCTCGCGGGGAGCTTCCTGGCCGGCGACCGGTTCGGCGACTTCGGCAACGGCTTGCTCGTGCTCGCCATGGTCGCGCTGGGCGGGTTCGGCGCCTTGAAGCGGCCGGACGTGAGCGAGGAGGCCGAAGATGGTGGTCGTTACGGCAATCTCCTGTTCCTGCCGGCGCTGATCATCCCGGCGACGGCGCTGGCCGGTACCTTTCTGTTGCCGGACTCCGGGCTGATTGATCCCAAGCAGGTGACCTTGGTGTCGCTCGGCCTGGGCGTAATCCTTGCGCTTGTCGTGCTCTACGCCTGGCTGCGTCCCCGCCCACTTGCGGCACTCGAAGAAGGTCGGCGCCTGATCGACTCGGTGGGCTGGGCGGCGATCCTGCCGCAGCTGCTGGCGAGCCTCGGCGCCGTCTTCGCTGTCGCCGGCGTAGGCGATCTGGTCGGGGGAGTCGCCGGAAGGTTGATCCCGGATGGAAGCCTGTTCGCGGCGGTCGCCGCTTATGGCTTGGGCATGGCCTTCTTCACGATGATCATGGGCAATGCCTTTGCGGCCTTCCCGGTGATGACCGCAGCGATCGGGCTGCCGCTGCTGATCCGCGGCTTTGGCGGCGACGCAGCGATCATCTGCGCGATCGGCATGCTGGCCGGATTTTGCGGGACGCTGATGACGCCGATGGCAGCCAACTTCAACATCGTGCCGGCGGCGCTGCTCGAGCTCAAGGACCGCAACGGCGTGGTCAAGGCGCAGATCGGCACGGCCCTGCCCCTGCTCGCCTGCAACATCGCGCTCATCTACTGGCTCGCCTTTCCATGACCCACACCCTCACGCCCGAGACCGCCGCCCGGTTCGCCAGCATCGCCTTGGGCCATGTCACGCGCGAATATCCGCACAAGCTCGACCATGTGATGGATGGGCCGGAGGATGTGCTGTCGCCGGCACAGCTTCACCCAATCTTCCACGGCAGCTTCGACTGGCACAGCTGTGTCCATGGCTATTGGCTGCTGCTGCGCGTGCGACGGCTCTTTCCCGACCTGCCGGTCGCGCGCGAGATCGAGGTGCTGGCCGATGCCATGCTGACCCCGGCCAGGGTGCGCGGCGAGCTCGCCTATCTCGACCGCGCCTATTCGGGCGGGTTCGAGCGGCCCTATGGCTGGGCCTGGGCCATCGCGCTCTGGGCAGAGGCTGCGCGGCACGAGGATCGCGACTGGGGCGAGGCACTGCGCCCGCTCGCGGCAGCGTTCGCCGAACGCTTCGTGAGCTTCCTGCCGCGGCTCACTTACCCCATCCGCGTCGGCACCCACTATAACTCGGCCTTTGCTTTGACGCTCGCGCTGGAGTGGCCGAACCCGCAGCTTCAAGCTTTAATCACCGAGAAGGCGCGTGGCTGGTTTGGTGGCGACCGCGACTGCCAGGCCTGGGAGCCAGGCGGCGACGAGTTCCTGTCCTCGGCATTATGTGAGGCGCTGCTGATGCAGCGTGTGCTGGGAGACGCGTTCTCCGCCTGGTTCGCCGGCTTCCTGCCGCGCCTGACGCAAGGCGAGCCGCAGTCGCTGCTCGAGCCGGTGTTCGTATCGGACCGGAGCGACGGCAAGATCGCGCACCTGGACGGCTGCAATCTCAGCCGCGCCTGGTGCTGGCGCCGCATCGCTTCGGCGCTGCCGGCGGAAACCGCCACGATCGCCCAGCAGGCCGCCGAGCGCCATTTGACCGCAAGCCTGCCGCACGTGGCGGGCGACTATATGGGCGAGCATTGGCTCGCCACCTTCGCTATGCTTGCGCTGGAAGCCTAAGCCGCCATCCGCAGGCAATTGCGGCCGTCGAACTTCGCGCGGTATAGCGCGGCATCGGCCTGCCGCAGCAGCTCGGCCGCGTCCATGGCCCCCTCGCCCGCCGCGACGCCCAGACTGATCGTGACCGAAAGACCGGGAACATGCTCGGCAGCCTCGCAGGCCAGCCGGATGCGCTCGCCGATGGTGAAGGCCTGATCGAGCGAAGCGCCCGGCATCAGCATCGCAAACTCTTCGCCGCCCAGCCGCCCGACGAGATCACGCTCACGCAGGCAGCCCTCGGCGATCGAAGCAATGCGGCGAAGCACCTGATCGCCCGTCTCATGGCCGAAGCGATCGTTGACCTGCTTGAAATGATCGACGTCGAACAATGCGAGCGCCACCGGCTGGTCGGTCGCCAGTTGCTGATCGAGCACCGCCAGGAAAGCGCGGCGCGAGGCGACGCCCGTCAGTTCGTCGGTGGCGGCGAGCAGCAACGCGGCCTCCGCCTCCTGCTCGGCCCGGCGGCGCGCATCATCGGCCAAGGCCGCAACGGCCAGCCGATCGGAGATGTCGACGATGATGCCGGCAGCACCGATCATTTCGCCCTTCGACCCCAGCAAGCGGCGCGCCTGCACCTCGCCCCAGCGATGCTCGCCGTTCGCGTTGCGGAAGCGGAACTGGTGGCGCACCGTGTCGAACAAGCCGAGGTTCAACCCTTGCAGGCGCTCCACCAGCTCGTCCCGATCCTCTTCCTCGACATGATCCAGCACCGAACGCCCGATCGCTTCCTCCACCGCAAAGCCCGTCAGTTGCTCCCAGGCCGGGTTGAGATAGGTCCAGCGCCCTTCGTGATCGGTGCGGAAGATCACGTCGCTGACGGCATCGACGATGGAGGCGAGCTGCTCTTCGCGTTGGGCGAGGCTGGCTTCGAACCGGTCGCGCTGGGACAGGATGGCAGCGACTGGCAGGGCCGTCATGATCGCCACCGCGAGGAACAGCTGGAGCATGGCAAGCTGCTCCCCGAAGCTCGCGCCCGTGAGCGCAAACGGTCCCTTGCCCTGCGCAACGGCTGCCGTGCCTAGGATAGCCAGCACCAGAACCGATGCGGCCGCGCCAGGAGCGCGCAGGCGGAAGGTTGCCAGCACGATCGGCGGCATGACGAGGAAGAAGAAGGGCCATCGCGTCTGAAGGAGCGCGAACGCCCCAAATGCCGCGACAAGCGCCAGAATGAGCAGACCGTCACGAACATCGTGAGCGGACAGACGCGGCGCCTTCAACTGCTTGAGTGCGATCAGGAGCAAGGGCGTCGCGATCAGCAGGCCCAGATAGGATGAGCAGAACCAGCTGATCCACACGCCCCAAAAGCCCACGCCGTAGGCCGCCGCTGCGGCGCTCGACAGCGTGGCCGTCGCCAGTGTCGCGGCAAAGGCGGCCGCGGCGAAAAGCAGCAGGTCGTCCACTCGCTCCAGCTCGACCAAGCGACGGCCCCTGGTGAGCATGATCGCAATCGCCAGGGGCTCCAGGGCGTTGGTCGCGCCGAACAAGGCGGCGAGCGCGGGCGGTGCCCCTCCCAAGTGATTGGCGACGAGGCCGGAGACGAACACCGCCGCAACAGCCGCGGGCCACCGCCCCCGATCCGCCGTGAGCAGATAGGCGAGCAGGAGCGCATTCGGCAGCCAGATCGTGGCGAGCCCACTCGACCAGCGGGTGAGCGTCAGCGAGCCCACCGCGGCCATGAAATGCGCAAGGCCGACCAGCAGCGGCGCAAGCCGCGCGGCGCGCATCCAATTGTCCGCGGGTGAGACCATGCTTCAGGCTCGCACGAGATTGGTTGACAACATGTTAACCGTTTCGCCCCTGCCATGATCGCCAAGGCAGCTTCCCTTGCGCGATCTGAGGCTTATGATGCGCTACCATAAGAATCGGGGCGCGGTTGCGGGAATTACGGGGGCGACTACGCGCGAGCATCGGCGCGGGCTCCCGTTTGGGGGTGGAGTGTGCTGTGCGCGCGTTGAAACTATTGACCTTGTCGGCGGCCTTGACCGTCACGGCGCCGCTTGGCGCTCAGGATCGCCCGCCGAGCCTGCGTGACAGCTTCCCGCTGGGCGGCGAGGCTAATGCGCTCTGTCAGGTCGAGGCGAAAGGCAAGGACCCGGCGCTCGCCACCATCTTCGACCGCGCCTGGACGATCGTCTGCCGTGACGCAGCACGCCCGGTTGCGCGCCTTTATGGCCTCCGCGGCAGCCCCGAGGATGTGGCTCGGCGGCTGCAGCCGATGCGCGCGCAGGAAGCGCGGTGCGAGGGCCCCGGTGAAACGATCGAGATCGAGGGGCTGGGCGCTGCCACGCGCTTGGACTGCAAGCTGGCTGGAGCCGAGGTCGGCTACCGCGTCTACGAATGGCGCAAGGGCGGCGCCACCTGGATTGCCGAGGGTCTGGCGGGCTATGACGATGCACTGAAGCTCGGTCTTCGCACGGTCTCCGCCGACCGCATTATCCCCGGCAAGGTCGAAGTGGCGACCACCGGCAGCACCGATCCTGTCGCCTTTGCCCGTGTCCAGGCCGGCTCGCTCGACCCCGATCGGGCGCTCGCCGAGGGTTATCGTCGCAACAACGCCGGCGCCTATGCCGAGGCGGCGGAGTTCTTCGCGACGCTCCAGCAGCGCGCCGACGGCACCGCCGACCGCACCGGCGAATATCTGATTAACGAGGCGCTGCAGAAATCCAATCTCGGCCAGTTCGGCGAGGCCGATCGCCTGTTCGCCGAAGCCGCACTGATCCCGACCTCCGACCGGGTGCAGACGCGTTTGCGGCGCAACTTCCGCGCACTGCATCTCACCAATCAAAAGAAACTGGACGAGGCGCTCGCCGCTCTCGACAGCCCGGTGCCGGCGCTGACCGAACCGATGCGCGTCATCGGCGGCGCGGTCGAGATCGGCAACCAGGTCGCCGCCCAGATCAACAGCGGCTCGGTGCAGGAACGGCTCGGAACCACCGAGTCCGGCCAGCTTAGCCCCGAAGAGCGCGCCGTCATCCTCGACGCGCAGGCTCTGCAACTTCGCGGCACCGTGTTCCGCCTGCGCGGCCAGCACGCCCAGGCACGCGAGGCACTCGAGAAGGCCGCCGAGCAGGCGCTGTCGGTGCGCAGCGGTCGCGTGATCTCCATAGTGCGCTTGCGGTCGCAAATCCTGGCCGAAGGCGCGGCGGCCTTCGAGGCCGAGGGCAACATCGCGGGCGCCGAAGAGCGGTTCCGCCAGTCAATTGCGCTGCTCGAACAGCGCTACCCGGATACCAACGTCGTGGCGGCGGCCCGCAGCCGCCTGGCCGGCTTCCTGATCCGCCAGAACCGGGTCGACGAGGCGCTCGGCCTCTACAAGTCGGTCGTCACCGACGTCGCGCGGCGCGGCAATTCGGTCGCCGGAATGAGCAACCTGCTTGCGCCCTATTTCGAAGCCTTGGCCGCCCGGTCCAACAGCAACCCGGCGCTCGTTGAGGATTTCTTCTTCGCCACCCAGACCCTCGTTCGCCCGGGCGTCGCCGACACCCAGGCGCAGCTCGCGCGGCAGCTCAGCCAGGGCGCCGGCGAGGCCGCGACCCTTTTCCGTCAGGCCGCCGTCCTCCAGCGAGAGGTGGAGCGTACCCGCATTTCCATCGCGGCTCTGCGTGGCGCCGAGAGCCCCAGCGAGTCCGCGATCACCGCCGCCTCGGCCGAGCTCGACCGCTTGGAGCGAGAGCAGGCGGCGATGCAGGCGCGGCTGTCCGAGTTCCCGCAATACCGGGCGCTCGCCACCGACATGCTGTCGATCGCGGACCTGCGCGGCGTTCTGAAGCCGGAGGAAGCCTATCTGAAGCTCGCCGTGGTCGGCCCGTCCGTCTACGGCGTCTTCATCACCGCCGCCGATGCCGTCGCCTACAAGCTCCCGATCTCGTCCATCGCGCTCGACGATCGGGTCGACAAGCTGCGCGAGACCATCTCCCGGACCGAGGATGGGCAGGTCGTCACCTATCCCTTCGACCTGGAGCTGGCCCACCGCCTCTATCGCGAACTGACCGGACCAGTCGCGGAGCGCGTCGCTCGTGCGCAGGCGCTGGTGTTCGAGCCGGACGGCGCCATGCTGCGCCTGCCGCTCTCGCTGCTGCCGGTCGATCGCGCCGGCGTCGACCGCTACGTTCAGCGCACCCGCGCAGCGAACGCGGACAAGTTCGACTTCACCGGGGTGCAATGGGTCGGCCGCACGTCGCGCGTCAGCACGGCGGTGTCCGCCCGCGGTTTCCGTGATTCACGCCGGGCGACCGCATCCGCGGCCAAGCGGCCCTATCTTGGCTTTGGCCAGAACGCACCCGCCTTCACTCAGGTGACGATGGCGAGCGGGTTCGACGCCAACGATCCCTGTCAATGGCCACTTGGAGAGTGGAACAAGCCCATCTCCGGCCGCGAGCTGGAGGCGGCGCGCGCCGTGCTCGGCAACGGATCGGCCGTGGTGACTGGGGCCGCTTTCACCGACGAGGCGGTGCAGGCCCGGTCCGACCTGGCCGACTATCGCATCCTTCATTTCGCGACCCACGGTTTCGTCACTGCGCCGCAGCCGCAATGCCCCGCCCGCCCGGCGCTGCTCACCAGCTTCGGCGACGCGAACTCGGACGGGCTGCTGACCTTCCGCGAAATCTACGACCTCCACATGGACGCCGACTTGGTGCTCCTCTCAGCATGCGACACGGCGGGCCGCGCCAGCATCGCGGCCACCCGCGAGGCCGGCGTCACGACGGGTGGCGGCAGCGCGCTGGACGGCCTGGTTCGCGCCTTCATTGGCGCTGGAGCACGCTCGGTGCTCGCCAGCCACTGGCCCGCACCGGACGAGTATCAGGCGACCGAACGGCTGATCACCAGCGTCTTCCAGTCGGCACCGGGCACCTCCGTCGGCGATGCGCTGCGGACCGCGCGGCTGAAGCTGATGGACGAGGCCGCCACCTCGCACCCCTTCTACTGGGCCGGCTTCGAGCTGGTCGGAGACGGCGCGCAGCCGATCGTGCGGCAGTGAGCGAAACTTGAGCGACGCCGATCAGACCGGCCAGCCGCGCCAGCCTCTCGGCAAACGGGCGGCACGCGTCGTCCGCCAGGTGGGTGCGCCGCGGCTGGTCGCGTCGCTCATCTTTCTCGTCATCGGCATCTTCTTCGCCCGGTATAGCTGGCAGGCTCCGCTCGTTTCGGATGCCGAGCGAGCGCTCTACGATTACCGGCTGATGCTGACCACGCCGCGTGCCGAGCAGGACGGCCGCATTCTGATGGTCACCTACACCGACGACACCTTGATCAACACGCAGGTGCGATCGCCCCTGGACCGGCGCATCCTCGCCGACGCGCTCCGAAACATCGACAAGATGGGTGCCAAAGGCATCGCCATCGACGTGATCGTCGACCAGCCGACGCCCAATGATGACTATTTGGTCGAGGCGTTCCGATCGATGCGAACGCCAACGTACCTCGCCTTCACGACCGCTGCGACGAACAAGAAGTTCATCGACACGCGGCAGGAAGAATTCCTCCGCGAGTTTCAGGCCAAGATCCGCACGACCGCTGTCCAGCCGACTAGCATCGAGATCGACTCCGATCCCGATGGCGCCATCCGGGTCTGGCCCAAACAGCCCAAGGAACTGCCGCCCCTGCTCTCCCGCGCCGTGACCGGCGCGAAAGATAACTTCGACACCTATCAGCGGGGGGTTCGCTTTCAGCTGCCGGCGTTCGAGGATCGGCCGGTCTTTGCCAAGCTGCCGATCGACTTGTTCGCGAACCCCGACACGGCCGCGCTGATGGCCGATCAGGTGCGCGGTCGCTACGTTCTCATCGGCGGCGACATCTACGATCTCGATCAGTTCGAAACGCCGATGAAGCGGGTCACAGGCGAGCGCACCGTCGGTCTCGAGGTCCATGCGCACATGCTGTCGCAGCTGCTCGACCGCCTGCAATATGCGCCGATCCCGCAGTGGGGGCTGTGGCTGGTCGCCATGCTGGTCGTCGCAGCCGGCGCCATGACCGCACTGTCGGACGCGAAAGCCTGGAAGGTCGCGCTGATGCTGCTGGGCCAGGCGATCTTTTTCATCGCCTTGCCCTTCTGGCTGCAATGGCAGGGCACGGACACGCGCGAGCTGCCGGCCTTCGGTTGGGGAATCGGCTGGATCCTGGCCTACGCGGCGGTGGGTGCGGCGGTGCGGGCCGTGGGCTCGCAGCAGCGGCGCTTCGCTCAGTCCGCCCTCGGCAAATATCTGCCGCGCGACATCGCCAGCGAGATCATGCGCGACCCGGACCGGCTCGCTTTGCACGGCGAGAAGCGCGAGATCTTCGTCGTCTTCACCGATCTCGAAGGCTTCACCAAGCTCAGCCACGCCATTGCGCCGGAGATGGTGGCATTCCTGCTCAACCGCTATCTCGACACGTTGAGCGAGGTGGTGCTGCGCTATGGGGGCACGATCGACAAGTTCGTCGGCGATGCGGTCGTAGCCTTCTGGGGCGCCCCTATCTCCCGCCCCGATGATGGCGAGCGCGCCGCAAAGGCGGCCTGGGCGATGTACGAGGCAGGCGAGGTGTTCCGCAAGGAAGTGCCGGAGGGCGTTCCGCCGATCGGGCGCACCCGCGTCGGCTTGCACTGGGGCGAGGCGATCGTCGGCAACTTCGGCGGCGAGGGCCGCATCCAGTATACGGCGCTCGGCGACAGCATGAACACCGCTGCTCGCCTGGAGGCCGCCAATAAGGCGCTCAACACCAAGGTGCTCGCGAGCAGGGCGGCGATGGAGCGGTCCGGGCTGGACTGGTGGCGGCCGATCGGGCGAATCACCCTGCGTGGCCGGGCGACTCCCGTCGAGATCTACGAGCCTGTGCCCGAAGCCACAGCGCAGGAGCGCGCGTATCTGCAGACGGCGTTGCAGCGCTTCGACGCGGGGGATGTCACCGTCGTCGACGAACTGGAGACTTTGGCGTCAACCAATGTTCGCGATGCAGCGCTCGCGAACTTGGTGTATCGTATGCAGCACATCGAACCGGGAGGCAGTTATGAAATGGGCTAGCAGCAAAGACTGGGTGCGGGGCATCGCCGCCGTCACCTTGACGACCGCGCTGGCCGGCGCCGCGATCGCGGGACCGGTGGTGGTCCGCTCGACGGGGCCGTCGGCACGGGCTTATCCGGCCGGGCGTCAGTTGCCCGACAATGCCACGCTCGCGCTCAAGGCCGGCGACACCGTCGTCCTGCTCGACTCGCGTGGCACGCGGACGGTGAGCGGACCCGGCAACTTTCCTGCGGTCTCGACCGGCACGCGCGTCAGCACCGCCCAGACCGCGACCCGCATCCTCGCGAACCAGCAGACGGCCGAGCGACGGGGCGGAGCCGTGCGCGGCGGCACTGCCACCGCCGAAGTCCGCAGCCCCAATCTGTGGTTGGTCGACCTGAGCAAGCCCGGCACCGTGTGCGTCGCGGACGCCAGCCAGGTGCGTGTGTGGCGTCCAGGTACCGACAAGCCGGCCGAAGTGAAGGTCAGCGCCGCTGCGGGGATGGGCACGATCAGCCTCCCTCAGGGCACCTCGGTCGCCGCCTGGCCGAAGTCCGCGCCGGTTGCCGATGGAGCCGAGTACACGGTGGCGATGGACGGCATGGCGCCGGCCAAGATCAAGTTCGCGGTGGTGCCGGCGCCGGCCAGCCTGGAGGACACGGCCTCGGCCCTGATTTCAAAGGGCTGCAAGACGCAGTTGGACCTGCTGATCGCCACCACGGGCGGGAGCGGCAACGCCGGTTGAATTGAAAACGTCGCCAGCCGCAACTGATTGAATTTTCAGGGTGCGGCTGGTAGCGCGTTAGAGGTTGGGTGCGCCGAATCGCGGCGTACCTGCGGCGCTTTCGGGCAAGCGGCGCCGCGCATGGGCAGAGCGTAACAAGCGCCTGTTCATCTGGGTGGGACTGAGTTGGGGGAAATCGATGCGTTCTGTGCGCGCGCGGCTGGGTCTGGCGCTGGGCCTCTCGGCTGCGGTGGTACCGGGTCTTGCCTTCGCACAAACGGCTCCGACTGACCTGCCCACGCCGCGTCTCGGCACGACGCGAGAGGAGGTCGAACGCGCCCGTCCGCCCGCCGCTCCGCGCGCCGAAGGGCCTGGCGTCGAGGTCGGCGATGATTTCGAGCGCGCGCCCTGCCCGCTTGCCGAACCGCGTTACAAGGACATCACGTTCGAGCTGCGCGAGGTGCAGTTCAGCGGGCTGCGCTCCATCCCCTCGAGCCTGCTCCAGCCCGCTTATGCCGACTTCGTCGGCAAGACGCTGTCCGTCGCCGGCATTTGCGAAATCCGCGACCGCGCCGCGACCATCTTGCGACGGGAAGGCTATCTCGCCGCCGTGCAGGTGCCGCCGCAGCGGATCGAGAACGGCGTCATCCGGTTCGACGCTTTGGTGGCCAAGCTGGTGGGCGTGCAGGTGCGGGGCCAGGCCGGCCGCTCAGAGGGGCTGATCGCGGCCTATCTGAACAAGATCCAGCAGCAGGATGTGTTCAACATCAGCGATGCCGAGCGCTATCTGCTGCTCGCCCGCGACATCCCCGGTCTCGACGTACGGCTGGTGCTGCGTCCCGCGGGCCCGCCGGGTGAGGTGATCGGCGAGGTTTCGGTCACGCGCGTGCCGATCGAGGCCGATGCGTTCGTCCAGAATCTCGGCTCACGCTCGGCGGGACGCTGGGGCGGCCTGGGCCGTGTCGTGTTCAACGGCCTGACGGGCCAGGGCGATCGGACGACCCTCAGCTTCTTTTCGACCGCCGACTTCGAAGAGCAGCAGGTGCTGCAAGGCGGGCACAGCTTCAAGATCGGCGGCGAAGGGCTGACGCTGAGCGGCGATTTCTCCTACGCCTGGACCAATCCCTCGATCGGCCTGCCGCCGCCTGCGAACATCAAGGCGCGTACCCTCTCGGCCTTTGCCGAGCTCAGCTATCCGCTGATCCGCGCCCAGTCGCGCAATCTTTACCTCTCGACCGGCATCAACGTCGTCAACCAGAACGTCAACTTCACCGGCGTGCCGCTGACGCGCGATCGGCTGCGCGTGATGTTCGCGCGCGCCGACTACGACGCGGTCGATCCGCCCTCCGTCGCGAGCACCATCGGCTATTCGTTGGCCGAGCCGCGCTGGCGCACCGCCGGCGGCGTTGAACTTCGCCAGGGCATCGACTGGAACACCAGCGACCGGTGCGTTGCCGGCCAGCCATGCCTGCTCAGCCGGGCCTTTGCCGATCCGACCGCCTTTGTGGCCCGGGCGACGGCATTGGTCGAATATCGTCCGCGCCCGGCCCTGGCCTTTACTGTTGCGCCGCGCGCTCAGTGGAGCCCGGACGCGCTTCTTTCCTACGAGCAATTCTCGGTCGGCAACTTCACGGCCGGCCGCGGCTATGATCCGGGCACGCTGACCGGCGACCGCGGCCTCGGCTTCCAGAGCGAAGTGCGGGTTGGCTCGCTGCTGCCGCGCACCGTCGACGGCTTTGCCTTTCAACCCTACGGGTTCGTCGATCTCGGCATCGTCTGGAACGAAGTGACGGCCGCGCCGAACCCGCAGCGGCTCTGGTCCGCGGGTGCCGGCGTGCGCGCCGCCTGGGGCCAGCGCGCCCGGCTCGACCTGACCCTTGCCGCCCCGTTGAATGATGCCCCGCTGACCGGCGAGCGCGACGTGCGCGTGCTCGTCACCCTATCGACCCGACTCCTGCCTTGGAGGCGTTGAGCCATGTCTGCGTATCCCACCCCCGCCTCGCCTCACAGCCGCCGTGCCCGGCTCCTTGCGGGCTGTGCCTTGGCCGCCGCGTTCGCCACGCCTGGCTACGCCCAGTTCCAGGCGAATGGCGTGGTGGTTGGCGGGGATGCGGCCGCGGTGATCAGTGGGAACCAACTGGTCACGGTGAAGCAAAGTCAGGTGGTCATCAACTGGACCCCGACCGACACCGGCGGTGGCGTCACCCCGATTGATATTCTACCGGTCGGAGCGACGCTCCGTTTCGACACCGAACTTGATGGTTTGAGCAACTACGTCGTGCTCAACCGCGTCATCCCAACGGTTCAATCGCGTGCGATTCAGTTTAACGGCACGGTGGAAAGTCTGGTCTCTCCCGACTCCACTGCACGCCAGGGCGGCGCGGTCTGGTTCTACAGCCCGGGAGGCATCATCGCGGGCGCGACCAGCCGTTTCGATGTGGGCAGCCTGGTTCTCACGACCAACGACATCGACACGACGGGTGGCCTGTTCGGCGCCAGTGGCGAAATTCGGTTCCGCGGTGCGGCGGACAGCCGCTCGCGCGTGCAGATCGACATGGGCGCGCAGATCGATGCACGAGCTGAGCTGAGCGCCAGCAACTATGTCGCGCTCGTTGCGCCGCGCATCATCCAGAACGGCTCCGTGACGGTCGATGGCGGCGCCGCCTACATCGCGGCCGAACAAGTCGACATGACCGTACCGATGTCGGGTGGGCTGTTCACCATCCAGGTTCCAGTGGGAACCAGCGTAGACAACACAAACGAGACCGTGCTGTCTCACGGCGGAACCACGACAGGACCTTCGGGCAACTCGAACGGGGTGGCTCTGCGCCGTGTCCACATGATGGCGGTGCCGAAGAACGACGCCCTGACAATGCTGGTCGCCGGCACTGTCGGCTATGCACCGGCATCCGCGGCCAATCTCGTCAACGGCGACATCGTGCTGACCACCGGAGCCGGCATCTCCCCTGGCGGGGGCGCCCAGACGCCGACGCTCCCAGCCGCCGTCAGACTAGTTGGCGGCGACTATACATCCGATGTCTCTATCAGTTCCGACAAGATCGACATCAACGCCGCGACGGCAGACATCAACTTCAGCGACGATGTGTTCGCCTTTTCTCCGAACGGGTTCGTCCGGATGCAGGCGGAAGGTGGCCGCAAGATCACCGTCGTCGACGACGTGTTCTTGAGCCATAGCAAGGTCGATCCTCAAACCGGCACAGCACTGCTCGAAGTGTCCGCGCTGAGCGGCGGTTCCATCAAGGCCGACCTGATCAGCCTTCGATCGCAAGGCGATGGCGCGCTCGACACCGGCTACGGAGCGACCTCCGGCGCTGCCGGGAGCATCGCGGTTCTGGCGGACGGCGGCGGCATCGAGGTCACCAACCTGTTCCTCAACGCGCGGGCGTTCGGCGGATCGAGCAACGTCGAAGGAAATGATGCAGGTGCGGCCACAGGCGGCATCGTCACGATCGCTGCAAAGGGCGCGGGCGGTCAGATCTCTGCCGACATCATCGACGTCACGGTCTACGCCGAAGGCGGAGACGCCGGCTATGGTGCGATCAACGGCGGCTTTGGCAAGGCGGGCTCGATCAGCTTCGGCGCGAGCGGCGGCGCTTCGATCGTCGCAAACGAACTGAACCTGACCGCAGACGCGATCGGCGGCGGCGGTCAGGTCGCCGGCGTCGGCACAGGCGGCACCATCACCGTCGATCTTTCGGCCAGTCTGGTCACCGGTGGAAGCATCGCACTTTCGGCCGACGGCCAGGGTGGGATCGGTGCTGAGTCGAAGCGCGGCGGAGACGGCTCAGGCGGCACGATCAGTTTCAAGGCGGCGGCGGGCAGCCTTTCCTTCGACAACGTGACCGCCAGCGCCGACGGCGTTGGGCGGGGCGGGTTCTTCTCGTTCGACCTGGCCGAGCAGGGCGGCGTGGGTCGGGGCGGCAAGGCGACATTCGACCTCGATGGAACAAGCCTGCTGGGTGCCAACGCTGTTTCGATAAACGCTGATGGCGTGGGCGGCGGCAACGCATCAAAGTCCGGTGCGGGGCTGGGTGGCACGGCATCGCTGATGGTGAGGAACGGCACAGTCCTCGTTTCCGACTCGGGCTTGGTGCTGAACGCCAGCGGGACCGGTGGCGAAGGCCAAGTCGAGAGCGGTATCGGCAAGGGCGGCGTTGTCACCTTCCTCGCAGACGCAGGCTCAGCCACCGTCTCCTCGATCGACATGACCGCAAACGGCACGGGCGGGAACAACTCGCTCGAAAACGGCACGGCCGGAGATGGTACCGGCGGTAGCGTCGTCTTGGCATCGAACAATGGCGGCTCGCTCGATGGCGGAGTCGTGACCCTGAAAGCCATCGGAACGGGCGGCGAGGAAACAGGTTACGGTATCGTGGCGGCCGGCATTGGCACGGGTGGCACCATCGTCGTGCAGGCGAACGCCGGCTCGATCGAGTTGACCGGGCTGATCGGCAATGCGATCGGCGAGGGGCGCTTCGGCCGGCTCAGCGGAGGGACCGGCCTTGGCGGTCAGGTCACCTTCGAAGTCGCGGGCGGCACCGTCACCTCGTCCGAAGGCATCGAGCTGTTCGCCAAGGGTCTGGGCGGGGATTCATCCGGGCCGGGCGGCTTCGCCAAGGGAGGCCAGATCAACATCCTCGCTGCCGGCGGCACGATCGATGCGGGCAACTTCACGGGCGACGCCGGCGGCTCCGGCGGATCCGCTTTTTCGTTCAACCCCGGCGGTTCGGGCCAAGGCGGCGCGATCCTGATCTCCAGCGGACCGGGTAGTTCCATCCTGGGGCTCAACCTGTTCAGCGCCAATGGCCAGGGCGGCGATGGTGACTTGGCGGATGCCGGGGTTGGCACCGGCGGTCTGGTGCAAGTGCGCGTGGGCGGTGGCACCATCGACGCGACCGGCGGCACGCTGACCCTTGAAGCGAATGGGACGGGTGGCTTCGGCGCGCCCGTGTCGGCCTTTGTGGGTGGGCCCGTGCTTGCGAAAGGCGGAACCGTCGACCTGGAAGTGTCCGACGGCGGCCAGCTCCTGCTGACGAGCATGTTCGCCAGGGCGAACGCCGGCTACGACGACGACGGCGATGGCTTCGCCTTCGAAAACCACGGCGCCAATGCCGTGGGCGGGACTGTCAAGCTGGCGCTGAAGTCCGGTACCATCCTAGCCGAGGCGAACGACGGCCCCGGTGGCGACATCTCGCTGGAAGCCAACGGGTCGGGTGCAAACAGTTCGAGCGGGGGCGAAGGCGGGACCGGCTATCAAGGCCGTGCGGAGTTGGTCGTCTCCGGCGGCGCCTTCAAGGCGCAGTCGCTCGACGTGATCGCGCGCGCCTTCGGCGGCGCCGGTATTGATCAGAGCGGCGAAGGCGAGCGGGATGCGGGAACGGGCGGCGCTGCCGGTCTCGGCACCTCTCCTTACGGTCCGGGGGCGGGCGCCTACATCTCCGTGAGCGGCGGGGGGCTTGCGGCTGATCTCGTCAACCTTATCGCCGAAAGCACGGGCGGAGATGGCGGCGACGCCGATGAGTTCGCCGAGGTGCAGCTGCCCCGGGCCGGCGGCAATGCGCAAAGCGCGGCGGCCGTCTTCACGGTCAGCGACAGCGGCTCGGTCGATGTGGCCTCTCTGTCGATGGTCACCACCGGACGAGGCGGGCAAGGCGGCAGCGTACGTCTCGACGAACTGAGCGGTTCCGATGCGATCGCCGGCGCGGGTGGCGACGGGACCGGCGGTGTCACGTCGCTGACGGTCGGCGGGACCGGCTCGGTCCGCTTCAGCTTTATCCAGGCGCAGGCCGATGGCTACGGCGGCGACGGCGGCGAGATCTGCACCTTCTTCTGCGGCACGACCTTCGGCGGCGGCAAGGGCGGCAATGGGGGGAACGGCTTCGGCAACAGCGTCACGCTGACCTTCAACTCCGGCCTGCAGCCGGCGTTTGCGGTGATCGAAGCCGACGCTCGAGGTTATGGCGGGCTGGCAGGCGAGGGACCGCAGGGCGGCGATGGCGGCTCCGGCCTGGGTGGCATCGCCGCGATCACCTTCGCGGCCGGCAATCACGACATCTTCAACGTCAAGGCGCTGGCCGACGGCAGAGGAAGCAATGGCGCGCAAGGGCTGCGCGGCGTCGGCGGGCGTGGCGGTCTCGGCGACGGCGGCGAGGCGAGCCTGACCATCGGCAACGGCGGGACCGTCGTCACGCGGCAGCTGCGGATCGCGGCCGAGGGATTCGGCGGACGAGGCGGCGACGGTGCCGGCTCTTCCACCGGCTTCAGCGGCGGCGCCGGGGGCGCGGCCCTGGGCGGGACCGCGGCGCTGAGCGTCCTGAACGGCAGCATCACCTTGCTCGGCAGCGGCGAAGGCCAGACCGTCGAGATCGACGCCAGTGCAGCGGGAGGCCGGGGCGGCAACGGCGGAGACAGCGACAGCGGCTACGGCGCGACGAGCAGTGGCGGCTCCGGTGGCGCGGCCACTGGTGGCGAAGTTGCAGTCGATGTCTCGAATGGCGCAATCTCGTTCCTTGAGACCGGTCTGGTGGCGGATGCCGTCGGCGGGTCCGGCGGCACTCCTGGTTTCGGGCAGGGCTCGTTTGGCGATGAGGGCACCGCCGACGCGGGCAAGATCTCGATGTCCGTGGCGCAGTTTGGCCTTAAGCAGGCCAGCTTCGGGCTCACTACGCTTTCGGTGGAAGCGACAGGCAGTGGCTTCCAAGTTCCGACGTTCCGGCCGGTCACCATCGAGGCTTCCGGCACAAACGTCGCGGGGGCCATCCTGTTCGGCACCCTGGATATCGTAAGTTCGGCGCGGAGCAACGATAACGCTTTCTCGATCCTGACCGTCGCCAACGGGTCGCCGATCAAGGTCGCAAACAATGTGTCGATACACGCGGGCGTGCCGGTCAACATGCTCAGCTCCGATGCGGGAATCGAGGCGGGTGGGAGCTTTACCCTAACGACCCAAGGGGACTGGTTCCTCAACGGCAGCGGGTATGTGAAGGCGGCGTCGATCAGCGCAACGAGCGGGCTGTCGACCATCAATATCGGCACGACTTTCCTGCAAGCCGACGATTTCATCAATCTTGATGTCGGCACGTTCGCAACCGTCCGTGCACTGAAGGCTGGCGGCGACATCATCGTCGACGCGGGCGGGCCGGTCTCGATCAACGGTTTCGATGCCGGCGGCTCCGTGACGCTACGATCCGGCACCTTCTACTCCGACATCAAAGACCGGGGCATCGGCATCAGCGGTTTCAATGTCGTCGCGGGCGACCTTGACGTCGGCTCCTCCGGTGACATCGAGCTTTTCGACAACGCAATCGTCGAGATGTCCGGCAACGCGAGTTTCCGCAGCTTCGACGACATCATCATCGGCACGGGTTCGATCCTGCGCGGCGTCAGCGGCGAGTTGCCTGAGACCGGTTATGGCGGCCCCTCACTCGACCTTCGGGCCGGTTCGGAGAGCCGTTTCCAGGTGGACACGGGCGACATCGCGTCCATCATCATCAAGGGCAAGCTCGAGACCGGCGACCGCACCGTTCAGCTGTTCGGCGATGCCGTGGCGGGATCGCCGACCAGCCAGATCACGGCCGGCAGTTTCTACGTCAACCTGAACCCCTTCGACGGTGAGGCAACGCCCTCGACCGACAACGGCCAGTTGAGCGGACCCTGCATCCAGGGCGCCGTCTGCCTGGGCGATATCGACGTGACGGGCACGCTGGGGATCGGCGATAGCTTCTTCTCCTTCCAACCGCACCTGATTCAGCTGAACGGCGGCGCGACGAACGCGACCAACGTCATCCTCCGGGCGAGCACCGTCCGGCTCGGCAGCACAGCGGTAGCGCGTCAAATTGGCGCCTCCGAGGTGCTGATACTGGAAGCAACGGATGGCAGCCTCCAGCTCAACGGCAAGTTGTCCATAGTCGGTGGCAGCGAGTTTGCGCGCTTGACCTCGACGAGCAACATCACCGGCCCGGATGCGCTCGTCTTCGCGCCTGGTACTGTGGAACTGGCGGCTGCCAACAACATCACGCTGGCAGAGATCAAGGCTGCGGCAGTGCGAACGATCGACGCCGAAGGCTCGTCCGTTCGCGAGAACGGTCTCGTCACCACCGGGGCAATCAAGCTTGGCTCCGTCACCGTCCAGGGTGACCTGGACCTGATCGCTGGCACTGGCGTGACGCTCGGATCTGCCGGGTTGAACTCCGCGGCACTGCTGAACCTCTCGACGTCCGCCGGGCTCGCCAGCCTGGGCGGAGGGACGGCCGGGACGGTTTCGGTGAGCGGCGACAGCGTCTCTGTCAGCATAGAGGCGACGGGTGCGGTCACCGCCGACGCGGCGAATGGCAGCGCGGCGCTGGGGACGATCCAAGCCGCTTCCATCGATGCCGATGCCGCCACTTTCCTTGACTTCAAAGACCTGTCCGCAACCGGCGCAATCGATCTAGCCGCGTCCGGCCCGATCAGCGGGGGCTCGGCGAAGGGTGGGACGATCTCGATCGTCACTACGGACCAGCTGACCGCGGACTCGCTTACGACTACGGTGGGCGGCCTCGACCTGGACGCCGACGCGGGCATCAGTGTCGCAAATGTGAACGCGAAGGGAGCCGGCAACCTTAGGGCGTCATCCGGCGGTGTTTCGGTTTCGACGGACGCCGTAGCCGCAGGCGGCCTCTTCGCTCAGGGCACCTCAGTGCAATTGACAGGCGCGAACGGCTTGACGGTCGAGACGGCGACCGCAACCGACGGCGACGTGATCCTGGTGGCAACAGGGGGGCCGCTTACCGCCGGACAAGCAATGGCCAGCGGCAACTTGACCATAAGCAGCCAGGGCGCCGTTACGGCGGATCAGGTCAAGGCGGGTCAGGTCGCCAACGTCAGCGGCGCTGACGGCGTGACCATCGGCTCCTTGCAATCCGCCCTCGCGTCGGTGACCGCGACGGGAGGAGACGTGCTCGTCTCCTCGGTCACCGGCACTGTCGGTGCGACCGGTAAATCAGTCTCGCTGACGGGCGACAACTTGTCGGTCACCAAAGCACAAGCGACGAACGGCGACCTGCTGCTCCGCGCGACCTCCGGCGGCTTGGGAGCCAGCGGCGTGGGCGCCATCTCGGCCACGGGCGCGATCACGTTCGAGGCGATCTCCGGCGCCGTGAACGTAAGCGGCATCAGCAACTCGGGCACCGGCATCACGGCGAGCGGCACCGCCATATCGCTGACGGGCGACACTCTGCTGATCAAGACGGCGACGGCGGGCAGCGGCGGGCTGTCGCTGAAGGCCACGGCCGGCGACCTGACGGCCGCGCAGCTCTCCGCAACAGGGGCAGCCACGCTGTCCGCGCTGAACGGCGCCATACTGGTCAGCAACGACATCGCGGCCGGTCAGGGCATCACCGCCGCTGCCAAGTCTATCAGCCTCACCGGTGCGAACGGCCTGGACGTGGTAAGCGCCAACGCATCCAAGGGTGACCTCTCGTTGACGGCCGTGAACGGCGGCATCACGGCAGGCACGCTCGTCTCCTTCGGCACAACCAACCTCGTTGCCAGCAAGGGTGCGGTCAGCGTCAGCGCGGACCTGAACGCGGTCGGCGGCGCGAAGGTGCTTGGCACCGCCGTGTCGCTGGTGGGTGCGAACGGGCTGAACATCAGCTCGGCCAAGGCAACCGCCGGCGACCTGAACCTCAAGGCGACGACCGGCGACATCTTCGCAGGAACGCTCTCGGCGAGCGGCGCCACGGCTTTGCTCGCCGCCGACGGCACGATCAGCGTTGCTGATCTCGCATCGACCAAGGGCGCGACGGCGATTGGCAAGGCCGTGACGCTCACTGGCGCCAATGGCCTGAACGTCGCTTCGGCGACCGCAACCGGCGGCGCGTTGACCCTGCTCGCGAGCAAGGGCGGCGTAACCTTCGGAAACCTGACCGCAAGCGGCCATGTCAAGGTCGGGGCCGCCGATGGGATCACCGGAAAATCGGCCGTCGCAGCGCTCGCCGACTTCAAGGCCGGCGGGGCTATAGCCCTTGCCAGCCTGGCATCGTCGGGTCCCGCAACGCTCTCCTCCAGCGGGGGCGGCGTCAGCGTCACCGACGTGGTGTCCGCCTCCGGCCTCACGGTCACTGGCAAGAGCGTGACGCTAGGCGGCAGCGCCGGGTTGCAGATCGACCAGGCGACCGCGACGGACGGCGATCTCGTCCTCGCCAGCACGGGCGATCTCGTCGCGGGCAAGCTCGCGAGCACCGGCAAGACGGCTCTGACGGCCACCGACGGCGACGTCGTCGTGACGACGGACATCGCGGCCAATGGCGGTGTGACGGTATCCGGCGAGTCCGTGAAGCTGACTGCTCTGTCCAGCCTCGGAGTCCTCGACGCCGTCGCAACGGCGGGCGATATCGAGCTCACCAACTTCGCCTTCGCGCTTAGCGTAGGCAGTGCGAAGGCGAGCGGCGCGATCATCCTCGACAGTGCGGGCGTCATCGCGGCCTCAAATCTTTTCGCGTCGGACGTGCGGGCACGCGGCAACTCGATCTCGCTTTCGTCTGCAGGCGATCTCAACATTTCCAAGGCGATCGCGAGCGAGGGCATTGCCCTCACCAGCGGCAGCGCACTGAAGCTTGGCGAGATCGACGGCGGCGGCATCCTGTCGCTCAATGCCCAATCGATCGACTTCGCGACTCTGATGGCCGGCAACGCCGTCGATGTCACCGCGACCGGGAACATCACCGGCGGCGCACTCAAAGCGCTGCGCGGGCAGATCACGAGCGGTGGTCAAGTTGCGATCGCCTCCGTGGCAACGGGTGGCGACGTTACGATCAAGGGCGCCGAGGGGATCAGGCTTGCGACGCTGGCGAGCGACGGCAATGCCTCGCTGTTCTCGAGCAAGGGCGCGCTGACCATCACCGGCGACAGCGATGTGGCGAGCCTCAATGCGGAGGCGCGGGCGATCGACGTGACGGCAGACGGCGACCTGAACGTGGACCTCCTTTTTGCGACGGACGGCGACACCCGGCTGCGGTCGGAGACGGGGACCATCAAGGCCCGGGGCGTAGGAGCGACCGGGTCGGTATTCCTGACCGGCGCAGCGGGCGTGTTGGCCGAGCGCGTCGTGGCTGACACGATCGAGCTCAACTCGAGCGCGGGCGCCGTATCGGTGACCGACAACATCGCGGCCGGGAACGTCCGGGTCCGCGGAACGAGCATCGACCTGACTGCGCAGGACGGGCTCACGGTCGACGAAGCCGTCTCGACCGGCGCGATCATGCTGCAGGCCGGCGCCGGCGATCTCGTTGCGGCCTCAATCCTCGCTGGCGGCAGTGTAACCTTGGGCGCCGACGGCATCGTGTCCGTTGCGTCTCTGGATGCCGCGAACACAGGCGCCACCGGCTCCGCAGTTAACCTGAGCAGCGCGGGCGACCTGACCGTCACACAGGCGACGGCGACCGCCGGGTCCATCACCCTCACTGCCGGTCAGGGCGTCGGCTTCAGCACTCTGGAGGCGACGAAGGACATCAGCATCACCGCCGCGGAAGACATAAGCGGGGGGACGCTCAAGGCAGGCGGCACCACCCGGCTGGAGACTGCCGGCGCACTGACGGTCACCAACGCGATGTCGGCCATCGATCAGGCGAAGGCGGCCTCCATCGCCATTGCCGGGTCGACCGGCCTGACAATCGGCACCGCCAGCGCTGCCTCCGGCGACCTCGTCCTGAAGAGCGGCGGCCCGCTGACTTTCGCCACGCTGACAGCCGCCAAGGCGCTGTCTCTCGACGCGCAAGCCGATATCGGCGGCGGCTCGGCGACGGGCGCGAGCGTCGCCGTGACCACGCCGGGTGCCTTCGTCGCGGATGATGTGATCGCGACCGCGGGAACCCTGGTCGCAATGGCCAACAAGGGGGTGACCCTCGATACCGCGCTCTCGTCCGGCACGACCATGCTCAAGGCGGATCAGGGCATTGTGAAGGTGGCGTCCGACGTGAAGCCCGGTGAGGGCTTGATCGTCTCGGCGCCGACCATCAGCCTGGTGGGGCAGACCGGGCTCAACATCGCAGAGGCGAACGCCACGGCGGGCGACCTCGTGCTGAAGACGGTGACCGGCGATCTGATCGCCGGCAAGTCGACGGCCACGGGCGGGATCAGCCTCGACTCGGCGGGCGCACTCAGCTTTGCGAGCCTCACGGCGCAGCAAGGCGTCACGCTGAAAGCCACCGGTGATGTGGCGGGCGATAGTGTGGCCGGCACCAGCGTCGCAGTCACGGCCGGTGGCACCAAGGGAATATTGCTTCAGAGCATCGCGGCCTCAGGGCCGGTGACCCTCGGCGCCACCGCCGGCACGATCCAGATCGGCAATGTGCTAACAACTGCAGCGATCCAGGCAACCGCGCGCAGCATCGGTCTCGGATCCACGGGCAACATCCTGTTGACCCAGGCAAGCGCCACGGACGGCGACCTAACGCTCAACTCGGGCGGGGGGATCACCCTGGGCCAGGTTTCGGCCACCAAGGCGCTGATCGCCGAGGCCCCTAAGGGCACCTTGACCGTGACCGGCATCGCCAGCGCGGCGACGATCGGCTTCACGTCGGCCGACATCGCGATTGGGTCCGGCGCCCAGGTGGGGAGCGTCAGCCAGACCGGGACCGTCACCTTCACCAGCAGCGCACCGCGCACGTTCGTCGGCGGCACCGGAACGGGCACCGGATACCGCCTGGACGCGTCGGAACTGACGCGGGTGGCGGCGCGCGATGGCTTCACCATCACCGCGCTGCCCACCCAGGGAAGCGCTGCCTTCACCTTCGTCGAACCGGACCAGGCGACGATCGTGCTGGACAGCATGACCTTCACCGGCGCGCAGCTCGGCACAAACGGCATCTTCACCGTCGATGCGCCGCGTTCGATCGGCATCGTCGGCAATGTCGAGTACAAGAACTTCGCCGCTGGCCAGTCCGTGATCTACCGGGCGGGAACTGACGTCTCACTTGGAGCCGAGACCGGCCTGGTGACGCTGAAGGACAGCGCCGGGGCGCTCGCCGGCACGCTTCGCCTCCAGGCGCCGCAGGTCACCGCCATGTCGGTGCCGGCACGGCAACAGGTTCCAGACCTGACGCTCAACCAGGCGCGGCAGCGGCTCGGGACCAACGACGCGGTCCAGAACGATGGCGGCTATTTCCAGGCCGGCAACATCGATGTGAAGATCGGCCGCTTGCTGTTCATCCAGAACAGTGGCGCAAACGGCACCGACGTCGACAAGACGCGCGGCTTCACCGGCAACGCTGTCCGCATCGAGGCAACCGGCTCCACGCCCGCTCAGGTGGTCGTGAGCGGCCGCGTCCAGACCGGCAGCGGCTTCGCGGTCGGCGACGAGCTGGGGAAGAACATTACCCTGGTCGGCACCTTCGACCCGGCCTCCAGCTTTGGCGGGTGCGAGCTCAACGCCGCCGGGTGCGGCGCGCCGCCCGAGGCGGTCACCAACATGGTCTTCGCGGTCGCCCGCGACCAGATCCAGGACGAGGAGGACGAGGACGAGCAGGAAGAGGCCATCCAGGCCTCGCAGACGCGCCCCGACCCGGTCATCCAGTTCATGACGCCGCCAAACTCGCGCTTCGATCCGCTGATCGACGAACCGATCACGGGTGCCGGCAACGAGGATCTATGGGAGGCTCCCACCCTTCCAAGCCCGGGTAACTAGCCTAGGCCTGGTGCCGCCGTCTCCTGGGCCCCTGCTTGCGCAGGGGAGCAGTACTCCTGCGAAAGCAGGAGCCCAGGAGACGCTGGAAGCGCGGCTGTGACACCGCGCTCTCACGTTGACGATCGAAGAGCATCCGGGCCAAAGGCGCCCCATGTCCCTGCGCCTATTCAACAGCCTGACGCGGCAAGTGGAGCCGTTCGAGCCCGTCCACCCAGGCGAGGCGCGCGTCTATACCTGCGGGCCGACCGTCTATAACTTCCAGCATATCGGCAACATGCGGGCCTATGTGTTCGCCGATACGCTGGGCCGGGTGCTGAGCTACAAGGGCTTCGAGCTTCGCCACGTCATCAACATCACGGACGTCGGCCACCTCACCTCTGATGCTGATGCGGGCGACGATAAGATGGAGAAGGCGGCAGCGCTCGCCGGCCGCTCCGCCTGGGACATCGCGCGCTTCTACACCGAAGCCTATTGGCGCGACATCGAACGGCTGAACATCCGCCAGCCCATGCAATGGACGATCGCCACCGAGTTCGTCCCCGCGATGATCGCGTTCGCCCAGTCGATCGAGGCAAAGCACTGCTACCGGCTGGAGAGCGGCCTGTACTTCGATACCTCGACTGTGCCGGACTATGGCCGGCTTGCCCGTGCGCAGACGGAGTCAGGCGAGAGCCGGATCGAGGCTGTGGAGGGCAAGCGCCACTCGACCGATTTCGCGATCTGGCGCACCACCCCGCTGGGCGAGACACGGCAGATGGAGTGGGACTCGCCCTGGGGTCGCGGCGCACCCGGTTGGCACCTGGAATGCTCGGTCATGTCGGAGGCGCTGCTCGGCCTGCCGTTCGACATCCATACCGGCGGCATCGATCACCGCGAGATCCATCACCCGAATGAAATCGCGCAGAACCAGGCCCGCTGCGGCACGCCCGACACGGGCGCGCGGATGTGGATGCACAACAATTTCCTGATCGATCGCGGCGGCAAGATGTCGAAGTCCGCGGGCGAGTTCCTGACGCTGCAGGCGCTGGTCGATCGCGGCTTCCACCCCCTCGCCTACCGGCTGATGTGCCTGCAAGCGCATTACCGGAGCGAGCTGGAGTTCAGCTTCGACAATCTCGTCGCGGCATTCACCCGGCTGAAGCGGATGGTGATGGCGGCGGAGAAGCTACCTCCTGCCGACGCGGTCGAGATTGTGGACAAACGGATCGCCGCCGAACTCGCCGGCTTCGACGAGGCGGTCTCGGACGACCTCAACACGGCCAAGGCGCTGACGCATTTCGAGGCGGTGCTCACCACCAAGGGGCTGGACTCCGGTCAGCGCCGCGCGGCGCTCGCGCGCATGGACGCGGTGCTGGGTCTCCAGCTGCTCGAGCTGACTCGCGCCGCGTTGCGCGTGCGGCCGGCCGATGCCGCCATCGCAGAAGAGGAGATCGAAGCCCGCCTCCAGGCGCGGAAGGCGGCACGCGCGGCCAAGGATTTCGCCACCTCCGACCGCGTCCGCGACGAGCTCACCGCGGCAAGCGTCGAGGTCATGGACGGCGATCCGCTCGGCTGGGATTGGCGGCTCGGCTGAGCCTCAGTCCATGTATTTGAGGCCGGCGCGCAGATAGTCCCAGCCGGTGATCAGGGTCAGCGCAGCAGCGGCCCAGAGCGCGGCGAGACCGGCCTGATGCACCCAATCCTCTTGCGGCACCGATCCGGCAAGGATCAGGCCGCCGAGCGAGACCATCTGGAACGTGGTCTTCCACTTGGCGAGCTTGGACACCGGCACCGAGACGCTCAACTGCGCGAGGAACTCGCGCAGACCCGATACCGCAATCTCCCGCAGAAGGATGACCAATGCCGGAATGACGTGCCAGCCATGCACGATCGGGTCGCCACCCGGGCCGCCCGCCGTCGACAGCAGCATCACGATCACTGCCCCGACCATGATCTTGTCGGCGATCGGATCGAGGAAGATGCCCAGCTTCGAGACCGTGCCCTGCGCGCGGGCGAGATACCCATCGAAATAATCGGTAATGCCGACGATGCAGTAGAGTACGAAACCCGCCGCATAACCGAGCCGCCAGCCGGGATACCACAGCAGCACCATCAGGATCGGCACCGCCAGGATGCGCGACAGAGTGAGCAGGTTGGGCAGCGTCAGCATGCTACCTTGCTGTAACGCGTGGCGGCGGCAGGTCAAAAGCTTCGGTGCGCGCCGCGCGAGCACCGCAAGACGCCTTTTCCTTTGCCTGTCACAATCCGCGGGTTAAAGCGCCGGCAGCTTCAACAACGGGCCGCCCCGCACCTCATGCAAACATCGTTGCGGCTCCTCGGCCGAAGACGCTTCCTGCCGATCTTCGCGACCCAGTTTCTCGGCGCGTTCAACGACAATCTGTTCAAGAACGCGATGGTCCTGTTCGTGGTCTACAACGTGCTGCAGGACGAGCAGCAGGAGACCTGGTTCAGCGCGCTCGCCACGGCGATCTTCATCATTCCCTTCTTCGTGCTGTCAGCGACGTCGGGACAGTTGGCCGATTTCATCGACAAGGCCAGGATCGTGCGCATCGTGAAGGCGGCGGAGATCGGCATCATGCTGGTCGGCGCGGCCGGACTGCTGCTTCCGTCCATGCCGCTGATGCTGCTCGCGCTGTTGGCGATGGGCGTGCACTCGACCTTTTTCGGCCCCATCAAATACGCGATCCTGCCGCAGCATCTGAAGCCCGACGAAGTGCTCGGCGGAACGGGGCTCGTCGAAGCCGGGACCTATGTCGCGATTCTCGCGGGGACCATCCTGGCCGGCCTCATCTCTGTCCGGGTGGCGGCCGCCACGGTGATCACGGTCGCCGTGATCGGCTATTTCACCGGCCGCTCCGTGCCGCCGGCGCCGCCCGTCGGCGAACTCGACCATGTCGACCACAACCCGTTTACCGCGTCGTTTCGACTAGTGTCCGCCACCATGCACGTGCCGCGGCTGTTCCTCGCCATCCTGTCGATCAGCTTCTTCTGGACCATCGGCGCGGTGCTGTTCATCCAGTTTCCGCCGCTCGTGAAGAACGTCCTGACAGCCGACAAGGCGGTCGCCAGCCTGTTTCTCGCGGTCTTTTCAGTGGGCGTCGCCATCGGGTCGGTGGTGATCAATCGCCTGCTCCAGGGCGAGGTCTCCGCCCGCTACTCGCCGCCTGCGGTGATCGTTATGGGCGCCTTCGTGGTCGGCTTCTTCGTCGTGGCGCGCAACTGGGTCGAGGCGCCCGCCGGCGCACTCTACGACATCTGGGAGTTCCTCGATCATGGCGGGGCGCCCGCGTTGCTCGGTACGCTGCTGGGCGTCGCAATCGCAGGCGGCATATTCGTCGTGCCGCTCTACGCGTTTCTCACGACCACCGTGTCGAAAGGCGAGACGGCGAGGACGGTGGCTGCCAACAACATCGTCAATGCGGGCGCGATGACGATCGGATCGCTCGTGGCGGTGGGGCTGAGCGCGCTGGGCGTCTCGGCGGTCGATCAGGTGCTGATGAGCGCCGGCATGTGCCTGGTCTCCGCCTGGCTCGCCTGGAAGCTGCACCTCGCCTGCGACTTGCCGCACGCCAGCCCCGAAGGATCGGCCTGACGGTTGATCTTTAGGCCTGCTGCCCCCATGTGAGGCCCGCTACAGTCGCAAACCGACGGTCTTTGGTGCTTTTGCGGCTCCTTCTTCCTTCTCTCCCTGCAGCTGCTGCCCGGACGGGCCGACAGTCGGCGCGTCCGTTCTCGAAGGAAGCACTTATGATCACCGGCACCGTCAAGTTCTTCAACGCCGACAAGGGTTATGGTTTCATCCAGCCGGAAACCGGCGGCCCTGACGCGTTTGTCCATATCTCGGCCGTTGAGCGCGCAGGCATGCAGACGCTCGATCGCGACCAGCGGGTCAGCTACGAGCTCGAGACCGATCGCCGCGGCAAGACCAGCGCGGTCAATCTCCAGTCCGCCTGAACGCGAGTGAAGGCGGGTGCTCCGGCGCCCGCCTTTTTTCTTTTTGTGCTTAAGAGAGCTGGATGAGCCAAGCCGAACAATTCCGCGCCCAGGCGCTTGCCGCAGAGGCGGCCGCTGCAGCCGCGACCCTCGACAATGTCCGCGATCGCAACCTGCGCTCCGCCAAGGCGTGGCACGAAATGGCGGACAAGGCCGTTCGCACCGACAAGCTGCGCGCCGAACGCAGCCAGGCCTAGCCTCGCCTCAGTGGCGCGTCAGGTCGCCTCCGATGCGGCCGGCGAGCCCGTGATCCGCGTCACCCGTGCGGAACTGCGCATGATCCCAGCCGGCCAGCCAGCGCCGTGCCTCCACATAAGGAGCAGGGTACGGGCAGTCGTCGCGCGAGACCTGGTCGCGATGCGCCGTCAGTCCCCTGCCGAACGGATCGAAGCGTTCTTCCGGAGCGCCATTGTCGTTCATGGCTTATCGATTCACACAAGCGCCGTTCCGCCAGCCGGAACGCCTAAGGGATATACGCGCCGGAGCGGCTGCGGACCCAAAACGCCCGAACTATTTAAACGAGCGCCTTTGTGCTATGCCGAGTCCATCGCCGGCACCTGAGCGCGTAAGCGCCAGCGGCTTCAGAGACCGCATGTGCTCTCGCCTGACAAAAGGGGAGACCAATTATGGACCTGAACTACCTTTATCATCGGCAGCAGATCGAGCTGTTGCGTGCCGCGGAGGCGGCTCATCCAAGGGCAAAGCAGGCGCATCTCGGGCTGGCGAGCGCCTATGGCCGACAGATCCGCGACGAGCGGGCGCGAAACACCGCTCAGCCGTACTGGTGAGGGCACTTTTCGGAGGTTCGAACGTTAAGCTTCCGAAAGGATCACGTGTGCAGAGACTATCGACGATCGAGCGAGCCTTTCTCCTGGCAGAAGAAGGCGTGTGCCGGACCATCACCGACATTCGGGTGCAGCTTAAGCGCGAACAGCACGAGTCCGTCGATGCACACCTGGCCGGTAGCGCAGTCCAGCGTCAGCTGAAACAGCGCATGTCCCTTCAGCCGAAGACGCCGTAGATCGCGACGAAGAAGGCCGTGAAGCTCAACGCGAAGAGCTTCAGGTCTTTCGAATCGTCCCGAACGGGCGTGAAGGTCCGCGAGACGGACAGGGGCAGCCGCTGCCGGAAGGGGTGTCGGGCCGCTTCATTGGTGAGGACAAGTCGCCGTTTCATGCGGGCTGTTTAACGTTTTGTTTACGATTCTGTCTCCCGCCCAGCATGGTTAACAACTCGGTAACATGTCCTAAGGCGGGATTCGGGACATTTCCTCGCGCCTCGGTCGTTCACTGAGAGTGAACTCCGCCATCCAATCTCCCGAGCCGGGCTTGCGCGTAGTGGCGTCCGACGGTCGCCTCCTCGGCTTGGTCGAACGGGTGGAGAATGGAACTCTGTGCCTGGCGCGCGACAGCACTGCGGACGGGCGCGGGCACGACATTCCGCTCGACTGGATCGCCCATATCGAACCCGGCGTGGTTCACCTCGATCGGGTGAGCACCGAGGAGGCGACGCTCGGCGCTTTGGGGACGCCGCGAGGGCTGCGAGAGGGCTTGAAGCGGGCCTTGCCCTGGCTGCTCGGCGCCTTCGTGGCGATCATGCTACTCGCCACTCTGCTCGCCCTCTGACAAGGCTGGACAGAGCCTCGGCCCACCCCCACAACTTGCCCCCATGCGGGCCAACATCAAGGACGTGAGCCAGGCCGCGGGGGTGTCGATCAAGACAGTCTCGCGGGTGATCAACAACGAGAAATATGTCCGCCCGGCGACCCGCGCGAAGGTCGAGGAGGCTATGGCGCGGCTCGGCTTTCAACCGAGCGTCGCCGCGCGCGCCCTGGCCGGCGGCAAGTCCTTCCAGATCGCGCTCGCCTGCAGCAATCCCGGGCCCTATTATCTGCATGGCCTGATCGGAGGGCTGCGCGGTCGCTGCGCGGACGAGGGCGTGCGGCTCATCGTCCACGCCTATGAGATCGAGGCGGACGAACTCGGTGCCGATGTCGTCACCTTCTTCCGCCAGATGGGGTTCGACGGCGCCATCCTGACGCCCCCCATCTCAGACCACGCGCCGGTGCTCGACGAGCTGGAGCGCGCCGGAACGCCTTATGTCCGCATCTCGCCGGGCGCGCAGCTGGAGCGCGGCCCCTCCGTCTCCATCGACAATGAAGAGGCTGCCCGCCTGATGACGCGGCGGCTGATCGAGCTCGGCCACGAACGGATCGGCTTCGTCATCGGTCACCAGAATTTCCCCGTCAGCCAGCAGCGCCTCGATGGCTATCTCGGCGCGCTCCGGGAGTGCGGCTTGAAGCTGGACGGCAACCTGCTGCAGCAGGGCAGCTTCGATTTTCGCTCCGGCCAAGCCGCCGCCGAAGAGCTGCTCAAGCTGTGTGATCGACCGACCGCGATCTTCGCGAGCAGCGACGATATGGCGGCGGGGGTGCTTAGCGTCGTGCATCAGCAGGGGCTGCGCGTGCCGGACCAGCTCTCGATCGCCGGCTTCGACGACACGGATCTCGCCAGCCTCGTCTGGCCGGCGTTGACGACAATGCGCCAGCCGATCCGGCAAATGGCCGAGCGGGCTGCCGAACTGCTGTTCTCTGGTGAGACCGAGCGGGTGGTGCTTGCCTCGACTCTGGTCGAGCGCGCGTCCACGGGTTCTTGCCGCGCAGGCTGACAGCGCTATCATCTCGGCCAAAGGAGAGGCTATGGACATCGCCAAGGAGCCGCCCGCCGAGAGCAGCAAAGCAAGCCGTCGCCTGCTGATCGGGCTGATCTTCGTTGCAATCGCCCTCAATTATGTCGACCGGCAAGTGCTGGCGCTGCTCAAGCCCACTCTCGAGGCGGAGTTCGGCTGGAGCAACCGCGAATATGCGCTGCTCGGCTCCGCCTTCCAGATCACCGCGGCCGCCTCCTTCCTCTTCATCGGTTATGTGGTTGACCGGTTCGGCGTACGCCGGGCGCTCGGCTGGGGCGTCGGGCTGTGGAGCCTGGCGGGCATCGCGCACGCCTTTGCGGGCAGCGTCAGCCAGTTTGTCGCCGCGCGCGTGGCGCTGGCGGCGGCCGAGACCGTCGGTACCCCGGCCGCAGTCAAGTCGGCGGCCGTCTACCTCCCGCTGAAGGAACGCAGCTTCGCGCTCGGGCTTGGCAATACGGCACCCAATATCGGCGCGATCCTCACGCCGCTCCTGATCCCGCCGTTCGCCCTGGCGTTCGGGTGGAAGGCTGCGTTCATCGTCACCGGAGCGCTTGGCTTTGTCTGGCTGCTCTTCTGGGTCCTCGGCACCAAAAGGCTCGTGCCCATCCAGCGCGAGGGTCAGGCCGCCGCGGAGACCGCCAAGGTGCCGCTGGGAGAGGCCGCGCGCGACCGCCGCACCTGGGCGATCGTCGGCGCCAAATTCTTCAGCGATCTCTGCTGGTTCTTCCTGCTCTTCTGGATTCCCGACTTCTTTAGCCGCCAGTTCGGCATGAGCCAGGGCACGCTCGGCTGGCCGGTCGCGATCATCTACAGCTTCGCCGCGATCGGCGCCCTCTCCTCAGGCCTGCTCTTCCCCAGGCTGGTCGAGCGCGGCTGGAGCATCAACCGCGCGCGCAAGAGCTCCATGCTCTTCTACGCCTGCATGATCCTGCCGATGCCGCTCGCGATCCTGGCGCCGAACCCCTGGATTGCCAGCCTGGTGATCGGCATCGCCCTGTTCGCGCACCAGGGCTTTTCCACCAACATCTTCGGCCTGGCCGCCGATGTGGTCCCAACCGCACGAGTGGCGACCGTGATCGGCGCGGGGGCAGTCGCCGGCAACCTGTCCGGCGCCGGCATGATCGAGTTCGCCGGCTGGAGCATCGATTCAGGCCTCGGGTACTGGCCCATGTTCGCGGTCTGCGCTTCGGCTTATTTGGTCGCAACCCTCTGGGTACACCTGCTGCTGCCGGTGATCCGGCCCGCCGAGGCGTGAGGAACTGAGCCGAAGCGGGCTGTTGCGCTCGTCAGCCCCGACGAACGCTATTGAGCATGTGGTTGGCCTGCTCGGTCGCGCGGCGAGTGTCGCCGGAGAGTTTCTTTACCTCGCTGGCCACCACGGCAAAGCCACGGCCAGCATCCCCGGCGCGTGCCGCTTCGATGGTGGCGTTCAGCGCAAGCAAGTTGGTCTGGGAGGCAATGTCGCCGATGGTGCCGACGATCTGAGACAGCTGCACAATCGTCTGCTCCAGCTGCTGCTGTAGCTCCAGGCCTTCGTGCATCCGCCCCTTGAGGTCGGCGTTCAGGGCAAAGAGCTCGAGACTTTTGCTTTCGAGCAGTTCCTCCGCTTGCGCTCTGGCTGAGCGCTCCCGTTCCAGCCTCGACTCGAGGCGCCGAATGCGACCCAGCAGATCCTCATCTGAGTCGACCTCGTTCACTCTACTGAACCTTCTGCACTTCGATCCGCACGGGTTTGCCGTCGAGCTGATGCATTGGGCACTGGCTGATCCGCACACGCGTTTGGACATGATTGGCAGCGCCTCGGATGACGCCGGCGGCGAGGTCAGCCAGTGGCTTGCAGCTTCGGTAGTCGAGCAACATGCTTGTCGCATTGCGGCTGACGGCCTCGAAATGAGGCAGCTCTGCGTCGGGGTAAAGTCGGCGGACCTCGCTCTCGTGAAAGTCGTTCACGTTGGCCAGGATGTCGAACAGGTCGTTGCTCCGGAACCGTTCGGGCATCTTGGTGTGCCAGCTTGCGAAGCAATGTTCGCCGAAGCTGCCGAGCAAGTCCGGCATGCTTGTCTTGGTCAGCTTGGCCGCGGCCGTGGCAAGCGCCACCATCTCCTCGAACGGATAGGTTCCGACGCCCGTATACGCTCCGGAATGGGGCAAGCCGGCGGCGTCGATCACATCGTCGAGAAGGTCAGCGCCGTGCCGCTTCTCCAGAAAGTCGTAGAAGGTTGTGAACACCAAGCCCTTCACGCCCGCACCTCTCGCCTAAGTGCCGGAGATATTTGCCTGAACACAGTTAAGGAAAGCTTAGTCAGGCGCGTCGGAAAATGCCGGCGGGCGATCCATGCCGTGCCGACATAAAAAAGGGGCGCAGACACCGTCTGCGCCCCCTCGAGACCGATCTTGCGGCAGACCTCAGAAGCCGACCCGTGCCGTGATGCCGTAATACCGATCCGCGTCGCGCGGGATCTGATAGCGATAGGAACCGCCTGGGCCGCCGCTCTGGATCGCTGCCGCGAAGCTTTGGTCGAACAGATTGCGGACCTGCGCCGTCACCCGGAACCGGTCGTCGGAGCTGACGATGCCGGCCTGTAGATTGACGAGGGCATAAGCGTCGATCGTCGACAGCTGACGAATGATCGCCTGTTCCGAGAACTGCGAGATCTGCTTCGACTGGTAATTCGCTTGGGCGCCGACGAAGAAATCGACGGGCCCATCGGTGCGGAGGCGATAGTCGGCGCTGATCGAACCCTTCCACTTGGGTGCGTAGGCAAGCTGCGTGCCCGGCGGGACGACGTTCGCCGGGTTGCCACCCGGCGGCACGCGGAACTGGTCGACCTTGGCATCGGTGTAGGCGACGCCCCCCGAGATGCTCAGGTCCGGCACCGGCCGCCACAGCACGTCAAGTTCGGCGCCGCGAGTCGAGATCGTGCCCGCATTGGTGAAGCGGGTCACCACCACACCGGCGACGAGGTCCGGATTATTGGCCTGGAAGTTCTTATACTTGGCGTAAAAGCCCGCCAGATTCAGCACCAGCGTGCCGTCCAGGAAGGTGTTCTTCATGCCGACTTCGAACGCGTCCGACGTCTCCGGCTTCAGCGGATCGACGCCCTGGAAGTTGAGGTTGAAGAAAACGTTGAAGGCCGGCCCCTTATAACCGCGCGCATAGGTCGCGTAGAGCATCGAGTCCTCGAGCACGTCGAACTGCACGCCCGCGCGCCCGGACAGGTTGGTGTTGTCCGTCTTGCTGCGGAACGGCACCCCGTTCGAGCCAAGTACCCCGAGCGCAATCGCCTGGGCGAGCGTCGGCGGGTTCGCACCGGTCAGCAGCTGGCGGGTCCGATCGAACACGCCCTGATCGAACGCCGGCTGGATGCCAGGCGCGGCGGCGGGCACCACTTGGCCGAGCACCGTCTGCGTTCCCAGGCCAGTCGCGAAGCGGCTGTGGAATACGTTCAGCTGGTCGGCCGAGTAGCGCAGCCCGCCGAGCACGCGGAAGCGATCCGTCAGGTTCAGCGTCACGTTCCCGAAAAAGGCCAGGTTGCGGAAGGTCGAGCCGAAGGTCGCCGAGCCGAAAGGCGTGGTGCTGGCCGGGGCACCCGCCGTCCCGCAAGCCACGGGCGGCGTCGCCGTGGTCGCGCCATTGCAGACGATGTCCGACCGTTGGAACGTCCGCTCGTTGCGCGCCTCCGAGTAGAAGAAGCCCGCGACATATTCGAGAAACTGGCCGGTCGGCGACGCAATCCGGAATTCCTGGCTGATGGTATCGGAATCCTGCGGTCCCAAATCAGCGAGCTGCGGGAAGCCGACATACGCGCGCGGCAGGAAGTCGCCGTCGCGGAACTCGGTGTTCCGATACTTCCGATAGGCGGTGATGGAGGTGAGCGCCTGGCCGCCCAGTTCGGCATTCAGCTGCAGCGACGCGCCCCAGCCCAATTCGTTGGTGCGAGTGACCGTGTTCTGCGCGATGCGGCGCGTGCGGTCGCCACGGGGCGTCGGCAGCACGCCGAAGATCGGGTTGGTGGTCGGGACGCCGGCACCGGTCAGCGCACCGGTGCCGATCACTTCGGCGCAGCAATCGTCGCGATTCTTGTGCCAATCGACGGTGAACAGCGCCTCGACCGTGTCGGACAGGTCGGCCAGAGCCTGGAAACGGAAGCCGTAATGCTTGTAGCCATTGACCGTGCGATTGCGGGTCAGGGCCTCGTTCGTGATGTTGCCGTCCCAGTTGGCATAATAGGCACTGGTGCGGGTGGACAGCCAGTCCGTGAGCGGCAGGTTGACGACGACCCGGCCCCGATACTCCTCGTCCGTGAAGTAGCCGGCGTCGACATAGCCTTCGAACTCCTGCGTCGGACGCTTGGTGACGATGTTGATCACGCCAGCGGACGCGTTCTTGCCGAACAGGGTGCCCTGAGGACCACGCAGCACTTCGAGCCGCTCGATATCGACCAGGTCCTGAAAGGCTTCGCCCGAGCGGCTGAACACGACACCGTCAACGACAGTCGACACGGACGGCTCGCCCGCGATCGAGAAGGTCGCGGTGCCGACGCCGCGCAGGAACAGCGATTGATTGAGCGTGGTGCCGGACTTCAGGAAGTTGAACGAAGGGATGAGATTGACTGCGCCTTCGAGGTTGACACGGCCCTGCTGGTCGAGCGCGTCGCCGTCGAGGACGGTGATGGCGACCGGCACGTCCTGCAGCCGCTCCTCGCGCAGCTGAGCGGTCACGACGATGTCGGCGGGGTTATCTTCGGACGCGGTCGCGTCGGTTTCCACCGGTGACGGCGTGGCGGTCTGCGCCAGCACCGGCGCACTCGAAAAAGCGAGCGCAATCAAGCTCGTCGTCAGGCTCAAACGGCGCATTTCAGTCGGTCCCCACCCTTATTGATAGCGTTGTCATATCGGAACTAAGCAGAATTTGCTTGTGGCGGAAAGAGCGGCCGGACTCAGCGAAGGAATTGTTTCACGCTGTGTTGCCCGGCTGCATCACTCGGGAGGAACCCCATGGCAAAGACGCGGTTGGTGCCGAATGCCTGCCTCTACCGGGTTCATCCACGCGGCTGTCGCCGAACTTGAAGCGGATCTCGACCTGCTGGCGCGGCCGTTCGGGTCCGGGCGCGCCTGCGAGCTACGGCTGCTCGCCTATGCCGGGTATCGCACCGCCACCCGCGTGCATGTCAAAGGACGCGTTGTGCGCGCGGGCAAGACGCTGAAGCCGGGCGACACGCTCTTCGGGCGCTTCCGCGCGATGATGAACATCTACAATAGCCGGGAGGTGCCGGGCGTCCCCGTCTGCCTTGAAGCCTATGGCGGGACCTACGAGACGGTGTCGGACGAGGAAGGCTATTTTCACTTCAACGTCACGGTGCCGGATACGCTGCCGGCGCACACGGCGTGGGAACAGGTTCGTCTCTCGGCGCCCGGCGCCTCAACTGCGACCGCACCGGTTCTGGCGCCGGGCAAGGACAACAACTGGGGCATCATCTCGGACATCGACGATACGGTGGTGGAAACGGGCGCCACCAACTTCATCAAGAACTGGCGGCGCGTGCTGATCGAGGCGCCCGCGGACCGGCTGGCGGTGCCGGGCGCTTCGGCGCTCTACCGGATGATCGCAGGCGACCACCGCGCGCCTGCCCGCCCCTTCTTCTACGTCTCCTCCTCGCCCTGGAACCTGCACGGCTTCCTGACCGAGTTCATGGAGCTCAACGCCATTCCGCACGGACCGATGTTCCTGAAGGATTACGGCATCGATCGCACCAAGCTGATCGACAGCGGCCATGAGACGCACAAGCTGCTCGCCATCGAGACAATCCTCGCCGCCTATCCGGGGCTCCGTTTCGTGCTGATCGGCGACAATGGCCAGAAGGACGTCAGCATCTACGCGCGCGTGGTGCAGGATTTCGGTGCCCGTGTGGCGGCCGTGTTCATCCGCGATGTGGACGGCTCGTGCCGGTCTGGGCCCGAGGGTGCGCTGCTTCGGCAGATCGAAGCCGCCGGCGTGCCGACCTTCTGCGGTGCCAGTTTCGAGGACGCGCTGGCCGTCGTCGAGACGCTGCAGCTCGACCGCCCCGCCGAAGCGGCGGCGGCGGTGGTCGAACCCGCGAAGAGCTGACTTACTCCGGCGCGGCGCTCACCGCGGCGATCAGAGCCGGGGCAACCGCCTGCGGGGTCCCGAAAGCGAACGCTTCACGGGTCGTGACCCGGAACTCGCGTCCGGCCGGGAACACGGCGCTGCGACCGGTGATGAACGCGGCGGCGATCACGCCGGCCGCAACTGCGGTCCCGATCGTGGCGCCGGTATTCCCCTCCCCCTCCTCGCGGAAGCGGCCGAAGAGCGGCACCGCTTGGCCGTTCAGCGTCAGCTGATCGATCGCGATCTCCATCTTGGCCGATTTGCCGAACATGCCCTTTCCGGTTCGCCAGACGACCGAGCCGACCACCGGCGTGCCGCGCGGGATGACGACCGTGCCGTCTTTAATGACGTCCTGCACCACCGTCAGGCGGAACGCATCGCCCACGCGCTTAGCCTTCGAACTGACCTCCTCGTCCAGCCGGACCAGCACATCGGTGTTGGGTGGGAGCACGAGTCCTCGTGCCGGCAGAAGGGTCGGCACAGGAGCAGTCGGCGCGGGTGCAATGGCCACGGGCTTTGCCACATGCGCGACGACGATCGGCGCTGGCGACGGAGCGATGGGCGCGAGGATCGGCGGCGCAACCTTCGCCGCAAAAACGGGCCGTGCAACGCGCGGGGTTGGCGCTTCAGTCCGGACAAGGACCGGCCGCGAACGCTGCGCTGACGGGTATAGGGGCTGGGCGGCCGGGATGGGCGGCAGCGGCGTGTGGCTGAGCTGCGCCACCACCAGCGATGGCGTGGTCAGGATCGACAGAAACAACGCGGCACGTCGCACGGGGCACCCCTTCGGCTATGAGCCGACAGGGCTAGGTGCGGGCCATTAACAGCCTCTTTCCGTTTACCTTCTTTCCCAAAGGGATCGCACGTCCCGAGCAAAGTCGAGGGGCACGCACCGGCGCCCATGGACTGCGCTCGCTCCGAGACGGGTCAGCTAGCCCTCACCTCGTCAAGGGTCACGACGCGCTTCTCACGTGCGCTGAGTTCAGCGGCAGCGCCGATCTCCACCGCACGAAGACCGTCTTCGGCGGTCACCAACACCTCGCCTTCGCCGCGTACCACCGCATTGAAATGCTGGTGCTGGTAGTAAGTGGAACCGTGGTGCTGGCCGACGGCGAGCGCCGTCTCGTCCACCGGCACATGCTCGCGGGTGACCTGCTTTGGGTTCATGAAGCCCACACGGGGGCTGAAGACCAGCGAGCCTTCCGGGATCAGCACGTCCAGCCGCGCCTTGTCGCCGACGGCGGTAATCTCCTCCTGGTTCTCCGCGCCGTCGGCGAACATGCACAGGTCGAGCATGGCCCGGACGCCGTTCGCGAAATCGACGACCGTGTAGCTGTTGTCGATGATGTCCGGCTTTTCGCCGTCATAACGCTCGTCCTGGTGGTTCACGTCCATCGCCCCCGAGCAATAGACGCGCACCGCCTCTGACCGCACGATCAGCCGCATCAGGTCAAAGAAATGGCAGCATTTCTCGACCATCGTCCCGCCCGTGTTGCGGCTGAACCGATTCCAATCGCCCACCTTGGGCAGGAAGGGGAAGCGGTGCTCGCGGATGGACAGCATCTGCAGCCGGCCGATGCGCTCGGCATGGACCTGTTCGATGAACCTGGCGGCCGGCGGCATGAAGCGATACTCCATGGCCGTCCAAAAGGCGTGCTCCCGCTGCGCCGCCGCCTCGGCGATCCAGCGCGCGTCGGCCACCGTGGTCGCCAGCGGCTTCTCGCACAGCATGTGCACCGGCGCGTTCAGGATCGGCTCCAGCACGGCGCGGTGGGTGTGGTTGGGCGAGGCGATGATCACTGCATCGACTTCGCCCGAACGTACGAGCGCCTCGCCACTGTCGAACGCTTTAGGTTCGGACCATCCATCAGCGGCCGTCTTCGCCCAGCCCAGCGAGGTCTCGACCGGATCGTAGATGGCGGTGAGTTCGGCGCCCGGCGTGACGCGGAGGTTCTGGATATGCTCCACCCCCATCATCCCCGTGCCGATCAATCCGTAGCGAACCCGGCTAGCCATTCCCGAACCTTCCATCCTATAAGACAGCGATGTCATACCTGCCTGTCTCACCCGATAAACGACCGCTCGGCAAGAGTGGCCTCAGCGTTTTTCCCGTCGCCTGGGGCATGTGGCGCTTTGCCGGTAACGATGTGAACGCCGCTCGCCGTAAGGTGGAGGCGGCCTTCGACGCCGGGGTCGACCTGTTCGACACGGCCGACATCTACGGCCCCGACAACGGCGAACCGTTCGGTGCCGCGGAAGCGCTGCTCGGCCGCGTGTTCAAGGAAGCGCCAGGTCTCCGGGACAAGATGGTGCTGGCGACCAAGGGCGGGATCGTCATCGGCTCGCCCTATGATTCGAGCGCTGACTATATTGCGCAAGCGATCGACGCATCGCTGCAGCGGCTGGGGGTGGAGCGGGTCGAGCTGTGGCAAATTCACCGGCCTGACATCCTGACCCACCCGGAAGAGGTGGCGCGTGCGCTGGAGGCGGCGCATGCGGCCGGCAAGATCGCCGCAGTGGGCGTCTCCAACTTCACGACCTGGCAGACGGCGGCGCTGGCACAGTATCTGACCGTGCCGCTCGCGACCACGCAGCCGGAGTTCTCGCCGCTTGCGCTTGACCCCATCCGCTCCGGCTTGCTCGACCAGGCGATGATGCTCGACTTGGCCGTGCTCGCCTGGTCGCCGCTCGGCGGCGGACGGATCGCGGAGCCCTGGGATGCGCGCAGCCAGGAAGTCGCCGCCCTGCTCGACCGCAAGGCCGAAGAAGCGGGCGTGAACCGCACCGCCGCGGCGCTTAGCTGGATCATGGCGCACCCGGCGCACCCCATCCCAATCGTCGGCACCCAGCGGCCGGAGCGGATCGCCGAGATCGGCCAGGCGCTCGCGCCGCGCTGGACGCGCGCCGAATGGTACACCGTGTTGCAAGCATCGATGGGGGAAAGACTGCCGTGACCAAGTCCTGCGAGATCAGCTGGTTCTCCGCGCTCTGCGACGACGACTATGAGTTTCTCGGCGTCCCTGATGCCAAGCTCCGCTCGAGTTGGGAGCATTGCCGCGACATCGTGCTGACGGCCGAAAGCGGCGGCTTCGACAACATCCTGCTGCCGTCCGGCTATGCGCTCGGCATCGACACCACGGCCTTTGCCGCCGCCATCTCGACGCTGGTCCAGCGCATCCGCCTGCTGATGGCGGTGCGCGTCGGCGAAAGTTGGCCGCCCCAGCTCGCCCGGCAGATCGCGACAATCGACCGCATCTTGGGTGGCCGCCTAACGGTCAACATCATTTCGTCCGAGATGCCGGGTGAGACGCTCGCCTCCGCGCCGCGTTATGCCCGCACGGTCGAGGTGATGAAGATTTTGAAGACGCTGCTGAACGACCAGCCGCTCGATCACCAGGGCGAGTTCTACCAGATCAAGATCGACCCGCCGCGTGTGGGCACCGTGTCCGGCAAATGCCCGCCCCTCTATTTCGGTGGCCTGTCACCCGACGCCCGCGACGCGGCCGCGCAGGCCTGCGACGTGTATCTGATGTGGCCCGACCGCGAGGACGCGGTCCGCGACATCATCGCCGATATGAGGACGCGCGCCGCCGCCTATGGCCGCACGCTGCGCTTCGGCTATCGCGCCCATGTGATCGTGCGCGAAACCGAGGGCGAAGCGCGCACCTACGCCCGCCGGCTCCTATCCAAGCTCGATGCCGAGACCGGTGCTGCGATCCGCCAGAAGTCGCTCGACTCGACCTCGGTGGGCGTGACTGCCCAGGCGGCGCTGCGCGAGGCGGCGGACGACGAAGGCTTTGTCGAAGACGGTCTCTGGACCGGCATCGGCCGCGCCCGCTCCGGCTGCGGCGCGGCAATCGTCGGGGATCCGGATCAGGTGCTGGCGAAGCTCCGCCGCTACCAGAACATGGGGATCGAGGCATTCATCCTCTCCGGCTACCCGCACCAGGCCGAGGCCGACCTGTTCGCCCGGCACGTGCTGCCCAAGCTGGAGCATGGCCCGCTCAGCTGAGCTGAAGTGTATTCCCATGGTCGAGGATCGCACCGGCCTCCTCACCGTCTTGGCTGAGCCTGTCGAAGCCTTTCCTTCTTCTTGCTTCCGTGAACAGAAGGGAGGGCTTCGACAAGCTCAGCCCAGACGGCCATAGGAGCGGCACCCATTCTCTACCTATCAGAGTCGCGCCACCTTCCGCTTGCCCACACATAAAGATATCTTTATATCCTGATGCGTGGATCGGCTCCTCGACATCTTCCGTGCGCTCGGTGACCCGACGCGGCTCCGCATTTTTGCGTTGCTGCGGCGCATGGAGCTCTCTGTGGGCGAACTCGCGCAGGTGCTCGGACAGAGCCAGCCGCGCGTTTCGCGGCACGTGCGCATTCTCGCCGATGCCGGCCTGACCACCCGCCGTCGGGAGGGCAGCTGGGTGTTCCTCGCGCTTGCCGAGGACCCGCGTAACGAGCCGCTGCTCGCCGCGATTGAACATGCCGCGGGCGATTGGGTGGACGAGGACGCGGCGCGGCTCGCAGCCGTACGCGCAGAGCGTGCCGAGGCGGCCGCACGCTATTTCGAAGCGCATGCCGACGACTGGGACGCGATCCGTTCGCTCCACGTACCCGAAGCGCAGGTCGAGGCCGAAATGGCACGGATGCTCGGTACACGGCCGGTCGGGCGGCTGGTGGATCTGGGCACCGGCACCGGCCGCATGCTTGAGCTGTTCGGCGCCGAGGCGACACGCGCGCTGGGCGTCGATCGCAGCCCCGAGATGCTGCGCCTCGCCCGCGCCAAGCTCGCCGAGGCGCTGCCCGCCGCCGAGCTGCGCCAGGGCGACCTGACCGCGCTTCCGCTCGGCGATGCCGCGGCGGACACCGTGATCCTGCATCAGGTCCTCCACTTCGTGCCGCAGCCAGGTGCCGCGCTGGCCGAGGCGGCGCGCCTTGTCGCGGACAGCGGCCGGATGCTGATCGTCGACTTCGCGCCGCACGAACGTGAGGACCTCCGCACGCGCGACGCGCACCAGCGGCTCGGCTTTTCTGACACGCAGATCGGCGGCTGGCTGCAGGCGAGCGGTCTGCAGCTTGCGCAAATCAAGCAGCTCGAAGGGGGCGAGCTGACGGTGAAACTTTGGCTCGCCGAGCGGCCGAGCGCGATACGGAAGGAAGCGGCGTGACCCTGTCTCTGGCTCAAATGGAGGAGGCGCGCCGCGCGCTCGACGCTCCGCTGTTCGCAGACCTGTCCGGCGATGTCGGTGTGTCGTTCGAGTTCTTTCCGCCCAAGACGGACAAGATGGACGCGCAGCTCTGGGAGGCGATTCAGACGCTTGCGCCGCTCGGGCCGCGTTTCGTCTCGGTCACCTACGGCGCCGGCGGCTCCACCCGCGAGCGCACCCACGCGACCGTCGCGCGCATCCAGCGCGAGACGCCGCTGGCCGCTGCCGCGCACCTGACCTGTGTCGAGGCGAGCCGGGCCGAGATCGACCAGGTTGCCGAGGAATATTGGGCCGCGGGCGTACGCCACATTGTGGCCCTTCGCGGCGACCCGCCCGTGATGGGCACGCCGTTCGCAGCGCATCCGGACGGCTATGCCAATGCGGCCGAGCTCGTGGCTGGGCTCAAGAGGCTGCACCCGTTCGAGATCTCGGTCGCCGCCTACCCGGAGCAGCATCCGGATTCAGGATGCCTGGAGGTCGATCTCGACAATCTGAAGCGCAAGCTCGATGCGGGCGCCACCCGTGCGATCACCCAGTTCTTCTTCTCGCCCGATTGCTTCTTCCGCTTCCGCGATGCGGTCGCCGCCGCCGGCATCTCGGCCGAGATCGTGCCGGGCATCCTGCCGGTGTCGAACGTCGCGCAAACCCGCAAGTTCGCCGGTCTGTGCGGCGCCGAGATCCCCGGCTGGATGGACCGGCTGTTCGAGGGGCTCGACGATCATCCCGCCGCCCGTCAGTTGATCGCCGCCACCGTCGCCGCAGAGATGTGCCGCAAGCTGTATGCCGGCGGCGTCCGCCACTTCCACTTCTACACGCTCAACCGCGCCGAGCTGGCTTACGCCATTTGCCACCTGCTCGGACTGCGCCCCGTGACCACCGCCCAGGAGAAGGCCGCATGATCGAGAGCCAAGCCGCCGCCCGCCTCCGTGCCGAGGCCGCGAACCGCATTCTCGTCACGGACGGGGCATTCGGGACGATGATCCAGAGCTATCGCCTGACTGAGGCCGATTACCGGGGCGGCCTCGATCTCGGCCATGACCAGAAGGGCAATAACGACCTGCTGGCGCTCACCCAGCCGCATGTCGTCGCCGAGATCACCGAAGCCTATCTGGAGGCGGGCTCCGACATCGTTTCCACCAACACGTTCAACGCGAATACGATCAGCCAGGCCGATTACGGCGCCGAGCATCTGGTCCGCGACATGAACGTCGCCGCGGCCCAGATCGCCCGCGACGCCGCTCGCAACGCCGAGGCTGCCGACGGGCGCCCGCGTTTTGTCGCAGGCGCACTCGGCCCCACCAACAAGACCCTGTCGCTTTCGCCGGACGTCAACGATCCCGGCTACCGCGCGATCAGCTTTGACGAGTTGCGGGACGTATATCGCGAGCAGGCCGATGCGCTGCTCGACGGCGGCGTCGACTTCATCCTCATCGAAACGATCTTCGACACGCTGAACGCCAAGGCCGGGATCATGGCGGTCAAGGAAGCGAGCATCGCGCGCGGGACCGAGATCCCGCTGATGATCAGCTTCACGGTGACCGACATGTCCGGCCGCAACCTGTCCGGCCATTCGATCGAGAGCTTCTGGGCTTCGGTGCGTCATGCCAAGCCGCTGACGATCGGCCTCAACTGCTCGTTCGGCGCCCCTCAGTTGCGGCCGAGCGTCACGGCGCTGTCGCCGCTCGCCGACACGCTGTTGATGGTCTATCCAAATGCAGGCCTTCCCAACGACCTGGGCCAGTATGACGAGGCACCGGAGACCACCGGCGGCTTCATGCGCGACTGGGCCGATCAGGGCCTGATCAACATCGTCGGCGGCTGCTGCGGCACCACGCCCGACCACATCCGGGCGATGGCGCGCGCCGTTCGTGGCAAGGCACCGCGGGCGGTCCCTGAGCGCAAAACCCACACTTTCCTGGCCGGCCTCGACCCGATGCGCATCGCGGCTTAACGCCAAGTTCAAAGCCCGGCTTGGCTGAGCCTGTCGAAGCCCTCCCTTCCTTCTGCGCTCAGAAAGAAAAAGGGAAGGCTTCGACAGGCTCAGCCAAGCCGGTGAGTAGTTTCGAGAGCAAATGACAACCTCATCCTCCCTCTTCGTCAACATCGGCGAGCGCACCAACGTCACCGGATCGGCCGCTTTCAAGAAGCTGATCATGGCCGGCGACTATACGAAAGCCGTCGAGGTTGCGCGCAACCAGGTGGAGAACGGCGCGCAGATCATCGACGTCAACATGGACGAAGGCCTGCTCGACGCCGAGCACGCCATGACGACCTTCCTGAAGCTGATCGCCGCGGAGCCGGACATCGCCCGCGTGCCGGTGATGATCGACAGCTCCAAATGGTCGGTGATCGAAGCGGGCCTGAAGTGCGTGTCCGGCAAGCCGATCGTCAATTCGATCAGCATGAAGGAAGGCGAGGCACCGTTCCTCGATCAGGCGCGCAAGGTCATGGCTTATGGCGCGGCCGTGGTCGTCATGGCCTTCGACGAGGTCGGCCAGGCCGACACCAGGGACCGGAAGGTCGAGATCTGCGAGCGAGCCTATAAGCTGCTGACCGGCATCGGCTTCCCGCCCGAGGACATCATCTTTGATCCGAACATCTTCGCCGTCGCGACGGGCATCGACGAGCACAACAACTACGCGGTCGATTTCATCGAAGCGACGCGCGAGATCAAGGCGCGCTGCCCGCACGTCCATATTTCGGGCGGCCTGTCGAACCTTTCCTTCAGCTTCCGCGGCAACGAGCCGGTGCGCCGGGCGATGCACAGCGTGTTCCTGTTCCACGCCATCCCCGCCGGCATGGACATGGGCATCGTCAATGCCGGCCAGCTGGACGTCTATGACGCGATCGATCCCGAGCTGCGCGACGCGTGCGAGGACGTCATCCTCAACCGCTCGCCTGACGCGACCGAACGGCTGATCACGCTCGCTGAGCGATACAAGGGCGGTGACGCGGTCGCCGAGAAGCAGGCGGAGGAGTGGCGGAGCTGGCCTGTCGCGCGCCGTCTGGAACATGCGCTGGTCAAGGGCCTCGACGCGCATGTCGTCGATGATACCGAAGAGGCGCGCCAGCAGTTCGCCCGGCCGATCGAGGTGATCGAAGGGCCGCTGATGGACGGCATGAACGTGGTCGGCGACCTGTTCGGCGCCGGCAAGATGTTCCTGCCGCAGGTGGTCAAGTCCGCGCGGGTGATGAAGAAAGCGGTCGCCCACCTCCTCCCCTATATCGAGGCGGAGAAGACGGCGGACTCCCGCGGCAAGGGCCGGATCGTGATGGCCACGGTCAAGGGCGACGTGCACGATATCGGCAAGAACATCGTCGGCGTGGTCCTGCAGTGCAACGGCTTCGAGGTGATCGATTTGGGCGTGATGGTGCCCTGGTCGAAGATCCTAAACGCCGCCAACGAGAATGACGCGGACATGATCGGCCTGTCCGGGCTGATCACCCCCTCGCTCGATGAGATGGTGACCGTTGCCGAGGAGATGCAGCGGGCCGGGTTCAAGATTCCGCTCCTGATCGGCGGCGCGACCACCTCCAAGGTCCACACCGCCCTACGCATCGACCCGGCCTATGAGGGGCCCGTCATTCACGTGCTGGACGCCAGCCGTGCCGTGGGCGTCGCCTCTACCCTCGTCAGCGACACGTTGCTGGACGATTTCGTGACTAAGACGGCTGACGAGTACCAGTCCGTTCGAACCGCGCGTGAGGGCAAGGGCCAGAACGAGCTGCTCCCCATCGCCGAGGCGCGTGCTCGTGGCTTCAAGACCGATTTTGCACTGAAACCGCCGCCCCCCCTCCAGCCCGGGCTGCATGTGTTCGATGACTGGAGCGTCGAACAGCTGCGCGACTATATCGATTGGACCCCCTTCTTCCGCGCCTGGGAGCTGGCTGGGAATTATCCGGCGATCCTCTCGGACGAGGTGGTCGGCGAGAGTGCGACGAGCCTGTTCGCCGATGCCCAGAAAATGCTCGACACGATCATCGCGGAAAAGTGGCTCACGGCGCGCGGCGTCGTGGGGCTGTGGCCGTGCCGCCGCGAGGGGGATGATGTCATCATCAACCGTCACCCCGGCGAAGGCCGGGGCCCAGACGGGCCGGGTATCCGGTCAGCTGCCGCGGACGTCCTTGAAGAGCTGGGCCCCGGCCTTCGCCGGGGTGACGATGTGAGGCTCCCCTTCCTCCGCCAGCAAATGGCGAAGAGCACGGCTAAAGCCAACATGTGCCTGGCCGACTTCATCGACCCGGCGGGCGACTGGATGGGCGGCTTCACTGCCGCGATCCATGGCTGCGACCCGCACCTCGCGCGCTTCAAGGCCGCCCATGACGACTATTCCGACATCCTGCTGAAGGCACTCGCCGACCGCCTCGCCGAGGCTCTGGCGGAGGCGCTGCATCAACACGTCCGCACCACTCTCTGGGGCTATGCGGCAGGCGAGCAGCTAACCAACGAGGCACTGGTCAAGGAACAGTATCGCGGCATCCGCCCGGCGCCCGGCTACCCGGCCTGCCCGGATCACAGCCTCAAGCCGATCCTGTTCGACCTTCTCGGCGGTGCGCCCGCGGGCGCTACGCTCACCGAGAGCTTCGCGATGCTACCAACCGCTGCGGTGTCCGGCTTCTATTTCGGTCATCCCGAGAGCGCCTATTTCGGCGTGTCCAGGGTTGGCCGGGACCAGCTGGAGGACTATGCCGCCCGGCGCGGAGTCGAGCTGGCCCAGGCCGAACGCTGGCTCCGCCCCAATCTCGATTGAGGTCCCGTTGGCGTTTGATCCTACCGAGCACCCGCACCGTCGGCACAATCCGCTGAACGGCAGCGACGTGCTCGTCTCGCCGCACAGGATGAAGCGGCCATGGCAGGGGCAGACCGACGAAGCATGCGAGGCGCGCGGGCCGGGGCATGATCCGGGCTGCTACCTCTGCCCTGGCAATGCCCGCGTCACCGGCGACCGCAATCCCGACTACACCGGCACCTACGTCTTCCCGAACGACTTTGCGGCGCTGCTGCCCGACACGCCCGAACCAGACGCAGTGGAGCCGCTGTTCGCGACGACACCGGCGCGCGGCGAAGCGCGGGTCATCTGCTTCTCGCCGGATCACGGCGCCAGTCTGCCGTTACTCTCTCACGACCAGCTATGCGGCGTCGTCGACAGCTGGGCGGCGCAGGCGGAGGAGTTGGGACGGCGCTACGCCTGGGTGCAATTGTTCGAGAACAAGGGCGCGATGATGGGGTGCTCCAACCCTCATCCGCATGGCCAGGTCTGGGCGACGAGCTACCTGCCCGACGAGCCCGCGCGCGAAGATGCGCGTCAGCGGGCGTGGATGGCGCAACGGGGCCGCGCGATGCTGCTGGAGGTGGCCGAGCGCGAAGCGGCGGACGGCACCCGCACCGTCGTCCAGACTGATCGCTGGATCGCCGTCGTTCCCTTCTGGGCGAGCTGGCCGTTCGAAACGCTGCTGCTGCCGCGCTTTCCGGTCGCGCGCATGGAGGCGCTGGAGGCCGCCGACCGCGACGACCTCGCGCGCGTGCTGAAGGCCCTTACCACGCGCTACGACAATCTCTTCCGCTGCTCCTTCCCCTACTCGATGGGCTGGCACGGGGCGCCCTACGATGGGCGGCCTACCGATGGTTGGCAGCTCCACGCGCACTTCTACCCGCCGCTCCTCCGCTCGGCGACGGTGCGCAAGTTCATGGTCGGCTTCGAGATGCTCGCCGAGGCGCAGCGGGACCTGACACCCGAGCAGGCGGCCGCGCGTTTGCGCGACGTGAGCACGACCCATTATCTGGACGAGACGAATGGCTGAGCAGGCAACTATCGACCGCGCGACACGCGCCTTTGCCGAGCGGTTCGGTGGCCCGCCCGCGCTGGTGGCCCAGGCGCCTGGGCGCGTGAACCTGATCGGCGAGCATACCGACTATAATGACGGCTTCGTGCTCCCGCTCGCGATCGACCGCGGCACGGTCGTGGCCGCTCGGACGCATGGCGACGACGTCATCGTCTGGGCAGACGACTTTCGCGAGGAAGACCGCTTCGATCCGGCCGGCCCCATTCAGACTCTGCCGGGCGTGGACTGGCGCAACTATGTGCGGGGCATGGTCTCGCTGCTGCGGGGCGAAGGCGTGCCGGTTGCGGGCATGCAGCTTTCCGTCGCGGGCGACGTGCCGCAGGGCGCCGGCCTCTCCTCCTCCGCGTCGCTGGAAGTGGCGGTCGGCCTCGCCGTCGCGGCTCTGGCCGGCAGCGAGCTCGATCCGACCCGGCTGGCGCTGATCGCCCAACGCGCGGAGAACGAGTTCGCCGGCTGCGCTTGCGGGATCATGGACCAGCTGGTCTCGGCCCGTGCGGAGGAAGGGCATGCACTGCTGATCGACTGCCGCTCGCTCGAGTGCCGGTCGGTGCCGGTGCCGGACGAGCTGCGCGTGCTGATCATCCACTCGGGCGTGGCGCACCAGCACACGGAAAGCGGCTATAATGAGCGCCGCCAACAGTGCGAACAGGCGGCCGGTCACTTCCAGGTGCCGGCGCTGCGTGACGCCTCCGTGATGCGCCTGGATCAGCCGGGGGACCTGGACGCCCTCGCCTTCCAGCGTGCCCGCCATGTGATCACCGAAAACGACCGCACAGAGGCAGCAGCGGGCGCGCTGGCCATGGGCGACCTGGCGCGGCTCGGCCGGCTGATGACGGAGTCGCATGCCTCGCAGCGGGACGATTTCGGCATCACGGTGCCGGAGACGGACCGGTTGGTCGAGATCGTCAGCGCCGCGCTGGGCGAGCAGGGCGGCGCGCGGCAGACCGGCGGCGGATTTGGCGGCTGCGTCATCGCTCTGGTACCTGAGCCGAAGCTCGAGACGGTGATCCATGCGGTGCGCCGCGATTACCGCACACCGGCGGGCGAGCCGCCCTTCGTGCATGTCTGCCGCCCGGCTGCCGGGGCAGGACTGGTCTGACAAACGCAGAAGGGAGCGACGGCCGCGCCTTTGCCGCGCTGCTGGCCGGCAACATGGCGCTCGCGCTGGGGCCCCTGTTCGTGCGGCTGGCGAGCGCAGAAGCGGACGTTGGCCCGATCTCGTCGGCCTTTTGGCGCCTCGCGCTGGCGGCGCCGGTGTTGCTGCTGCTCACCCGGGCGACCGGGCAGCGCATCGGGCATATCGGCCGGCCGATGCTCGCCGCCATCGCGCTCGGCGGCGTCTTCTTCGCCGCCGATCTCGGCGCCTGGCATCTGGGCATTCTCAAGACCAAGCTCGCCAATGCGACCCTGCTCGGCAACATGGCGAGCCTGCTCTTCCCGCTCTACGGCTTCCTGATCGCGCGCGCGCTGCCATCGCGCCCGCAAGGCCTGGCGCTCGCGCTGGCGCTGCTCGGCAGCGTGCTGCTCCTCGGCCGTTCCTACGAACTGTCGCGCGAGAACCTGATCGGTGACCTGCTCTGCCTGCTCGCGGGCATACTCTATACCTTCTACCTGATCGCGATCGACCGCGCCCGCGCGGGGCTGCAGGCCTGGCCGGTGTTGGCGCTCTCAACGATCGCGGGCATCCTGCCGCTGTTCCTGTTTGCGCAGGCGCTGGGCGAGAACATCTGGCCGGAGAGTTGGGGGCCGCTGATCGGCCTCGCGCTTGGCAGCCAACTGATCGGCCAGGGGCTGCTCGTCTATGCGATGGGGCATGTCCGCCCGCTGGTCACGGGCTTGGCGTTCCTGACCCAGCCTGTGGTCGCGGCCGCGATCGGGTGGAGCCTTTACGCCGAGACGCTCGCCCCGCTCGACTGGATCGGCGCCGCCCTGATCGCGGCGGCGATGGTGTTGGTACGAAAGCCCTGACCTTCGTCATTGCGAGCGAAGCGAAGCAATCCAGTGCGGCGTCCGGCCTTACTGGATTGCTTCGTCGCTACGCTCCTCGCAATGACGATCAGCGCGCCAGATAGAACTGCGTCACCATGCAGTAGAGCATGGGGATGGACAGCAACGTATTGATGCGGCTGAACATCATCGCCGTGGTGGCGGACTTGGCCTTGGTGTCGGCATCCGCCTCGACCAGGCCGAGTGCCTTTTTCTGGTTCGGCCAGATGACGAACCACACATTGAACGCCATAATGAGCGCCAGCCACATGCCGAGGCCGATCACGCGATAGCCTTCCTGGAAGGTCAGCGCCTCGATCAGATACGGGCTGTTCGGGCCGGGCATCCCGGCAATGCTGAGGCCGGTGATCACCGTCAGCAGCGCGCCATAGCGGAAGAAGAACAGCGCGGTCGGCGCGATGTATTTGGACACGCCGGGCTTCAGCTCGGCAGGCACCTTCGGCATGGTCGGGATCTGCACGAAGTTGAAATAGTAAAGCAGGCCGATCCAGATGATGCCGAACCACACGTGCAGGAAGCGCATGAAGTAGTTGGCATATTGCCCGTCAAAAGCGTCGCCGTGAAAGGCGAACACGACGGCAAGCATCAGCGCGAAGCCGACCGCGAGCACCGCGTGCAGGTTGGAGAAGAATTTGGCCATGAGACGCCCCTCTTTATGTCGTTGATGGCGCGGCACGATTAGCAGGGGCGTGGAATCCTGTCACGCACTTGGCCATCGCGACCGCAGCGCCTAGATCACTGCCCATGACCGAGCCGCCCGCCGACCCGACGCTCGACGAGATCCGCGCGCATATGGCGTCGCTTCTTCCCGCCAACGCTGCCTTCGATGGCTGGACGCCGGAGGCGGTGACGCTCTCAGCCCAGCAGGCTGGCATTGATCCGGACCTCGCCCGCCTCGCCTTCAAGGACGGAGCGGTGGCCATGGTGGACGCCTGGTTCAAATCGGTCGATCACGCGATGGCCGCGCGCCTTCCGATCGAGACTCTTGCCGCGATGAAGATTCGTCAGCGGATTACGGAGCTGGTCTGGGCCCGGATCGAGATCGTCGCACCCGAACGGGAAGCGCTCCGGCGCGCGCTGGCGGTGCTCGCGCTGCCGCAGAACGCGCCACGCGCGGCTAGGATGGGCTGGCGCGCCGCCGATTTGATGTGGCGGCTGGCGGGCGACACCGCGACGGACTTCAACCACTATACCAAGCGCATGACCGTGGGCGCCGTCTACGCCTCGACGGTGCTCGCGCTGCTTGACGACGACACCGCCGACCTGAGCGATACCCGCGCCTTTCTCGAGCGGCGGGTCGAGAATGTGATGCAGTTCGAGCGGCTGAAGAGCGACTGGAAAGCCCGCGGCCTGCACCGGCCCAGCCTCTCCCGCTTCATCGGGCGGCTGCGCTATCCGGTCGTCTAGCATCCGCGCAAACACCTATTTGATAATCGTTCGCAGCAGCCCTAAAGAACCAGCATGCGGCTCGACGAACTTCCGCTCCGGAAAACGGCACAGATCAGCACCATCGACTGGGCGGCGCTCGATCCGGCCGAAGGCAAGCGGCTGCGCGAGCTCGGCTTCGACGAGGGCGTCTCGATTGAGACGCTGCACAGTGGCAGCATCTTCGGTCGGGATCCGATCGCCTGCCGTGTCGGGCGGATGACGGTCGCGATCCGCCGTGCACAGGCCCGCGCGATCAAGGTCGCGATCGCCGCATGAACCTGACCCCGCTGGTCGCGCTCGTCGGCAATCCAAATGCCGGCAAGTCCTCGCTGTTCAACGCGCTGACTGGCGCACGCCAGAAGGTCGGCAATTATCCGGGCGTGACCGTCGAGCGGCATTCGGGGCGGCTGGCCCTGCCGGATGGGCGACCGGTCGAGCTGGTCGACTTGCCCGGCGCCTATAGCCTCGACCCGCACAGCCCCGACGAAGCCGTCACCCGCGACGTCATCCTCGGCCGCCAGGAAGGCGAGCGGCTGCCGACCGCCATGGTGGTCGTGGTCGATGCCTCCAACCTCGACAATCACCTTCGCTTCGTGCTCCAGCTGATCGCGCTCGGCCTGCCAATCGTGGTGGCGCTCAACATGGTGGACCTGGCGAAGCGCGACGGGCTCGAGATCGACCCGGCGCTGCTCGCCCGCGAACTCGGGGTGCCGGTGGTTCCGACCGTGGCCGTACGCCGGCGCGGCCTCGATGAATTGAAAACGGCGCTTGCCGAACTGCTCGGCGACGGCGTGCCGCGGCCGCGCACGGAGCGGCCCATTGAGGCCCTAGAGACCGTGCAGCGGCGCGCCCGCGAGCTGGCCCGCAAAGCGACTGTCTCGGAAAGCCCCGTGCGCCGGTTCAGCAACTCGATAGACACCGTAGCGCTGCACCCGGTGATCGGTCCCCTCGTCCTCGCCACCATCCTGTTCGTCATGTTCCAAGCGGTTTTCTCCTGGTCCGAAGCGCCGATCGGGTGGATCGAGGGAGGCTTCGAGGCGCTCGGCCGCTGGATCGGCGACACGCTTCCGGACAATGCAATCCGCGCGCTGCTGATCGAGGGCGTGTTGGCAGGCGTCGGCGCGGTGATCGTGTTCCTGCCCCAAATCCTGATCCTCTTCCTCTTCATCCTGGTGCTGGAAGCGAGCGGCTATATGGTCCGCGCTGCCTTCCTGATGGACCGGCTGATGGCCCGCGTGGGCTTGTCGGGCCGCGCCTTCATTCCCCTGCTTTCGTCGTTCGCCTGCGCCGTGCCCGGCATCATGGCGACCCGCACGATCGACGATCCCAAGGACCGGCTGACCACCATCCTGATCGCACCTTTGATGACCTGCTCGGCGAGGCTGCCCGTCTACACGCTGATCATCGCCGCTTTCATTCCCGAACGCAGCGTCGGGCCCGGCATCGGCCTGCAGGGCCTGGTGCTGTTCTCACTCTATATCGCAGGCGTGCTTGGCGCCTTCGTCGCTGCCCTCATCCTGCGCCGCACGATCACCAAGGGTCGCGGTGCCGGCTTCATGATGGAAATGCCGAAATATCAATGGCCGCGGCTGCAGGACATCGGCATCGGCCTGTGGACGCGCACACAGATCTTCCTCCAGCGCGCCGGTACGATCATCCTGTTCACGACCGTGCTCCTCTGGGCGCTCGCCTCCTTCCCCAAGGCACCGGAGGGCGTGAAGCAGAGCGAATATTCGGTGGCGGGCCGCATCGCGAGCGGCATCGAGACGGTGGTGCGCCCCATTGGGTTCAACCATGAGATCGCGCTCGCGCTCCTCCCAGCGATGGCGGCGCGAGAGATCGCCGTCTCGGCGATCGCCACCGTCTATGCGATCGACGCCGCGGACGAGGAGGAGGCCGCCACCGCGCTTGAGGACCGGCTCGGCACCGCCTGGCCGCTCCCGACCGCCCTCGCCTTCCTGGCGTGGTTCGTGTTCGCCCCGCAGTGCATCTCGACCATCGCCGTTACGAGGCGGGAGACCAACAGCTGGAAATGGCCGGCCGTGATGGTCGGCTATCTCTTCGCCCTCGCCTATGTCGCAGCGGGCGCGACCTACTGGACGGCCGTCGCGCTGGGGCTCTGACTACATCGCTCGTCCCGAGCGAAGTCGAGGGGCGTATGTCCCGAACTTTGTGCCCGCGCCCCTCGACTTCGCTCAGGACGAGCGGATAGGGTGAGCGCAACATCTTCAGGAGCAATACGTGGCAGGCAGCGTGAACAAGGTGATCCTGGTCGGCAATCTCGGAGCCGATCCGGAGTCGCGGTCGATGAACAATGGCGGCGAGGTGGTGAACTTCAACGTGGCCACCACCGAGCGCTGGAAGGACCGGGACGGCGCGCAGCAGGAAAAGACCGAGTGGCACCGCGTCGTCATCTTCAACGAGAATCTGGGCCGGGTGGCCAAGCAGTATCTGCGCAAGGGCTCGAGCGTTTATCTCGAGGGCCAGCTCCAGACCCGCAAATGGACCGACAATAACGGCAACGACAAATACACGACCGAGGTCGTGCTGCAGCGCTTCCGCGGCGAGTTGGTCCTGCTCGGCGGCCGCGAAGGCGGCGGCGGTGGTGGCGGCTATGGCGGCGACGATCGTGGCAATTTCGGCGGCGGTGGCATGACCCCGTCCGGCGGCAGTGGCGGCTTCGGCGGCGGCCGGGGCGGCGGCTCCGGGGGCGGTGGCAGCCGCGGCCCAAGCCCCTTCGACAACGACCTGGACGACGACGTGCCGTTCTAAGCGGCCCGGCGCTCCTGCGCGGAAATCGCGGCCTCCATCGCCTTCAGCCGTTCGGCCAGGAACCAATAGGCTTCGGCCCAGGCAGTCAGCACATCGCCTGAGGCCAAAGTGCCGAGCACATCGCTCATCGCGCCCAGCAGGTTGTCGGCAACGGCCAGATAGTGGCCCGGTTCGACGCCGGCACCCACATGGCGTGCGGCGATCCGTTCCAGGGCGGGTGTGAGCGCTTCGAGGCGATCCACATGCTCGGCAAAGGCGAGGATCGCGCCGGCGACCTTCTGCGCCTGCTCGCCCGAACGCTGCGCGCCTGGATCGAACAGCCGCGCGAGATCCGGGTCGGCGAGCAGCCGCTCATACATGCGGGTCACGATCGCCAGCCCGTGCGCCTTCAGCACCGGCGCGGTTGCCTTGACCGTCTCGATCGTGTTCGCCGTCAGCGCCATCTTCTGCCCCTTCGCTTCCGGCTCGTTGAGCGCCCGATCGGGCGAGCCGCACGCGCACTGCGGCGAAGGCGACGAACCGCGCGACCGGCAGGGAACGGCAGCTGCGATTCGGGCGTCATGCTGTGACAAACTCGCAAAGAGGGTCGCAGCCTATGTCCGGTGTCGTCGTCGCGCTCTTGCTCGCGGCCGGAATGTTCATGATGATCTGGGTGGTGATGAAAGACCGCAGTTCGCGGCTCCGGATCCAGGCTCGACGATTGCCCGGCCAACTGACGGCGGCGGAACGACGACACCTGTACCGCAGGCTTGGCCTGGACCCTGCGCAACTGGCCCGCCAGCGTCAGTCGAACGTGATCTGGCTCGACCCGCGCGTGATCGATCGTCGCCGCACGGACGCCTGATCAGTCCTTGTCGAGCTGATCCTTGAGCCCCTGGAGCGCGGCGAAGGGGCCGGCGTCCTGCTCGCCCGCGGTGCCGAGCTCCCGCAGCGTCTCGTCCGCCGCAGCGCTGCGCGGGTAGGGATCGAGCGCCAGGGCCAGCGTCTCGGCTGCAAGCTCGCCCAGGTCGATCTGGTTGCCCTCCAGCGGCAGCGTCTCGCAGTCAGCAGCCGACAACTCGACCTCATCCTCGCCCGAGTGTCCAAACGCGTCATCCAAGAATCGCACCGAGAAGGGGGTCTGCAGCTCGGCAGGTATCGGCTCGTCCGTGACCACACAGGCCTGGACCACGGCCGCGTCCACCGTGCCTTCGGCGTGGATGATGCCGGCACGACGGCTGAGTGTGATCACCGCGGACAGCCGATCGATGCTCTTTAGGCGGAAGCGACCGGCGAGGCGGCGGCGCTCGGTTTCGTCCGCGCCGATCTCCATCCGGCGCGGCGCATCGGAGACGGTGTCCGCCTCGACGATGCGGGAGAACTCGGGAGTCATGGCAGCCGCCCCGCCAGAATCGACTCGGTCGGCGCGGCATGCAGGCCGAGATAGAAAGCGCGTAGCCGTTCGGCGGTATGCTCCAAGGCCGCCGCCGGGGGCTCGGTGCCGCGATAGAGATTTCGCACCAACGCCGCCTCGAAGGTGCCGGCTTTGAGGCCGTCGCGATACGCGCCGATGCGGCCGCCGAGCGCGCCCATCATCCGGCCGACATGCTTGCCCACGACCATGTCGCCGATGCCGATCTCGCGCAGCTGCCCGTCCATGTCGGTCACGAACAGCTCGACCAACCAGGCGACATGCTGGCGCTGCTCGCTTTCCAGCTCGAGCCGGGCGATCACCAGTGCGAGCGTGGCCGCGATCATCTCGAATCGCCCGTCGATCGTGTCGGCGACGCCGCCCGCCTCGTACCAGTGCCGCTCGCGGCCTTTGCCAACCACGGCATTGTACAGCGGCCGCACCGCTTCGTTGACATTGCGTCGGCCGAACAGCCGGTCGAAGAAGGACATCAAGGCTCCGTTCAGGGCGCCTGCGCTTGTGCAGGCGTCTTGGCCCGCATATTGAGGCGGCGGCGGCCGAGCGCAATGCTCGGGTCTCCGTCCGGGAGAGTGGAATGAGTGTGTTGCAGCGGCGCGTGTTGACGAGCGCCGCCTTGAGCGTCGTGCTGATGGCCGGCGCGGGATGTTCGCGGATCGCCGGGCACCAGGGTTATCTTCTCGATACCCAGCTGGTCGCAACGGTGCAGCCGGGCGTCGACAACAGGCAGTCGGTCCAGCGCACGCTGGGTCTGCCGAGCTTCACCGGGCAGTTCACGCAGAACGACTGGTATTATGTCGCGCGAGAGACACGTCAGCTCGCCTTCGGCAAGCCGCGGCCGATTTCCCAGACGGTGCTGCACGTGCGCTTCGATCAGGCGGGGAACGTCGAGAGCGTGACTCAGATGGGCGTCGATCAGGTCGCAGCGATCGACCCGGTTAACGCCAAAACACCGACGCTCGGCCGCAAGCGCGGCTTCTTCGAGGATCTGTTCGGGAATATCGGCCGTGTCGGCACCATTGGCGGTGCTGGCGGCACGCCGAACGACAACACCGGCGGCTAGGCGAAAACCCGCTTCCCCCCATAAGAACGCTCTCGGCGAGTTTCATTACGATCTCGTAATATCGCGTTGGGAACTCACCTGATCGTTCCTGAACGAGAACGAGCCTGATTTACCGCCTTTTCTGAACGGCTTGGCGTTGCCGGTAACCACGTCCGTGATAGCTTCTTCAACGACGCGACTCCGAGAACAACAGCAACGGTCCTCGCGTCCTGTCTTGAAGGGGAACTCACATGTTTGGTCGCCGTCTGAGCGCTTTTGCGCTCCTCTTGTCGTGCGCGTCCGCTCCGCTCTCCGCGAGCGTGGCTCCGGCGCTCAATCGCGATTGCTGGGACGAGCAGGAACTGGAGGCGCTGAAGGTCCAGCGCTTCAAAACCATGCTGCTCGTGTCGATGCTCAACTGCCGTGATCTGGAGCCGGCGATCGCAGCCGACTACAACCGCTTCGTGCGCGCCAATCGCGACCTGATTGCCCGCAACCAGTCGACTGTCCGCCAGCGATTCATCCGCGCTTATGGGCCGTCGGAAGGCCTGCGGGCTTATTCGGACTTCGAGACCGCGCTCGGCAACCGCTACTCCGACGCCGATTACGACAATCAGCGCTGCGCCGCCGCCGCCGACGATGCGCGGCTCGCCGGCTATGTGTCCGAACCCGGGCTGATGGACCTGGTGCAGTCAATGCCGAACGAAGATAGGTTCGCCACCTGCGCACAGACGACGCGCTTCGCCAGCCGCCAATGGGCCCCGCCTCAACCGCCGATCTACAACGCGCCGATGCGCGAAGCCGCTGCGCCGCCGCCGCCTGCTCCGATGCCGGCCAAGGCGGCCGAGCCCGCCGTCGAAGTCGCACAGAATGAGTGGCCGGACCTGGCGCCGGTCGAGGCCGAGGGCCCGGCCCAGTCGGTCGATCCGAATGCGGTGAAGGCGGAGCCGGTCCAGGTCGCCGCTGTGGAAGTGCAGAAGGTAGACCGGGTCGCGGCCGTTCGAGAGGCTGCCAAGGCTCTGCGCGAGGCGCTCGCCGCGCTGGAGGCGGAGGAGACTGCCACCCGCTAGGCTTATCATCGCGAGGAGCGAAGCGACGAAGCAATCCAGTGGCCGCGTACCGCAGCGCTGGATTGCTTCGCTGCGCTCGCAATGACGAGGAGAGGCTTAGGCAGCCCGGCGCTGAGTCGCGTTCAGCCAAGCGCGAGCCTGGCGCTGGGCCTCGGCGATTTCGCGGGCGGTCATGTCCTCGGCCACCTCCGCGCGGCACTCGGCGGCGCGGTGCGAGCCGGACAGAGCCGACAGGTTGAACCACTTATGTGCTTCGATCAGGTCGATATCGAGGCCGCCGGATCCGGACGAATAGGCGATGCCCAGTTCGAAACAGGCATCCGGATCACCGCGCGCAGCATCGGCAAGGCGGGACTCGATCAGAAACGCGGCACTCTTGTAGCTGCTACCCATGTCAGCTTCCCCTTTTGCGGCATGAGCAAGATTGGGGGCATGGTTTTTAAGAATGGTTAACGCGCGAGCGGGCCTTTGCGGGTCTCATCGCGCGGCGTCACCGCGACATTGTCGATCAGCCGCGCCTTGCCGATCCGCGCCGCTGCCAGCAGCCGGGCTGGTGCGGTCAATGCCGTGACGGGCTGCAGCGTCGCCGCATCGCACAGCGCCACATAGTCGACCGACTGGAATCCGCCCTCCAGCAGCGACGCCTCGGCCTTGGCCAGCGCTTCCGCCACATCGCCGCCGCCCTCGATCGTAGCAGCCGCCGCGCCAAGCGCGCGCGGCAGCGATCGCGCCTGCACCCGCTCCTCTTCCGAAAGATAGACGTTGCGCGACGAGAGCGCGAGGCCGTCCTCCTCCCGCTCCGTCGGCACGCCGACGATCTCGATCCCGAAGTCGAGGTCGGCCACCATCCGCCGGATCACCGCCAACTGCTGGAAATCCTTCTCGCCGAACAGCGCGATATCGGGCCGCACCTGATTGAAAAGCTTGGCGACCACCGTTGCGACGCCATCGAAATGGCCGGCCCGGGCAGCGCCATCCAACCCCTCGCTCACTCCCGCTACGGAGACATTCGTCGCGTGCCCGGTCGGGTACATCACCTCGACCTCAGGCATCCACAACACCGATACGCCCGCTTCGCTCAGCATCGCCGAATCCTTCGCCGCCCGGCGGGGATAGGCAGCGAGATCCTCGTTCGGCCCGAACTGCTTTGGGTTCACGAAGATGGAGGCAACGACATGGGGCGCCCGCTTCCGCGCCTCGGCGACCAGCGCCATGTGCCCCACGTGGAGCGCGCCCATCGTCGGCACGAAGGCGACCTTGCCGCCGTCCGCGCGCAGGCCGGCGATCGCTTTCCGGAGCGGTTTGAGCTGACGGATGGTTTGCACGGGCCCCCTGCCTTGATATGGCGGCTCCAATAGGGGGGCGCCCGCCTCCCGATCAAGTTCCGGATTTCAGTTCATGGCTTTGGGCGGCACTCACGTCATTGTTTTCGCGAACGAAAAAGGCGGCACCGGCAAGTCGACGACGGCTGTGCATGTGGCTGTCGCCCTGGCCGCGCAGGGCCGCTCGGTGGCCGCGCTGGACCTCGATCACCGCCAGCGCACGCTCGCGCGTTATCTGGAGAATCGCGCCGCGACGATGAAGCGCCGTGCCGTTTCCCTGCCCCAGCCGCGCTTCGCAGTGGTCGAGAGCAGCGAGGAGACCTTCGACGCCAGGCTCGCCGAGGCAGCGTCGGGCGCGGAGTTCGTCGTGATTGACACGCCCGGCCGCGACGATCCCGTCGCCCGCCGCGCTGCCACGCGCGCGAACACGCTTGTCACGCCGATGAACGACAGCTTCGTCGACTTCGACCTGATCGGGCAAGTCGACCCGGAGAGCTACAAGGTGAGCCGCCCCAGCTTCTATTCGGAGTTGATCTGGGATGCGCGCAAGGCGCGGGCCAAGGCCGACGGCGCGACCATCGACTGGATCGTCCTCCGCAACCGCATGCAGCACATCGAGGCGCGCAACATGCGGCGAGTCGGCGAGGCGCTGAACGCCCTCTCGAAGCGCGTCGGTTTTCGCATCATTCCCGGTCTGGGTGAGCGCGTTATCTATCGCGAGCTGTTCCCGAGCGGCCTCACCATGCTCGACTTCAACGAGATCCCGGACATCGGCATCGGCCATGTCGCGGCACGGCAGGAATTACGCGAACTCGTCTCCGGCCTGGCGCTGCCCGAACGCGTCGGTGCCGCGGCCTGATGCTCAAACTCCTGATCATCCTTGCGCTGGCGGGCCTCGCCTTTGCCTGGTGGACGGGGAGCAGTGCGCGCCGTCGCGGGTCCATGCCGGTGGAGGAAGCGCGGGCCCTGCTCGGCGTGACTGAGGAGGACGATGCGGAGACCGTGCGCGCGGCCCATCGTCGCCTGATCGCTCGCGTGCATCCGGACTCTGGTGGCACTCCGGAGTTGGCGCGACGCACGAACGAGGCGCGCGACGTGCTGTTGTCGGAACTCACTCACAGGCGAAACGATTAGCGCCAATCCTCATCACCGACTGGGCTGAGCCTGTCGATGCCGCTTCCTTCTTCTGGCCGTCGAAAGAAGGAGGGCTTCGACAAGCTCAGCCCAGCCGGGTCTAAGTTTCTCGGGAGACGTCATGACCTACAACTTCCACCCTACCTCGCTGCGCGAATATGACATCCGCGGCGTGATCGGCGAGACGCTCGGAGCGGAGGACGCGCGCGCGATCGGGCGCGGCTTCGCGACGCTGCTCCGCCGCGCCGGCGGCACGCGGGTGGCGGTGGGCTGGGACGGGCGCGACAGCTCGCCGATGCTGGCCGAGGCGCTGGTGGACGGGCTGACGCTAAGCGGCTGCGACGTGGTCCGCGTGGGCCTCGGCCCGACGCCGATGCTCTATTATGCCGAGGCCGTGCTCGAGGTGGACGGCGGCATCATGATCACCGGCAGCCACAATCCGCCGAGCTACAACGGCTTCAAGATGGTGTTCCAGCACCGGCCGTTCTTCGGGCCCGACATCCAGACCATCGGCCGGCTCGCCTCGGCTGGTGACTGGGAAGAGGCGGAGACGGTCGGCCAGGTCTCCGACTTCGACATCCTCGATCAGTATGTCGAACGGCTGGTCCAGAACTATGATGGCGGCGCGTTCCGGGTGGCTTGGGATGCGGGCAACGGAGCGGCCGGTCCCGCTCTCGAGAAACTCGCCAAGCTGCTGCCGGGCGAGCACCATTTGCTTTTCACCGACGTGGACTCGACTTTCCCGAACCACCATCCGGACCCGACCGAAGAGAAGAACCTCGAACATCTTCGCGCAGCCGTTCGCGAGAAGGGGCTCGATTTCGGCATCGCCTTTGACGGCGATGGCGACCGCATCGGCGCGATTGACGGCGAGGGTCGCATCATCTGGGGCGACCAGCTGCTCGGCATCCTGGCCGAGCCCGTGCTGCAGGCGGAACCTGGCTCCACCATCATCGGTGACGTGAAGGCGAGCCAGGCGCTCTACGATCGCATTGCCGAACTCGGCGGCACGCCGCTGATGTGGAAGACCGGCCACAGCCACATCAAGTCCAAGATGAAGGAGATCGGGTCTCCGCTCGCTGGCGAGATGAGCGGCCATATCTTCTTCAAGCACGACTATTACGGCTATGACGACGCGCTGTACGCGGCCGTGCGGCTGCTCCGGGCGGTGCGGCAATCGGGCAAGACGCTGACGCAGCTCAAGTCCGAGATGCCGCCGATGGTGAACACGCCCGAGATGCGCTTCCAGGTCGACGAGAGCCGCAAGTTCGCTGCCATCGACGAAGTGCTGGATCGACTGCAGGCGAGTGGCGCCGAAGTGAACCGCACCGACGGCGCCCGCGTCAACACGGCGGACGGCTGGTGGCTGCTGCGCGCCTCCAACACCCAGGATGTGCTGGTCGCCCGAGCCGAGGCGAAGGACCAGGCCGGTCTCGATCGGCTGGTCGCGCAAATCGACGAGCAGCTCGCCCTGTCGGGGATTCAGCGCGGACCCAGCGTCTCACACTGAGCCGGGCGCAGGGTCAGACCGCGACGGGCGCGGCAATGTGCGGGTGCGGGTCGTAGCCTGTCACCGCCACGTCTTCGAGGCGGTATTCGAAAACGCTGTCCGGCCGGCGCAGCAGGTCGAGCTTGGGAAAGGGGCGCGGCGGGCGCGCGATCTGCTCGGCGACGAGATGCTCGTGGTTGAGGTAAACGTGCACGTCGGCGCCCATCCAGACGATCTCGCCCGGCTCGAGCCCGCATTGCTGCGCGAGCATGCGCAGCAGCAGGGCCGCCTCGAAGATGTTGAACGGAAATCCGAGGCCTAGGTCGCAGGACCTCTGGTAGAGGATGCCGGAGAGGCGGCCGTTCGCGACATGATATTGATAGGTCATGTGGCACGGCGGCAGCGCCATGCGGTCGAGTTCCGCGACGTTCCATCCGGTGAAAATGTGCCGGCGTGAAGCGGGGTTGCGCTTCAGCCCGTCGACCAGCTGAGCGATCTGGTTGATGGTGCCCCCCGCGCCGTCCGGCCATGACACCCATTGCTTGCCATAGACAGGGCCGAGATCACCCCATTGCTCGGCAAACGCGTGATCCTCAATGATCCGCGCCTCAAAGCTATCCCGATCGATCGTCTCGCCCGTCTCGCGGCGGTAGCGGTCGAGCGGCCAGTCGGTCCAAATATGCACCCCTTGTTCGACCAAGGGACGGATGTTGGTGTCGCCGGACAGAAACCAGATCAGCTCTTTGACCGCCGATTTCCAGTAGACGCGCTTGGTCGTGATCAGCGGCACCGTGCCGTCGGACAGGTCGAAGCGCATGGTCACGCCGAACAGCGAGCGGGTGCCGACGCCGGTGCGATCGCGGCGCTCGTCGCCCTCCTCCCAGGCGCGACGGATGGCGTTCAGATATTGCTGCTCAGGATGCTCGCTCATGCGCCGCCGCTTGTGCGGCAGCGCGCGAACAGGTGCAACTTAGCAGTTGCTTACATGGTTATGTTGTATCATCTTCTCAGGACGGCACAGAGAGGCCGAGCATAGGAGACGATGCAATGACGGCAGACGGATTCCTCGGGCAGAAACAACGGCATCCCTTCGCCCTCGCCGCGGCGGTCGGGATCAACCTGGCGGCGGTGACGGCCCTACTGCTGGCCAAAAGCGGCTATGTGAAGCCGATCGAAGGCATTCTGATTGGTGAGAACATCCCGATCGTCGAACCCCCGCCACCCAATCCGCCCGAGGCGCAACCGGAGGCGCGGCAGCCTCGGAATCCGGTCCATGTGCCGGCGCCCAAGGTCCCGGCAAAGCCCATCCCGGGCGAGCCGCCGATCACGGGCAGCGACGAGACGGTTCCGGGCACCGGAGACGGCGGTGGTGTCGTGATCCAGCCGCGGGTTGAGCCAACGCCAACGCCCACACCGGCCCCGGTGCTGACCGAGGCCATGCCCTTGCCGTCGGCTGCACGCGACTTCCAACCGCCTTACCCGCCGCAGCTGCTGCGCACGGGCGTCGAGGGGAAAGCCGTGGTGCGGGTGCTGATCGGCCTCGACGGGCGTGTGAAGCAGGTGGCGGTGATCAGCGCGGATGATCCGCTGTTTGCCGACGCGACCGAACGCCAGGCGCTGCGGCGGTGGCGGTTCAGGCCGGCGACCCGCGACGGCGTGGCCGTCGAGACCTGGAAGCAGCTCACGGTCCGCTTCGAGATCCGCTGAGGCTGGCAAGCGGGGCATGGAGCGCCTATCTTCCCGCCCATGTCCCGCTTCAGCCGTTACAATCCTTTGACCGGCATAAACGACCTGCGCCGTTTCCTCGCGTCGCGAGAAAAGCACGAGCTGGTCTTCGCTTTCCTGTCGGTCCTCGTAACGGTCACCATCCTGGTCGGCTTCTATCTCGACTCGGGCGACCTGAAGAAGCCGTGGCAGCGCGACATCACCTACGTCGAAAGCTGGCCGCTCGATCGGACCGACGCCGAGATCATCGCCGCGCAGAAGGCCGACATGAAGAACCGCGCGATCCGCGAGGCGGCCGAGAAGAAGCGCCAGGAAGAGCATCGCAAGAGCCTCAAGAGAGTGGACGACGCCCTCACCCGGTGGGGCTTCTGAGCGAAGACGCCCGCTGGATGGCCGCCGCTCTCGCCTTGGGCGAGCGGGGGCGGGGGCACACCTATCCGAACCCCAATGTCGGGTGCGTGATCGTCGCGGGGGGCCGGGTGGTCGGACGTGGCTGGACGCAGCCGGGCGGACGCCCGCATGCCGAGGCAATGGCGCTGAGCCAGGCGGGCGCGGCCGCCAAGGGCGCCACGCTCTACGTGACGCTCGAACCTTGCGCGCATGTAAGCGAACGCGGCCCGGCCTGCGCCGACCTGATCGCCGCTGCCGGGGTGAAGCGGGTGGTCGCGGCGGCTCAAGATCCGGATCCGCGCACGGCGGGACGCGGCTTCGAGCGCCTGCGTGCAGCGCACATCGACGTGGTGACCGGCGTGCGTGGAGCCGAGGCCTTGGCGAGCTTCCCCGGCTTCGTCACCCGACAGGCCTTTGGGCGGCCCTTCGTCACGCTGAAGCTCGCGACCTCGCTCGACGGCCGCATCGCGCTTCCCGATAGCAGCAGCCGCTGGATCACGGGCGAGGCGGCCCGCGCCCATGCTCATCTGGAGCGCAGCCGGCACGAGGCAATCCTGGTCGGCCGTGGCACATGGGAGACGGATGCGCCCAAGCTGGACGTGCGCCTGCCGGGGTTAGAGGAAAGGTCGCCGTTGCGGGTGATCCTCAGCACCTCACTCGTCCCGAGCGAAGTCGAGGGGCGTGTCGCCGACGCTCTACCAGCGCCCCTCGACTTCGCTCGGGACGAGCGAGATGTGATGCGGATTAGCGATCCCCATCAAATCACCACCCTTCCCTGCGATCACCTGCTCGTCGAAGGCGGCGCGAGCGCAGCGGCCGCCTTCCTCGCAGCCGATCTCGTCGACCGCCTGCTCCTCTACCGCGCGCCCATCCTGATCGGCGAAGGCAAGCCGGCGATCGACCACATTGGCTTGGTCGACCTCGGCCAAGCGCACGGGCGGTGGCAACTCTCGGACGCGCGGATGCTTGGCAGGGACCGGCTCGAAGTTTACGTGCGACAGCGCTGACATGTTCACAGGCATCATCACCGACGTCGGGACCATCGAGTCCGTCGAAGCGCGCGGCGACACGCGCGCCGTGATCCGCACGGCCTACGACACCGCAACCGTGGACCTCGGCGCGTCCATCGCCTGTTCGGGCGTGTGCCTGACGGTGGTCGACAAAGGGCCGAACTGGTTCGCCGTCGACGTGTCCGGAGAAACGATCAGCCGCACCGCGCGCAATCAGTGGAGTGCCGGCCGCAAGCTCAATCTCGAGCGTGCCATGAAGCTCGGCGATGAACTCGGTGGCCACATCGTCACCGGTCATGTCGATGACATCGCGTCAGTGATCGGCATCTGCCCGGAGGGTGATTCCAAGCGCATCGGCTTCTCTGTGCCGGCAGAGCTGGCGCCGTTTATCGCCCCAAAGGGCTCGATCACGATCGACGGCGTGTCGCTGACGGTCAACCAGGTCGAGGACCAGGCCGACGGCACCACCCACTTCTCGATCAACCTCATCCCGCACACCCAGGCGGTCACAACCCTCGGCGAACTGGCGCAGGGCCAGGCCGTTAATATCGAGATCGACGTGCTCGCCCGTTACCTGCAACGCATGGAGTATTATCGTGGCCAACGCTGAAGTGAGCCGCTTGCGCCACGCCTATCTATCGTCGCCCGAAGAGATCATCGACGAGGCGCGCAACGGCCGTATGTTCATCCTCGTCGACGACGAGGACCGGGAGAATGAGGGCGACCTCGTCATCCCCGCGCAGATGGCGACGCCCGACGCGATCAACTTCATGGCCAAGCACGGCCGCGGCCTGATCTGTCTTGCGCTCTCCAAGAGCCGCGTGAACCAGCTCGGCCTCGACCTAATGAGCCGCAACAACGGCACCCGGCACGAGACGGCGTTCACGGTTTCGATCGAGGCGCGCGAGGGCGTCACCACCGGCATCTCTGCCGCCGATCGGGCCCGCACCATCTCGGTCGCGATCGACGGCACCAAGGGCAAGGACGACATCGTCACGCCCGGTCACGTCTTCCCGCTGGTGGCGAAGGACGGCGGCGTACTTGTGCGCGCGGGCCATACGGAGGCGGCGGTCGACGTCTCTCGTCTGGCCGGCCTCAATCCGTCCGGTGTCATCTGCGAGATCATGAAGGATGACGGGACGATGGCCCGTCTCGACGACCTGATCGCCTTCGCTCAGCTCCACAATCTCAAGATCGGCACGATCCGCGACCTGATCGCCTATCGCCGGCGCCACGACCATCTGGTCGAACGCCGCGCGGAGATGACGTTCAAGAGCCAGTGGGGCGGCGATTGGCGGGCTATCACCTTCGTCAACAAGGTGACCGGCGACGAGCTGATCGCGCTGCAGAAGGGCCGCGTCGACCCCGCCAAGCCCACTTTGGTGCGCATGCACACCATGTCCATGTTCGTCGACGTGTTCGGCGAGGAAAATGAGCGCGCCGGGCTGCTGTCTCGCTCGATGGAGCTGATCGGCGAAGCAGGCGCGGGCGTGATCGTCGTCATCAACAAGCCGATGAAGGGCATCGTCAGCCGCTTCATGCAGCTCCGCGCCGAGGGCAAGGGCGCGGGCGCGCCGGAGGTGGAGGAGCTTCGCGACTACGGCATCGGCGCGCAGATCCTGGCGGAGCTTGGTGTGCACGACATGGTGCTGCTCACCAACACGCACCACACGCTGGTGGGGCTCGAAGGCTACGGCCTCTCGGTCGTGGGCGAGCAGCCGATCCCCGGCACGGGGGGAGAGTAGGGCCCTCAACCTCCGATCAGGCTGAGCTTGTCGAAGCCCTGGTTTTCTTTCTACCCACACGTACAGAAGAACAGGCCTTCGACAGGCTCAGGCTAAACGGAGTTTCTTGTGGCCCACATCCTCATCGTCGAAGCGCGGTTCTACGATCATCTGAACGACCTCCTGCTCGAAGGCACACGCGCAGCGATCGAAGCCGCTGGGCACACGCACGAGACGATTACTGTGCCCGGCGCCCTCGAAGTGCCGGCAGCGATCGCGCTTGCTTCGGAGAGCGGACGGTATGACGCCTTTGTCGGTCTCGGAGTCGTTATTCGTGGCGAGACCTATCACTTCGAGATCGTGTCGAATGAGAGCGCCCGCGGCATCATGGCGCTGACGCTGGACGGCCTCGCGATCGGGAATGGGATCTTGACCGTGGAGAACGAGGCCCAAGCCCTCGCCCGCGCGCGCCGAAGCGAGAAAGACAAAGGCGGCGAAGCGGCCAAGGCGGCGCTCGCCATGCTCGCGCTGCGGGAGCGATTTGCATCTTGAGCCCGTTTGTTTCGAGCGAAGTCGAGAAACCGGGACTAGGCGCTTCTCGACTTCGCTCGAAGCGAGCGGAGGGATGAAGGCTTCCAAACGGGTTGTTAACTGCAACCCGCTTTAGCTACACTCCTGTCAGTTAATCAGGAGTCGGCCATGGCCTATGCGCATACGATCGAGGCCAATCCGCATTGGCTGCCGCTGAACCGCAAGCAGGCGCTCGCGCATATTCCGGGCGAGGATGGCTGGCCGTTGGTCGGCAACACGCTGAAGCTCCTGAAAGACCCGTTCGGTTTCGGACGGAAGATGGTTGCGACCTACGGCCAGGTGTACCGTAACCACGCGTTCGGCGGCCCCACCGTGCAGCTGATCGGCCCCGACGCAAACGAGCTGGTGCTGTTCGACCGCGAGAAGCTCTTTTCGTCCGAACAGGGCTGGGGCCCGATGCTCAACCTGCTCTTCCCGCGCGGGCTGATGCTGATGGACTTCGACAAGCATCGCGCCGACCGCCGCACCCTCTCGGTTGCATTCAAGCCCGAGCCGATGCGGCATTATTCCGAGCAGCTGAACCGCGGCATCGCTCGCGCGGTCTCCGGCTGGGCGGACAAGCCGATCCGCTTCTACGACGCGATCAAGGCGTTGAGCCTCGACCTCGCCGCGGAAAGCTTCCTCGGCATGGAGCTCGGGCCTGAGGCGTCCAAGATCAACAAGGCGTTCGTGGACGAGGTGCAGGCCTCCGTTTCACCGATACGCGTGCCGCTGCCCGGCACGAGCATGCGCCGCGGCGTCAAGGCGCGCGAGTATCTTATGGACCTGTTCCTGCGCGAGATCCCGAAGCGGCGGACGGGTGACGGGCAGGACTTCTTCTCGCTCTTCTGCCGCGCGACCGATGAGGAGGGAAAGCCCCTCTCCGACCAAGCCATCGCCGACCATATGAACTTCCTGATGATGGCGGCGCACGACACGATCACGTCCTCGGCAACCAGCCTGATCATGATGCTCGGCCGCCATACCGAATGGCAGGACAAGCTCCGCGAGGAGATCGCCTCGCTCGGCCTCAACGACGATGAGGGTGTGCCCTATGGCCAACTCGACCGGCTCGTCCTCACCGAATATGCGTTCAAGGAAGCGCTGCGGTTGGTGCCGCCGGTGCCCTCGATGCCGCGCCGCGCGCTGCGCGATTTCGAGTTCCGCGGCTACCGCATCCCGGCCGGCAGCTTTGTCGGTGTCAGCATCGCGTATACCCATCATATGGCCGAGCATTGGCCGGAGCCGACCAAGTTCGACCCGATGCGGTTCACGCCCGAGGCTTCGCGCGGGCGGCACAAATATGCCTGGGTACCGTTCGGCGGCGGCGCGCATATGTGCCTCGGCCTGCACTTCGCCACCATGCAGATCCGCATCCTGATGACGCACCTGCTCAGCCGCTACCGCATCGAGCTGGACCCGGCCGATGATGGCGAGTGGCAGTGGTTCCCGATCCCGCGGCCGAAGAACGGCCTGCCGGTGCGGTTCCGCCCACTCTAACGGCACAGCAGTGCTCCTGCGCAGGCAGGAGCCCAGGTCACGCACTCTATGCCACTGGGCTCCTGCCTTCGCAGGAGCACTGCCGAGGACGGGACAGCTACGCCGCTTCAGCCAGCCTCGGATAATCCGTATACCCCTCCGAGCCCTGGCTGTACCACGTCGCCATGTTGTCGGGCGTCAGCGGCGCGCCGACGCGCAGGCGTTCGACCAAGTCCGGGTTGGAGATGAACGGCCGACCGAACGCGATCGCATCCGCAAGGCCGCTCGCGATGTCCGCCTCTGCCCGGGCGAGGTCGTAATCCTGGTTGAGCACCAACGGCCCGTCGAACACCGGCCGGATCAGCGGCGACACCTTGGGCTGGTCCGACGCACCGAACGTGCCCTCGGGCGAGAGCTCGCGCAGTTCCAGGAACGCGATGCCGATCTCGCTCAGCGCCTTGGCGGCGAGCGGGAAGACGGCGCCCGGATCGCTGTCCTCGGCGCCCTGGCTGTTGCCGTTGGGCGACATGCGGACGGCAGTGCGATCCGCGCCGATCTCGCCGGCCACAGCCTCCGCCACCTCACGCAGCAGGCGGATGCGGTTCTCGGGTGCCCCACCATAAGCGTCGGTGCGGAAGTTCGTGTTGTCGCGCAGATGTTGGTCGATCAGATAGCCGTTCGCCGCGTGGATTTGCACGCCGTCGAAACCCGCCGCCTTGGCGTTCCGGGTGGCGCGGCGATAATCCTCGAGCAGCCGTGGGTACTCATCGAGGCGCAACGCCCGCGCCTCGGCATAGGGCTGCTTGCCGTCATAGGTATGCGCCTTGAACGGCGCCGTCGTCGCCGAGGAGCTGACAGGCGCCTCGCCGCCAAGGAAGCTTGGGTGCACCAGCCGACCCATATGCCAGAGCTGGATGAAGATGCGGCCACCCGCCTTATGCACGGCCTCGGTCACCGGCTTCCAGGCCTCGGTCTGTTCGTCCGACCAGATGCCTGGCGCGAACGGCCATCCCAGCCCTTCCTGCGTGATCCCCGTGGCCTCCGTGATGAGCAGGCCGGCGGACGCGCGCTGCGCATAATAGGTCGGCATCAAATCACTCGGCACATGTTCCCGGCTGGATCGGCCGCGGGTGAGCGGCGCCATCAGGATGCGATTGGGCGCGCTCACCGCGCCGAGCTGGATCGGATCGAACAGGCTGGCCATTCTCTTGTGCTCCTTTGTCGCAGCGGGAGTTGGGGGCGCGCCCTCGTCCCCGCAACCGCGCCAAGCGTCCAAGCCATTTGCCATTTCGTCTGAAGCGCGCGATGCTCCGGCCAGCCAAAGGGGGTGCGGTATGTGGGCTGCCGAGCGGCAGGGGGATGCCTATGTGGGCCGGGTCAGCGGCCGCATCGACGAACTCCATTGGGAGCGGTTCGCGGAGGCCCTGAAGTCCGGGGTTGCGGACGCGAAGGCGCAAGGCTGTTCCCGCTTGATCCTCGACTTGAGCGGAGTGGAGTATCTCTCCTCCCGCGGCCTGCGCGCGCTGACCTTGGGCAAGCGCGAGGCCGACGCGGTAGGACTTCCGGTCCTGCTGGCGGCGGCCAACGAGCTGGTGGCCGAGATCCTGGCCATCAGCCGCTACGACAAGATCTTCCCAGTGCGCGCCAGCGTGGCCGCGGCGCTGGAGGGCTGAGCGATGCTGGTCCGCTTCTGGGGCACGCGCGGTTCGCTGCCGGTCGCGTTGAAAGCCGATCGGCTGGAGGCAAAGCTTACGAAAGCCCTGGTCGGCGCGTCCGGCCGCAGCTTCGCGGATGAAGGCGCTGCGCGAGCCTGGCTGGCCGACCAGCCCTTTGCCGCCCGCGGGACCTATGGCGGTGCCACGAGCTGCGTCGAGCTGGAGACAGGCGCCCCCGCCTTTTTCGTCTGCGACATGGGCAGCGGCCTGCGCGAGTTCGGGCTGTCGGCCATGGCCCGATGTGCGGCGGGTCACGCGCGGCGCTACAACATCTTCCTGTCCCATCTTCATTGGGACCACATCATGGGATTCCCCTTCTTCGTGCCGGCTTTCGATCCGGGCGCGGAGATCGTCATCCATGCCGGCCATGCCGATGCGGAGCAGGCGCTGCGTCGTCAGCAGGAGGAAATCTCCTTCCCCGTGGCGTTCGACTGGCTGCGGGCCAAGATCCGCTTCGTGACCATGACACCGGGCGAGCCGATCGACGTGGACGGGGTGCAGGTGGTGGCCATGGCGCAGCACCACAGCCATGACAGCTATGGCTATCGCTTCTCCGACCCGACCGGCCGCTCGTGCGTGTACAGCACCGACAGCGAGCACAAGACCGACCAGATGGAGGCGGAAGACGCCTTCGTCGGCTTCTTCGGCAACGCGGACCTGGTGGTCTGCGATACAATGTATTCGCTCGCGGATACGGTGTCGCTGAAGGAGGATTGGGGCCATTCCAGCAACATCGTCGCGGTGGACCTTTGCCGCCGCGCCGGCGCAAAGCGGCTCGCCTTGTTTCATCACGAGCCGACCTATGCCGACGAGGACATTGACCGGATGCTCGCCGAGACAATCCGCTATGAAGAGTTGACGCGCGAGGGCGCAGCGCTTGGCATCATCTGCGCCCATGACGGACTCGAAGTCCGTCTCTGAGGCCCGGCTCGCGCGGCTGCGGCTGGCGGGGCTGGTCGCGGCGCTGATCGCGGCGGCGCTGCTGCTTCCGCTCGGATCGACGCTGCGGACGCCGCTTTTCGACGCCTGGCAGCGGCTCAACCCGCGCGACCTGAGCGACACGGACGTGCGCGTGGTGCTGATCGACGCCGACAGCCTGAAGGCACTCGGCCCCTGGCCCTGGCCGCGTTTCTACCTCGCCAAGCTGACTAAGGAGATCGCCGACCGCGGTGCGGCCGTGATCGGGTATGACGCCTTCTTCGTCGAGCCCGACCGGACCGGACCGGCATCGTTCCTGCGCCTGAACCCAAGCCTCTCGCCAGCCGCGCAAGCCGAGCTGCAGGCGCTCGACTCGCCCGACAGCCTGTTCAGCCAGGCCATCGGGCAAGCGCCAGTGGTGCTCGCCCGCGCCGGCACTGCGGGCAGCGACGGAACGTCGACGCTTTCAGTCGAGGCGGATCTGCCGGCGCGCCTGCCCGCCGACTTCCTCCGCTATCCGCGCGCACTGACGGCTATTCCCGAGCTGGACGATGTGGCGCTCGGCCACGGGCTTGCCAACGCGGAGCCGGATGCAGACGGACTTTACCGCAAGCTGCCGCTGCTCCTGCGCGTGAGCGAGACGCCGGTGACCGGCTTTGCGCTGGAGGTGGCGCGGGTCGCGCTGGACCTCGACAGCATCGCGCTGCGCGGCGGCCGTGTCGTGCTCGGGAAGCGGCTGGTTCCTGTAACCTCGCGCGGCGAGATGCGCCTGCGCTTCGGGCGCTTCCCAAGCACGAAGATGATTTCCGCAGTCGATCTGCTGCAGCGCGGGGGCCAGGCAGACTTGAAGGGCAAAGCCGTGGTGATTGGCACCGCCGCGGAAGGGACCGTGGACGTGGCTGCGACGCCGCTCGAACCGAAGCTCTGGGGCGTGCTTGTCCAGGCGCAGGCGGTCGACGCATTGTTGCGGGGCGCGGGCTGGCTGGAGCGGCCCCGCTGGGCCTTGGCGGCGGAATGGGGCGCGGCCCTTGCGCTCGCCGTACTTGCGCTCTGGCTGCTGCCCCGTCGGGGCCGCGCCCAATGGCTGGTGGCAGGCGCAGGGGCGGCGCTGTTCTTCGGCGCCTGGGTGGTGTTCGAGGTGGGCGGGCTGCTGCTCGACCCGTTGCCCGCGCTCACGCTGGCGACGGCGAGCGCCATCGCGATTGGCCTCGCCTCGCTCCAGCAGACTCGCCGCGAGCGGGAGCAGCTCCGTGAGACCCTGGTCGAGGAGCGGGTGGTCACCGCGGCGAACGAGGCCGAACTGGACGCCGCCCGCTCGATTCAGCAGGCCATGCTGCCGCGCCCGGAGGCGCTCGCCACGCTCGATCCGCGTATCGAGGTGGCGGCCATGCTGGAGCCTGCCAAGTCGGTCGGTGGCGACTTTTTTGACGCGACCCGGCTGCCTGACGGGACCATTGCCTTCGCAATCGCCGACGTGACCGGGAAAGGCGTGCCCGCCGCCCTGTTCATGGCGCTGTCCAAGACCCTGGCCAAGAGCGCCGTCCTGCGCGCGTCGCTGGAGCGGATCGCCCCGGACCTCCAAGCCGGGCTCTCCCGCGACGCGCCGGAGGAGATGGGCCTGACCATGCTGATCGGCACGCTCGATCCGGGGAGCGGCGCAGTGCGGCTGGTCAATGCCGGCCACGAAAACCCGCTGATCCGTCATGCCAACGGCAGCTTGGAGGACGTGCCGATGGAGGGCGGTCCGCCCTTCTGCATCACCGACTATCCGTGGCCCGTCGAGCCGCTGACGCTCGGGCCCGGCGATACGCTCGTGCTGATGACCGACGGCGTGACGGAGGCGCAGGACGCAACCGGCGCGCTGTTCGGCCGCGAGCGGCTGCTTGCAGCCTTGCGCGAGGCACCGCCCGAACCGCAGGCGCTGATCGGGCATGTGCTGAGCGCCGTACGACGCTTCGAAGGGAATGCGCCGGCGAGCGACGACCTTACCCTGATGGCACTCAGGCGTGTCGCTTAGGTCAGCGCACGGTCACTTCGACGCGGCGGTTCTGGACTTCCTCGGCCCCGTCTGCGGTCGGAACACGCGGGTCGCGTTCGCCGCGGCCGACGGCGATCATGCGGTCGCGCGGGATGCCGGCTTCGGCGAGTTGCTCCAGCACCGACTGGGCGCGCTGCTGTGACAGCGCGTCATTGTCGTCGTCCTGCCCCTTACGGTCGGTGTGGCCGGAGATCTGCACCTCCACGCCGGGACGTCGGGCGGCTTCGGCGAGCAGCGCGTCCAGCTGGGGCCTTGAGGATGCAATGATCCGCGTCGTGCCCTCGTCATAATACATGATGTACGTGACGGGCGGTGGCGGAAGCTCATTGAGGAGCTGCTGCTCCGCCGCTTTCGGCGTCACGGCGCGCGATGACACGCGGCTGCCAAGGCTGGCGCGCCGATTGCCCTCCGCGATCACGGTCTCCTGCGGCTTGCCCTTGGCTTCGAGCACGGCGACCGCACCCTGCCCGCCACCCTCATCCGGCAGCAGCAGCAGCGAGGGCGTGGCACAGCCGGCCAGCAGGAGCATGGCGAGTGGCGCGGACCTCATGGCACGTTCACGACGAAACGGGTGCCGCGCACACCCAACAGGGTGGTGGGCGTGCGCACCTTCATCGCGTCCTTCTGGTTCTTGGCGATCTGGCCCGAGACCACCGCCAGCGAGCCGCGATTGACCTTCGCCTCGAACTCGCCGCGCTGCGTCTTCCGGTCGAACAGGAACTTTGAGACCGACACGTTGCTGTTCGGGCCGAGCGCGAAGCGCGTGTTGTCGATGAAGGTCAGCGCCAGCCGACCGTCCTTCCTGGTGACCAGCTGGTCCCTGGCCTCGACGATCAGGCCGGGCTTGGCGGGCAGTTGCGCCGCGCCGCGCACAACGAATGCCGATCCCGCGCTACTCTTCACGCGCGCCACCTCGGCCATGGCGGGCCCAGCCAGCGCCAGACCAATGAACAATGCAGTGACTCTCAACTGCTCTCTCCCCCTTGAGCTATCTCGTGCATAACCGAAACAATGGCTGGGCGCGACTCCATGACAGACCTGCGCTTCAGGGGCGCGGACGGGCTTAAGGCCGCGCTCAATCGCAGCCTGATCGCCTTGGAAACGATGCGCCTGGCGCCCGCCGACCACAGCCGGCTGGCGATCATGATCGAGGAACTGCTCGCCAACCTGTTCGAACATGGCCGCACGGGCCCGGAGTCCGTCATCGTGCTTCGGCTCGCCCGTCACCCTGATCATGTCCAGCTCGTGCTCGAGGATGGCGGCCCCGCCTTCGATCCGGCCGGTGCCGACCCGGATACGCCCATTCCGGATCGCGGCGGTGGGGCAGGCCTCGCGCTTGTCCGGGCCTGGGCGGCGCAGCTTTCCTATGATTCCGGGGCGGAGCTCAACCGGCTTGAACTGCGCTACTCGCTTGCGGTGCCGGGCGATTGACGCTCCGCTGCACCCTGCCTACTCCCCCGCCCCAGCCATGACCGCACCCAATATCCTGCTGGTGGAGGACGACGCCGCGCTCCGCACGCTGATGGTGCGGGCGCTGAAAGAGAATGGCTTTGCCGTACAGGCGGCTGCCGGCGCGCCCGAAATGTGGGCGGCGTTCGACAGCGGCCCCGTCGATCTGGTGCTGCTCGACATCATGCTGCCGGGCACCAACGGCTATGATCTGTGCCGATCCCTCCGCCAGAAGACCGACGCGCCGATCATCTTCGTCAGCGCCAAGGGTAGCGAGACGGACCGGGTCGTGGGCCTGGAACTGGGCGCCGACGATTTCATTCCCAAGCCCTTCGGCACCCGCGAGCTCGTCGCCCGCGTCCGCGCGGTGCTGCGCCGCCCGCCGCTGGCCGAGGGTCAGCGCAAGGACAGCGCCGGCACCTTGCGCTTCGATGGTTGGACGATGAGCCTGCCTCGCCGCGAGCTGAAGTCGCCCACCGGCGGCATCGTCGACCTGACGGGCGCCGAATTCGATCTGCTGGTGGCGCTTTGCGACAATGCCCAGCGCGTGATCGCGCGCGAGCGGCTGATCGAACTCTCCCGCGCCCGCCTCGGCGACAGCTCGGACCGGAGCGTGGACGTGCTGGTCAGCCGCCTGCGCCGCAAGCTTTCGAGCTCGGGCAAGGACGCCCCGATCCTGACCGTGCGCGGCATCGGCTACATGTTGAATGTGGCGGTGGAGCGGGATTGAGCGCCCTGCGCCCCTCGATCGGTCTGATCGGCCGACTGCTTGCGATCCTGCTGCTGACCGTCGTCATCGAGTTCGGCATCAGCACTTTGCTTTATGAGCGCGCGAGCCAGTTCTCCGTGCGTGACGACGAGGCGCGGCGGCTCGCCGAGCATCTGATCATCTGCGAGCGGCTGTTGATCGACCGACCGCCCGAGCAGCGTGCGGCCATGTCGCAGGAGCTGACCACCGACCGCTATTTCGTGCGCTGGAAGGCCAAGGAGCCACGCACCCCCTCGATTGCACCCACGCTCGACGGCATGCGCCAGCAGGTGCTCGCCTGGGAGCCGACGCTGAAGGACAATCGCGTGCGGACCTGGCTGATCTCGCCGGGCCGCAAATCGGTGGTCGCCGGAGTCATGCAGTTGCCCGACCAGTCCTGGATGTATTTCCAGACGCTGCACCCGCTTCACGGCCTCAACCTGGCAGGTGAGCGCATCCTCCTGGCGCTGATCCCGGCGCTCGGCCTGGTGCTGCTCGCCGGCCTGTTGATGCGCATCGTGCTGAAGCCCTTGCGCCGCCTGGCCATTGCCGCCGATCGAGTCGGGCACGGCCTTGAGGAGCATGTGCCCGAGCAGGGGCCGAACGAGGTCGTGACCGTTATTCGCGCCTTCAATCGCATGCAGGAGCGGATCCACCAGCTCATCGAAAACCGCACCCAGGCGCTCGCCGCCGTCGGCCACGATTTCCGCACGCCCCTCGCCCGCCTGAAGCTGCGCGCGGAAGCGGTGTCCGATCCCGAGGCGCGACAGGCGATCGAGACCGATGTCGCCGAGATGGAAGCAATGGTCGGCTCGCTGCTCGCCTACCTCAGCGGTGAGGGCGATCCCGAGCCAAAGGTTCGCACCGACCTCGCCGTGCTGTGCGCGACGTTGATCGACGATGCCGCCGATCGCGGGCTCGACGCTCAGTATTTCGGACCTGTGCATCTCGAACTCGACGTGCGTCCGCTGGCGCTCAAGCGGGCTTTGTCGAACCTGATAGAGAATGCGCTTCATCATGGCAGCCGCGTCCACCTGCTGCTGACCCGCACCGGCGACGAAGTGTCCATCTGCGTCGAAGACAATGGCCCTGGACTGCCCCCCGACATGCTGGAGGAGGTGAAGAAGCCGTTCGTTCGCCTCGACACGGCCCGTCCGCGCGATACGGTCGGCTTCGGTCTGGGCCTCGCCATCGTTAAACGCGCGGTCGAACAGGAGGGCGGACGCTTTAACCTCCGCAACCGGACGGAGGGTGGCCTCGCCGCCGAGATCGTGCTGCCGATGCCGCTCGCTTCGACGAACACCGGCTGAGCATCGACCGAATGCTGCACAGCAATATTTCGTAACAAAGCAGCCGAACGCTGGAAAAACTCGCCTGTTAGATGCTCGCCCCTGAACAGCGTAACAGGGAGAAGCATCGTGAATGAGCTGATCGGCCGTGTCCTAGACTTTCAGCGCGACGTTTTCCCAATCCGTTCCGACCTTTACGAGCGGCTCGCCACCAAGGGCCAGAGCCCCAAGGCGCTGATGATCTCGTGCGCCGACTCGCGGGTCGTGCCTGAAGAGATCATGCGCGCGCAGCCGGGCGAGTTGTTCGTGTGCCGCAACGCCGGCAACATCGTGCCCCCGTTCAGCCAGGCCAATGGCGGCGTGACCTCGACCGTCGAGTTCGCCGTCGAGGCGCTGGGCGTGCGCGACATCATCGTCTGCGGCCACTCCGATTGCGGCGCGATGAAGGGACTGATGAACCCGGCCATAACCGAGAAGATGCCCAACGTCGCCGCCTGGCTGCGGCACAGCGCCGCCGCCCGCGAAGTCGTCGAGCGCAACTATCCGGAGCTGGACGAGGCCGAGAAGCCGCGCGTCGCCGCTCTTGAGAATGTCGTCGTCCAGCTGATGCACCTGCGCACGCACCCGTCGGTCGCCGCCTGCATCGCGCGTGGCGAGCTGTCGCTGCACGGCTGGTATTTCGACATTCATCAGGGCGCCGTTATGGCCCTGGACGGCGCCACTGGCCGGTTCCGCAAGATCGAGCATGACCAGCCGATCCCGATTGCGCTCGCCGCCGCCCAGCGCCGCGCCGCGGATGTGGACGAGGCTCCGCTCCTGGAGGCGGCCGAATGAACGCGCTTGCGCTGAAGCCTGGCGTATCGGTGCCGTCGCTGACCGCCGCGCCGCGTGATTTCGCGGCGTCCATCGTCGTCTTTCTCGTCGCGATGCCGCTCTGCATGGGTATCGCGATCGCCTCCGGTGTGCCGCCCGAGAAGGGGCTGATCACCGGCATTATCGGCGGCATTGTCGTGGGTGCCCTGGCCGGCTCCCCGCTGCAGGTCAGCGGCCCGGCCGCAGGCCTGGCCGTGATCGTTTTCGAGCTGGTGCGTGACCTCGGCATCAGCGCATTGGGCCCCATTCTCGTGCTCGCGGGCGCCATTCAGCTGCTGGCGGGCGCGCTGCGGGTTGGTGGCTGGTTCCGGGCAATCTCGCCTGCCGTCGTGCACGGCATGCTCGCCGGCATCGGCGTGCTGATCGTCGTCGGCCAGTTCCACGTGCTGTTCGATCAGAAGCCGCTTCCCAATGGTCTTTCCAACCTGATGGCCATGCCGAGCCGCCTGCTCGGCCTGTCACCGGACGGCGATCTGATGGCGACCGAGCTGGCCTTCGCGATCGGCCTCCTCACAATCGCCGGCATGCTGGGTTGGGAGAAGTGGCGCCCGGCATCCATGAAGCTCCTGCCGGGCGCACTCGTTGGCGTGCTGCTGGGCACCGCGGTCGCCTTTGCGCTCGGCCTGCCGGTCGCCCGCGTCGACGTGCCGTCCAATATCGTCAATGCCATTGCGCCGCCTGCCGACCTGCTCGGCAGCTGGATGAACCCGGCCATCCTGATCGCCGCCGTCGCGATTGCCTTTATCGCCAGTGCCGAGACGCTCCTGTCTGCCGCCGCCGTCGACAAGATGCACAGCGGCGTACGCACCGACTATAACAAGGAGCTGCGCGCGCAGGGCGTCGGCAACCTCCTTTGCGGCTTTGCCGGCTCGCTGCCGATGACCGGCGTGATCGTGCGCAGCTCGGCCAACGTCCAGGCTGGGGCCGTGACCCGCGCCTCGACCATGCTGCACGGCATCTGGATCCTCGCCTTTGTCGCGGCTTTGCCGTGGATCCTGCGCGAGATTCCGATGGCGACGCTCGCCGCGGTGCTGGTGGTGACGGGCTGGCGCCTGATCCATGTCGGCCATGTCACCAACCTCTTCCGCAGCTATGGCGTGCTCCCGGCGCTGATCTGGGCGGCGACGCTGGTGACGGTGGTGGCGGTGGACCTGCTGACTGGTGTGCTCGTCGGCATCGGGCTGACACTGCTGGAACTTGTTCCCTATGTCCGCCGCCTGAAGCTGAAGGTGGATGCGGCGCATGATGGGGAGGCGCATGCGATCCGCCTGCGCGGCGTCGCAAGCTTCTTCCACCTGCCCCGCCTGTCCGAGATCCTCGAGCAGTCGCCGCCCACGGGCGCCGTCGAGCTCGACGTGACCGACCTCGAGGCGATCGACCACACCTCGGCCGAGATGGTGCGGGACTGGTACAAGCGCCGCCGCTCGGCCGGTTTCGAGGTGTCGATCAAGGGCGCAGGCGGAAGGCTTCCCGCCCTCACGGCCTGAGCCCGACCAGCAACGAAACTCCTCCCTGGCGGCGGCGAACCTCTTTCGCCGCCGCCATTTTTCTTGCTTGGCAGGCCGGAGTGCGCAACGGTTTCGCGCAAGCAGCCGGAGCACCGGCGCGAGGAAGCGCACCTATGCAACAATCGTCGCTTACATCCGGCTGGCTGCGCGTGCGGCTGCTCTGGGTGACCGGCGGCCTGATGCTGCTGTTCCTGCTGGCGGGCGCCTATGTGGTGCGCGAGCTCGCCAGCCTGTCGCGCGCCAAGGCGGAAGAGCAGCTGCTGGAGACCACGCGGGCATTATCGCTCGTCGTCGACAGCGAATATGTCCGGTACGCCGCCGCGCTCAGAGGATTGTCCACGACGCCTGCGCTCGACCGGCGCGACTGGGCCGAGGTCGATCGGCTGGCGCGTGCTTTGGTTGCCGGACCCAATGAATGGATCGTCGTCGCGGACCGAGCGGGGCGTCAACTCGTCAACACGCGACTGCCGATAGGGGCGGACCTACCCCGGTCGGCGTGGCAGCCTGGCATACTCGCACAACTGGACCGGGGCGTTCCACGCGCCTGCCCCCTTTCTCAGGGGCTCGTGGTTCCCCGTATTCTCTGCCTCGATCGGCCCCTGCTCCGCAACGGCAGAGCCGAACTGATCCTGTCCGTGGTACTCAGGCCCGAGCGCCTGCAGCGCATCATCGACGCACAGCGCATTCCCAACAACCGTTTTGCGACGATCGTCGACTCCAAAGGCATTGTCGCGTGGCGCAACGTCAACCCGCAGCGCTTCGTTGGCCGACCGGCGACCCCCGACATGCTGCAGGCGCTGGCGCAGAAGCGCGAGGGGGTGAAGGAAAGCCGCTCGCTTGAGGGCGTGCCCACCGTCATCGCATTCGCCCGCGGCAGCTATGGGCTGAACTTCCTGGTCGCCGTCCCACAGAGCCAGATCGGCGCCGCCGATTATGCGACCGCCCGCTCCGGCCTGGCTGCCGCCGCCTTGCTGATGGCGCTGGCGCTGCTGATCGCCGTGCTGTTCGGCAAGCGCCTGTCCGACGCGATCGCTCGCATCGCGGAGGCCGCCGAGGCTCTTCGCGACCGGCGGGCGCCTCGATTTACCCGCACCGGTATTCCGGAGATCGACGTTGTCGGCCGAGCGCTGTGCGAGGCCCATGAACTTCGGCGCGAGAGCGACGAGCGCTTCGAACTGGCGACCGAAGGCACCGGCATCGGCATTTACGACCTTGATCTCACCCAGGGTCGCGGGCGCTGGTCGGACCGGGCGTTCGAGGTGCTGGGTGTTGCGCCCACACCGGATCGGATCGGCTCGTTCGAGACGTGGAACAGCGTGCTTCACCCGGACGATCGCGAGCGCATCCTGCGGCTGCACGAGGAGAACGCAGCCGCCCGCGCGGTCTGGCGCGCCGAATACCGCGTCATTCGCGGCAACACCGGCGAGACGCGCTGGCTGGAGACCTATGGCCGCTTCGTCGAGCAGCCGGACGGCTCCGTCCGCTCGCTCGGCATCGTCGCCGACGTGACCGAGCGCAAGCAGGTTGAGCTGTCGCTTGCCGAAAGCGAGAGCCGGTTGCGCCGCTCTCAGGAAGCCGGCGGCATCGGCAGCTATGAATGGGACATGCAGACGGGGCTCGGCACCCAGTCCGATGGTATGCTGCGCATGGTGGGCCTGCCGCCGGGCCAGGGCTATACGCTCAAGGACATCATCGCCCCGGTCCTCAAGGAGGACATGGCGCAGGTCATGGAAACCGTGGAGGCGATCCAAAAGGGTGTGCCCCGCCGCGAGACCAACTACCGCATCCGCCACCCGAAGACCGGCGCGGTTCGCTGGATCCGTGACATCGGCCAGCTCGAAACCGACGCAGCGGGCAAGCCGCACCGTTGGGTCGGCATCATCCAGGACGTGACCGAGAAAGCGGAGGCGGAAGCGGCGCTGCGGCATCTCAACGAGACGCTCGAGGCACAGGTTGCCGAGCGTACCGAGCAGCTGCGCCAGAGCCAGAAGCTGGAAGGCATGGGCCAGCTGACCGGCGGCGTCGCGCACGACTTCAACAACCTGCTCACCCCGATCATCGGCAGCCTCGACCTGCTGCAGCGTCGCGGCATCGGCAGCGAACGGGAGCAAAGGCTCATCGAGGGCGCGCTGCAATCGGCCGAACGCGCCAAGACCCTGGTGCAGCGCCTGCTCTCTTTTGCACGCCGCCAGCCATTGCAGGCGGTGCCGGTCGAGCTCGGCGAGCTCGTCCACGGCATGGCCGATTTGATCGGCAGCACGTCGGGGCCCCGCGTGAAGCTGGTCGTCGACCTCGATCCCAAGCTGCCCGCGGTGAAGGCCGATCCGAACCAGATCGAGATGGCGCTGCTCAATCTTGCCGTGAATGCGCGCGATGCAATGCCCGACGGGGGCCAGCTGACGATCAGCGCGGCGGGCGAGGCGATTACCGCCGGGCACCGCTCCGGCCTGGCGCCGGGCCGCTATGTGCGACTGGCCGTTTCCGACACGGGCGTCGGCATGGACGCGGAGACGCTCGCGCGGGCGATCGAGCCCTTCTTCTCGACCAAGGGCGTCGGCAAAGGCACGGGGCTTGGCCTGTCGATGGTGCACGGCCTCGCGGCCCAGCTCGGCGGTGCGCTCACCATCGACAGCAAGCCGGGGCTCGGCACCACGGTCGAGCTGTGGCTGCCCCTCGCCCGCCGCCGCGCTGCACCCGCCGTCCTCCCCGAGGAGCCCTCGAGCCAGCCGCTCGCTCGCACCGTGCTGCTCGTCGACGACGACCGGCTGGCGCGCATTTCCACCGCCGAGATGCTCGCCGACCTCGGCTATGCGGTGGTCGAGGCGGAGTCGGCCGAGGATGCCTGGCGGCTGATCGAGGGTGGCCTGAACTTCGACCTCCTGATCAGCGACCACCTCATGCCGGGCCTCAGCGGCACCGAACTGGCCCGTCGCGTCCGCAGCCGCATGGCCGACAAGCAGCTGCTGATCATCTCGGGCTATGCCGAGGTGGAAGGCATCGCGCCCGACCTACCGCGCCTGGTCAAGCCGTTCCGGCGGACGGAGCTGGCCGCCGCGCTGAACGCCGCACCGGAGCCCGCGCCGAAGCCGCAGCCGACCCGCTGACGATGACGGTCCTGGTGCCCGTGCTCGGCGACCAGCTGTCGCTCGGGCTGTCGTCGCTGCGCGCGCAGGACCGCGCCACGACGATCGTGCTGATGATGGAGGTGGCCGACGAGACCGCCTATGTGCGCCACCACCGCCGCAAGCTCGCCTATATCCTTTCGGCCATGCGCCACCATGCCGAGGCGCTGCGGGCGGACGGGTGGACCGTGGACTATGTGCGGCTCGACGACCAGCACGCGCCGGACAGCTTCACCGGCGAACTGGCCAGGGCTGTCGAACGCCATTCTCCCGAGCGGATCGTGGTCACCGAGGCCGGCGAGTGGCGCGTGCAGGCGATGCTGGAAAGCTGGGAAACGCTGTTCGGCCTGCCCGTCGAGATCAGGCCCGACGATCGCTTCATCGCCAGCCATGCCGAGTTCCAGGCCTGGGCCGCCGGCCGCACCAATCCGGTGATGGAATATTTCTACCGCGAGCAGCGCCGCAAGACGGGGCTGCTGATGACTCCCGAGGGCAAGCCGGAAGGCGGCCGCTGGAACTATGACAAGGAGAACCGCAAGCCCGCTGACGCCGACCTGTTCATGCCGGACCCGCCGCGATTTCCGGCGGACGCGATCACGCAGGAGGTGATCCGTCTCGTCCGCACACGCTTCCAAGAGCTGGACGGCAGTCTCGACGACTGGGACTTGGCCGTCACCCGCAAGGACGCGCTCAAGGCACAGGCCGCGTTCCTCGACGTCGCGCTGTGCAGCTTTGGCGACTATCAGGACGCGATGGTGACGGGCGCGCACCGCATGTGGCATTCGCACCTGGCGCCTTACATCAACTCCGGCCTGCTCGATCCGCTGGAGCTGGCCCAAGAGGTCGAGGCCCGCTACCGCGCCGGCGAGGTCGGCCTGAACTGCGCCGAAGGCTTCATTCGCCAGATCATCGGCTGGCGGGAATATATGCGCGGCATCTATTGGCTGGCCGACCCCGATTACATCCACCGCAACCATCTCGGCCACACCCGCCGCCTGCCGAGCTTCTACTGGACCGGCGACACCGACCTCAACTGTCTCCGTCAGACGCTGGAGCAGACCTGGACCTACGCCTATGCCCACCACATTCAGCGGCTGATGGTGACCGGCAATTTCGCGCTGCTGATCGGCGCCGATCCCGAGGCCGTCCACCTCTGGTATATGGAAGTCTACCTCGACGCCTATGAGTGGGTGACGCTCCCCAACACGCTCGGCATGAGCCAGTTCGGCGATGGCGGGCTGGTCGGCACCAAGCCCTATGTGTCGAGCGCCGCCTATATCGACCGCATGTCAGACTATTGCGGGCCATGCCGCTACGATCCCAAGCAGCGCACGGGCCCCGACGCCTGCCCGTTCAACAGCCTCTATTGGCACTTCCACGACCGGCACCGCGAGAAGCTCGAGAGCAACCCGCGCGTGCGCAACGTCTACCGGACCTGGGACCGGTTCGGCCCCGAGACCCAGGACGCGGTGCGCGCCCAGGCCGAGGGCTACCTCGCCACCCTGGACGAGGCGCCCTACGGCCCGGACCGCGCCTCCCCTCAGCCGTAGGCGACGCGGATCTGGCGGCGCCGGGCGAACCCGACAGCCGCAAAGCCCAGGATCATCATCGCCCAGCTCGCCGGCTCGGGAACCTGCGCCGTCATGCGCGGCCCGAAATCGGCGATCTCCGTGTTCGAGCCATCCAGCGCGGGATTGGTCCGGTACCGCGACCAGAGCTGGAAACGATAATCATCAGGAGTGAAGCCGCGGCTGGGCAGCAGCGCGAGCGGCACGGAGGCCGTGACGCTGTTCCCGTTGAAGACGGCGCCGCCCGCGAAGTTGGTGAAGGTCGGGGCGCCCGCTTGCGGGAAGGTCACCACCCGAAGCGTGCCGTTGCCGAACAGCACGGCCACCGAGTCCCATTTGACGTTCGCATCGAGGTCCGGACCGGGCAAGGCGTTCAGGCGCGGCGTTCCGGCGCCGCGGTCGATTCCCCACACATATAGGACGTTGGCAGAGCCGCTGGCCGGCCCCGCCAAGGTCAGGCTGAGATCGAAGGCGCTTCCGTTCAGCCGAACGGCGGCGCTCGTGAAGTCGAGATCGGTATTGAGCGGACCCTCGTAGGTGCCCAGGAAATCGCCAGCCGGGTCCGTCTTTGCGGACGCACCGCTCGCCCAGAAGCTCGCCGGGATGGCGGCAAGGAAAACCGCTATGGAAAGCTTTTTCATATCGTAACCCCCTTGGTTCAGGCGAGGTCATGATCGATCGTACGCTCTGGAGCATGCCACAGCGCGAAGCTGATGATGTGCTGATGGGAGGCTGATGATCAGGGGAAATCGGGGCGGGTGCCGCTTGCTTTCCAATAGGCGTCGAGCCCAAGTGCTGCGGTCAGCCAGCCGAATCTGGAGTCCTCCCAAAGTGGGCGCGAGGCGGCCGTGAAGAGGAAGTCGGTGCGGCGCCACGCAAGCTCGGGGAGCGGCTGGCGGCGCCCGGTGGCCGGGTCCCGATAGCCGAAATAGAGCGTGTCGATCAGCCTCCACGCTTCGTCCAATGCGCCGAGCGCCACCAGATAGGGGATGGCCAGGATGGACGACATGCTTCGCTTTTCACGAGCGTCGAGGATCGACTGGAGTGCGGCCTGCCGATCCCGCTCCGCGCCTGTCGTCCGTGCCCGTGCAGTCGCGAGAGCCACCTTCTCCGGCAAGGGGCTGAGGCCACCGACACCTGGCGCCGGCCGGTCCAGCATGGCGAGCGCTTCTTCTGGTCGGCCGTGCAGAAGGTGAAAGTTGAACAGCGCGATCCAGACGTCAGGACTGGTCGGCCAAGCCTGCGATGCGCCGCGCACAAGCTGCTCGGCGCGTCCACGATCGCCCCTGTGCAGCAAGGCGCGGGCGAGATTGAGCTGATGCTCCGGCACCAGCGGTTGCCGCGCGGCCAACCACGCGTAGCGGGCGGCGGCCGCGCGCCAACGCCCGACGTCCCCATAGAGGTCGCCCAAGCGATCGTGCAGCCGTGGCTCGTCGGGGAGCCGGATCAGGGCGCGGCGCAGCCCGGCTTCCGCCTCGATCAATCGCCTGAAATGAGGCCTGTAGAGCGCCAGCGCCAGGATTGCCGCGCGATTGCCCGGATCCAACTGCAGCGCCCGCTCGGCCGCCGCCGTCAGGGGAGCAGCCGCTCGGCCATGCTCCCGCTCGTCCAGGAAGTCGAACATGGCGAGCCGGGCCATCGCCAGATCGCCCCAGGCTTGCGCGAAATCGGGATCGCGCGCCACCGCCCGCTCGAAATAGCTGATGGCCTGACGAAGGGTCGTGTCCTCGCCCTGCCGCTGGAGCTCCATCCCCGCCGCATGGAGGCGCCGCGCTTCGGCACGGGGCCGGTCGCTGATCCACCAGGCCGCGCCGCCGGCGAGCAAGGCGGCGGCCGCACCCCCTGCGATGACGGCACGCCGGCCCAGCTCGGCCCGACTGGCGGCAGGCGCCTGCGGCCCAACCGACGACGCAGCAGCAACCTTCAGCCGGTACCCGACCTTGGTGATCGTCTCGATCTCGAACGCGCCGCTGTCGACCGCGAGCTGGCGGAGCAGGGAGATGGTCCGCTGGATCGCGTTTTCGCCGACGATGCGGCCGTCCCAGCAGCGTTCGACCAGCTGGTCGCGGCTGACGATCGCGCCGGGCTCGCGGCCGAGTGCCACCAGCACCTGCATGACGCGCGGTTCGAGCGTGCGCTGCTCGCCCCCCCAGGCGACCTGCCGCAGCGCGGGCGTGACGGCGAGCGCCCCCAGGCGGAACGGCGGCTCGCTTGCGAGCTGGATGCTGCCGCCATCGTTCCGCACCAGCGTCGCCACCGCCGCACCCCCTCTGCCCGGCAATCTAGGCCAAGGGGGCGGCGGTGGCGAGAGCCAGACTGGCGCGGAAGTTGACACTAAGTTGACACTGACGGCCAAGCGGCCGCAGCCTGCGAACGGGGGCGGCGGGCGGCAAAGCGGCAAGGGCGCATGGAGCACATCAACCTTGGGGTCCCAGGTCCGGCAGCCTAACGGCACGCGTCCGAATAGGACAGGAGTTTGTTGCCTGTTTGTTCTTACCGCGCATTCAGGGGCGATGCAGAAGGAGGCGGGGCTCCCTCGACTTCGCTCGGGATGGCCGGTCTCTCGACTTGGCTCGAAAGGGTGCGGAGCCCTTCAACAAGCTCAGGACAGGCCTGGGCGCGATGTGGGAGGCGGGGGCGATCGTGCCCCTTCCCCAGGCTCAGGGCTGCCGCGTTGCGAGCGGGTGTATGACGTGGACCTGGAGGCGCTGATCAGCTTGCGCGGCCGCACCCTTCGACAGGCTCAGGACAGGCCTGGGGCCTGGTCGACCGCCGCGCCCGCTGCAAGGCCAGCAAGTGCCGGGCGAGTGGCGCCCCTTCGACAGGCTCAGGACAGGCTTCGTGACGGCGCAGACGCCCGACCAGCGCTTCATCTGGCTCCACGGCCGCGACGCCACCCCCGCCTTCGTGGCCCACAGCCGCCCCCGCGACCACGAACCGCCCGAAGCCTGTCCTGAGCTTGTCGAAGGGGCGGCCCCATGCCCCCCGCCCCACCGGGCGTCGACGCCATCCGCTGGGCCTATGCGGACGAGCGCGAGCGGAAGCGAATGGTGCGGTTGGCTCGGGGGTGATGTTGCCTCAGCGATCCTGTCACTTTCCGGTTTCACCACCTATATGTCTAGAGCAAAGCAAGGAGGCTTCATGGCAAGAGTCACTCGCAAGCAACTTAGGGAGAGCGAGGTGCGGCGCCTCGCTCGCGAGATGGCCTGGACAGGCGATTATAGCGGTTGGCTCATTATCGAGCAGATGCTGCGATTTAAACATGGTTACCCTGAAGCTCGCACCGTTCTCGACAATTACTACGAGCGGAAAGAGCTCGACGATATTTGCGCTCGCGCAAAGGCCCGGAAGGAAACGCCAGGTGCCTGATGGCCAATGCCGAGACGAGCCCGCCAATGGGATCGGCCGCGCCGTAAACATGTCGCGATGATAAGAGGCGAGACTGCGACGTACGTGAGGCGGCCTCCAAAATGCCACCCAGCTCGGCGAGTTCGGCAAAAAGCGTGAGTGGTCTAGATCGCATTTAAGCCTCTGAAAGCGACAGGGTACCAAAAACTTTCGGTAGACACTAACGAACATATTCGGTAGGGCGTACGTGAAAGGATCGCCCATGAACCGTGTCGACGCTCTTATCGGTCGTTTCGGCAGCCAGTCAGAACTTGCCCGCCTACTGGAAACGAAGCAAAGCACCGTTCAGTACTGGTCCACCACCGGACGTATCCCAGCAAGATGGCATGCCAAGATTTTGGCTGCGGGCGAGCAGATCGGGCTAAAGATTGACCCGCTAGAACTTCAGCCAAGCCGATCGACGCCCAGACCAGTTCATCAAGTAGAGGGCGATTTCCCAACCTCGCCCTTCGCCAAATGGCGCGGCAAGATCGACCTCGGCGGGGATGAGTTGGACGTTTACGTTCTCGACACTGGTGAGCGGGTCATATCGATCCGCGCTGCCATCAAATCGTTGGCTGGCGCTGACTCGGGCAACCTAGGCAACTATATTGGTATCTCCGGATTGAAGCCCTTTTTAAACAGTGACTTAATCTTGGGCGAGTTGCTAGAATTCTCGATTCCGGGGACGCAGTTCCTTGGTCGAGGAATGACAACCGAGCATTTCGAACTGATCTGTCGCGGCTACGTTCAAGCCCTTTACGAAAAGGCTCCGCTTACCGAACGCCAACGCGAGATCGCAGTGAAGTGCGCGGTGCTAACCGCCGGTCTGACACGAACCGGTCTGGACGCTTTGATCGATGAGGCGACAGGCTATCAGTATGAACGGGCGGAAGATGCCCTCCAAGTGAAACTGCGACTGTTCATTGCAGAAGAACTACGCGCTTGGGAAAAGACTTTCCCGGACGAGCTTTGGGAAGAGTTCGGACGTCTGACTAACTGGAAAGGACCGCTTAGTAGCCGACCGAAGTATTGGGGCCAGTTGGTAATCGAGCTGATCTATGACACTCTGGATCCCGATGTAGCCAAATACCTGCGAGAAAATCGGCCAGCACCCGGCATCCGTTGGCATCAAAACCTGACGGAAAACCATGGCATTCGCGCGCTGGTATCCCGCTGTTACGAGGTTGTGGGTTTGGCCAAGTCTTGTCAAACTATGGGAGAACTGCGAAAGAAGGTGGGGTATCACTACGGGAAGCAATCGCTGCTCTTCAATGTGTATCCAGAGTAGCAGGCGTGCTTACGTAAGCATAAAACGATTGCGATGCGCGAGTTTCGCCAAAGCTGCGAGATTCACCGATCAGCTTCGCTCGCTGAAACTTGTTTCCGCCAAAATCGACGCGCTGGCATCGGCTCTGAAATCGTGTTGCCGGTAGAGGCGTCAGCTCCCGATTTGAGACACTACCTTGTCCTCGGTTCCATTAGCCTTTTCCCCGAGGCGTCCGAGCAATTCCATTCCGCAACCTACCCCCATCCGTTACGCATCCGCGACGAACCGAGGGAACTAAGTGCCTGTTCCGGCGCTTATACGGCTTGCCAGCCGATGAACGAGAGATGCGCCGCCGTCCTGGCGTGCGCCGCGGGGGAGCTGGCGACCGAAGGAGCGCTATGAACATTGGATCTCACCGTCGCCGCGAGCGTCAGGCTTTCTCCGGCGGATCGTCTTCCAAGCCTACCCTTCTGTGCTTTTCGCATCTGCGCTGGAACTTCGTGTTCCAGCGCCCGCAGCACCTGCTGACCCGCTTCGCGCGCGATCATCGCGTGATCGTGTGGGAAGAACCGATGTTTGACGCGGCCGCCGAGCCCACGCTGGACCTGTCGATCTGCGCCAAATCCGGCGTCACGGTCGCGGTGCCGCACCTCAACCCCGCACATGGCGAGTTCCACGACAAGCAGCTCCGCCGCCTGCTCGACGAGCTGATGGCCAGCCAGTCCGGTCCGCTGATCCGCTGGTACTACACGCCGATGATGCTGCCCTTTTCGCGGCATCTGGAGGCGGACTGCACCGTCTATGACTGCATGGACGAGCTGAAGAACTTCAAGTTCGCGCCGCCAGAGCTGCTGCCGCTCGAAGACGAGCTGCTGAAGGCGGCCGACGTGGTCTTTACCGGCGGCTATTCGCTGTACGAGGCAAAGCGCGAGCGGCACCTGAACGTCCACGCCTTCCCCTCCAGCGTCGATGTCCGCCATTTCAGCCAGGCGCGTTCCGCCCAGGCCGATCCCGCCGACCAGGCGCAGCTGCGCCGCCCGCGCTTCGGCTTTTACGGCGTGATCGATGAGCGGATCGACCTCGACCTGCTCGCCGCCGCTGCGGACGCGCGGCCGGACTTCACCTTCGTGATGGTCGGCCCGGTCGTGAAGATCAGCGAGGACGACCTGCCGCGCCGGCCGAACATCGCCTATCTGGGCTCCAAGGATTACAAGGAACTGCCGGCCTATCTGTCCGGCTGGGACGTGGCGATGATGCCGTTCGCCATCAACGAGGCGACGCAGTTCATCTCGCCCACCAAGACGCCGGAATATCTGGCGGCCGGATGCCCGGTCGTGTCGACGCCGATCAAGGACGTGATCCGCCATTATGGCGAGCTCGACGCCGTCCAGATCGCGCGCAACGCGCCGGAGTTCGTCGCGGCGTGCGAGCGGGCGCTGGCGCTGCGCGCCGACAAGGCCTGGCTGCGGCCGGTCGACGCGGTGCTCTCGACCATGTCGTGGGACGACACCGCCGCGCAGATGAAGGCGCTGATCGTCGAGGCCTCGGCCGAGCGCCGGGCGACGCGCCCGACCACGGCCAAGCCGCATTACGACGTGCTGATCGTGGGCGCCGGGTTTGCCGGCTCGGTGATGGCCGAGCGGCTGGCGCGCGATGCGGGCAAGAAGGTGCTGGTGATCGATCGCCGCCCGCACATCGCCGGCAACGCCTATGACCTGCCGAATGAGGATGGCATCCTCTACCACCTTTATGGCCCGCACATCTTCCACACCAACTCGGAAGACATTTTCGCCTATCTGTCGCGCTTCACCAAGTGGCGGCCCTATGAGCACAAGGTGCTGGCCGACGTGCGCGACAAGCTCGTGCCGATGCCGATCAACCGCACCACGCTCAACATGCTGTACGATGCGGGGCTGGAGACGGACGCGGACGCCGAGGCGTTCCTGGAGAGCCGGGCCGAGCCGGTCGACGAGATCAAGACGTCCGCGGATGTGGTGGTCTCGAAGGTGGGCACCGAGCTCTACCAGCTCTTCTTCCAGGGCTATACCCGCAAACAATGGGGCATGGACCCGTCGGAGCTCGACAAGTCGGTGACCAGCCGCGTGCCGACCCGCACCAACACCGACGACCGCTATTTCACCGACGAGTTCCAGGCGATGCCGCTCGACGGGTTCACGCGGATGTTCGAGAACATGCTCGACCATCCGAACATCGAGAAAAGACTGGGCGTCGACTTCGACGACGTGCGCAAGGAAGTGACGTACGACAAGCTCGTCTTCACCGGGCCGATCGACGAATATTTCGGCTTCCGCTACGGCAAGCTCCCGTACCGCTCGCTGCAGTTCCGGCACGAGACGATCGACACCGAGGTGTTCCAGCCGGTCGCGGTGGTCAACTATCCGAGCGAGGACGTGCCCTATACCCGGATCACCGAGTATAAGTATCTGACCGGCCAGACCGCGCCGAAGACCAGCATCACCTATGAATATCCGAGCGCGGAGGGTGACCCCTATTACCCGATCCCGCGGCCCGAGAACCAGGCGCTGTTCAAGAAGTATGAGGCGCTGGCGGACGCCGAGCCGGACGTGCTCTTCGTCGGCCGGCTGGCGACCTACCGCTACTATAACATGGACCAGGTGGTCGGGCAGGCGCTGGCGACCTATCGCCGGTTCAAGGAAGAGGAAGAGGCCAAGGCCGACGCGGCCGAAGCGCTGCAGGCGTCTGCCTATGCCGATGAGCGGCCGGCCCTGTTCGGCCGCAGCTCGGCCAAGACCGGCGCGCGCTCGGGATCGTCCGAAGCGACCGCCACCGCGGCGGAGTAGAGGCGATGGCACAGGATCGGCCGCGCGTTCTCGTCACCGGCGGATCGTCGGGCATCGGCTTCGAGCTGGCCCGGCAATTCGCCGAGGCGGGCCATGACGTGGTGCTCACCGCCCGCACCCACGACACGCTGGAGCAGGCCGCGGAACTGATCCGCGAGCGAGCGCCGGAAGTCGAGGTGACGACGGTCGCGGCCGATCTGGCGTCCGAACAGGGCGTCTACGAGCTGCACCGCGCGGCGGGGCGGATCGACATCCTCTGCGCCAATGCGGGCGTGGGTTCGGGCGGCGGCGACTTCAGCGAGACCGACCTGAAGCAGGAGCTCGAGCTGATCGACCTGAACGTGCGCGGCCAGGTCCAGCTCGCCAAGCTCGTCGTCAAGGACATGGTGGGGCGCGAGGAGGAAGGGCGGCTGCTCTTCACCTCGTCCATCGCCGGGATCATGCCGGGGCCGTTCGAGGCGGTTTATGCCGCGTCCAAGGCCTTCATCCGCTCGTTCGGCCAGGCGCTGCGCAACGAACTGGCGGAGAAAGGTATCGGCGTTACCGTCTTCATGCCGGGGCCGACCGAGACCAACTTCTTCCGCCGCGCCAACATGGACAACACGCCTGCCGGCCAATCGTCGAAGGATGATGCCGCCGAGGTCGCGGCGCAGGCGATCGACGCGCTCTGGGCCGACAAGCCCGCGGTGGTGACCGGCAGCTTCAAGACGCGGCTCCAGGGCAACATGGCCAAGCTGATGTCGCAGCCGGCGCGCGCCGCCATGCACCGCAAGCAGACGGAACCCGTCGACCGCGCCGCCGAGGAGCGCCAGAGCTCGCCGGTGGGCGTCGCCGGCCTGTTGTTCTTCGGCGCCCTCGCCGCAGCGGGCACCGCTGCCTGGCTGCAGAGCCGCCGCGACGAGGAGGATGTCGAGCGCCGCACCCGCGACCGGCTCCACCCGCACGCCGACTTCGAGGTGGCGAATACGAGAAACCTGAACAGCTGAAGGATCGAGTGCCGAGCTAATGGCCGTCTGGGCTGAGCCTGTCGAAGCCCTCCCTTCTTGATCCGGTGTCCAGAAGAGAAGGCTTCGACAGGCTCAGCCTAGACGGTGGTTGGTGCGGTGCTCGATTCTTATGACCGAGGAGACGCCGGATGCGCATCCACCACCTCAACTGCGGCACCTGCTGTCCGGCCGGCGGGCGGCTCTTCGACGGCACGAGCGACAGCCCGCTCGCCCACCTCGTCTGTCATTGTCTGCTGATCGAGTCCGACCAAGGGCTGATCCTGGTCGATACCGGCCTCGGCACGCGGGACATCGCCATGCCCGGCCGCCGCATCGCCCCCTTCTTTCGAGTGCTCAACAATCCGCTGCTCCGGCCGGAGGAGACCGCTGTCGCGCAGATCGGCCGGCTGGGCTTCAAGCCGGAAGACGTGCGGCACATCCTGATCAGCCATCTGGATTTCGACCATGCCGGCGGCATCGAGGATTTCCCGCACGCCGCCATCCACATCACCGCGCGCGAGAAGGAAGTCGCGGACGAACAGCGCGGCGGCGCGTTCGTCGGCACCCGCCGCTATCGCCCGCAGCAATGGGACGAGGCGGAGAATTGGCGCCTCTACCCGATGGGCGGCGGCGAACCCTGGATGGGCTTCGACGCGGTCCGCGACCTGCACGGCCTCCCGCCCGAGATTCTGCTGATCCCGCTCGCCGGCCACACCTGGGGCCATAGCGGCGTCGCGATCGACACCGGCCGGGGCTGGCTCTTCTACGCCGCCGACGCGTACTTCTATCGCGGCGAGATCGGCGCCGAGCGCTACGACTGCCCGCCCGGCCTGCGCGCCTATCAGCGCATGATGGAAGTTGACCGCACCGCCCGCCTCAACAACCAGCAACGCATCCGCGACCTGGCGCTGCAACGGCGAGGCGACGTCCGCATCTTCTGCGCCCACGACGCCCGCGAGTTCGAGCTGTTGTCGGGCCAGCATGTGGCTCCGGACAGCGTCGTGCGGGATATGGAGCCTGCCTGAGTAGTTGGTGCGCCCGCCGCGATTCGAACGCGGGGCCTCCGGATTAGGAATCCGATGCTCTATCCTGCTGAGCTACGGGCGCACTCGGGCTTAGTCCTGCCTTCGGGGCGCGGCCGGGTCAATCCGGCGCGGCGGGAGCCCGAAGAACAGCTTGCGGAGTTCGAGACGCACCGTGCGGCCGAGCGGGTCGAGGAGGTCGGGCTGATAATTGATCGGCGTGATGCCATCGGCGCCGCGCACCCGCTGGCGATCGTTGAACAGGTTGTTGACCGACAGCGTCACCCGGGTGCCGCGCAACCAGGGGTTGTCTGCCACTAGCTTGGGCATGCCGCCGAGGTTGGCGAACAGGCGCAGGTTGACCGTCGTCAGATCGTCGAAGCGCAGCCGGTCGGTGGCGAGGCCGGAGGCACCCTCCACCGTCGCCCCGCTCTGCCAGTTGGCGCTGACGCGGACGCCCAGGCCGTTGCGGGTGAGGCCCGCCTGCGCCTCGATCTCGTGGCGCGGCTGGCCGCCGCCACGGCCGAGCGTGCCGCCCTCCAGCCGGTCGATGAGCGGCCCGCCGGGACGGACCAGCACTTCGTCCTTGAGGTGCCAGGTGTGGTAGAGCGCAAGCTGGAGCCGGCCGCCGAACTGGCCGCCGCCGCCGAAACCGCGCCCGCCGCCTCGACCCTCGCCGCGCGGACGATCGCCGCCGCCCTGCCCCGCACCCCGGCCGCCCTGCCCGGGCCCGCGTCCGAACGGCAGCCGCCCTGCCGCCGCAAGCGCGCGGAACTGCTCGGCGGTGTCGTCCTGGATGCGCCTGGAAAAGTTGATACCCCAGCGCAGCTGCTCGCGCTCCTCCCCGAAGAAGTTCACCGGCCGCGCGTCGATCTGGATCAGGCTGCCGCCCGCATCGCGCAGGAATCGATCAGGGAACGCTGCCTGGAGCTGGGCGGTCGGGAAGGAGAGGCTGCCGAGCGCGTTGCGGGTGCGGCTGCTGGTGTAGGTGGCCGTGAGGCTCAGATCCTTGTCGCTGAACGGCCGCAGCGTCGCGCCGAGCTTCCACACGCTCCGATTGTCCGCGAGCAGACCGGGATTACCGCCCGTGATCTGGGTGACGATCGCATTCTGGTTCCGCACCAGGTCGAAGACGCGGACGCCGGGCGTGATGATGGTCGGGTTGCCGAGCTGCTGGGCGGTGGGGGCGCCCTCCTCGTCGGTGAACGAGGCGACGATGTTGACGCCCGTGAGCGGCGTCCAGGTGAGGCCCGCCCCGTATGAGGTGAGCGTACCGAAGTCGCTGAGCCGCTGCAGCTCGACATTGCCGTTGGCCGATAAGGTCCCGATCGCGTCGAGAAAGCCGCGCCCGGCGATCGGCACGTCGAGATTGACCTGGCCGCCGCCGATGTCGCGCTGCACTTCCCCCTGCCGGAGGACGCCTGCGCGTGTCGAACGACTCTCGAAATCCGAGGCGGAGGCATTGATGCGGACGGTGGCCGAGACTGGTCCCGCCGGCAGCGTCAGCGGCTGACCGTTGACGGTGAAGTCACCGCCCAGGCGGCTCGCAACTGAACGCCCGCGGTCGCTGGTGACGCTGGTCGTCGTGTCGGTCTCGGTGCGGTCATAGGCGCCGGTGAAGGTCCACTGCCAGCCGGAGACGGCGCCGTTCAGCGTAGTCGCCAAGCGCGTATTCAGCGAATCATTGTTCTGCGTGATCAGCGGCCCAGCCCCATCGGCGGCCAAGCCCAGCAGCGACCGGCTGTCGTTGTTCTGGATCAACCCGTTGACCGTCGCGGACACGCCCCCGGCAATCGAGCGGGCATAGACGGCATTCAGCGACGCCTGCTCCGAGGCGGGGATCAGCGTGCGGAAGTCGCGCTGGTCGAAACCGGTGCCGGCGGCAATGTCGCGGCCGCTCTCGCGCAGGCCGAAGGTGCGCTCATATTCGGCGCCCAGACTGAAGCGGCCTTCGGGCGTGATGCGGAGATAGTCGAGCTCCGCCTCGGGCCGGTTGGCGCCTCCATCCGTGGCGATGCGATCGGCGAGCTCGACCGTCGTCGCATTGAAGCGGCGGCGGAGCACGATGTTCACCACCTTCTGGTTGGCGGTAAACCCGTATTTGAGCGCGACTTCTTCGGGCAGGATGTCGACGCGCTGGATCGCCTCTGTCGGGATGTCGCGGATCTCGCTGAAGCCGGAGATACGCAAACCGTTCAGCAGCACCACCGAGGCATTCCGGTCCCGACCGCGCTCGCTGCGGATCTGCGGTGCCAGTTCCTGCAGCAGCTCGGCGACCGAGTTGACTCCGAAGGAGCGGATGTCCGCGGGTGAGAGCTGCACCTCCGGGCGGATGTCGCCGATGACCGCGCCGCGCTCGCGTTGCCCAACCACGACGATCTCGTCGTCCGCCTCGGCTTCTCCTTCGGCGGGCGCCTGCTCGACCGGCGGCGAAGGTGGCGTCTGCGCCAGCACGGGCGCAACGGAAATGAGCAAAGGCCAGAGCAGATGTCGTGAAATCATCGGATCGCCCTGGCTCCCGTCGGCTGAACGGGGACCGAACTGCCGCGCGAGCGATCAGTTGCGCTGGTCGGGCGGGATGACCGGGAAGGGGAGCGGCAGCACCCCCACCCCTTCCTCGGCCAGCGCCTTGGCTTCGGCGGGTGTCGCCTCGCCGTGGATGGTCCCGGCCTCGCGTTCGCCGAGATGAATCGCTCGAGCCTCGTCGGCAAAGCGGCGACCGACCCATTCGGACTTTTCCAGCATCCGCGCCTGAAGCTGCGCCATGGCCGCGAGCATGGCCTTCATCTCCGGCGCCGGGCTGGAGGCGACCGGCACCTGCGGTTCGGCTTCGACCACAGAACTGCCGAGCCGCGGCGCCATGACGGCCTTGCCAACGTCCTTGTCGCCGCAGAGCGGGCACTTCAGCAGGCCGCGCGCGCGCTGATCCTCATAATCGGTACTGGAGCCGAACCAGGCCTCGAACACATGCGCCTGGCCGCATTTCAGGTCGAACACGATCATGCGAGGACAGCCGGCGGGATCGGGCGGCGATGATCGATCGCAGGGACACGGGCGCGCACTGCGCTCACCTGTGCCAGGTCAAGATCGACGAAGCCCAGGCCCGGCTCCGTACCCATGTCGAGCAGCACCTCGCCCCAAGGGTCGACCGCCAGCGAATGGCCGAACGTCTCGCGGCCATCCTCGTGGACGCCGGTCTGCGCGGCCGCGATCACGAACACGCCCGCCTCGATCGCCCGCGCGCGCAGCAGCACGTGCCAGTGCGCGCGGCCGGTCGGCACGGTGAAGGCGGAGGGGACCGCCAGCATCAGGGCGCCGGCGTCCGTGAGCGTGCGGTAGAGATCGGGAAAGCGCATGTCGTAACAGATCGAAAGGCCGAGCCGGCCCCAGTCCGTGTTCGCAGCGACGGCCCGTTCGCCCCGCGCATAGACCGCCGACTCGCGCCAGCGCTCGCCGGTGGCCAGGTCCACATCGAACAGGTGGATCTTGTCGTAGCGCGCCCGGATCGCGCCGGCGGAGTCGATCACGAACCCGCGGTTGAGCCGCATGCCGCCGTCTCCGCGTAGCGCGAGCGAGCCGAGATGCACCCACAGTGCTGCCGCTCGCGCCGCGTCGCGCACGGCGGCGAGCGTCTCGTCCTCGGTCTCGGCCCGCAGCACCGCCTCGGCGCGCGCACGATCCCGATCGAGCAGGTTCGACATCTCGGGCGTGAACAGCATGTCTGCGCCTGCCGCCGATGCCTCCTGCACCGCCGCGACGATCGTGCGCGCGTTCGCGGCCGGGTCGATGCCCGACCGCATCTGCAGGATTGCGGCTTTCACGAAAGCGTCAGGCGGCCTGCAGCAACGGGTCGAGCCCGCCCCGGGCGTCCAGCGCGGCGAGATCGTCGGACCCGCCGATATGCTGCCCGTCGATGAACACCTGCGGCACCGTGGTGCGGCCGTTGGCGCGCTGGATCATCTCCGCACGCTGCGGCCCGCCCATGGTGATGTCATACTCCTCATAGGCGGCGCCCTTGCCGTCCAGCAGCCGCTTGGCGCGATAGCAATAGGGGCAACCGAACTTCGTGTAGATCTCGACCTTCGCCACCTCAATCTCCTCGATCCCATTCGTCGCCCAGTGCCTGGCCCTCGTCAACATGGCCCTGCAGCACGCGCGCCCAGCACAGCACCACCACCCTGGCAGCGCCGGCGCGTTTCAGCACCCGCGCGCAGCCATTGGCCGTGGCGCCACTCGTAAAAACGTCATCCACCAGCAGCACGGTCCGGCCGCTCAGCGCCGACTTCTTTTCAGATGGGACCGCAAAAGCGCCACGCAAGGTGCGCGCGCGTGCCGCCCGGCCGAGTCCGCCAAGCATGGGTGTCGCCTTGCGCCGTACGAGCAGGTCCGTGCGCAGCTCGAGCCCGACCCGCTTGGCGATCTCCCCGCCGATCAACGCCGACTGGTTGAACCCGCGCGACCAGATCCGCCAGCGATGGAGCGGCACGGGCACGATCAGCGCGCCGGGCTCGTCCGCCGCCCGGCGCGCGACATGGCCGCCGATCACGCGTGCAAGACCGATCCGCCGGCCATGCTTCAGCTTGAGCGCCAGGGTGCGCGCCACCTCACCGTACGCGACGACTGCGCGCACGCCGTCATGCGCGGGCGGCTCCGCGAGGCAGGCGGCGCAGCGTGCATCCGGGCCCTGGTCGGTCTCGAATGGTAGGCCGCAGGTCCTGCAGGCCGGGCCACCAAGGAAGTCGAGCTTCGACCAGCAGTTCGCGCAGAAGCTCCCATCGTCGCCGACGATCAGCCCGCACGCCGGGCAGCGCGGCGGCAGCGCGAAATCGATCGCTGCGCGAAGGGGGAGCGTGAAAGCGCGCATGCCTCGGTGTCGCGCGCCAGGTTGGTCAGCACAAGCGCCCAGGTGAACACCGTCTGGGCTGAGCTTGTCGAAGCCCCTCCTTCTTTCTCTAGGGCCGGTTGAGAAAGGAGGGCTTCGACAAGCTCAGCCCAGACGGTAATGGGTTGTGAGCTTAGCTGATTGGTTCTTGTGTCCGACACCGCCCCCCCAGAGATCTTCGATCGCCGCCGCCGCCGGCTCCGGCGCGATCGGGCCGCCGCCACGTTCTCGGCTCATGACTTTCTGCATGCGCGCATGATCGACGAAGTGCTGGACCGGCTCGACACGGTGCAGCGCCGGTTCGAGCGCGCGCTGGACCTGGGGTGTTTGGACGGGAAGCTCGGCACGGCGCTGCGCGCGCGCGGCATGGCGGTCGTCTCCGCCGATCCCGGTTACCGCTTCGCGCATACAGCGGGCGGCGTGCACTGCGACGAGGACCGCCTTCCTTTCGCCGACGGGAGCTTCGACCTGGTGGTCGCGTGCGGCGGGCTCGACCAGGTCAACGATCTGCCCGGTGCGCTCGCCCTGATCCGCCGCATACTGAAGCCCGATGGCCTGTTCCTCGGCGCCTTTCTGGGGGCCGGCAGCCTCGCCCGCCTCCGGGCAGTCCTGCTCGGCAGCGAAAAGCGGGCGGTCGCGCGGCTGCACCCGCAGATCGACGTGCGTTCGGCCGGCGACCTGCTCGCGCGCGCCGGCTTCGCCTTGCCGGTGGCGGATGCCGATCGGGTGACGGTCCGCTACGCCTCGCTGTTCCGCCTGCTGGAGGACCTGCGCGGGGCGGGTGCCGCCAGCCTGCTTACCGGTCCCACGCTGCCGCTCACCCGTACAACGCTGGCAGCCGCCGCCGAGCGCTTCGCTGCGGATGCCGACACGGACGGCCGCACGGCCGAGACGATCGAGATCGTGCAGCTGCTCGGCTGGGCGCCGGCGCCCGGTCAGCCGCAGCCCGCCAAACGCGGCAGCGCGACCGCCTCGCTGGCGGAGGCCCTCAAACGAGCAGGCGGGCCATAGCCTCCACCAGCGGCACATCGGCGGGCGGCATTGGAAGCGTTCGCAGCTCCTCTACGCGCGCCCAGCGGATCGCACTTGCGTCGAGCGCCTGCGGATCGCCGGTCCACTGCCGCGTCGCGTAGAGCAGCAGCAAGAGGTGCCGGGCGCCCAGCGGCGCGCTTGCGAAGGCAACCGGCTGCAGCGCTTCCGGTGCTACCCCTATCCCCAGCTCCTCGGCCAGCTCCCGCACGAGCGCCTGCTCGGGGGTCTCCTCCGGCTCGATCTTGCCGCCGGGAAACTCCCACAGGCCGGGCATCGACCGATGCGGGGCCCGCTGCTGGACCAGCACGCGCCCCTCGGCATCGATCAGGGCGGCGGCAACGACGAGCAGCATAGACCTTTCCTTAACTCTGGCCGTGGCATGCCGCAGCCCGATTGTTCAAGCGAGCCGGGGGCCGGCGTGATACTTCATCTGCTGTCAAGGCTGCGCCGTTCCGCCAAGGGCGCCACTGCCGTCGAATATGGCCTCATTCTGGCGCTGATCGTGATCGTCGCGATGGTCGCGATCATGACACTCGCCGACACGACCATCGGCATGTGGGACAACATCGCCGAGAACGTGCTCGCGCATTGAGGTCTGGTTAACGCTGGTCAACTACGAAGAGCTCGTTTCAGCTTAAGTCTTTTGCAACCTGTGCCGAAGTAAACAGACAGCGTTGATCTTGGGACGGGCAGTCGGGTCAACGGGGAACATTGACCGAGGAGACCGAAGGTGCAGAACCTGCGCAAGATTATCCGCAACTCGAAGGGTGCGACGGCCATCGAATACGGCCTGATCGCCGCGCTGATCGCCGTTGCCGCGATCACCGCCATGTCGTCGCTGGGCGGCAAGGTCGGCACGACCTTCAACAACGTTTCGGCGAACATGAAGGTCAGCTAAGACCTTTCTCGACGAACTGCAGGAGGGCGGCGTGCCGATGGCGCGCCGCCCTTTCTGCGTCAGCGGCGGTACACCACGAGCTTCACCTTCTCGCCGGGCCGCAACGGCGCCCCGCGGGAGAGGCCGTTCAGGACCAGGAAGCGCTCCAGCTTCAGGTCCTCGAAGGCCATCGCCTGAGCCAGCCGCTCGGGGGTGTCGCCGGGCCTGACCGTCACCACGTCGACGACCCGCGCGCGAATCTGGCCGGCCTCCTGCGCCGAGATCTGGCGGAAGCTGTCGACGAGCGGTGCGAACGGGCCAACGCCCTGCCCGGCCGGCGTGACCAGCACGAAATGATAGGCCGTGCTGGGCGAGGTCGCATAGGCGAACACTGTTGCGTCGACCGCCTGGCGCCCCGTGCTGGCGCGCGTGGTCGCCCAGGCCGCCTCCAGCCCGTTCACGCGCGTGAAGCGCACTTGGGCGGCGGGCGCGCGGCCCTGGCCGCTCAGGCCGGCAAAGATCCGGCCGACATAATCCTGCAGGTCGCCCCGGAAGGCGCCCGTCGACAGCTGCGCCTGCCCGCCCTGACCCGTGATCGTCACCGCCTGAGGGCTGTTCGCCATCGTGTACCCCGGGGGCGCCGTGAAGGCGATGCGCAGGTCCGGGTGACGGAAGCTGCGGCCGTCGATGATACCCTGCCGGGGATCGTCGCCATAGATCATGCCGTCGATCGCGGCGAGGAACGCGTCCCGGCCGCGCTCACCACCCGGCCGGCCGGTCTGCATCGCGCGTTGGCGGGCGCGAACGACCCGGCTCGCCGGATCCGGGTGCGTGCTCGCCCATTCGGGGACCGATCGCGCGTCGCCACTAGCGCCCTGGTCGATCCGGTTCTGAGCCGCCAGCGAGTCGAGCACCGTCGACATGGCGAGCGGGTCGTAGCCGGCGGTGGTCAGGTAACGGACGCCGAGATCGTCGGATTGGATCTCCTGCTGGCGCGAGAAGCGAAGGGTGTAGAGCTGGCCCACCTGCCCGGCGAGCTGCCCGAGTGTGGAGTTGCCGGTCACCGCTCCGAGGATCGTCGCCAGCAAGGTGGTGCCCGTCGAGGTGCGGCTGCGCGAGTTGCTGTGCCGGGCGGCGACGTGCGCGACTTCATGGCCCAGGACTGCTGCGAGCTCCGCCTCGTCATTCATCAGCGCGAGCAGCTGGCGCGTCACATAGACATAGCCGCCGGGCACCGCGAACGCGTTGTTCGCGGGCGAGTTGAGCAGCGTGATGGTGAAATCCCGCTCCGAGTTGGAGAGCCCGGACTGCACCGCGATGCGCTTGCCCACGCGCGCGACATAGGCGTCCTGCGGCCCGCCATAAGCGCCGCCATATTGCTGCAGCAGCTGTGGGTGCGCCTGATTGCCCTGCTGGCGTTCGGCGGGCGAGATGGCCCGCTGCGCCACGGCCGGCACGGCAAGGCTGGTGATGGCAAGGGAAAGGGCGAACGCCCCGAATCTGCGCTTCATCGAACCGCTCCTGAAACGATTAATCTCGAATGGATATCGTTTCGGAGGCCGGAACGGTTCCGTTGCCCTAAAGCGCGCCGATCTTCAGGAACTTGGCGCGGCGGTCGGCGCGGAGTTGCTGGCCGTCTAAGCCGTCCAGCTCGCTCAGCGCATCGCCCAGCGTCCGGCCAAGCGCGTCTATCGCGGTTTCCGGCTCGCGATGCGCGCCGCCCATCGGCTCGGGAACGATGCGGTCGATGATGCCGAGGCCCTTCAGGTCCTGCGCGGTGATCTTCATGGCCTCGGCGGCGGCCGGCGCCTGATCGGCGGTGCGCCACAGGATGGACGCGCAGCCCTCCGGCGAGATCACGGAATAGACCGCATGCTCGAACATCAGCACCCGATTGGCGGCTGCCAGCGCGATCGCGCCTCCTGATCCGCCCTCGCCGACGATCGCCGCCACCATCGGCACGCCGAGCGCCAGACACTGTTCCGTGGAGCGGGCGATCGCCTCAGCCTGGCCGCGCTCCTCTGCCTGAACGCCGGGGAAGGCGCCCGACGTGTCGACCAAGGTCACCACCGGCAAATCGAAGCGGTCCGCCAGCTGCATCAGCCGGATCGCCTTGCGGTAGCCTTCGGGCTTGCCCATTCCGAAATTGTGGCGAAGCCGACTGGTGGTGTCGTCGCCCTTTTCATGGCCGATAACCACCACGCGCCGGCCGTTCAGCCGGCCGAACCCGCCCAGGATCGCCTGGTCGTCGCCGAATGCGCGGTCACCCGCCAGCGGCATGAAGTCGTCGACCAGCCGCGCGATATAGTGCTTGAAGTGCGGGCGCTGCGGATGGCGGGCCACCTGGGCCTTCTGCCAGGGGGTGAGCCGCGCATAGGTGTCGCGCAGCGCCTTATCGGCCTTGGCCTGGAGGCGCCCGATCTCCGCCTCGATATCGACACCGCCGCCCGCCGCCGTCTCACGCAGCTCCGCCACGCGCGCTTCCAGCTCGGCAATCGGCTTTTCGAAATCGAGGAAGGTGATCATCGGTGGGCGGGGGTTAGGAGCGGGCGGGCCGCTCGTCAACGAGCGGGTGGCGGGCATTGACCAGCTCGACCAGCCGCCGCGAGTCGACATGCGTGTAGATTTGCGTGGTGGCGATGTCGGCATGGCCGAGCATGGCTTGCAGCGCGCGCAGGTCGGCGCCGCCTTCGAGAAGATGGGTGGCAAAGGCGTGGCGCAAGCCGTGCGGACCGACCCGGTCGGGCGGTACGCCAGCCGCGGCCGCGAGCGCTTTCACGATCTGGAACAGGCGCACGCGGGAGAGGTGCTTCTTGCCCGAGGGGAACAGCCAGGGCTGATCGGCCGGCACCAGCGCCCGCCATCGGGCGACGGCGGCGCGGGCGCGGTCGGAGATCGGCACCAGCCGCTCGCGCCCGCCCTTGCCGCGCAGGATGATGAAGGGCCGGTCGCTGGCGATGGCATTGCGCGGCAGCGACACCAGCTCGGTCGCGCGCAGGCCGGACCCGTAGAGCAGCTCGATCAGCGCCGCCAGGCGGATGTCCGCCAGCGGCGGGTGCTCGGCGCCGAGCCGATGCTCGATCTCGGCGAACAGCCGGTCGACGTCCGCATGGTCGAGCACCTTGGGCAGGGGCCGTGTGGCGGTGGGCCGGGGCAGCGCCTTGCCAGGATCGTCGGGCCGGAACCCTTCTTCCTGCAGGAAAGCGAAGAAGCGCCGGAGCGCCGCCGACTTGCGCGCCACGGTCGAGCGCGCGAGCGGCATCCAGCTCTCGGCGATGCGTCCGATCGCGGCCTCGTCCGCGGTAACCAACCCGCCCCCGAGCAAAGCGGAGGCCTGCTCCAGGTCCGAGCGATAGGCGAGGATGGTGTTGGTCGCCGCGCCCGCTTCGGCCGCCAGCATCTCGAGAAAACGATCGATCAGCCGGGCGTCGTCGCCGCTCACGCTCTGGTGATGGCCTCGGCCGCGATCATCCGCGCCTCGGGCTCCAAGCCCACCCGCCGCAGCGCCGCCACGATGTGCATCAGATAGGCCGGCGGCACCGCCCCCCAGGAGCGGGTCTGCAGCCCCGCGGCCGCGAGCAGCGCGACGGTGGCCGGCTGGCGGTTGGCCGCCGCCCGGTCGATCGCGCGCGTCCAGCTGGTCTGCAGGCCGAGCGGCAGCTGATAGTCGGTGGCGAGCGACTGGGCGTCTTCCATCGACAGCCGACCGAGCCCGGCGAGCGCCGCCACCAGCAGCCCGCGCTTCGGGCTATTCTCCTCTTGATCGCCGACATACGAGGCGACGCGACCGGCCGTGAGCGTCACCGCAGGACTCGGCGTGCCGACCGCCAGCAGCGCCCACGCATCGTCGCCATCCTCGAGCGTGTCGGCGACTGCGCCCCAGCGTGCCGCCGCATCGTCGAGGCCGGCGGTCAGCATCGCCGCAACCAGGTTGCGGGCATCCTCCGCATGATCCTCGCTGGGCGTCACCCGCGCCGCGGCGCGTGCGGTCAGCACGAGCCGGGCATAGCGTTCCGTCGGACTCTCGGTCTCGGTCCAGAGGCCGCGCAGCGCGTCGAGCCGGTCACCGACCTCGCCGTCCGCATAAGCGCGCTGCAGGCGGAAGCCGAGCGTATCTTCATTGTCGTCCGGATCGCTTGCCTCGAAAGCCTGGCCGACCAGGTCGACATAGGCGGCGTTCGAAAGCACGCCCAGGCTGGCCGCCCAAATGGCCGGCCCGAGCCGCTGAAGCGGCTCGATCATCGGTGCGCGGTACTGCCAGGCTTGGACGTGCGGCCCGACGGTCCCGAACAACGGCGCCGGAATGGCCACGTTCACCGCATTGGCCAAGCCGAAGCGCCAGGCGGTGAGATCCTGCACGCCATCCCACTGGATGTTGATCGCGCGCCGGCCGCCACCCACGCCGACGACCTTCTCGGCCAGCAGCAGGTCGATGCCGCGCACCCGCTTTCGCCGCCGCGCCGCGTCCATGATCGCGGAAGCGGTGCCGGAATCGCCCGACAGCGAGGAGCACATGCCGCGCACCAGGTCCCAGCTCGTCTGGTCCGCGGTGGGCGGCACCTTGTCGGCGAGCGGGCACATGGCCGCGGGGTCGGCCGTCGCAAGCGCCGTCTGCTGCGCGACGTCGAACATCTTGGGCGTGAAGGCGACCACATCGACGCTCGCGACGAGCAGCCGCGCCGCGTCGGCCTCGCCCATGCGCAGCAGCAGCCACGCGCGCTCCGCCACCCAGTCGGCACCGTCGACTCCGCCAGCGGGTGTCGGCGCCTGGGTCAGCAGCACGCGGCGCAGCAGGATCGAGGCCCAGCGCGAGGCAATCGGCGCCTTGATGTCCCGCATCAGCGTGGAGGCGAAGCGCGCATGCACGTTGCCCCATTGGTCGGCCGCATAGCCGCCATTGTCGGGGGTGAGCACGCCCACCAGATCGGGATTGCGCCGCGCTGCCGGTGGCAGGTCGAACGGATCGACCTCGGCCAGTTCCTCCTCTTCCGCCTGGTCTTCCTCTTTGCCCTCTTCGGTGTCAGGGGTCTCGCCCGCGGGCAGGGGCTGGACGACCTCGCCCGAGGGGCCGAAGTTCGGCTGGCCGGGTTCGGCCGGAGTGGACGGCGTTGGCGCGGCGGCAGGCGGCGGATCGCCGAAGCCGGGCGGAAGCAGCGATTCCGGCGCCTGGTCCTGGCCGATCGCGGGGATCGCAAAGGCGGCGAGCACGGCGGCAAGCGCCGTCGCGCCCAGGACGCGCTTACTTGCCCAGCCGGTCATTCGGAATCGTCTTTTCCACGCGCGTGAGCGGCCGTTCCGTGTTCATGGTCGACAGATACCAAAGGCCGCCAACAAGGCCCACGACGATCAGGATCAGCAATACGGAACGCATGGGCGCGGAGCTAGCAGAGGGGTTTGAAGGCGGCAATCGCTCTCAACCAAGGTGACGCTCCAGCACGACCGCAGTGGCGACGCTGGCGACGCCCGGCACCGCCGCGACCGCCGCGCGCGCCTGTTCCAGGTCGGCCACCGTGTCGCCGTCCACCCTCAGCATCAGGTCCACGGGTCCGGTCAGCGAGTGAATGAGCGAGACGAACGGCACTTGCTTCAGCCGGGGAACGATCTCGGCGCAGCGTTTGCCCGGCACGAGCACAACCGACAAATAGGCGGACTGGCGCACGGCCGGCCCGCCGCCTTCGACTGTCGTGAAGCCGGCAATGGCGCCGGAGGACTGCAACTTGACCAGCCGCTCCTGCGTGGCGCTGCGCGAGAGGCCCAGATCGCGGGCGAGGGCGACGATCGAGCGGCGCGCGTCCCGCCGCAGCAGCGTCAGCAGCAATCGATCCTTGTCGTCCATCTGCCCCGTCCGCCGGCAAAGTGCCGGTCCCGCCGGCATCATGCCGAGTGCAACCGGCAGAGGAAATGGGGATCAGCGCCTGGCAACCAGGGAGATACCAAGATGATCGATCTCGACCATGCCGTGCTGCTGCCCATCGACATGCAGATGGGCTTTGACGATGCCGGCAATCCGCCGCGCTGGAACCGTGACATCGACGCGAACGGGTTGGCCCTCCTCGCCGCCTGGCGCGCGGCCGGACGCCCGATCATCCATGTCCGGCACGACTCGGTGCAGCCGGGGTCCACCTTCAGAGTTGGGCAGCCGGGCAATCGACACCGGCCCGGCTTCGAGCCGCAGGGCGATGAGCCGCTGGTCACCAAGAGCGTGAACTCGGCCTTTATCGGCACCGATCTCGACCTGCGCCTGCGCCGCCTCGACGCGCGTCATGTGGTGGTGTTCGGGCTCGTCACGGACATGTGCGTATCGACCACGATCCGCATGGGCGCGAACATGGGCTGGGACATGATCCTGGTCCCCGACGCCTGCGACTGCTTCGCCCTGCCGGACGGCCGGGGCGGCACCATCCCGGCAGCCCAGATCCACGCCGCGCACGTGGCGACGCTGGCCCATGAGTTCTGCCGGACGATGAGCGTGGCGGAGCTGACAGGCTGGCAGCAGGCCGCCTAGCTCGCTCGTCGTTGCGAGCGAAGCGAAGCAATCCAGTGCGGCGCTTGAGCCTTGCTGGATTGCTTCGTCGCTCCGCTCCTCGCAATGACGAGGCTAGGCGCGCCCACCCCGCTCCAACCACGCCGCGCACTCGGCCCCGAGCTGCTCGAACGCAAAGCTCCGATACCCCGCGCAATCCTCGGCGGTCAGAACCTCGCGCCACTGACCGTTCGTGCCCTTGTTGATGAAGGTGCCCGCACCGCCCTCCCAAGGCGCGCCGCCTAGCGGCACCACCTTTTCGGCATGACGCTTCATATAGTCGAAGCTGCAATGATCCAGGATTGTCGGCCAGAGCTCCTCCGGGACCTCAATCTCGAGAAAGGACGCGATCTCCCGGATCATGCCTTCGGGGTCGCGCTTCAGGTCGGCGAAGTGGACCAGCATGACGTTGGGCAGATGCCGCGCCTCCCACCAGGTTCGGATATTCTCCCAGAAGGACCAGAGCGGCGCACCGTCCCGCTCCATCCACTGGAGGAAAAAGGCGCGCACATCGTGGGGCAGCCGCGGCATCGGCGGACCGACCCGGCCGGGCAGGTCGTTCAAAAGCGCGAAGAACTCGTCCTTAACCTTGGTGAAGTGGTTGTGCGCGCTCCACGCCACATCGCGGCCGTCGCGCGCGATGTAGAGATATTTGGCCTCGGGGCTGAACACGAGCGCGTCCAGGGGCAGGTGGGTCTTGATGAACCGCCGATGCGTCTGCGCCTCCAGCATCAAGCGCGTCTCCTCCCGCGGCAGGATGCGCATGTCGAGCCAGGGTGACATAGCGGAGACGTCGAGCCCCTCCTGCCCGCCGAAGATCAGCTGCGACACGATCTGCTGCGTCCAGGTCGTGCCGGACTTGGCATAGGTGCCGATGATGATGTCGTCCGGGCGGAACGCAAAGTCATTCCACACCGTCGAGTCCATGTGGTGATTATGCAGTTCGCGCGTCTTTTGCGGCCAGCTCGTCCGTTGCAGCATGCTCGATCCTCCAGGTGTCGCCCGATCGGCGACTCGGCTGGATGGCGCAGCTACGCTTCGTTCGATGCGACGGCTGTGACGACGGACACGCCGGCCGTGCGATCAAATGTCAGTCTCGCCGGATCAACAACGCCCCGGCGCGCCCTCGGCCGAGAGCTGGCGCTCGAGCTTTCTCAACAACTGCTCGGCTTCGTCGAGCTGCTGCAGCACGACGCTATAGCGCGTAAGGATGTAGGTGTCGTTGGCCAGCGCTTCGTTGACCCCGTCCACGAGCCGATGCGCAAAGCCGATCTCGTCCACGAGCCGCTTGCCGATCGCGGCGGCGCCGACCACGGCCTCGGTCTCGTCGAAGCTCGGCACTGCCCGGTTCTCGCGCAGCGCCCGCTGAATCGCGTCAACCCGGGCCTGGTGCGCGCTGGTCGCCTCCTGCGGCTTACCGCGCTTGATCAGCGCCTCGACCTTCACATGCACCGCGAAGCTGAGGCCGCAGCGATTGCCGACCGTCCAGGCCACTGTCGCTGGGATCTTGTGGTCGTCGCGGTGCAGCACGACCGATTGGCCAGGCATCGGCAGGTGCCGCCCGTCCAGCAGCGCACCCGTGATCGACAGGTTGCGGACGAATACCGGGTGGCGTTCGCCGTCGAACTCGATCTGGCCGGCCAGCATCGTGTTGGTCCGCGGATGGCGGCGCGCCTCGGTGACGACTTCTGCGGACAAGGGCTTCCCCGGGAATGGACTGCCGCAGAGCCTAGGCCAGAGATGCTTGCGATTTCGTTGCCGAATAGCGCCCGCGAAAAGCGTCGGCGAAGGTCGCCAAGCGCTGTGCTGCGATGGCCGCTCGCAGGCCCTCCATCAGCTGCTGGTAGAAGGAGAGATTATGCTCCGTCATCAGCATGGCGCCGAGAATTTCACCGGCCCGAACAAGGTGATGGAGATAGGCGCGACTCCAGGTGGCGCAGACCGGGCACGCGCATTCCGCATCGATCGGCGCCTGATCTTCGGCAAAGCGTGCATTGCGAATGTTGATGGGGCCGTCCCAGGTGAAGGCCTGCCCGGTGCGCCCGCTCCGTGTCGGCAGCACGCAGTCGAACATATCGATGCCCCGCTCGACCGCGCCCACGATGTCGTCCGGCTTGCCGACGCCCATCAGATAGCGCGGGCAATCCTCCGGCAGCTGGCCCGGCGCATAATCGAGAACGCCGAACATCGCCTCCTGGCCCTCGCCGACAGCGAGCCCGCCGACCGCATAGCCATCGAAGCCGATCTCGATCAGCCGCTCGGCCGATTGCCGCCGCAGCTCCTCGTCGAGGGCGCCCTGCTGAATGCCGAACTGCGCAGCTTGGCTTGCATGCGCCCCGCCGCCCAGGAAAGCGTCGCGCGAGCGCTGCGCCCATCGCATCGACCGCTCCATGGCCGCTGCCTGCACGTCGCGTGTCGAGGTCGTCGGCACCAGCTCGTCAAACGCCATCACGATGTCCGACCCGAGCAGCCGCTGTATCTCGGTCGAGCGCTCCGGCGTGATCATATGGCGCGCACCATCGAGGTGCGACTTGAACGCCACACCGTCTTCGGAGCGTTTGGTAAGCTCGGACAGGCTCATCACCTGATAACCGCCGCTGTCGGTTAGGATCGGCCGCTCCCAGCCCATGAAGCGGTGCAGCCCGCCCAGCCTGGCGACCCGTTCGGCGCCGGGGCGCAGCATCAGATGATAGGTGTTGCCCAGGATGATATCGGCCCCGGCCGCGCGCACGTCCGCCGGCTTCATCGCCTTGACGGTCGCCGCGGTGCCCACCGGCATGAAGGCCGGCGTGCGGATCTCGCCGCGCATCATGCGGATCGCGCCGGTGCGAGCGCGGCCGTCCCGCGCGGAAATGGTGAAATCGAAGCGGCTGCTCATCGGCGAAAGCCTTTGGCAGCGTGGACGCTGCTCTGCTAGCCCAGCGCGATTGAGCAAGGAGGGCAGGCGCTTGGCGCAGACCGAACATTCACCGCCAAGCCGCGGCTATGCCAACTACGTCCTCGTCATCCTCTTCCTCGTCTACGTGCTGAACTTCGTCGACCGGCAGATCCTCAGCATCCTTGCCAAGGATGTGAAGCGCGACCTCAACCTGGACGACGCCGATATCGGATTTCTGTTCGGCACCGCGTTCGGAGTCTTTTACTCGCTGTTCGGCATCCCGCTCGGGCGGCTTGCCGACAACTGGCACCGCGTGCGGCTGATCACAATCGGTCTCGCGCTCTGGTCGGCCATGACGGCCTTCTCGGGGCTAGCGCGGAACGGCCTCCAACTAACTATGGCGCGGATCGGCGTCGGCGTCGGCGAGGCGACTGCGAGCCCCTGCGCTTATTCGCTCATCTCGGATTATTACCCGAAGGAGCAGCGCGCGACCGCGCTAGCGATCTATTCGTCCGGCATCTTCATCGGCGGCGGCCTGTCGTTGTTCATTGGCGGTGCTATCGTCGACCGCTGGAACCAGGCGTTTCCGGGAGGCTATCTCGGGCTAGTCGGCTGGCAGGCCGCCTTCATGGCGGTCGGGTTGCCGGGCCTGCTCCTGGCGGCGGTGGTCGCCACATTGCGTGAGCCGATCCGCGGCGCGGCCGACGGCCTGATCACCCAACCTTCCGCCAATCCGTTCCGCGACTTCGTCGGCGAGTTGCTGTCGATCATCCCGCCGCTGACCCTGGTGGGCGCCCTCAGGCGCGGCGTGCCTGCCCTGCTGGTCAACCTGGCTGCCCTGGCGATGGCGATCGCTTTCATCTGGGGCATGGTCGCCGCCACGGGCGATGGGCCGCAGTGGATCGCGGTGGGCCTTGGCGCCTATGCCGTCTTCTCCTGGGCGACCGCGCTGCGCACTCGCGACGCGCCGACCTTTAAACTGATCTGGGGCACCCCCGCCTTTCTCTACACGGCGATCGGCTACGGCCTGATTTCCTTCGTGTCGTACAGCGTGGCCGCTTTTGGCGCGCTCTATGCTGAAACCGTACTCGGCCAATCCAAGTCGATTGTCGGCCTGTTCCTCGGCGGTGGCGCGGCGGCGGGCGGCTTCCTCGGCATCGTGCTCGGCGGCCGCGTTGCCGACTGGGCAAAGAAGCGCAGGGAGTGGGGCCGCGTGCCGGTGATCCTATCCGGCACCATCCTACCGCTGCCCTTCCTGGTCTACGCCTTCACGACCGACAACATCACTGGCTTCTACATCGCCAACTTCCTGATGAGCGGCCTCGCGTCCGCCGCCCTCGGGCCCGCCGGCGCCACGACCCAGGACCTCGTCCTCCCCCGCATGCGCGGCACGGCGACGGCCACCTTCTTCATCGCGACCGCGCTGATCGGCCTGGCGCTCGGCCCTTATTTCACGGGCTATGTGTCGAAGTCGCTCGGCGGCGACCTTCGCACCGGCCTGCTCGCCTTGCTCGCAGTCGCGCCAATCTCGGCCGTCCTCCTGCTCCTGGCGTGGCGCGCCGTGCCGGAAGCCGAACGCACCGTTACAGATCGCGCCCGCGCGGCGGGTGAGGTGATTTAGCAAAGCGAAGCAAACTTAGGCTTCGACCAAGGGGAAGGGCCGCTGAGCAGCGCCTTCCAGCCCACAACCACGAGCCAGTGCAGAGCCACCGAGGGCCAGATGCCTCCCGTGCGCCAGTAGAGTCTTGCCGCTGCGACGCCGAATGCGGCGACAGCCGCCAGAAACCAGGGATCGAGAACGGTCCGCGCCCAGTCAAACCCGAACACGATGACTTGCAGCGGGTGCCAGAGGACGAACAACGCAACCGAGAGGGCTACTGGCGCCAGCGGCAGCCCCGCCCCCGGCCGCGGCCGCGGCAACAGGGTGACGCGGAACAGCAACTCTTCGCCTAGAGCCGGCGCTACGACGGCCACGACCGCCAACCTCAGGATCGTCGGGTCGAACCTCGGCTTCCACTGCATCAAGCCGCTAGCGAGTCCAATCCCAAGCAGGAGCGGGACGAGCCACGCCGCCTCAAGAAGCAGCGGACCGAGATGGTGCCTCGAGGGCAGCCGGACCGCGTCCTTAAAGCGGCTGATGAGCGTCGCAGATTTTGCCAAGTCGAGCCGTTGTCTAAATCACGGCGTCAGCCGCGCGTGATCACCCCACATGCGATGCGGCCGCCGCTGTTGCCACTGGGCTCGGTGCGATCGTCATCGGGATTAGCATGGATGACGAGCGCGGCGCCGTCCGCATCGAAGAGGTCGGCGAGGCTGCCACCCGGGGTGGCCAGCTGCACGGTACCCCGACCGTCGGCGCTTACCATCAAGTTGGGCAGGTCGCCATGGTGCGCGCCCTGCGGGTTCTCTCGGCCGTGCTGACGAGCGGTCGGGTTCCAATGCCCTCCCGCGCTCGCAAAGTCGGGACCATCGCAGCGGCCGGTCGTGTGGATGTGGATGCCGTGGACGCCGGCCGGCAGGCCCATCGTATCCACCTGGACCAGAATGCCGCCAGACATATCGGTGAACCGCGCCGTCCCGCGCGGCGCCCCGTCCGCAGCCGCCAGCGAAGCACGTCCGCCCGGCGTGGCCGCGCTTGAGGACATCCCGGCAACTGTCGATTGCATGCACCCGGCCAGGATCATCGCAGCGGCAGCAAGCGGAATGGTTCGGATCATGGCAGGGCCTCCCTTCTGGTCTCGGCACCGACGCGTAACGGAGCCGGAACGTTCCCACCAGCCGGAACCGGAGCACAAAAAAGGGGCCGGTGGTTTCCCACCGGCCCCGATTTCAGACCCGAGGGTCAGGCTTACATGCCCGAACCCGGACCGTAGGTGATTTCCACGCGACGGTTCTGCAGCTCACGGACGCCGTCCGCAGTCTGCACGCGCAGGTTGGTTTCACCGAACGCCTGGGTGGTGATCACGCCATCCGAGATGCCGCGACCAGCCAGGTAGGACTTCACCGCATCGGCACGACGCTGCGAGAGGCCGAGGTTGTAGCGCGGCGTACCGGACGTGTCGGTGTAACCGGCAAGCATGACCTGGGCGTTGCCGCAGCTCTGGTAAGCCGAGACGGCGTTGTCGAGGATCGACGCCGCTTCCGGCGTGATGTCCGACTTATCCCATTCAAAGAACACGATGTACGGCCCAGGCGTGCACACCACAGCCGGCGCTGGAGGCGGCGGCGGGGGAGGCGGCGGGGGCGGAGGCGGCGGCGGCGGCGGCGGCGGCGCCGGCGGCGCACCGAAGTTGAAGATCACGCTGCCGAGCAGGCTGTGCGACCGGAACCGACCTTCGATGTTGTCGCCCGTGTTGCCGACCACACGCAGGTTGGACACGTTGAAGAAGCGATACTTCAGGCCGACGTCGATGTTGTCGGTGAGCGGCGCGCGCACACCGGCAATGCCCTGCCACGCAAACCGCGTGTCGGAGTCATCAAGAAAAGCCGGCGCGAAGCCGTAATCGCTGAACTTGACGCGAGCCACACCCGCGCCGCCGCCAACGAACCCTGAAATCCCGGTCTCATCGCCGAAGTCCAGCAAGCCGTTCAGCATGAAGCTGAGCGCCGAGGTCGATCCGCCGACCTGGGTGTTGCGAACGTTGGGGATCGGCTGACCAAAGAAGCTGAGCGAACTTTCCGCCGCTTCCAGAACCGCACGCTTATAACCAACTTCCGCTTCAAGCCGGAACACGCCGAAATCATAGCCAACGATGCCATCGACATCATAGCCATAGTCGTGATCGATGGTGGCCGTCCCCGGCGCAGCACCGCGGGTCAGGCGGAAGTTAATATCTTCCACGATCATCGCCCCGCCTTCGAGGCCGATGTACCACGAGTCGTCTCGCGCCAACGCGGGCGAGGCGATTGCCGTGGAGGCGAGCGCCATCGCAATGGCAAGCTTCCGCATAGAAATCCCCTTTCTTAGGTGTCACTCGGACAGCGGAAACTCACTATCGGCTGCATTGTTTCGGTGCAAGTGCGCAATTCCCCAAACTGTTGCAGAAGTGCCACATGTCGCACGGATTTCTGCGGGTTGGTTCGCTGCTGCAACGGCCCTCAAGCTGCAGTCAAACCATGGGCGACCAGCCGAGCCAGGACCGCCTCGATCGCCGCACGTGCCTCGGCATCGACTGTGACACCTCCGCTCGGAGCCGGTACCCCTGCCCCGCGCGGGCCGACGACCTGCTGCCCGCCGACAGCCAGCATGGTCGCCGTCACCTCGCCCACAACCCACGCGACACCGCGCCGCTCGGCCCAGAGCTGCTGGTCCTCCAGCCACACGCGCATCCCCGTGGGCGGCGCGAGGAAGCGCCATCCGCTCAGGGTCCAACATGCGAGCGCGCTCGCCTGCTCTGCCCAGACGCCAGTGGGTGCAGGCCCCACAATCCAGCAGGCGCCGGGCTGAGGGTCGGCGGGTGCCGTGTTCAACCCCATCGACACCGCGGAAGCTTGCATGCCCGCATCGACCAGCGCGAGCGCTTCGTTGTGCGTGAGTTCCGTCTGGGCCTGGCCGACCGACAGAAAAGGCAAATGGTGCCGCGCGCTGCTCGGCTCGGGCATGACGATCTCCTTCCTCGATCAGGATTGCAAGATGAGCTCAGAGGCGTACGACGCGACACCGGCCCCCAGCTGAGCCACACGGATGAGCACCGGCCCGCCCGCAAGATCGACCGCCGCCAGGGCCGCCTCGTACAGATTGCCTGGAGAGGCGAGTTCGACCGTTCGTGCCGGCCCGAGAGCCGGCACGATCTCCAGCCGATACCGCTCGTCCGCCTCTCCAAGCGGCGCACCCGCGCCGTCGAGCCATGCCCAGCCGAGCCGGCTCGAACGGCACCAGCTCAAATCGTAGCCGCCATCCTCTCGTCGCCGGGCGGCGAGCTGTACCGGCGGCGGGGGCCGTAGCGCCGCGCCGATCCCTGTCGCGTTTGCAGCGACCGGCATGCTGTCCCCCAGGCCGGAGGCGAGCAGTCGCACCTCTCCCCCACCATCGCTATGGGCGGATCGAAGACGTGCAATGTATCGGCATCAATCACCACGGATTGCTCGCCAACGGCATGTGCCGCGGCGGCGGTTCCCCGCCGTCCCCGAAGCAAGTTCGACAAGCGCCACCGCCCTGCTCCGAGCGGATCGGCGACCCCGAACTGGATGAGCTCGTCGCCAATCACCGCCAGGTTGGCGCTAGCGAGCAGCCGGCTCTCCTCCGCATCCTTCAGCGCCATGCCCGCGTGCAGCAATTGCACCTCGACCCGGTTCACGCGGTCGACCAGCTCAGCCGGGGCTGCCTCCAAAACCGTCGCGCAGGTGCCCATCACCGCCGCTGCCACCGTGTCGCCGATCGCGGACCAGCTGGCGCCCTGATCGAGGCTCGCGACAGCAGCGCCGCTCTCCGCCAGCCCGGCCAGGCGCCCGCCGCTGCAATCAGCAGCCGCGGCACGGCCGGTGCTGTATCGTCCAAGGCAGGCAGGTCGAGCAGGTGCACGACGGTTGGCCCATGCAGCTGGTCGGGCGCCTTGACGCTCCGGCCCGGTCCGGCGACCGCCCCGGGCCTTGATAGCCGCCCCCGATCAGCATGCCGCACAATTGGTCCTCCAGCTCCGGGAAGGCCTCCAGATGCGAAACCCGGCCTTGCTCGTAGAGCCCGGCAACGGGCTCCGCCCGTGCCGACTTGCCGCGCACGGCATGCACGGCCTTGACCGGCAAGGCCGGATCGACCTGGCGCAGCAGCGCCGTCACCATGTCACCGCCATTGTTCACTTCCGCGACCACCCGGTCGGCACTCCAGTGCCGCGCCGCCCGGCTCACCGCCGCCGCCCAGCCGAGCGGCGACAGCCCAGAGACCGTCGCATCCGCCAGCACATAGCCGCGCCGGTCCTGCCCCAAGCCGACCACCATGATCCCACACGCGTCGCCAGACGCCGACGCGGGCGGGTCAACCGCTACCACAACGCGCACCAAATCAGGCACGCGCTCGGATCGAGCACGGTCGAGAAGCGCCCGCGAACACAGCGCCCCTTCCGCATCCTCGAACAGGACCCCCTCCAGCTCCTGCCGGCCGAGCCGCGTGCCGCCATACATATCCTGCATCGCGGTCTGGAACGCGTCTTCCAGCACCACATTGTCGACCGTCTTGCCGCCCGTCGTAACCGTGGTCTCCGCCGCGCGCATCTGCACCAGCATCGACAGCGACCGCGGCGTGGTCGTCACCAGCGCACGCGGCTCCAGGCCCGCACGCAGGCTCATCTGCAGATTGTCCCAGCTCTCCTGCGGCTTCGCCCATTTGGCGAGCTCGTCGCACCAGGCATAATGATGCGTACCGCCGCGCAGGCCATCCGGGTTCTCCCCCGAATAGAGCGTCGCGACACTGCCATTCCGTATCCGCAGCTGCCGAAGAGACGGCTCCCACAGGAAGCGCTTGCGCCGCTTCCGGAGCGCCGCAAGCAGCCCCGCCTCGCCCTCGACCATGATCGCCCGGGCCTCGTCGATCGTCGCGGCGACCAGCGCCACGCGTGCCGGCCCCGCCAAGAGCAGGTCCGCCACCCATTCAGACCCGGCGCGCGTCTTGCCGTAACCGCGTCCGGCCAGCATCAGCCAGGTTCGCCAGCTTCCCTGCGGCGGCAACTGCCCCTCATGCGCCCAGCTGCCGAAGTTCCCGAGCCAGTATCTCAGATCGGCCTCGGTCATGGTGTCGAGACGCGTCCTGATTTGCTCGTCCGACAGCTCCGTTAGCCGCCGCGCCGTCTCCCGGTTCAGGGTCCGTTTCATCACCCCTCCCCGCCGCCCGAAACATCCCCCAAGCGAAGCGTCTAGCTGCCCCGCAGCCGCTGGATGCGCCGCAGGATGCGTGCCTTCACCTCCTCGATATCCTCTTCCTCGCCCTCCGGCTCCTCCGGCACGGCCTTGTCGCGGTGCAGGCGCAGCAGCGTGAGCGCGAGCGCGTTCGGATATTCGTGCGTGCGATCGACCGAACCGTCCGCCTTGGTCACGGTCTTGGTGGTGCCGTTCAACGCCCGGTCGAGCAGCCCCAGTTCGAGGTTCCGGTAGGAATGTTCGACGGCCTCGTCCCAGCTGGCCCGGAACCCGGCATTGCCGGCATAATGCCGCCGCACTGTCGACTCGCTCACCTTCGCCTCCCGGCACGACATCGCCACATTGCAGGTGCTGCCGAGCGCTTCCAGGAACCGCACCTGCTTGGCCGCGGTGAATGCATTGGCGCGCGCTTTCACGACCTGCGGCCGCTTGCCGCCGGTCACTTGCTTGTTCGGTTCCATCAGACCCCCAAACGCAGCCGGGCGGCCCTTCCGTGTGGAAGACCCGCCCGACTCACATTTCTTCAGCGTTCCTGTTTAGTACCCAAACATCGTCACGATATCAAGCAAAAAGAACCGATATGGTTATCTATTCCGGCTGAGGATCGCCTGCTCCCGGGCCAGGATCGATGCGACGCTCGGCCGTGCCATCCAGTCTTGCGCCCAAGCGGAAAGCTTCGGATGCCGCGCCCCATCGGGCAGCGTGCCCGTATGCGTCATATTCACGAACACGCTCGCCACCGCGATGTCCGCGATCGACAGCCGGTCGCCGACGAGAAAGCCGTCGCCCTGGGGCACGACCGTCTCGAGATAATCGTAGACCGGCGGCAGTTCCTCGGCCGCGGCCTTGTCCGCCGCCGCGAGATCTCCCTCGCGCCCCATCAGCCCGGCCACGATCCGGTTGAAGAAGATCTTGCCGCCCACGCTCACGAAGATCGTATCGGCGAACTCCTCGAACCACACCGCCCGGGCCTTGTCTTCAGGGGACACCGGCGTCAGCGAGGGCACCGGGTGCTTGGCTTCCAGATAGGTGATGATCGCAGTCGAGTCCGAGATGCGGAAGTCGCCGTCCTGGAACCCCGGGATCTTGCCGAACGGGCTGGTCGCGCGAAACTCCGGATCCGGCTGCCCCAGCGCGACCTGCTTCACCTCGATGTCCAGCCCCTTCTCAGCGGCGTAGATCATCACCTTGCGGACGTAGGGCGATAGCGAAGAACCGAACAGCTTCATGGATGATGGCCTCTCAACAGCACAGGCTGCGCACAGTAACGCCCGGCGGCTGGGTGTCAGCCACCGGGCGTCCCGTGCTTGCGCCTGTTCGTCTGGAGCTTAGGCCGCCTGTTGCGTCGGCTCCTCGGCCGGGCTCGGGCGCTTGTCGAACACTTCGTCGATCAGCCCGAACTCCTTAGCCTCGCCGGCGTCGAGGAACTTGTCGCGCTCCATCGCATCATTGATCACCTCGATCGGCTTGCCGGTATATTTGGCGTAAAGCTCGTTCATCCGCGCCCGGATGCGCAGGATCTCGCGCGCCTGGATTTCGATGTCGGTCGCCTGGCCCTGCGCACCGCCCGATGGCTGGTGGATCATGATCCGCGCATTGGTGAGCGCCACCCGCATTCCCGGCTCGCCCGCGGCCAGCAGGAAGCTGCCCATCGACGCCGCCTGGCCGATGCACACCGTGCCGATGCGCGGCCGGATGTACTGCATCGTGTCGTGGATCGCCATGCCCGCCGTGACGACCCCGCCCGGCGAGTTGATGTACATGTAGATGTCCTTCTTCGGGTTCTCGGACTCGAGGAAGAGCAGCTGGGCGGTGATCAGCGAGGCCATATGGTCCTCGACCTGCCCGGTCACGAACACGATCCGCTCGCGCAGCAGCCGCGAATAGATGTCGAAACTGCGCTCGCCCCGGTTCGACTGCTCGATGACGATGGGCACGAGCGCGTCGTGGATCTGGCCGTTCTCGAACGGATTGTTCATGGGGGTCACTGGTCCTCGTAGGTGTTGAACACCCTACATCGGACGGAAGCGTGAACGCTTCAACCCCTCGTTGGTCCCTCTCCCAAGGGGAGAGGGCGACTCGCGTAAGCGAGCGGGGTGAGGGGATCGGATCCACGACGTCACACGCCCGATCCCCTCACCCGGACGCACCTTGCGCGTCTCGACCTCTCCCGTGGGAGAGGTGCAGTGATCTCGCGCAAAGACGCTAAGACGCAAAGAGCTCCAGGCCCTTTGCGTCTTAGCGTCTTTGCGCGACCCGATCTTCTTCTTACTCCGAAGCCGCAGCCTTCTTCGACGCGCGCTTCGGCTTGGCCGGAGCCGCCTCCGCCTCGACCCCCGGCGCCACCTCGGCTGCCGGCTCGGCCGCCTTCTTCGCGCGCTTCGGCTTGGCGGTCACTTCCGCCGCCATCGCCTCCGCGGCGCCTTCGTTTGCAGCCGCGTCGATCTCGCTCACGGTTTTCTTGGGCGCAGCCTTCTTCTTCGCGGGCTTGGATACGGCCTTCGGCGCGTGATCATGGTCATGATCATGCCCGCAGCCCGGCCCATGCACATGTCCGTCCTCGTCCGCCTCGATCTCCGCTTCGATCTCGGCGCGCGTGACGCTGCGCTCGGTCACCTCGGCCTTGGAAAACAAGAAGTCGACGACCTTGTCCTCGAACAGCGGCGCCCGCAGCTGGGCGGCCGCCATCGGCTCGTTCTTGATGTACTGGACGAACTTGTCGCGATCCTCGGGCCGGTACTGCTGCGCGGCCTGGGCCATCAGCATGTTCATCTCTTGCTGCGAAATCTGGACATTGTTCTTGGTCCCGATCTCCGACAGCAACAGGCCCAGCCGTACGCGGCGTTCGGCGATGCGGCGATAATCGTCGCGGTCCTTCTCCATCTCGGCACGAGCGGCCTCCGGGTCGGCCTCGTGACCGGCCTCATGCTCCAGCTGCGCCCAGATCTGGTTGAACTCGGCCTCGACCATCGACGGCGGCACTTCGAAATCATGGGCAGCCGCCAGCGTATCGAGCAGCTTGCGCTTCATGTGCGTGCGCGTGAGGCCGTTATGCTCCTGCTCCAGCTGGCCCTTCACCAGCTCCTTGAGCTTGTCGATGCCCTCCAGGCCCAGCTGCTTGGCGAAATCATCGTCCAGCGCCGTCTCCTTCGGCGCACGGACCTGCTCGACGGTCACCTGGAACACCGCGTCCTTGCCGGCCAGGTTCTTGGCGCCATAGCCTTCCGGGAAGGTCACATTGACGGTCTTCTCGTCGCCCGCCTTGGCGCCCACCAGCTGGTCCTCGAACCCCGGAATGAACTGACCCGAGCCGAGCTCGAGCGACACGCCTTCGCCCTTGCCGCCCTCGAACTCGACGCCGTCGACGGAGCCGACAAAGTCGATCACGACCAGGTCACCGGTCGCTGCCGCACGGCCCGCATCGCCGTCTTCGAACTGCTTGTTGCTGCCCGCGATCCGCTTCAGCGTCTCTTCGATCTCGGCGTCCTCGACCGGGACCGTCAGCCGCTCGAGCTTCAGCCCGTCGATCGCCGCCTCGGGCACCTCGGGGAGCACTTCGAGGCTGACCTTCACCTCGGCGTCCTTGCCCGCCTCGAAGCTCTCGTCGAGCTCGACGGCCGGCTGCATCGCCGGGCGGAGCTGCTTTTCGGCGAGAAGCTGCTGCACGCCTTCCTGCACCGCCGTCTCCAGCGCCTGCTGCTGCAGCGCGGGGCCATGCATCTTGCGGACGAGATTGGCGGGGACCTTGCCGGGGCGGAAGCCGGGCATCTTGATCTGCGGCGCGACCTTCTTGATCTCGCCCTCGACGCGCGCGTCGATGTCCTTGGCGCTGATCTTCAGCGTGTAAGCCCGCTTCAGGCCCTCGTTCAACGTCTCGACAGTCTGCATGTCTCGCCTTCTAAATTCCTGAGGAAAGTCCGGCCCTTGCGAGCGCGGAACTGGTGCGGGCGAAGGGACTCGAACCCCCACATCTTGCGATGCCAGAACCTAAATCTGGTGCGTCTACCAATTCCGCCACGCCCGCGGCCGGACCGCCGGTCGCGGGCGTCTATAACAACGGCTCCCAATGAGCAACCCGGCATGGCGCCGCGCGTTCCCCGTTGCGAAGGAGAGCGTTTATGGCCACCGTCCCCCCACCCGACTCGATCCCCGAAACGCCGCCGATGGAACCGGGCGGCGTACCAGACGAGTTCCAAATGCCTCCGCCCGACACCGACGTGCCGGACCCCGGCGAAACCGAAGCGCATCCGAGCTAGAGAAGAAAGGGAGGGCTTCGACAAGCTCAGCCCAGACGGCTCAAAGGGTGATGCGAACTCACAAGTGCCGTACCTTGCCCTAACCCCGACTTGGCTGAGCTTGTCGAAGCCCTCCCTTCTTCTTCCTAAACCACCATCTCCAAAGCGGGCCCGTGTCCCAGAAATGCACTGGGACTAGCGCTCGCCCCATAGGCGCCGGCCAGGAAGATCGCGATCACATCGCCCACCCGGGCGCGGGGCAAGCTCACCTGATCCCCCAGCCGGTCGAGCGGCGTGCACAGCCGCCCGCAGACATTGACCGTCTCCTCGGCTTGGGCCTCGAACCGCGTCGCCACGGCAAGCGGGAAGTTCCGCCGCACGACGGTCCCGAAATTGCCTGAAGCGGCGAGCTGATGGTGCAGCCCGCCATCGACGATCAGGAAGGTCTGCCCGCCGCTATCCTTCCGGTCGAGCACCCGGGTCAGATACACCCCCGCCTCGCCCACCAGCCAGCGCCCGAGCTCCAGGCAGAAGCCCGTCTCCTGCAACACCGCCGGTCGTGCCGCATAGGCTGCTTCCAGCGCAGCCCCGATTCGCTCGACTTCGAGCGTCTGCTCTCCAGCAAAATGCGGAATACCGAAGCCGCCGCCCAGGTTGAGCGTGGTAGGCCGGACCCCGGCTGCTTCCGCCAGCTGCGCCGCCAACGCGATGGTCGCCGCCTGCGCTTCGATGATCGCGTCGGCGTCCAGCGACTGCGACCCTGCGAAGACATGAAAACCGCGAAACTCCGCGCCCGCCTCGACGATCCGTTGCACCAGGGCTGGCACCCGTGCCGCGTCCACGCCGAAGGGCTTCGCTCCACCGCCCATGCGCATGCCGGAACCCCGAAGCTCGAAGTCGGGATTGACGCGCACCATCAGCACTGGTTTGCCGTCCCGGGCGGAAGCGATGCGCAGCACCCGCTCTGCCTCGCCCTCCGATTCGAGCGTGATCGGCACGCCGCGGCCCAGCGCCGCCTCGATCTCGCCATCCTTCTTACCCGGCCCGGCGAACGACAGGCATCCCGCCTTCACGCCCGCGCCCAGCGCCACCCACGCCTCGCCGATCGACGCAATGTCGACTCCGTCGACCAGTGGCGCAATTCGCTTCACCAGCTCTGCATGCGGGTTGGCCTTCAACGCATAATGCAGGGCGATGCTCGGAAAGGCGGCACGGAAGCGCTCTACCCGCCGCTGCACAACCCCCATGTCATAGACGAACAGCGGCGTATCGCCCGCCTCCCGGATCAGCGCCTCAACCGTACGCCCCCCGATCAGCAGCCGCCCGCGGTCTGCCACAAAGTCGGCCGGAATGGGCCCGCTCGGCTTCACTGCGCCACCTCGTCATCCCGGCGCAGGCCGGGACCCAGCCCCAACAAAGACTCAACATCTTTTTTCAGCGCGGCCCGATCGATCTTGCCGTTGGCATTACGAGGCAGGTCGGCAAGCCAGACATAGCGCGCGGGCTGCATATAGGTGGGAAGGTCGCGCTTCAGGATCATGCGAATCTCCTCTTCCGCATGTCCTTCCCCACGCGCCACAACAAGGATGGACTGTCCGAGGTTCCCGTCAGGAACGCCGATCGCGACGGCCTCACCGGTCAGCCCGGTCCCGATCACCGCCTCCTCGACCTCGGTCGGGCTCACCCGGCTGCCGGACGTCTTGATCATCTCGTCCGCCCGCCCGACGAAGCGCAGCAGCCCGTCACCGCCTCGCACCACAGTGTCGCCGGACCACACCGCCGTACCGCCATAGCGCGACCCTGCAGGCGCGGGCCGGAACCGCGCCGCCGTCCGCTCCGGGTCGCGCCAATAGCCCTGCGCCACCAGCGGTCCGCAATGAACCAGCTCGCCCGGCTCCTCCGGGTCACACAGGCTGCCATCGGGCCCCACCACCAGCACTTCGGCAAACGGGATCGCCTCACCGATCGCCGTCGGCTGCGCGTCGATCAACTGCGGGTCGAGATAGGTCGACCGGAACGCCTCGGTCAGCCCATACATTGCGTAGAGATCGGCCGACGGGAATAGACCTCGCAATCGCCGAACCAGCGGCTCGGTCAGCGCCCCGCCGCTGTTGGTCAGCCGCTTGAGGCCCGTCTCAGGCCAGCTCGCCTCCACAAGCTGCGTCCAGAGCGGCGGCACCCCGGCCAGCGTCGTGATCCCATGCTTCGCGACAGCCTTCACGACATCGCGCGGCGTCAGGTAATCGAGCGCGACCGCGCACCCGCCTGCGGCCCAGGCCGAAAGCAGCTGGTTCTGCCCATAGTCGAACGCGAGCGGCAGTACGCACAACGTCCGGTCCTCGCGGGTAAGCTTCAGATAGAGCGCGACCGAAATGGCCCCGAGCCACAGGTTGGCGTGAGAGAGCATCACGCCCTTGGGACGGCCGGTTGAGCCCGAGGTGTAGAGCAGGGCACAAAGAGAAGAAGCGAGGGCTTCGATAGGCTCAGCCGAGCCGGGGTTAGCGTCAGCGCCATCGCTGGCAGTTTCCCGCCACCCTTCAAACCGGCTTGGCTGAGCCTGTCGAAGCCCTCCCTTCTCTTCTTCAACCACCAAGCACGATTGAGGCACATCCCCCTCGCCCAAAGTTCCCGCCCGTGCCCCCTGCGTCACCAGCAGCCGCGCCCCGCTATCGGCCAGGATATGCGCCACTTGCGCCCGCTTGAGCGCCGGGTTGACCGGCACATGCACCAGCCCAGCGCGCGCCGCCGCCAGCGGCATCACGCAGGCCGTCACCGTTTTCGGCAACCAGGTCGCGACCCGGTCCCCGGCCTCCAGCCCCAGCTCGACCAACCAGCCCGCCAGCGCCGCCACCCGCGCCTCCAGCGCGGCATAGCTCAGCGTCTCCTCGCCGACGATCAGTGCCAAATCATCTGGCCGGCCGAACCGGATCAGCGCGTCGATCCGCTGCGGCGCGGCATCAAGCTCTTGCAACTCCGGCCCTTCCCCGTCCAAACACGCCCGCGGTCGCGCTGGGGAATAGCGTCTTGTGGGTCACCGGGGAATATTTTGACGCGTTCCGCGCTGCCGAGCTGGCCGCGCGAGGACGCCTCGACTCCGACCCGGATCCGCACGCTCGCCTCGCCTGGTTCAAGCGCATCTGGGAGCAGGCGCCGCCCGGCGAGCGCCCGCTGATCGCCCGCGCCCGGTCAGGCTCGACCGAAGCCTGGCTGTTCCTCGCCCGGACCCGTCCACAGCAAGCCGTCGGACTCGCCCATCCGCGGTCCGGCCGCTTCGCTCCCGTCTTCGCCGGCGAACCGGACGAACCGATGAAACAGGCGCTGCTCCGCGCGGCCGCCCGCCGCTTGCGCAATTTCGGCCTCGCGCGCCTCGCCTTAGCGCCCCTGCTGTCCGGCGACGCCTTGCTCCTGGCCGCTGCCTTCCGGCACGGCGGCTGGACGGTTTCCGACCGCGGGGCCGGCATCAGCTTCTTGCTGGAGACCGACAGCCGCAGCTTCGACGAGATCTGGGATGCCGCGCCCGACCGGCTTCACCAGCGCGTCTCCGCCGGCGCGCGCCAGTTCCATGTCGAGGTGTCCGACCTGCTCACTCCCCGCCTCTGGGACGAGGTCGAGCTGCTCGCCGGCCCCGACCCGTTCCTCCGCGACTTGGCCCAGGACGCGACGCTCGACCGCACGCTTCGCCTCGGCCTCGTCCATATCGGCGAGGTGCCGGTTGCGGCCCAGCTCTGGACCGTGGAGGGTGCCACGGCCGTCCGGCACTGGCACGGCGTCGACCCCGACGCGCGCCACCTCCATGCCGGCGATCATCTCACCGAAGCGATGCTGCGCTACCTGATCAACGTCGACGGCGCCGCCCGCCTCGATCTCGGCACCGGCCGCGAGGCCGAACTCGGGGACTGGGCAACCGGACGCCTCCCGCTCGTCCGCCTCGACTTGTTCAATCCCCGCGCCGCCTCTGCCTGGGGCCCCGCGCTCGCGGCCCGGACGGCGGCCCTTGTCCGCCGCCGCCGCCTCGACTAGCCGCGCTTTCATGGTTCCCGAATATCACGAGACGGTCGAGCGGACCGTGCGCGCGGTCCTCACGGACGTCCTTGGGATCGCCCCCGACCGCGTCGCCACCTTCGATGCCACCACCGGCCTGTTCGGGTCGCTGCCCGAACTCGACTCCATGGCCGTCGCCGGCCTTCTCACCGAAATCGAAGACCGGCTCGGGATCGTCATCGAGGATGACGAAGTCGATGGCGACATGCTGGCGACCTTCGGGAGCCTTGTGACGTACCTGGACCGCAAGGTTCAGTAAGAAGGGAGAAAGGGGGGGCTTCGACAAGCTCAGCCTAGACGGCTCACAGGGTGGAACAAAGCGTCAGGCGGCGCACCCCACCCAACCCCGTCTAGGCTGAGCTTGTCGAAGCCCTCCCTTTCTTTTTTCCTCGCAACTAAGCCGCAACCGCCCGCTTTTCCGCAAACTCGGCCTCCGCCAGAAACCGCTCCGCATCCAGCGCGGCCATGCAGCCGGTGCCCGCCGCCGTCACCGCCTGCCGGTAATGCTTGTCCATCACGTCGCCGCACGCGAATACGCCCGGTATGGCGGTGCGGGGCGTGCCGGGCTCCACCACCAGATAATTCTCGTCCATTTCCAGCTGCCCCTGAAACAGCTCGGTGGATGGCGCGTGGCCGATCGCGACGAAGGCCCCGTCGCAAGCGATATGGCTGTGCGCGCCGGTGACCGTGTCCTTGAGGTCAAGCCCGACCAGCCCTTCCGGCATGCCGCCGCTCACGAACCTCTCGACCTGCTTGTTCCAGAGCACCGAGATGCGCTCGTTCGCGAACAGCCGTTCCTGCAGGATCTTCTCGGCCCGCAGCGAGTCGCGGCGGTGAATCAGCGTCACGTCGGGCGAGTGGTTGGTGAGGTACAGCGCCTCTTCCACCGCCGTGTTGCCGCCGCCGATCACCACCACCTTCTTGCCGCGATAGAAGAAGCCATCGCAGGTGGCGCAAGCCGACACGCCCTTGCCGGCCAGATGCCGCTCGCTCTCCAGCCCCAGCCATTTGGCCTGAGCCCCGGTCGCGATCACCAGCGTCTCGCCTTCGTAAACGTCGCCGCTATCTCCGGTTAGCCGGAACGGCCGGCGCGACAGGTCCACATCGGTGATGATGTCGTACATCATCACCGTGCCAACATGCTCGGCCTGTTTCTGCATCTGCTCCATCAGCCACGGGCCCTGGATCACGTCGGCAAAGCCCGGATAATTCTCCACGTCCGTCGTGGTCATCAGCTGCCCACCGGGCTGGATGCCCTGCACCACGATAGGCTTCAGCCCCGCGCGCGCGCCATAGATGGCGGCGGAGAGCCCGGCGGGGCCGGAGCCCAGGATCAGCATGCGAGTCTTGTGAACGGTCATGCCCGCCGAGATAGAGATTGCCTACGCCTTCCGCAAATGCGCCGGTTGACGCGCTGTTAACCATTCCGCGTCCAGAACCAGGCGAATGGCCCGGCACGAAATCCTACCCTGGCTGATCCTGCAGCTGCGCCTTTGGTGGCGCGGCGAGCACCGCCGCATGACGCGCCATCTGCGCGCCGAGCCGGCCATCGTGCGCGCGCAGATCGATGAAGTTGTCAAGCAGATCGAGCAGACCGCGCCGGTCAACTGCGCGGCTGCCCTGGTCGTCGCCTATCTGTTCCTCGATTCGGGTCACGCAGCGCTCTTCGTCTGTTGTGCCGGCCTGATCGCTTCCACGCTGGGCGGCCTCGTGACCCTGCCGCGGACTCGGCTGGGTCGCGTCCGCTACGCGGACATCAACGCCGAATGGCGGGCGGTTCACGTCTATGCGTTCGTGACCGGCGTCGTCTGGAGCGGCATTATGGGCGTGCCGCTGCTGACCGCCGGCGAAGACGCGCGCATGTACCTGTTCTGCACACTCGTCGCGGCCATGTGCATGGGCGGCCTGATCCTCACCATCTTGCCGCTCGCCGCCCTGGCCTACACGGCCATGCTCGGCGCGACGCTTGCCTTTGCGCTGTGGATGCAGCCCATCGAGGTGCCGGCCGCGATGTATTTCGCGGATGCGCTCCTCATCCTCATGCTGTCGCGCGTCTTCTTCGATCTGACCAACCTGTTCGTGGACCAGCTGCAAACCACTGCCGAGCTCGGCCGGGTGGAAGAACAGCGCCGCCGCACCGAACGCGAGGAACTCGAACGACGCGCGGCCGAACGCCTCGCCGTCGAGGCCGAGCGCGAGTCAGCCCGCAGGCAGGAACAGCAGCGCCACCGTGAGGAGCTTCTTCGCCTCGGCGAGGAGTTCGAAGCAAGCGTCGTGGCCGTCGTCAGCAGCCTTGGCGAGGCCGTCGGCAAGCTCCAGGACAGCTCGGCGACGCTCCATCAAATCGGGCGCGAGGCCAGCACCAAGGCGTCCGCCGCCTCCACACGCGCAACCAGCGCCAGCGAAGCGGTCGCGTCCGTCGCCGCCGCGTCCGAACAGATGGTAGCCGCCGTGCATCAGGTCTCGGCACGCGTGGCGGAGCAGGTCGCCGCCAGCGAGACGGCCCGGAACTCGGCGGAGGAGACTCGCCGCGCCCTGAACGAACTCGCGGCCAGTGCCGGCGACATCGCCAGCGTCGCGACCCTGATCCAGGAGATCGCCGCCAACACCAACTTGCTGGCGCTCAACGCCACGATCGAGGCCGCACGGGCCGGCGACGCGGGCCGGGGCTTCGCGGTCGTCGCTCAGGAAGTGAAGACGCTCGCGACGCAGACCGGCAGCGCCATTGCCCGTATCGGCGCCACGGCCGCCGCTATCCAGGACCGCGTGTCCGGCGCACTGGCAGCCGTCGAGCGCGCCGGCGCGCAGGTCGATGCCGTGACAGAAGGCGCCGCCGCCATTGCAGAGGCGGTCGACCAGCAACGCGCCGCCTCTGACCATATCGGCCGCAACGCCGCCGCCGCCGCCGACGACGCGCAGGATGTGCACACCAACATCACCCAGCTCGCCGACCGGTCGCGCCAGACCGATACCATGACCGAGCTCATGACCGGCCTCGCCACCCGCCTCGACGACCAGAGCCGTAGCCTGACCCGCGCCAGCCGCGCGTTCCTGGACCGTCTCCGCGCCGCCTGAGGGTGGCTACGAGCCGCGCTTTTTGCCCTCGATCAACACCGCCTGCTGCCACCGGCTCGGCGCCTTGTCGGTGCGATGGATGCATCCCGCCCAGCAACAGGGCCGCTTCTTGCCTTCCTGCAGTTCTTCGAGCGTTCGCGCGATCCGCCGAGCCCGGGTCGCCAACTGCTTGGCATCCTCGACCCAGCAGATGAACTCGTTGCGCCCGAGCGGCGTCAGGCCACTCCAAAGCTCAAAAAGGTTGGGATCGCCACGCAGGGCGGCCTGCAGATCATCGCCCGCCTGGTGGACGGTTCCATGCGGAAAAGCGCTCATCACGTTTCCTTTGCCGAAGAGCGTCAGCTAGCCTGAGCCATGGCACTGAGTCGACGGGTCGCCCTGCTGCGGGGCGTCAATCTGGGCGGCCGCACGCTACTCATGCGCGACCTGGCCGAGATTTGCGCCGAGCTCGGCTACAAGGATGTCCGCACCCTGCTCGCCTCCGGCAACGTCATCTTCAACGCCGCCGAGCCTTCCGCCGAAATCGAGAAAGCTCTCGAAGCCGCCCTGGAGCGCTTTGGCCTGAAGACGGACGTGCTGGTGCGGGACGGGACCGAGCTCGAGGAGGTTCTCAGCCGCAATCCGTTCAAGGCCGCCGCGGACGACCATCCCAGCCACCTGCTGATCACCTTCCACCGCGCGCCGTTCCCGCCCGAGGCCCTGGATCGCCTGCACGCCTTCCACTCCGGCCCCGAACAGCTGGCAGCAATCGGCCGCGAACTGTTCATCGACTATGGCGGCCGCGACCAGATGCGCGCCTCCACTTTGCTCACCAGCATGCGCAAGGCCCGCTTCCCCACTGTCGCCACGGCCCGCAACTGGAACACCGTGACGAAGCTCGCCGAGATCCTGGCCGATAGCCACAACCGAGGATGACCTTGGAAGCGATTAATGTCCGCTATGGGTGGAAAGCAGGCGTTGCCATTGTGCAGCGGGTGGAAGAGCATTGGAGCATGGACGGCCAAGCTACCGATGCCGAGATCATCGATTTTATCGCCCAAGAGCGCGGGCTGCCTCGTCATAACGTGACGCTGTCCTCACGGCTGCGACACGATCTCGGCATGGATGGCGACGACGCGGTGGAGTTTTTTCAAGACTTCGAGAGGCGCTACGACGTAAATTTGTCAGCCCTCTATAAGCATTGGGGGCAGCACTTCGGGCCCGAGGGATTTGGCAGTCCGATGATGTTCCTTGTTGGGCTTGTGCTGGTTTGTCTCCCGATACCTCTGATCCCGCTCGGCATCTCGCCAGTAGCAGTCTGGGGTATTGAACTTGCCGCCGTGATACTGTGGCTGTGGCCGCTCAAGCAGTGGCCGCTGAAGTACAGGACCATCCCGGTCACAGTTAAAGATGTGGTGGTGGCGGCGAGAACGAAGCAGTGGCCAGCGGCGTATCAGGAGGAGGCTTGAAGGTCCGCTAAGGGTCGTTAGCGGACGTTAGCACTCCTCCCGCTTGCGCATTCCGCCTGCCCCGGTGCTATGGTTCGGCGCCTGAGCAGGGAGCACCAAATGGCCCGCGAATTCTCGACCATCGTTTACGGCGCGACCGGGTTCACCGGGCGGCTGGTCGCCGAATATCTGGCGGAGCGCTATCCTGCGTTGAACTGGGCGATGGCCGGGCGTTCCCAGGCGAAGCTCGAGCAGGTCCGCGCCGAGATCGGCGCACCCGCGACCATTCCCCTCGTCACTGCCGACGCCGCCGATCCCGCCAGCCTCGCCGCCATGGTGCAGCGCACGGACGTGGTGATCACTACGATCGGCCCCTACCAGCTCTACGGCACGCCTTTGGTCGCCGCCTGTGCCGCCCACGGCACCGCCTATGTCGATCTGTGCGGAGAGCCCGGCTGGATGCGCGAGATGATCGACGCGCATGATGCACAAGCCAAGCAAAGCGGCGCGCGCATCGTCTTCTCCTGCGGCTTCGACTCCATCCCGTTCGATTTGGGCGTTCAGCAGCTCCAGAAGCTCTGCACGGAACGCTTCGGCGCCCCCGCCCCCCGCATCAAAGGCCGAGTCCGGTCCATGCAAGGCGGATTCTCGGGGGGCACCGCAGCCAGCCTCAAGGCGACGCTCGCCGCCGCGGCGCGCAATCCGTCGCTGATCAAGCTCCTCGCCAGCCCGTTCGCGCTGACGCCCGGCTTTGAGGGCCCCGACCAGCCCAACGGCCTCCTGCCCCATTATGACACGGCGCTCGGCGCCTGGGTCGCGCCCTTCATCATGGCGCCGATCAACACCAAGAATGTCCACCGCACCAACGCGCTGCTGGGCACCCCCTATGGCCGTGACTTCCGCTATGACGAGATGATGGTGGCGCCTGGCCTGGGCGAGCTCGGCAAGGCGGCGGCCGAGGCGATCGCCAAGGCCAATCCGCTGGGCGGAGAAGGCGGGCCGAAGCCGGGCGAAGGCCCGTCGAAGCAGGAACGCGAGAACGGCTTCTACGACATCCTCTTCATCGCCGAATATCCGGACGGCCGCACCGCGCGCCTGTCGGTGAAGGGCGATCGCGATCCCGGCTATGGCTCCACCTCCAAGATGATCGCCGAGTCGGCGCTCTGCCTGGTCGAGGACGTGTTGGGCAAAGGCGGCGGCGTCTGGACGCCCGGCGCGATCATGGGCGACCCGCTCGTCCGCCGCCTGGAGGCCAAGGCGGGTCTCACCTTCACGCCGGAGAGCTAAGCCCTACAGCCTCTTGTGAGCGCCCCCTCCGTCGGCCATGATCCCGGCCGATCGACCTTGGGGAGGCGTCGATGCGGTGGGCGTTGATACTGTTGCTGGTGCTCGTGCCCGGCCTTGCGCATGCGCAGGACGCGCCGGAGGTGGAGCGGGCGCGCGCCGCTTATCGCTTCGGCTTTCCCGTGTATCAGATGATGTACCAGCGCGGCCAAGGCGCGGCCCGGCTGCCGGCCGGCTTCAACGGCACCAACATGATGTTCCACCGCGCGACCCTTGCCGATCACCGTGCGCGCGAGGTGACCACGCCCAACAATGACACGCTCTATTCCAATGCCTGGCTGGACCTGTCCGGCCCGCCGGTGCTTCTGACGCTGCCCGCGCTCCCGAACCGCTTCCACGTCGTCTCGCTGCTGAGCCTGTTTACGGACAATTTCGCGCTCCTCGGCACCCGCGCGAACGCGGGCAAAGGCGGCCGCTTTCTCGTCGCCGGGCCCGACTGGCAGGGCGAGGTGCCCGCAGGCACGACGCTGATCCGCGCCCCTACCAGCGACGTCTGGCTGATCGTCCGCATGCTGGTCGACGGACCTGCGGAATTGCCGACCGCGCGGCTGATCCAGAGCGGCTTCACCCTCTCGACCTTGGGCACCGCACCCTATCGTCCGATGGCAAACGCCGCCTCGGACCCGACCGACCCGCGCATCTTCCTGGCCGTCGTCAACGAAGCGCTTGCGCGCGGTCCGCTGCCGCCTCTGCAGGCGCAGAAAGCCGCCGCCCTCAAGGACGCAGGCATCGGCGCTGCCTGGGAGAGCCTCAGCCCCGCCATGCAGGCCGCCTGGACCGCCAACACAAAGCGCTTCTACGAGGAGCTGAAAGGCGGGCTCGGGTGGATAGCGGATGGCTGGGTCTATCCGAAGCCGACGCTCGGCATCTATGGCGAGGACGATCTCTACCGTGCCAAGGTGGCGCTGAGCGGCATGGCGGCCCTGCCGCTCACCGACGCCACCTACATCGCGACCGGCGTGGACGAAGGCGGCATGCCGCTCGACGGCACCAAGGGCTATCGCCTGCACGTGCCCCCGAAGGTGCCGGTGAAGGCCTTCTGGTCGCTCAGCCTTTACGAGATCGCGGCGGACGGGCGGCTGTTCTTCACCGAAAACCCGATCGGCCGCTACGCCATTGGCGATCGCACCAAGGGGATGCACATCAACGCCGACGGCTCGATCGACATCACGATCAGCCACTCGCCGCCGGAGGATAAGAGCAACTGGCTGCCCGCGCCCGCGGGGCCGTTCCGCCTCACCTTTCGCGGATACTATCCGGAACCCGCGCTCGCGGAAGGACGCTTCCGCTTGCCGACGGTGACGCGGCTCTGGCCGATGCGAAGCGCCCCGCTGCTGGGGGATGAGCAACGGGGCGCCAACGCGGGAACACGAAGCTCGCGAAGGGGGAAAGCAAGCTTCAGGGATAAAACGGCGGCGCCTGTGAGCGGTTCCCCGATGTAGAAGAAAACGCTAGCGTAACATCTTGGATTCACGGCGCTTTGTCTCTCCATGCATCGCACGCGGCCAGGCGCTCGACACATCCTCCCGCCGCTGCTTATGTCAGGCCCATGCACAGACTCCTCATCTCCTTCGCCCTCCTCTCCACCACCGCCTTTGCCCAGGCGCCGCAGTTCAGCGCCGACCGGCTGACGGCCGACATCCGCACCCTCTCCTCCGACGCGTTCGAGGGTCGCGGCCCCGCCACGCCGGGCGAGGAAAAGACGATCAAGCATATCGCCGAGGGCATGGCGGCGGCCGGGCTGCAGCCAGCCGGCGACATCGAGGGTGGTAAGCGCGGCTGGCTCCAGAAAGTCCCGCTGCTCCGGACTTCGATCAAGGGCGACCCGCGGCTCGTCCTTACCGTTGCAGGCAAGCCGATGCCCGTCACGCAGGGCGAGCAAGTCTCCGTCCGCGCGCCGCTGACCGGGCAGAAGCACGTCAATCTCAACAACGTGCCGCTCGTGTTCGTGGGCTATGGCGTCACCGCGCCCGAGCGGAAGTGGGACGATTTCAAGGGCGTGGACGTCAAGGGCAAGATCCTGGTCGTGCTGATCAACGATCCGGACTTCGAGACGGGCAAGGGCGAGTTCGGCGGTAAGGCGATGACCTATTATGGCCGCTGGACCTACAAATATGAGGAAGCGGCACGGCGCGGCGCCGCCGGCGTGCTGATCGTGCACGAAACCGCCCCCGCCTCCTATGGCTGGGCCACAGTCAAGAACTCGAACACCAACACCATGTTCGACATCGTCCGGAAGAACCCGAAGGCCGAGCACCCTGCAGTCGAGGCCTGGATCCAGCGCGACACGGCGGCCGCCATCTTCAAGGCCTCAGGTCTGGACTTCGAAGCCGCCAAGAAGCGCGCCCAAACCCGCACCTTCCGCCCCGTGCCGCTGAAGGCAAGCTTCTCGGCTGACTACAGCGTCGATGCGGAGGTGATCCCCTCGTACAATGTCGCCGGCATCCTGCCGGGCAAGAGCCGGCCGGACGAGGTCGTCGCCTATTCGGGGCACTGGGATCATCTGGGCGTCGGCCAGCCCGATGCGCGCGGCGACCGCATCTATAATGGTGCGGTCGACAACGCGACGGGCATCGCCCAAATCCTCGAACTCGCCCGCGCCTTTGCGAAGGGCCCACGGCCTGAGCGCTCGATCCTGTTCCTCGCCGTCACCGCCGAGGAGAAGGGGCTGCTCGGCACCGAATATTACGTCAACAACCCGCTCTATCCGCTCGGCAAGACCGTGGGCGTGATCAACATCGATGGCGGCTCGATCGCAGGCCCCACGCGCAACTTCAGTATCTCCGGCTCGGCCAAGCTCGGCCTGCTCGACGAACTGACGCGGATCGCCGGCGCCCGCGGCCGCGCCTTCTCGCCCGACCCGCGGCCCGAGGCGGGCAGCTTCTATCGCTCGGACCATTTTCCGTTCGCCCAAGCAGGCGTGCCGGCCATCTCCTTCGACGGCGGCAACGACCTGATCGAAGGCGGCACCAAGCGCGGCGAGGAGCTGACCGACGCTTACACCAAGGACCGCTATCATCAGCCCGCCGACGAATGGAGCGCCGACTGGAATCTCGGCGGCATGGTCGCGGATCTGGGACTGCTCCACGAACTTGGGCTTACCCTGGCAAACAGCCGCGCATGGCCGAACTGGAGCCCGGACAGCGAGTTCCGCCGCGAGCGCGACAAGACGGCGGCGCTGCGGAAGTAACCGACGAGATCTAGGCCGCTCTCGCGTCCGGCTGGCGGAGCCAGGTTTCCGCCTGGTCCATATCCTCGAACATGCCGATGTCCGGCCGGTCCGAGATGATCCGGCGCACCTGCATCCGCACCAGCGAGCTGCCGGTCACGATCGCCTGGCGACGACTGCGGAGTTTCGGCTGGGCGAGCAGGCCCCGGAACATGGCGACTACATCCTGAGTCTGGAGCACGGCTTCGCTCACGTCGATCAGCGTTAGATGTTCGCCCGGCTTGCAGGTGAGCTTGCGGTACGCCTCGTCTCGCGCCGAGACGAACGCTGCGAAGCTGCCCTGATCCAGAAAGCCTGCGATCCGGACGCGCACGAAACCCCACGGCTCGACATCGAAGCTGAAAGCTGAGTCCATGGCGCAGAGCATGTCCCAGTCGTGCTTAACAGGCCGTTGTATGTCCCCGAAAAAGTAAGGGCCCCGCTCCAGGGGTGGAGAGCGGGGCCCGGACTTGGGGTCGTCCATGTTCCGGAGGAAGAGGGGTGGCTTCCAACCGTGGTTCGGACAGAGCGGAAGGGGGTAAACCGCGCTGTCAGAAACAGCTTATGACGATTCGCCTTCGCAAACCTATGTCAGTGGTCACATGATTTTGTCGCACTTTGTCGCGACAGACGACTAGCTGCCGCCCTTCACGACCTCACCGCCCTTGATCACGGTGCTGACCCGCTCGAGCACACGCACGTCCTGCGTGGGATCGCCATCGACCGCAACGATATCGCCATAGCGGCCGACCGCGATGGCGCCCACGTCCCGGTCTCGGCCGAGTGCTTGGGCGGCGTTGCGCGTTGCGGCTTGGATCGCCTCCATCGGCGTCATCCCATATTCGACCATGGTCTTGAACTGGCCGCCCGCCATGCCGTGCGGCATCACGCCCGCATCCGATCCGAACACCATCTTCACGCCCGCACGGTGCGCCTTGCGGAAGTTATCGCGCTGGATCTGCGCGACTTCCCGGTCCTTGCGCAGATTGTCCTCCAGCACGCCGTTCTTCTTGCCTTCCGACTGGGTGTAGTCGGTGTTGAAGATATCCATCGAGAACCAGACCGGCTCCTTACGGGCGGCAGCGAGCCGAATGCCTTCGTCATCGACCAGGCTCGCATGCTCGATCGTGTCGATGCCCGCGCGAACGGCGGCCTTGATGCCAGCGGCCCCGTGCGCATGGGCGGCGACGCGCAGGCCCCATTGATGCGCCTCCTCGGCGATGGCGCGCAGCTCGCCCTCCGAAAGCTGCTGCTGCCCCGGCTCGGTGTTGCGCGAGAAGACGCCACCCGTTGCACAGACCTTGATCACCTCGGCGCCATATTTTCGCTGCTCGCGCACGCGCCGGCGCAGTTCCTCCGGGCTGTCGCCGACTGCCTCGCCTTTCGCCTTCAGCGAAGGCGGCAGATAGGTCTGGTCGCAATGGCCGCCGGTCGCTCCGAGCGCATGTGCCGCCGGAACGATGCGCGGGCCCTTCAGAAGTCCTTCGTCGATCGCCTGCTTGTAGCCGACGTCCGAATAGGCGCTGGAGCCGACATTGCGCACCGTCGTGAAGCCGGCGTCGAGCATGTCTCGCGCATTCTGCACGCCGATCGCCGTCCAGAAGCTGTCCGTGAACTGCAGCCCCGTATAGCCGCCATAGCGCGGGCTGCTGTCCAGATGGACATGCATATCGATCAGGCCCGGCAGGATCGTCTTGCCACTGAGCGCGATCACCTTGGCGCCAGCGGGCGCAGAGCCGGTCGACACGCTGGTGATGCGTCCATCGGTGATGGTGACGACCGGGTTCGCGATCACGCGCCCCGCGAGCACGTCCACCATTCGGTCGGCAGTGACGACGATGGTCTCGGCGGCGGCGGGGGTGGCGAGTGCGAGCGCGAACGGAAAAAGCTGCTTCATATAACCCCGGCTTGGCTGAGCGTGTCGAAGCCCTCCCTTCCTTCTTCCTCCATCGGTGTCAAAGAAGAAGAGAAAGAGAGGGCTTCGACAGCCCAGGATCAGGTCCGGGGCAGGCCGGTTTTGCGGACCGACGAAGCTTCGTTACTGCTTGGACATCGTCCGCGCTTCGTCGAGGTGCTTCGACACCACCGGCGCCGTCTTGGACGCGAACGCCTTCAGCGCCGCGTTGTCGCCATTCTGCACGTAGCCCTGGTGCAGCTTCAGCGCCGACTCATGCGCCGGCACCTGCTGCGTCATGTAGAGCGTGTCGAACTCCGCGCCCTTGGCGTTCTTCAGCGCGTCGATCTTGGACTGCATGTCCGGCATCAGCGTCGGCGGCGACAGGGTGATGTTCTCCTTGGACGCGATCTGCTTCAGCTCGGCGGTCGACTTGGTGTGGTCCTTGACCAGCATCGATGCGAACATCTTCACGTCCGCGCTCTGCGCCTGGGCCTGCGCCATCTTGGAGCTGGTAATCTCGAACAGGTCGCTGGCTGCAGCGGCGGCGGCGAACTCGGTCGCGCCGGTCGGCGCCGCCGACATCGCGGGATCGCCCGCCGCGGCGGTCATGTTGTTGTCGACGGTGCCAACTTCGTTGACCGTCACGGCATTGGCGTCCGTCGCCTGGCTCTCGCTGCGATCGGCCGATCCGCAGGCCGCCAGCGCAAAGCCGATCACGGCCGCGGTTCCGAAACTCACTGTCTTGTGCATGGGGCTCTCCTATCGAGAGCGCCGAACGCTCGCCGGGAGGGGGCGTTCCATGCCGCTCGTCCCGAGCGAAGTCGAGGGGCGCTGGTGCCGCGCCCCTCGACTTCGCTGCGCTACGCTCGGGACGAACGAGTTGGGTTAACTCCGAAGACCACTACTCCGTCGTCTTGCCGTCCCAGTGGTCGTTCTCTTCGTCGGCCTCGGCCTGCTTCTTGGTCTTGTGGATCGTCTTGTCCTTGTGCTCGGGCGGGCCGTAGATGGTGTACATCTGCAGGGGCTCCTCGCCCGTGTTGATGACGTTGTGGCAGGCGCCGGCCGGTACGATCACGGCGAAGTCGTCCTTCACCTTGTTCTTCTTGCCGTCGATCACAACGACGCCCTCGCCCGCCTCGAAGCGGAAGAACTGGTCGCGATCCTCGTGCGTCTCCTCGCCGATCTCCTCGCCGGCCTGCAGCGTCATGACGACCAGCTGCAGATGCTCGCCGGTGTAGAGCACCTTGCGGAAGTTCTTGTTCTTCAGCGTCTCGGCCGCGACGTCCTTCGAATAGCCCTTCTTCGCCATGTCCTTGTCTCCGATGTTCGGTTCGGACGGGTAACGGAGGGCCTCGTGCCGGGTTCCTTCCTGGTCGCTCGTCCCGAGCGAAGTCGAGGGGCGCTGGCTCGGAGCATGCGCCCTTCGACTACGCTGCGCTCCGCTCAGGACGAGCGGAAGGGCTCATATGTGCAGCGGCCGCCCATACGCGGCGAGCACGCTCTCATGCATCATCTCGGACAGGGTCGGGTGCGGGAACACGGTCTCCATCAGCTCGGCCTCCGTTGTTTCCAACTGCCGCGCGACGACATAGCCCTGGATCAGCTCGGTGACTTCCGCGCCAACCATGTGCGCGCCGAGCAGTTCGCCCGTGTCCGCATCGAACACGGTCTTCACGAACCCCTCGGCCTCGCCAAGCGCGATCGCCTTGCCGTTGCCGATGAACGGGAATTTGCCGACCTTGACCTTGCGGCCAAGCTCCTTGGCGCGCGCCTCGGTATAGCCGACCGACGCCACCTGCGGCCGCGAATAGGTGCAGCCGGGGATGTTTGCCACGTCCATCGGATGGGCGTGGCCGCCTGCGATCGCCTCGACCGCGATCACCCCTTCATGGCTTGCCTTGTGCGCGAGCCAGGGCGCGCCGGTCACATCGCCGATCGCCCACACGCCCGGCACCTTGGTGCGGCCATAGGGATCGCTCACGATCTGCCCGCCTTTCGACTTCTCGACGCCAAGCTCCTCAAGACCGATATTCTCGGTGTTGGGCACAATGCCGATCGCGACGATGGCATGGGAGAACTCCTCGGTCGTCACCTTGCCGTCCGGCGCCTTGATCTCGGCCGTGACGCCCTTCGGCGATCCCTTGAGCGCCTGCACCCCCGTCGAGGTACGTATGTCCATGCCCTGCTTCTTCAGCGCCTTGGTCATGAAGTCGCTGATCTCGGCGTCCTCGACGGGCAGGATCCGGTCGAGCATCTCGACGATCGTGACCTTGGCGCCCATGTCCGAATAGAAGGACGCGAACTCGACCCCGATCGCGCCGGACCCGATCACCAGCAGCTTCTCGGGCATGGCGGGCGGTACCATCGCGTGGCGATAGGTCCAGATGCGGTCGCCATCGGCCTTGGCGAAGGGCAGCTCGCGTGCCCGGGCACCGGTCGCCACGATGATGTTCTTCGCCTCGAGCTGGACCTTGCCCTGCCCGCCTTCGACCTCCAGCCGGTTCGGCGCGGTGAGGCGGCCATTCCCCTCCACCACCGTCACCTTGTTCTTCTTCATCAGCCCCTTGACGCCGGCATTGAGCTGCCCCGCCACCTTCCGCGACCGCTCCGTCACCTTGGCAAGATCGAACGACGGCTTCTCGACGCTGAGGCCGTACGCCTCGGCATGGGTGATATAATGGTAGATCTCCGACGACCGCAGCAGCGCCTTGGTCGGGATGCACCCCCAGTTCAGGCAAATCCCGCCCAGCCGCTCGCGCTCCACGATGGCGGTCTTGAGCCCCAGCTGCGAAGCGCGGATCGCCGCGACATAGCCGCCGGGTCCGGAGCCGAGGACGATGAGATCATAGGTGTCAGGCATTGGAAGCGCCCCTTAGCTGAAGCGGGTCAATAGCCTGATCGTCAGTCAATCCGCTCTGCGCAGATATGCAAGGCGACCAACAAGGATGGCCGCGCTCACTATCATTATGACGAAGCCGACTTCCATCATGGCGTCTTCCTTTCCAAGCTGCAGCGAATGGCGATGCGCCGCTGCGACCGGTAGAACTCATCGTCTTGCTCCAACCTAGGATTGAGTGCCTCGTCCTGCAAGAAAGCAAAGGCGCGGTCGCACCTGGCTCTCTCTCGTTCAGCCGCAAGCCCCATCGTCTGCCGGGTGCGCTCGTTGGCGGCGTAGAGACTGATCGTGCCGGCGCCACCGATCAGGCCGAGCACGGCGGCAAGGACGACTGGATCTAACAGAGATCGCCGCAGCGGCGGCCGATCCCCTTCCTCGCTCAAGCCACCATCCCAAGCGGGCTCTCCACCAGCGCCTTAAACGCCTGCATCAGCCGCGCGCCGTCTGCGCCGTCGACCGCGCGGTGGTCGAATGAGCCCGTCGCGCTCATCACCGTGGCCACGCCCAGCGCATCATCGACGATGTAGGGCCGCTTCTCGCCCGCGCCGATTGCCATGATCATGCCCTGCGGCGGGTTGATGACGGCTTCGAACTGCTTGATGCCGAACATGCCCATGTTGCTGAGCGAGGCGGTGCCGCCCTGATATTCGTGCGGCTGCAGCTTGCCGTCCTTGGCGCGGGCGGCGAGTTCCTTCATCTCGGTCGCGATCGCGGCGACGCCCTTGCCTTCGGCGCCGGTGACGATCGGCGTGATCAGCCCGCCCGGGATCGACACGGCGACCGCAATGTCGGCGCGGCTGTACTTGATGAGCTCATTCGGCGTGAACGACACATTGCACTCGGGCACCTGGCGCAGCGAGACGGCCAGCGCCTTGATCAGCATGTCATTGACCGACAGCTTCACGCCCCGGCTCTCGAGCGCGGCGTTCAGCTCGGTGCGTAGCTTGAGCAGCGCGTCGAGGCGGATGTCGAGGGTCAGATAGATGTGCGGGATCGTCGACTTGGCCTCGGTCAGCCGCCGCGCGATCGTCTTGCGCATGTTGCTGAGCTTGACGGCCTCGTGCGGGATGTCGATGGTGAAGGGTTGACCCGGTGAGGACGGGGCAGGCGAAGCCGCCTGAGGCGAAGCTGGCGCGGCGCTCTCCAGCCGTTCGGGCTGAGCCTGTCGAAGCCCTCCCTTCCCTTCTGCAGAGTCGATGTCCGCCTTGACGATCCGGCCACCTGGCCCCGACCCCTGAATCGAGCTCAGATCGATCCCCTTCGCCTCGGCCAGGCGCTTCGCGAGCGGCGATGCCTTGACCCGGTCACCCGATGCGGGCTGCCCAATCGGAGCGGACGCCGGCGCAGCGCTCGCCTTCTCCTCGTCCCGCGTCGGTGTCACGCCATAACCCTTGGCGGCAGGATCGGGAGTTGGCGTGGCAGGAGCAGGTGCAGCCTCAGCGTTCGGAGCAGGCGCGGGCGCGGGCGTGGGCGCAGACGCCTCCTCCCCCTCGCCGGCGATCAGCGCGATGACCGCGCCGACCTTCACCCCGTCGGTGCCTTCAGCGACGAGAATCTGTGCGATCGTGCCTTCGTCGACCGCCTCGAACTCCATCGTCGCCTTGTCGGTCTCGATCTCGGCCAGGATGTCGCCGGAGCGGACCGTGTCGCCTTCCTTGACCAGCCATTTGGCGAGCGTGCCTTCCTCCATTGTCGGCGAGAGGGCCGGCATCTTGAGCTCGATCGGCATGGGGGCTCCTAAGTGTTCCCGTAAGGTCAAGGCTCCTTCGGCCAAGGCTCCGAAACGGTCAAGATATTGCGCTCGGGGCGCGCATGGCGCACCGTTCGCCCATGCGAACCTACCTCGCAGTGGTGGACGACACGCCCGAAGCGGAGATCGCGCTGCGCTTCGCCGCCCGCCGCGCCGCCAAGACGGGCGGCACCGTTCTGGTGCTCGCGCTGATCGAGCCGGCCGAGTTCGTCGCCTGGGGCGGCGTCCAGGCGACGATGGAAGAGGAGGCACGCCAGCGCGCCGAGGGCCTGGTCGCGAGCGCCTCCGGCACCCTGCTGGAGGAAGCCGGCGTTCGCCCCTCAATCCTGGTCCGCCAGGGCGAGCCGGTGCAGGTCATCCGCGAGCTGCTCGCCGACAATGACGCGATCGCTGCGCTGGTGCTGAGTGCCGCCGCCAGCGGCGCGCCGGGGCCACTGGTCTCGTATTTCACGGGGGCGGATGCGGGGAAACTCCCCTGCCCCGTGATGATCATCCCGGGGAGCCTGACGCGAGAAGCGGTGGATCGGCTTTCTTAGCTCCGTTCGTATCGAGCGAAGTCGAGATACGCGCTTCTCGACTTCGCTCGAAGCGAACGGGACTAAAGGGACAACCGAGGCGCCAACATCCTGACCAGCATCTCACACCCCGCCGCGTCGCCGGCGTCGAACCGGCCCGGCGTCGGCGAATCGAGATCGAGCACGCCGATCAGCTGCCCCTGGCCGACGATCGGCACCACGAGCTCGGAGGCCGACGCCGCGTCGCAGGCGATGTGCCCCGGAAAGGCATGCACGTCCGCGACCAGTTGCGTCTCGCGCGTCGACGCCGCCGTGCCGCATACGCCCTTGCCCATCGCGATGCGGATGCACGCGGTCTTCCCCTGGAACGGCCCGAGCACGAGTTCGTCGTTGATCAGCCGATAGAAGCCGGCCCAGTTCAGGTCGGGCAGATATTCGAAGAGCAGGGCCGCCGCGTTCGCCATGTTGGCGATCGGATCCGGCTCGTCCGCGGTCAGCGCGTCCAGAGCGGATAGCAGGTCGTTGTAGAGCTCGGTCTTGCTCTCAGCCTTGATGTCGAATGCGTACATCTCGATTGAACTCCGATACTCTACCGTCTGGGCTGAGCCTGTCGAAGCCCTCCCTTTTTTCGATCCCGGACCTAAGAAGAAGGGAAGGCTTCGACAAGCTCAACCTAGTCGGTGACGGGTGCAGCGAAAGTCCGACTAATCCAGCCGCACCTTGCCTCGCCCGGCCTTCACTGCGCTCCGCCCCTTCTTCTCGTCCACCCGCTTGGCCTTGGCTGCCTTGCTCGGCTTGGTCGCGCGGCGTTTCACCGGCCGCACATGCGCCTTGCCGACCAGTTCCGCGAGCCGCTCGCGGGCCTCGGCCCGATTGGCGTCCTGCGTGCGGTGGCCCCGGGCAGTGACGATGATCTCGCCGTCATTGGTCCAGCGACTACCGGCCAGCGTCTTCAGCCGCGCATAGACCTCCGGGTGCAGCCCCAGCGCGAACACGTCCAGGCGCAACTGCACCGCGGTCGCCACCTTGTTGACATTCTGCCCGCCGGGCCCGGTCGCCGCGAGGAACTTTTCCTCCAGCGCGTCCTCTGGCAGCGGCGGCCACTCGGTCTTAGCCAAGGTCCCAGCGTCCGAAGCGGTCCGGCAGCGGCGACCCCACGTCGATCGCCGGCTTGTTGTGGCGGGGCACGACGATGCGGCTGGCGTGGAGCAGCATCGCCACGCGCCCGTCGCCATAGGTCGGGTCGCCGACGATCGGCAGGCCAAGTCCGCTCGCCGCATGCACGCGCAACTGGTGCGTCCGCCCCGTCTTCGGCTCGAAGCGCACCAGCGCCCGCCCGTCCCGCACGCCAAGCTTCGTCCAATGCGTGACGGCCGGCTTGCCCTTCTTGGCCGGGATCATGCGCCAGCCCTGCGCGGCCGTGCTGACCTTTGACAAGGCGAGGTCGATCACGCCCTCGCCCGCGTCCGGAACGCCGTCGAGCACGGCGAGATACGTCTTCTGCACCTCGTGCGCCGCAAAGGCAGCGGAGAAGCGGCGGTGGCTCCCATGGTTGCGCGCGAGCAGCAGGCAACCGGACGTGTCGCGATCCAGCCGGTGCACGATCCCCGGCGGCCGTGCGAAGCCGAACTTCAGCGCGTCCACCATGTCCGCGAGCGCGGGCGTGCCGTCCTTCGGCCGATCGACCGGCAAGCCCGCCGGCTTGTCGATCACCAGCGCTTCGGCATCTTCGAAGAGGATGGGGAGGTCGGGCACGGGTTGGCCCTAGAACAAAACTCCGTTCGCTTCGAGCGAAGTCGAGAAGCGTATCTCGACTTCGCTCGATACGAACGGTGCTTAAGCAAACAGCTTCGCCGCAGTCCGCGCGACCCGCGCACCCAGATAGCGCGCGCCGGCAAGATCGGTCTCGCCTGGCTGGCGCTCGCCGCGACCGCCCGCAACGGTCGTGGCCCCGTACGGCGCGCCGCCGACGATCTTCTCGCCGTCCATCTGGCCCTGGAAGCCATAGTCCAGGCCAACAATCGTCACGCCGAAATGCAGCAGATTGGTGATGATCGAAAAGAGCGTGGTCTCCTGCCCGCCATGCTGGCTGCCGGTCGACACAAAGGCCGCGCCGACCTTGCCGTTCATCTTGCCGGACGCCCACAGGCCGCCCGCGCGATCGAAGAACGCCGCCATCTGGCTCGACATGCGCCCATAGCGCGTGCCGGTGCCGACCACGATCGCGTCGTAATCGGCCAGGGAGTCGACACTCTCGATCTGGGGATGCGCGGGCGTCTTGAAGTGCGAGGCGGCGGCGACATCGGCCGGCACCGTCTCGGGTACGTGCCGGATCGCGACCTCGGCACCCGCCTCGCGCGCGCCGTCGGCAATCGCCTCGGCCATCGTCTCGATATGGCCGTAGGAGGAATAATAGAGAACCAGAACCTTGGGCATGTGAACCTCCTTCTGTTGAGCCCTCTCCCCTCCGGGGAGAGGGACGGCTGCGCAGCAGCCAGGGAGAGG